>Ga0265338_10003393_pt1 | contig 22479 bp, 19 predicted proteins | sample 42126metaG_FD_193579 | JGI IMG/M metagenome (GOLD analysis project Ga0265338, IMG submission 193579) | Rhizosphere microbial communities from Carex aquatilis grown in University of Washington, Seatle, WA, United States - 4-21-26 metaG | ecosystem: Host-associated > Plants > Roots > Rhizosphere... | reverse complement strand
TTTGATTGTAATTGATGTTCAATTCTCAATTGGGAAAAATTGGTCCCAGTGAGTGCAGAGGGGATAAGTAAAAGGGCGCAAAAAACCCTGCAGAGCTGATCCGCAGGGTTTTTTGTTCGAAAGATAGGCGAGAGAACGACGTCTTCTCTAGTGCCACGCGCCGATGATGGCGCCGCCGATCACGAGCGTGAGCAGAGTGAATGAGCCTTGGATCAGAGCCAGGCGCAGAGACTTCTTTTCCCAGAGGAGCGCGCCTAAGAGGTCGGTGGCGATGAAGCCGAGCCAAGCCAGGAAGCCCATGAAGGCCCCGTCGGCCGCGGTGACGCCAGTTGCGGCCGCCACGATGAATCCGAGCACTCCGAAGGTCACGATCGATGCGATGAACTGCGCGAGGTACGATTTCCATATGCCGCCCGTGGCTTTGGCGGCAGCGATATCCTTGTCGGTCATCTTGGTGAGCGCCATCCATTCCTTGCCGAAGAGGATAGGGGAATACCAGAGCGATCCTCCTGCGAAGGCGACGATCGCGGCGATGAGGATAGCCCAAAAATTAACGGTGTGCATGCTGATTATTTATATAGCGATTTATACTGGTAATGTAGTAAGATGGTAGCATAATGAATAAAAAAACTCTTCCTGTATTCGCCCTCCTCCTTCTCGTCATCATCTGCATCGCCGTTCTTGTGAAGAATCTGGCGGCACCGGCGCCGAGCTTACCAGCCGCTCAATATCTGACGGCGTCCTCGAGCACGCTGTCGGCAGTCCAGAGCCAGCCGGCGAGCGGATCGGACTCTGTGACTGACGCTAGCCCAAAGCTCCTGCGTGTGATCGCGCTCAAGGCGCCGCGAGGCATCATAAATGCCGAAGTTGCCTCCACTTCTCTCGAACAGGCCAAGGGCTTGGGGGATCGCAAGCTGCTCGCAGCCGGCCGAGGCATGCTTTTTCCGTTCACGTACCCCGGCGATTATGGATTCTGGATGAAGGACATGCATTTTCCGATCGACATGGTCTGGATCTCATCCGATAAGAAGGTAGCAGGCGTGACCCTCAGGGTTTTTCCCGAAACATACCCGACCGTCTTCTATCCTCCCGCGGCGATCTCCTACGTGTTGGAGCTCAATGCTGGCGAAGCGGATGCTTTCGGCATCGCGACTGGCACTCAATTGGCGTTTTAAAGGAGATCGGATAGTTAGGCGCACGCCCCTGCAAATCTTTTCTTTCGGATAAGGTATACTAGAGGGGAATCCAGTCTCAAAGGACGCCCCAACCGCAGACTTTCTCTCCAGTCTGAAATGACAAATCTTTTTTGTGTGATGTAAGGCGTTATCCACATCGTTTTTCAGTTCAGTTTTTTCGCGCCATAGGTATAATATACATCCATGAATATCTTCATCACCAAACGCGACGGAACCAAAGAGCTCTTCAACGCCGACAAGATCAATCGCTCCATCGAGCGCGTCTGCAAGGATCTTACCGATCCGATCGCTATGGTGACGCAGATCGCTACCGATACTCAACTTACGCTCTACGACGGGATCACCACCGACGAGATGGACAAGGCGACCCTCAATGCGGCCATCCAGAACATAAAGGACGACATCGAATACGACAAGGCAGCTACGCGCCTCTTCCTCAAGACTGTCTACAGGAATGTCGTAGGAGAATATGACCTTGATGATCCTGCCGATCTCTCCAAGAAGCACCGCGACGGCTTCCTCAAGTACGTAGAGAACGGCGTGGCCAATAACCGTTTGCATCCCGACATGAAGTCCAAGTACGACCTCGAGCGGATTTCTGACGCTCTCGATGTCAGCCGCGACGAGCTCTTCCTCTACGCGGGCGCCGACGGTCTCATGAACCGCTACTCCATCCGCGGCATGGACCAGAAGCATCTCGAGACTCCGCAGTATCTCTTCATGCGCATCGCCATGGGCCTCGCCTACAACGAAGAGGACCCGACTGCCTGGGCCATCCGCTTCTACGACAAGATGTCCCGCCACGAATACATCGCGGGCGGTTCGACCAATCTCGCCGCAGGCACGTTGCGCCCGTCGCTTTCGAATTGTTTTCTTCTCGAGATCCATGACGACATGGAGCACATCGCCAAGTCTGTCTCCGATGTCATGCTCCTCTCCAAAGGTTCCGGAGGCATCGGCGCCTCGGTGACCAAGCTCCGCGCCGGCGGCTCTCCGCTCAAGTCCAACTTCGGGGGCGTCTCCACCGGTCCGACCCCGTTCGCCAAGATCATCGACACGGCCATCCGCGCCATCCAGCGCGGCGGCAAGAAGAAAGGCGCGCTCTGCTTCTATATGGAGAACTGGCACCTCGATTTCACGGAATTCATCGACTGGAAGCACAATGCCGGCGACGACTATATGCGCATGCGCACCGCCAACACCGCCGCCTGGCTCTCGGATGAGTTCATGAAGCGCGTCCAGAGCGCCCAGGACTGGTATATGTTCGATCCGGCTGAGACCGCAGACTTAAACGAGCTCTATGGAGCCGCCTTTTCAGAGAAATACAAGGAGTATTGCGCCCGGGCTGACCGCGGCGAGCTCCGCACCTACAAAAAAGTGCCTGCCCGCGAGCAGTGGCGCCAGATCATCACGGCCCTTCAGTCCACCGGACATCCCTGGATCACCTGGAAGGATCCCGTCAATCTGCGCGCCCTCAACAACAATACCGGCACCATCCATATGTCCAATCTCTGTACCGAGATCTGCCTGCCGCAGGACAGGAACAACGTGGCCGTCTGCAATCTCATCTCGGTCAACCTCGCGCCTCACGTCAAGAACAGGGAGGTCAACTGGTCCAGGCTCGAGGATTCCGTGCGCATGGCCGTCCGCCAGCTCGACAATCTCATCGACATCAACAAGTTGCCGATCCCCGAAGCCGTCCGCTCTGACAAGGAGAACCGCGCCATCGGCCTCGGCCTCATGGGCTTCTCCGACGTCATCGAACAGCTCAGCATGGCGTATGACTCTCCGGAAGCCTGGGACTTCGCAGACCAGATCTTCGAGTTCGTGAGCTACATGGCTATCGACGAGAGCGCCAACCTTGCGCAGACCCGCGGCGCGTACAAGAACTTCCCGGGCTCGCGCTGGTCCAAGGGACAGGTTCCCATCGACACGCTCGCCGTCCTCGAAGCCGACCGCGGCCGTCCGCTCACGGTCTCCAAGGAATCCAAGCACAAGGGCCTCAACTGGGATCTTCTGCGCGAAAAGGTAAAGAAGGGGGTCAGGAACGCGACCTTGATGGCCATCGCTCCGAACGCGAACATCGGCCTCGTGGCCGGCACGACCCCGGGCATCGACCCGCGTTTCGCGCAGATATTCTCAAGGAACAAGATCTCCGGCAAGTACGTCGACATCAACCATAACCTAGTCAAAGACCTGAAGAAGCTCGGCCTTTGGGAGAAGGTCCGCGGCTCCATCATCGAGAGCCAAGGCGATATCTCCGGCATCGAAGAGATCCCCGAGAAGATCCGTAATATCTACAAGACATCATTCACCACTTCGCCCATGGGCTTCATCGAGGTCGCCGCCCGCGCCCAGAAGTGGATAGACCAGGCGCTCTCCAGGAACATGTACCTCGAGACTCGCGATGTCGAAGAGACCATGGATATCTACAGCAAGGCCTGGGACAAGGGCGTGAAGACGACCTACTACCTCCACATGAAGCCGCGCCACACTGCCGAGCAGTCAACGGTCCGCGTCAACAAGGCGGAGAAGATGGGCAAGGTCGGATTCGCTTCAGTCGCTTCTAAGGCGCCTGTTCCGGCAGACTCTGCCGATGCCAAGAAGGTCGGATTCGCGATCCCGCTCCAAAAGACCCTCGGCATAGAAGAAGTTGCCCCGGTGACATCATCAGCTCCGTCCGCGCCTGCCGTAGAATCGTCCATTTCGACCATGACTATGCCTCCTTCGGGCGGCAAGAAGCATGCTGAACCCGTCAAGAAGCCCGAAAATAACGCCAATCTCGAGGCCTAGCAGGTGATTAGGCGGGGAATGAATCGCCTGTGCATAACTTCCTTCGATTTCGTCCTTGCAGATTTGCTATACTGGTGAGGCATTATTCATCTAGAGACATTTATTTCATATGAATTCAAACGAGAACATGAGTGCGGAGTCGGTCGATATCAAGACGGCCTATTCGAACCTGACCATCGAAGCTCCGAGCGATCCGGCTGAGATGAACATCTGCCTCGGCTGCGAGTAATTTGATTCGTACGAAAAATCTCCGGACTATCGACACGGGGATTTTTTATTGCCTTACATCCTGTGGCTGATATAATACGACTCACCCCAGTGCCAATTATCATCTAATCCATATCAACCATGCTCATCGGCAAACCCTCTCCAGAAGACGTCAACCTCCATCCGCTCCGCTACAAGTGGGCCTATGAGCTGTACAACCAGGCCGTGAGGAACACCTGGTTCCCGCACGAGATCGCTCTCAAGGAGGACCTCGAAGACTGGGAGAAGATGACCGAAGATGAGCGTCATGCAGTCAAGTTCATCATGGCTTTCTTCAACCCCGCCGAGCTCATCGTGAACCGCGTCTTGGCGCTCGGCGTCTATCCGTATCTCAAGTCGCCCGAGTGCCATCTCTATCTCGCCAAGCAGATGTGGGAGGAAGCCAATCACTGCGTCGCCTTCGAGTACGTCCTCGAGACCTTCCCGTTCGATCGCGAGAAAGTCTACAACACTCACCTCGAGCTCCCGTCCATGAAGGCCAAGGAAGCCTACATCATGAAATATCTGAAGCGCATGACCGACATCAAGCTCGACATCGAGTCTGTCGACGGCAAGAAGGACTTCATCAGGAACCTCGTCGCCTACAACATCGTCATGGAAGGCATCTGGTTCTACTCCGGCTTCATGGTCATGCTCTCGTTCCGCCAGCGCAACCAACTCCGCAACTTCGGCTCGATGATCAACTGGGTCCTGCGCGACGAATCGCTCCACCTCAAGTTCGGCATGAACCTGGTGCTCAATGTCCTCGAAGAGAACGCTGAGCTCCTGACCGAAGAGTTCGCCGCAGAGATCAAGGATATAATCATCGAAGGCGTCAGTCTCGAGGCCGCCTACAACCGCGATCTTTTCCCGACAGGCATCCTTGGCCTCAACTCCAACTACGTCAACCAGTACGTCATGCATATCGCCGACCGCCGCCTCGAGGAGCTCGGCCTGGCCAAGCACTACAACGTTACGAATCCAGCCAAATGGATGGCGACCTCGACCGACGTCTTCGAGCTCGTGAATTTCTTCGAGGCCCAAAATACGAGCTACGAAGTGGACAGCCATTCGAGCGAGAAGAAAGAGGACAAGAAAAAAGAGCCTGCAAAGGAAGCGCCGTCGATACCTTCGATGGAATAGGCTCTACAGGGCGATTTTGGCAATAAAAATGCCGCTCCACCTAGAAGGGGAGCGGCAGCCGTGTGCGGCAAGGAATTCAGCGATGGGAAAGTACGACGAGCCAGAATATAAAGGCTAGTATGCCTGTAATGATGAAACAAAGCCTATATACAGGTTTGAAGTCCTTTCTCCAAGTGGAGTGCTCATAGTGGTAACGTCGGCCAAAGTATTTGTAGAAGAGCCATGAAACAGCCCCTGCCACGCTAAAGATTCCGATTACGACCCAGAATGCGAGATGTATTTTATTGTCCATCATATGGTGCCCTTTCTCAGGTTTCACCTTCTCATGTTATATGCATATTGTCAATAGTCCTCGCATATGCTATCCTACCCCTGCTGTACCAAACAACTGCGCTTGGCCGCAAGGCTAAGTGAGGAAAGTCCGAACACTGGCCTTGTGATGCCGCGCAAGCGATCGCTTTCATAAGGCAGAAGGGTAGCAGGTAACGCCTGCCAGGGTAACGCCCAGAGGTGCGAACAGTGACGCCTGAGCCGAAAGGCAAAGGCATCCTCCGCGGCGTAAGCCGTCGAAGGATGAATTCCTTGGTAACAAGGGGGTGCAACGGCAAAATCCTTACCTCAGTGCAAGGTCGCGCTCCGCAAGGAGAGAACCGCTCGAGGTGAATAGCGATATTCATCCCAGATAAATGGTTGTATAGACAGAATTCGGCTTACGGTACGGCTTCATGAAAACGCCCCGCTTAAAACGGGGCGTTTTCTTTTTGCTATAATAGAGGGCGTTATCAGTTAAATAGTCTACGACATTTTATGAACCCAGCCCCATCGCGCGCAGAGCATGCCGCTTTCAATGTGATCCTCGCGACCGTCGTCCTCGCGCCCCTGGCATTCTGGCCGAGCCCGTATGCGACCCTCGATCTCATAAAGACCATCGTCATCGCTGCCGGGACGCTGGTCTCAGCGATACTGCTCGGCATCGCGGCCATGAAGGACCACCAGATCGCGCTTCCTCCGAAGCCGATCCTCTGGACGAGCTTGCTCCTCTGCCTGTCGGTCGTGCTCTCGGCATTCTTCTCAGGGCATCTCGGCAAAGCTTTCTTCGGCCAGGGCTTCGAAGCGGGCACGGCCAGCTTCTTTCTCATTTTGTTCCTTGCCGCATACGCCTCATTTGTGGCGGTCAAGAGGGAGCCAGGAAGGGCTGTGGTGATCTTTGTCGGTCTCACGGCATCGTTTTTGATCCTGTATGTCTTCCACGTGCTCCGGCTGATCCTTGGCCCTGGCTTCGCATCGCTGGCGACCCTGAACTCCGTCGTTGCGACCGTATTCGGGGGTTGGTACGGTCTCGGTGCTTACTCGCTCATGATAGCCTTGGTCTCGGTGGTCGCTCTCCTATTCCTTCCGCTCACGCGCCGGATCAAAGCGCTCTACTGGATCCTTTTGGCAGTGTCGGGACTGAGCGCCTTCGTGATCAATGACAGGCGCGCATGGGCTGCGGCCGCTCTGGTCTTCCTCGGATTGACGCTCTTTGCCTCGATGAGGAGATCTCCACGGACAGAAGCCTCTGGTAAGGCCAAAAGATTCATTGCTCGCATCGCATGGATCCCTCTCGCTGCCTGCGTCGTGGCCGGTCTCTTCACCCTGAAAGGCGCAGCCATCGCCACTCCCGCGATAGCAAAGCTCAACGCGAGCTATTCTGAGATCGTATTGCCCTGGCAGCTTTCGCTCGACGTCATCACGGGCACGCTCAAGACCAACCCTGTCTTCGGCGTCGGTCCCAATCGTTTTGCCCAAGCGTACCTCGATAATAAGCCGGCTCTGGTGAATACTTCTGACGCCTGGAATATCGAATTCACCTCCGGCTGGAGCACCTTCTCTACGTTCGTGGTAGACGAGGGGATCGTCGGCACGCTCCTGTGGGCGCTCTTCCTGGTATTTTTCGGCATCGCAGGCGTCCGCGCGCTCCGCCGCCTTCCGGATGATCCGCAGAACGCTTTTGTCGTAGTCTTGTCTTTTGCGGCCTCTTCTTTCTTGTGGATCCTTATGCTCCTCGCACCCGCACAGCACGTCCTTCTCTTCTACGCTTTTGTCCTGACCGGTATCTTCGTAGGTTCTGCTGTGGCGGCAGGGGCTCTTCCGTCAAAAGAGGTCGTCCCGAATCCAAGGAGCGTTCTTTCGAAGATGTTCCCGTCCATCGCCGCCTTCCTCATCCTCGTGGCCATCCTCTGGAGCCTGGTGTATGTGAAGAAGACCGTCGCGCTCGCGTACTTCGCTTCAGGAGTGAAACAGCTCACGACGGCTGCTCCTGCGGGGAACGCCGACCTGGCTGACGCCGATTTTGCCGCAGCCCACAAGTGGGATCCTTCTGATATATATCTCCAGGCGCGCGCTGAAGCGAGCATCTCTCGGGCCGATCTGATCGGGTCTTCGGTGACTGCGCAGTCTTCAGCCTCGACTAGCCAGGCTGCGCTCGCGCGCGTGGTCTCGATCCTGAGCGATGGCGCAGGGTATGCCAAGAGCGCCATCGCCTACGATCCGAGCAATTATTACAACTATGTATCTCAGGCGCGCGTAGCGGCGGCTGCGGCCAGGCTGAGCGCACCCAATGCCTATGAGAACGCCGTCCAGGCCTATATGTCGGCGATCAAGCTCAATCCCGAGAATCCGTCGCTCTATCTCTCTCTGGCTCAGCTCCAGGCCTCGAACAACAAGCTCGATGATGCTTTGCAGACTATCGGGGCCGGCCTCAGGGTAAAGAATAACTATCTCGATGCAGTCTTCCTGTTGTCCCAGATCGAAGCCGCCAAGGGCGATCTGGCCAATGCCATCATCGCCGCACAAGTCGCTGCCCAGCTGAATCCCCAGAATCCCGTCCTCTTCTTCCAGCTCGGCCTGCTCGAGTATGAGAATAAGGCGTATGATGCTGCGGCCCAAGCTTTCGCGCAGGCGCTCAAGCTCCAGCCGGACTATGCCAATGCGCAGTATTTCCTTGGCTTGTCCGACGCGCGCCTCGGCAGGAATGGCGATGCCATAGCCCAGTTCCAAAATCTGGCCCTGAACAATCCCGACAATCAGGAAGTCGCCTTCATCCTTTCGAACCTGAAGGAAGGGAAGTCTCCGTTCGCCGACGCCCAGCCGCCGATAACCCCGACGCCCGAGAAGAGGCCGGCGCTCCCGATCAAGCAGAAAAAATAAGCATCTGTGCTACAATAATTCCCAATGGTAAAGCGCTGGTTCTCAGTGATCGGCAGGGAGATACGCGGCCTCCATGAGGCCGCATATCTATTGGCAGCGTTCGCGCTGCTGTCGCTCCTTTTGGCATTGGTGCGCGATCGCCTCCTGGCCTTTACGTTCGGTGCCGGTCACACACTCGATATCTACTACGCGGCATTCCGCATTCCCGACTTCCTGTTCGCCTCCGTCGGTTCGGTCGTCTCGGCCTCGATCCTGCTCCCGTATTTCATAGACCGCTTCAATAAGGGGAAGCCCGAAGGCAAGAAGTTCTCTGACGGCATATTCACGGTGTTCTTCGGGATGATGGCCATCGTAGCCGCCATCATGTATGCGATCGCGCCGTGGCTGGTGCCAGTGGTCATACCCGGCTTCGCTCACGACCCGGCCTTGCCGCAGCTCATCGCCTCGATGCGCATCATGCTCCTCTCTCCGTTCCTGCTCGGACTCTCGAATCTCTTCTCGAGTCTGACTCAGATGAACCACCGCTTCCTGGTCTATGCGGCCAGTCCGGTGGTCTATAACGCCGGCATCATCCTCGGCGTCGTCGTCGGTTATCCGCTCCTCGGCGTGGCGGGCTTGGCCTGGGGGGTGGTCCTCGGCGCGCTCCTCCATGTCGGCATCCAGGTGCCGTTCATGGCCCATGAAGGCCTCCTTCCCAAATTCACCAAGATGATCGACTGGGCTGATATGCGCAAGATCGCGCTCACGTCGCTGCCTCGCACCTTCACCATGTCTGCCAATGAGATCGCCGAGTTCGTCCTCGTCTCGGCTGCTTCTTTCATGGCCGGCGGTTCCATATCGATATTCAATCTGGCTTTCAATCTCCAGTCGGTGCCGCTCTCGCTCATCGGCGCCAGCTATTCGTCCGCGGTCTTTCCGACGCTCTCGCTCCTCTTGTTCAAGAAGAACACCAAGGAGTTCATCGAGAAGATGATCACCGCGGCCCAGCACATCATCTTCTGGTCCATGCCGCTCACGGTCCTCTTCATCGTTCTGCGCGCCCAGGTGGTGCGCACCGTGCTCGGTGCCGGCAAGTTCGACTGGGCTGACACGCGCCTGACGGCTGCGACGCTGGCCATCTTCATCATCTCGACCATCGGACAGAGCTTGATCGTGCTCTTCGTCCGCGCTTTCTATGCAGAAGGGAAGACCGCCAAGCCGCTCATCGTGAATGCCATATCCGCGACCAGCATCATCGTCTTCGGCTTCGGCCTGGTCCAAGCATTCAAGCGTTTTCCCATCTTCCAGTATTTCATCGAGGACCTCTTCAAGGTGAACGGCCAGGCGGGCACCATCGTGCTCATGCTGCCGCTCGCATACACGCTCGGCGTCATCTTGAATACCATCCTTCACTGGTGGATGTTCTCCAAATCGTACAAAGGATTCACCAAGCCGGTGCTCTCGACGCTCTTCCATAGCTTCGCAGCCTCGGTCATCATGGGCTACGCTTCATTCCTGGCCTTGCGCGTCTTCTCGTTCTTGCCGTTGGAGAAAGTGTGGGGAATATTCCTGCAGGGATTCCTGTCGGGCATCATCGGCATCATCGTCCTCATTCTCGTTCTTATAATTTTGCGCAACAAGGAATTGCAGGTGGTCTGGAAGACGCTCCATCATAAGATCTGGGGTGCGGAGGTTCCGCCGGCAGAAGTGGAGCATCTATAGCTTTTCTGCTATAGTGCGCCTACTTATGGATCCTCAGCATATACGCAATTTCTCGATAATCGCCCACATCGACCACGGCAAGTCCACGCTCGCCGATCGTTTGCTTGAAATAACCGGCACCATCGAGAAGCGCAAGATGCAGGAACAGGTCCTCGATTCCATGGAGCTCGAGCGCGAGCGCGGCATCACGATCAAAATGCAGCCGGTCAGGATGAAGTATAAGCAGGACGGCCAAGAATACATCCTCAACCTCATCGATACGCCGGGTCACATCGATTTTTCATACGAAGTCTCGCGCTCGCTCAAAGCCGTTGAAGGCTCGATCCTTCTTGTGGACGCGACGCAGGGCGTGCAGGCGCAGACGCTCACCACGCTGAATATGGCCAAGGATGCCGGCCTCGTGATACTCCCAGTCGTTTCAAAGATAGACTCGCCGTTGGCCCGCACTGACGAGGTCGTTCTCGAAGTCGCTCAGCTTCTGGACTGTCCGCCCGAGTCCGTCCTTAAAGTCTCCGGCAGGACAGGAGAAGGCGTGGCGCATCTTCTCGAAGAGGTCGTCAAGCGGGTCCCGGCTCCCAGATCTCCTGATGAGACCGATCGTTTCCGCTCGCTCATCTTCGATTTCCAGTATTCGAACCACACCGGTGTCATCGTCTATATCCGCGTCATGAACGGCTCCGCCAAGCGCCACGACCGCCTCATCTTCAAGATCGCCGAGAGGGAATTCGAGGCCATCGAAGTCGGCGTCTTCAAGCCCGACAATACGCCTGTCGAAGCGCTCGGCGCCGGTGAGATCGGCTATATCGTCACCGGCATCAAGGAGCCGGGCGTGGCGTCCGTCGGCGACACCATCGCTTCAAATAAGGATTCATTGCCGCCGCTTCCAGGATATAAGAGCCCGCGTCCGGTGGTCTGGGCCTCTCTCTATCCCGAATCCCAGGACGACCTTTCTTTGCTGCGCCAAGCATTGGGGCGCCTGAAGCTTTCAGATTCGTCGTTCACGTTCGAAGAAGAAGCCTCAGGCACGCTCGGCAAGGGCTATCGCTGCGGCTTCCTCGGCATGCTCCATCTTGAGATCGTCACCGAGCGCCTGCGCCGCGAGTTCAATCTCAACCTCATTGTGACCCAGCCGAGCATCACCTACACGGTCGAGACGAAGGATGGCAAGAAATCCATCGTATATTCGCCGGCGCTTTTCCCGGAAGATCATGAGATCAAGGAAGTCTCGGAGCCCATCGTGACGATGAAGATCATCACGCCGCCTGCGTATCTGAGCGGTCTCATGAAGGCGCTCTTCGAGCATGAAGCAGAAGTCATAGGCACCGAGAATTTCGGTGACAACCGCACGCTCCTTACGCTGCGCATGCCTCTGCGCGAGCTTATGCGCAACTTCTTCGATGAGATCAAGAGCATCTCTTCCGGTTACGCATCTATTTCATATGACATCACCGAGAATCGCATCGCCGACGTGGTGCGCATGGATATCTTGGTCGCTGACGAGCCTGTAGCAGCCTTTGCCCGCGTGGTCTCCCGCCGCCGCGTCCCCGAGGAAGCCGAAGCCATGGTCAAGAAGCTCCACGAGATCATGCCGCGCGAGCTCTTCACCTTCAAAGTCCAGGCCAAGGCATTTGGACGCATCATTTCGTCGGAGACTATTTCTGGCAAGAAGAAAGATGCCGCAGGTACGCTCTCTGGCGGCGACATCACCCGCAAGATGAAGTTGCGCGAGAAGCAGAAGGAAGGCCGTAAGCGTTTGAAGGAGCACGGATCTGTCACGATTCCGCAGGAGGTGTTCGTGAAGATGATGAGGTCAGGCGAATGACGCGAAGAGCGTCATTCGGGCAAATCGCAGCAGCGATTTGAAGGAACGTTCTCATAGGTAAAAGTAAATCTTGAGGCGTTTTTTTGTTACTTTTTGCGTGATTCAAGTTTGCGCCTGACCCCCACATCGATCGTGATACAGAAATTCGAGATATTTTTCATTCACACATTTTGATTTGCATGGTCTAATCAATGACTTTGCTGAGCCATATTTTTTCATCATTACACAATTAATTACACAATACCTGTCAATGAAAAATATCTTCGATTTCACGTATTTGCTTACTGGCTGACCTACTGCAAAAAAGCGGGGGATAAAGCCAGTATCTTCATCATGAGAATGCGCCTTTAATGTATAATAGGGAGATGAAAGACAAAGTCATCGTCATCACCGGCGCAAGCAGGGGTCTAGGAGAATGCATCACGCGTTCACTCGCTTCGCTCGGCGCCAAGCTCGTTATCTCAGCGCGCGACGCTGGAGCCTTGAAGAAAGTCGCGGAAGACATAGGCGCCATTTCTGTCATTGCTGACGTCACGAATGAAGGAGCTGTTCAAAAGATCGCTGCAGAAGCTATTTCAAAATACGATCGTATCGATATCTGGATCAACAATGCGGGAATCTGGCCGGCGCCGAGCGCTGTTGAGGAGGCAGACATGAAAAAAATGCACGAAGTCCTCGAAGTCAACCTCTTTGGCATGGCCCATGGTTGCCGGGCGGCTGTGAAGCAGATGAAGAAGCAGGGCTTCGGGACGATCGTGAATATCCTCTCGACCGCAGCTATCTTCGCCCGGCCTACTCAGACCACTTATGCGGCCAGCAAGCACGCTGCCAAAGGCTATTCGGACTCTCTCCGTGAAGAAGTCAAAGAAAACGGCATAACCGTCATCGGCATCTGTCCCGGCGGCATCAAGACTGAATTATTCGGCAAGAACAAACCGGCCGATTTTGACCAGTTCATGACGCCTGAATATGTCACCAAGAAGATAATCGATAACCTGCTTCAGGATACGCCTGATCCCGAGCTCGTCCTGTTGCGTCCGGGCCAGTAGGATCGCTGTTAATACTTCAAAGCGGGGAAGTACAGCAGGATCATGCTCACGATCACCAGGATCGAAATTATGATGATCCCGACATTCAGGACTTTCTTTGTGTTTTTATGAAATAGCATAAAATCTAGTATACTGTCTCATATGAAATACGGCAACAAGCCTTTCTATGAGCGCGTCGCAGCCTCGCCTTTGGCTCTTATTGTAGCCATCATCGTCTTCGGCTTTCTCGCCAAGGCCGCCTGGAACATCCATGCCAAGGCCAGCACCAGCAGTCAGAAGCTCTCCGAAGAGCAGGCGCAGCTTTCGAAGCTCCAGGCCAATCAAGATGAACTGTCCTCCAAGGTAGCGTACCTCTCCACGGATCAAGGCATGGAAGCCGAGATGCGCAGCAAGTTCAAGGCGGTAAAGGAAGGTGAGCAGGTGGCGGTGATCGTGGATGATCAGACGGCGGCGGTCGCCGTTGCGACCTCGACGCCGTCTGTGGGTTGGTGGGGGAGGCTGTTGCGGTTCTTCGGGCTGTAGGGGTAAGATATCCAAACAAAAAGCGAGATTAGTTTAGTGGCAAAATGAGTGCTTCCCAAGCATTAGACGCGGGTTCGATTCCCGCATCTCGCACAAAAAGTTGCCAAATTGGCAAAAAATCCAGTCTTGACCAAAGAAGAGCCGCTCAACATAGCGGTTTTTCTTTTATACTTGAATATACCTTATGCTACCTTGACATATATAGTCATATAGTGTTATGATAATATCAGTCTTACCATCGGTCTTCACAAATCAACCGCCGTCCGACGTACTCGGATAAATCGGAATTGGAGTTCGTATGAACACACAAAATCGTATCGTATTAGCCTGCTTCATTGGAGCAGGAATAGGGGCGCTTTTAGCGCTTCAGTTTGCTCACTATCTCTGGTGGCTCGGCATTCTCATCGGCGGGGCTGTTGGATACTTGAGTTATGAGATCAAAACGGTTCTCAAGTCCATTCGCACAGCTGTAGATGCTGCGCGAAAAGAACAAAAAAATCCTGGCAAACTTCGTGAAACAGGGAATAATATTTGGCAAATATTGACGAAGTTCTTGTTCCCAGTGCTTCTCTTTTGTTTCCTCCTCGGTGTGGGCTGGTTAGGGACGATGGTCTTCGTCATTTGGAAATTGGGAGGTGGATTACCGCAGTATCCAGACGGCATCAGATTTAGTGACGAGGCCGGTAGATCTATTACCGTCGGTTTGATCATCCTCTTTATCTACGGTATATGTACGAGCAGAAAAGAGGTAGGAAAAATAGATGGTACGATTTGGCAGGGGATGGCTTCTTTCTTTGTCAGAATGAATCCTCTTACGGTGCTATTCTATTGGCTTCCGAAGGGAATTATATGGTCAGTCCCGTTCCTTTACTCGGTGATGAAGAAGCTGTTTGTTCTAATTCACTCCGAGATCCGTCTATTATACCTGACGGATTCACTTATTGGAGCTTCGATCGGATACTTTTGCGGCAGTGCCCTCATCGGCGGAATCGCCGGGGCAGTCTGCGGCATCCTGAATTACAAGCTCATTTCTGTGCGGTTGCTTAAACTGGCACCGCAGTAGGGTCTTTGGTTCAAAAAACACAAGCGCTGGAGAAATCTGGCGCTTTTTAATTTGCCGCTTTAGGCAAATTCTCCAGTCGTTCCTAATTTCTTGAATCATCTATACTTTCCTAACTGCCAAACGCAGGAAAAACCTCAGAGATCGACCCACGGAAGCTTCGCCAGAAGTGGTATACACCCCTGACTTTTTTCTGGGTTTTGTGGTATAAAGTTCGAACATCGTCCCACTTTCCGCACAATGAAAAAACCGCCTTCAGGCGGTTTTTTTAAATCACAAGTTCGACAGTCGCTTACTTCACCGCAAGCAATTCCTTGATCTTCGGCTCATCGAATCCGACGACCACGCGGTCGCCGATCTGAATGACAGGCACGCCCATTTGGCCGGTCTTGTCGATCATTTCTTTGCGCTTGGCAAGGTCAGCGGCCACGTTGTGCTCCGTGTAGCCCACATTGTTTGCCTTGAAGAAGGTCTTGGCCATATTGCAGTACACGCAGGTCGGGGTCGAATAGATAGTTACATTCGGCATATATAGATTATTTATTTCTTAGAATTAAATTAAACAATCAACCACAGATACGCAGGGTTTAAACCGCGTAAGAGTTATTTGTAGGATTTTATTGTAGCACATAATGGTATAATGCAAGCTCATGCCTTACGTCCATATCTTTTCGGCTTTTGCCGCGAATCTTGAGGCCGTCGTCACCCACGGCGGGTATGCCGTTCTCTTCGTTTTCACGCTATTGGAGGGCATTCCGCTCGTCGGAATGGCCGTTCCAGGCCATATCGCCATCATAATCGCGGGATTCCTGGCCCGCATCGGTACGCTCAACCTTGGCTGGGTGATCGCGCTTTCCATAGCCGGAGCTATTCTCGGAGACTATGCCGGGTTCCTGATCGGCAGGAAGTACGGCATGGGCTTCATCGACCGCCTCCGCCCGTATTTCTTCATCACCGATGACCACATCGCCCGGGCGCGCGATCTTTTGGGCCGCCACACAGGCAAAGCCATGGTCATCGGGCGATTCACCCCGGCCACCCGCGCGCTCATGCCATTCCTGGTCGGCACAGGAGAGACTTCAGCAGGCAAGTTCTGGGTCTTCAATATCATCGGCGGCGTGTCCTGGGCAGTCATTTCCGTGCTGATCGGATACGTCTTTGGCGCGGGCTATCATGCTGCAGCCGGGTACCTCGGCAAGCTCATCGTGGTGGCCATCCTCGCCGCGGTGATCATCGTGTGGGGCTATCGCTTCGTGAACATGCGCTTCCACGTCTTCAAGCGCTATGAATTGTTCGCGCTCGGGCTCAATCTGATCGCCTTGTTCATCTTGGCGCGCATGGTCCAGGATGCTTTCTCGGCGCAGTCATTCATGGCCAATTTTGATATCTGGGTGAGCGGACATATCGTCGACCCTGATTCGGCGACGGTCCTCATACCGACAGGCCTCGCGGTTGCGGCGTATTGGGTCACGACGATCGGCAGCATGGCCGTTACCGCCGCGGCCGGCGTTCTCATGGGCCTATGGCTTCTTGTCAAAGAGAAGTGGCGCAGCGCCGCCATCATGCTCGCTTCGATCGGCACCGCGAGCTTTGCGGTCGGCACGCTCAAGGAGTTCTTCATGCGCGCCCGGCCTGATTATGCGGCGACTTCGATCCTGCATCTTGCCGGAGCCGTCCTTGAAGACCCGAGCTTCCCGTCAGGCCATGCCGCCATGGCCGCGGCTTTCTTCACCGCTTTCGCATATCTCCTGGCTCCGCGCATGCGCACCTGGGTCAAGAGGGAGCTCGTGATACTTTTTTCTGTCCTGGCGATCATTGCCATCGGCCTTTCGCGCATCCTGCTTAACGTCCATTGGGTCTCAGATGTCATCGCCGGATGGGCGTTGGGAGTGTTCCTAGCGACAGCTTGCATACTCGCTGTGCGCTATCTGGGCACATTCTTTATGAAGAAAGCTTCTTATTAAGCCGAACTGCTCCATGATATAATCCCCGCATGACAATTTTACATTCGATCATCCTCGGCATCGTCGAGGGCATCACCGAGTTCCTTCCGGTCTCATCGACCGGCCATCTCATCCTTGTCGGCGATCTTCTTCATATTGCCGACTCTGAGTTCCTGAAGAGTTTCGACATCATCGTCCAGCTCGGCGCGATCCTGGCTGTTGTGGTGGTCTATTGGCACAAGCTCTGGAATTGGAGCATGATAAAGAAGCTCGTCGTGGCTTTCATCCCGACCGGCATCATCGGCCTCCTGCTGTACAAGGTTGTGAAGAATCTTCTGGGAAGCAACGCGGTCGTGCTCTGGGCCCTGCTTCTTGGCGGTGTCATCCTGATCATATTTGAGATCTGGTACAAGAAGAAAAGCGCGTTTCAGCCGCCTACAGTGACTGATGTTTCGGCTATTTCATATAAACAAGCAGCGACCATCGGCCTATTCCAGGCCATCGCCATTATTCCTGGCGTCTCACGCTCTGCCGCCACCATCGTCGGCGGCATGCTTCTCGGCCTTTCGCGCGAGACTATCGTCGAGTTTTCGTTCCTCTTGGCTGTGCCTACCATGATCGCCGCCAGCGGCCTTGATCTCGTAAAAAACGGCCACTCATTCACTGGAAGCGAATACGGCATGCTCGCTGCCGGGTTCATTGTAACCTTCTTCGTCGCCTTAGCCAGCATCAAGTGGCTGCTCTCGTATGTGAGGAAGCACGACTTCATCCCGTTCGGCATCTACCGCATCGTGATCGCGATCGCTTTCTTCTTTTTGGTCGTGAGATAGGCAATTTTTCGCAGTAATATTCTGTCAGATCCAAAAATGTGTTCCTATTTTTGCCCTCATTAGAACACGGCGGGGAAGTGCCATTTGACGCCATTATTACAGTGCAGGTTTTGACGCTCCGTCAACTGCGTGACTGAACCATAGTCCGGCTTGTGCGAGGTTTATACTATTTGACGTCCGCCTCTGTTTCTCCTTTAGAGAGACACATGGGGACGCGGCGGGAGCTAACCCACCCGCCATACTAATACTATGGCTAAACAGCCTAATCCGGCTCCTCAGCAGCCGCAGACCCCTCCGACTCCTCCTGTACAGGCCTAATAGCCTGCTGACTAGTACGAAAAAACCCCTGCCAAGGGTTTTTTTGTCTCTCCCGCATAGCAGGACACCCTGCCGAAGCAGGGTGAGCGCCAATGATAGCTGATGTCTATTTGAAGATATAGTCCGATGATTCAAAAAGTGGTGCTAGCGCCAACCCGGGGGCTGGACGTAAATGCTCCAAATGAAATATTAAGGATTTATCTCCAAACACCAGCGATCACTTTTAAGTCTATTCTTTTTATCCATGCAGTCAATGGACATAAGGGGAGAACCTCGGGGACAAGGTGGGGACAGAACGCAAAATACGGGGGATTAAAATTCATCCCACAGAAATTTATTTTGCGGAAGAGATAAAAAAAGAATTTTAATACTGTTTGGTGGCTATTCTAGGACAAACACAACAAGTAAGAGCGGTTTTATTTGGTGTGCGGTATTTTTGGATGCGGAGGTGGGAATCGGACCTCAACAGAGTTTAAGTGAGATAAAATTCATTCACACATTTTGATTTGCATGATCTAATCAACGCCTGAGCAGAGCCATATCTTTTCATCATTACACAACAAATTAGACCATTCCTGTCAATGAAAAATATCTTCGTTTTTCAGTTTGTGATATGCCAGTCATCACGGGGTCAAAAAACATCGGAATCTTATTATTCCAACAAAAAAGCGTGCTGACCACTGAAAGTCAGCGCACCTCTTCTTAATTGATTGCGATTCTGCCTACTACTACAGTCATTTATCTCTTAAAAACCGCTTTTCCTTGGTACACAGCCTTCTTGCCGAGCTGTTCTTCGATGCGAAGCAGCTGATTGTACTTGGCAACGCGATCCGTTCTCGACAATGAACCGGTTTTGATCTGTCCGGCGCCAGTTCCGACCGCAAAATCAGCGATCGTGACGTCTTCAGTCTCGCCAGAACGATGCGAGATGATCGACGTGTAATCGGCTTTAGAGGCGAGAGCTATAGCGTCGAGCGTTTCCGATACTGTACCGATCTGATTGAGCTTGATCAGGATCGAGTTGCCGACATGTTGTTCGATACCCATGGCCAGACGTTCGATGTTAGTGACGAAGAGGTCATCCCCCACGATCTGAACCTTCTTGCCCAGCGCTTTAGTCATCATGGCGTACCCTTCCCAATCATCTTCAGCCAGACCGTCCTCGATCGAGATGATCGGATACTTCGCGCAGAGCATGCTATACCACTCGACCATCTCCTTTGACGACAATTTCTTGCCGTCGCGGACGAGGTCATATACTCCATCCTTATAAAACTCCGTGGCAGCCGCATCGAGAGCGATGAAGATATCTTTGCCCGCCTGGTAGCCTGCATTGGCGATCGCTTCCATGATTGTTTGAAGCGCAGCCTCATTGGATGGCAGGGAAGGCGCAAAGCCTCCTTCGTCGCCGACAGTTGTCGAGAGCTTGCGATCATGCAGGATCTTCTTCAGTGCATGAAAAATCTCATCGCCTGCGCGCAGAGCCTCCTTGAATGACGTGAAGCCGGCCGGAATGACCATGAATTCCTGGATGTCCGCAGAATTCTCGGCATGCTTGCCGCCGTTGATGATATTCATCATCGGAACTGGGAGACTCATCTTGGCCTTAGTCTTTGCGATCTTATTGAAATACACATACAACGGCTTCTTTGAGCTTTTGGCTGCGGCATGCGCAAAGGCCATCGAGACGCCGAGGATGGCGTTGGCGCCCAGCTTGCCCTTGTTCTTGGTCCCATCGAGAGCGATGAGCGTCTGATCCAGCTTGCGCTGGTCGAAGTCCTTGCCTTTGAGAGCCTTCAAAATCGGACCATTCACGCTGGCGACAGCCTTGAGGACGCCTTTGCCGCCATAGCGCTTCTTGTCGCCATCGCGGAGCTCGACTGCTTCATGACTGCCGGTCGAGGCACCAGAGGGGACCGCCGCGCGGCCGAATGAGCCGTCGGAGAGGGTGAGGTCTACTTCGACCGTTGGGTTGCCGCGTGAATCGAGGATCTCGCGCGCCGTGACTGATTTGATCTTGGACATGGGTTGATTGCTGGATTATTGATAGACAGTCTTTGCATTATAGTGATTTTCAATTGCGATAGCAATTTATTATTTACATAACCATATTTTTGTGTTATTCTGGTTTTATGAATAAAGAGCAGGCCATCAATCTTTTGAACATCTACGGCAAAGCGTGGGTCACCCGAGACCCGGATTTGATTTTAAGCATCTTCACTCCTGATGCCACATATAACGATCCGCGCGAGAGCGAGAATCAGGGACACGCGGGCATCCGTTCATATTGGATGAATAAAGTTGTGAACGGGCAGAAGGATATCCGGTTCAAACTTTTGAATGCATGGATCGATGGTGACACGATCGTGGCCGAATGGGAGGCGGATTTTATAGATACGATACGCGATCTGAGAGTCCATCTGAATGAAGTAGCCATCTTTACAGCAAAAGAAGGCAAATTTGGTTCACTCCGTGAATATTACAAGTCGACTAAACTGCCTCTCTAACATGGACAAAAAACCTTCAAAAACCTCCTGGGGCGGCGTCGCCAAATGGTATGACGAGCTCATCGAAGATTCTTCTGACTCATTCCAGAAGAATGTCATCATGCCCAATCTGATCCGTATTGTCGCGCCCGCCAAGGGAATGACCATCCTCGATGTCGCTTGCGGCCAGGGATACTTCAGCCGCGCATTCGCAGACAATGGCGCTCAGGTGATAGCTTCAGATATTTCGTCTGAACTGATCGAGCTCGCCAAGAAGAACGCTGTCAAAGAAGTTGAGTATCATATTGCGCCCGCTGATAAGCTCGCATTCGCCAAAGATTCATCAGTCGACGCGGCCGTCATTGTGCTCGCACTGCAGAATATCGAGAATCTTGCCGGAACCATTTCAGAGTGCTCTCGTGCTTTAAAATCTGGCGGCCGCCTCATTCTCGTGCTGAATCATCCCGCTTTCCGCATACCCCAGAATTCTTCATGGCAATGGGATGAAAAAGAATCTAAGCAATACCGTCGCATCGATTCGTATATGTCAGATGCGCAGATAAAGATAGATATGGCTCCGGGTGAAGCTGTCGCATCGAAAAAGAAATTCACGCAGTCATTCCATCGTCCGTTGCAGTCATATTTCAAGGCTTTGAATAAGTCAGGATTTGCAGTCACGCGCCTCGAAGAGTGGATCTCGCATAAGAAGAGCCAGAAAGGCCCGCGTGCAGAAGCAGAAGATCGTATCAGGAAGGAGATCCCGATGTTCATCTGTCTGGAAGCTAAGAAAATCTAGTTCGTATCCTTAATGGTCAGCACCGGGTATAGCGCCGCAAGCGAGATCACGCCGATGACTACGAACAGGTAGTCATTGGTCGTGAAGAACAAGCTGATGCTGGTCACCAGAGGAGCCAGGAAATATGAAAGTGGGCGCGTTATACGGAATGAGCCGAGCACTGCCGAGTCGCGCGGCGAGACCGTCTTGAAGAAGTAGACTTCCATCATGATCTCCGCCGCCGCCGCGCCGATTCTGGTCGCGAAGAGCGCCAAGGCCCAGATCCAAAGGCTTCCTCCGGAGATGAAGGCGAGAGCAATGGTCGCGACGCCCATGATGGCGAAGCCGATGGCCATGATCTCCTTCTCGCCATATTTCTTATCGGCCATCTTTCCGAGGGGGTATTGGATGAGCGGGAAAGGCAGAAGCATGATGACGAGGATGATGCCTATCTCGTTCCAGCCGAAGCCGAGCGTCTTGTTGAGGTATATCGGCGTATAGATGGTCATCCAGGCGTAGAATGTCTGGAGTATCAGGTTTGCTCCGAATAATTTGACCCAGTTCTGATTGCCAGAGACGTGTTTGATGAGTTGCCACGGAGAAAGGTGGATGTAATTCGGATCCTTGAAGCGGGGAAAATTGCGGTATATGAGATACAGGAGCGGGAAGAGCATAGCGAGCGCAGCCACGTATGTCGTCCGATAGCTGTTGCCCCCATCTATGAGCATCGAGCCGATGAGTGGCGCTATGACCCACGAAGAATTGAGAGTCGCCGTATAGAGTCCGCGGACAGCGCCGACTTCGGTTGACGATGTATAGACTTCCAGGAAGATATCCATGCACAGGCCGATGAGCGAGATGACGGCTGATTGCAGAATGAAGATGATGGACAGAAGCAGGGGCGATGTCGCAGCTACCAGACCGTAAAAGAGCACGATCTGGATGCAGACCAGAGTGATCGCCACGGCGTAGTTGCCGAAGCGCCTGATGACGGCGGGTGCGACCAGGAAGCCGAGGACGGTCACGGCGGCGCCGAGCATATAGATGAAGCCGAGGGTCTGCTCGTCAGCGAAGAGCGACAGGAAGCTCGAGTTCGAGTACATCGGGATCACCAGGTGCAGGGTATAGATGAACCCGACGACGGCGATAGTGTAGATGATGTGGCTCTTGGGGAGAGGGCGCGACATGGTTTCGATAAATTATAACAGATACTTGCACAAACACCGCTGTGTATGGTAATTTGATTGGGCTATGAAAAAGGATATCCACCCAGAAAACTATCGTCCGGTCATCTTCGCCGATAACTCAAGCGGCGCTAAGTTCCTCATTTCTTCTACGATCGCGACCAAGGAAACCGCCAAATTCACTGATGGCAAAGAATATCCTCTCTTTAACATGGATATCTC
>Ga0265338_10003392_pt1 | contig 22479 bp, 27 predicted proteins | sample 42126metaG_FD_193579 | JGI IMG/M metagenome (GOLD analysis project Ga0265338, IMG submission 193579) | Rhizosphere microbial communities from Carex aquatilis grown in University of Washington, Seatle, WA, United States - 4-21-26 metaG | ecosystem: Host-associated > Plants > Roots > Rhizosphere... | reverse complement strand
CCGCCACTGGTGCCAACGCAAACTCCGGCGCGCACGGAGTGACGCGCGCTGTCTTCAAGAATGTTGCACCATCCGTGTTTATTTGTGTTCATCCGTGGTCTATCCTTTGCTTTTCAATTGGCGCGCCTCGGCCAGCGCCGCGCGCCATTTCTCGACCCGTTCCTTGATCTTCTTTTCCACCCCCTGATCGGTCGGTTCGTAATAGCGTTTGTCCGCACCGAGATAATCCTGCGCGACGAAATGTTCCGGATGATCGTGTGCGTATTCGTAACCCTGGCCGTGGCCCAGCCGCTCGGCGCCCTTGTAATTCGCGTCCCGCAAATGTTCCGGCACCGGCAGCGTGCGTCCCGATTTCACGTCCTCCAGCGCGGCGTCAATTGCCTTATACGCGCTGTTGCTCTTGTTGGCGGTGGCAATATAGATCGTCGCCTCGGCCAGCGGGATCCGCGCCTCGGGCCAGCCGACAAATTCCGCCGCCGACAACGCCGCATTCGCCAGCACCAGCGCCATGGGGTCCGCCAGCCCGACATCTTCCGCGGCGCAAATCACGATCCGCCGGGCAATAAAGCGCGGATCCTCCCCGGCATGGATCATCTTGGCCAGCCAGTAAAGCGCCGCGTCCGCGTCGCTGCCGCGCATGGATTTGATGAACGCGGAAATCGTGTCGTAGTGCGCGTCTTCATCGTCATAAACCACGGCTTTTTTCTGGATGCTTTGTTCGGCGGCGGCCAGGTCAACCTGCACGACTCCTTTTTTGTCCGGGGCGGTCGTGAGCGCGGCGATTTCCAGCGCGTTCAACGCCTTGCGCGCGTCACCGTCGGCGATTTTGGCCAGGTGACGCAATGCCTTTTCCTCCGCCTTGATTTTCAGATAGCCCAGTCCGCGTTCGGCATCGGCGAGGGCGCGTTGCAGTAGGGAAAACAGCTCGGCTTCCGTCAGTGGCCGCAGCTCGAAAATCTGCGACCGCGAGACCAGCGGCGAATTGACAAAAAAAAACGGGTTATGGGTGGTGGCACCGATGAGGCGGACGACACCGCTTTCGACATCCGGCAGCAAAATGTCCTGCTGCGCCTTGTTGAATCGATGGATTTCGTCAATGAACAGGATGGTCGGCTGGCCGGTGTTTTCCAGCCGGTTGGCCGCCGCGGCCAGAACGCGGCGCATGTCGGCCACGTTGGATTCCACGCCGCTCAGCCGTTCGAACTTGCTTTTGGTCCGCTGGGCGATGATTTGGGCCAGCGAGGTTTTGCCCGTGCCGGGCGGCCCGAAGAAAATGAGCGATTGGATACGGTCGGCCTCGATGGCGCGGCGCAACAAATGGCCCGGAGCCAGGATATGGGTTTGGCCGGTAAACTCGTCCAGGTTGCGCGGGCGCATGCGGGCGGCCAGCGGCTGGTTCCGGCCGGGTTCAGGCGTGGGCGAAGGATGCGGCTGTGATTCAGCCGGAGTGGTGAACAAGTCATCGCGCGCCATGAAGGGAGGTTAGCACCGGTCGAAAAAATTGCCCAAAACAAAAACGCCCGCCGGCCGGCGGGCGTGAATTCCCCAGGGAAATAATAACCCCACCCTTGCCGTGCGCGGCATGATCCTTTGAACATGTTTTACAACATGTGGAACCTCTCGGCTGCTTTCGACTTCCAGTGAAGGCATGTCGGCCACAGTCACAGATTGGCCCCTTTGATCGTTTAATTACGGTTCAAGGAATTGCAGCTGATCACGAACAGGGCAGGGTAAATCGGGTTTAATTTTCCAAAGATCAACGCGGGGTTTGACTCGCGCTCTGTTGCATCCTTAATCGCCTGAAACCGGAATTTTCTCAAGGATTTTTTTTGGTTAAATTTTCCGTGGCCCGCTTGACAAATATAAAAGGGGATTTTCCAAAATACAGTGCCCGGTGGTTTCCCGGCCGATATCACGCGACCCGTTTTCCGGCCCGATTTTGCCGGACAGCCCAAAGACCGCAACGAACAAAAATCATTTCCCCAGATACTTGGACGGATTGCGTATCCGGTCGAGCCGTTCGGCCTCATGTTCGATCCACTCGACCCGTTGCCGCCGATGCTTGACCGCATTCCCGACCGACTGGGGAAGCAACCAGACCTGTTTGACCAGCTGGACGATGGGCAGGCAAACGAGCTTCAGGATGTTCATAAAGTGGTATGGCTTCTGTAGCTACTCGTCATAGAACAGGGTGCAGAAAATGATGATGGATGATTCATCCGTTCTGGGCATGGCATTCGGTTCGGCGGGCGTGACCAGGGTGCTCATGTGCGTGGTGAGCAATCGCAGGTCCGGGTGTTGCGTGAAGAACTGGTTGAGCTGTTCCTCCAGGGCGGTTGCCGGCGACTTGCCGGAGGGCAGTCGATGGAGGACGACTTCAAATATTTTTGCCTTCATGGAATAGCCGATCTCCGCCAGACACTTTCTTCAGGTGAAAGAGCAATCGATGTCATTGCCGGTTCAACCGTCGTCACTGCGCCTCTGTTTTCCGGATCTGGACGCGGCGGAGGCTCAAAGGCCAGGTGATGGTTTTTCGGTGTCCAACCTCGGGGACGCTCCAATAGCAGCGGATGCTCATAGAGCAGGCACATGACGCTCGGTTGCAGGTCAAAGCGCATGTCATTTTGCGGTGCGGAAGGTCAGGGCGGTCAGGCCGATGACGGCGGCGGCCAGGCCGCCAGGTAGCATCCAGACGGCCTTGTCCGTGGGTGAGCCCGTAAAGAATTTGGAAACGTGCGAGCTGAACGGGTTTGTAGAGTCGATGCCAATGATCATGAGCCCAATGCCACCCACAAGCAAGGCCAGGGAAAAGGCTTTATTCATAATCATCTTTCCGGTCCACAGCCGCTTCGCTTCGGCTCATCAGACCCGTTTGGGGCCCACAATCAGCAACATGATTCCGCCTACCAGGGCCAGGGCGCCGACGACGGGCGGAATAAAGTGATTGACGGTGGTGGCGATATGCAGGCCGAGGAATTCAACGGGCTTTCCTGGAGTCGTGAAGGCGATGCCCGAGTAAGCGAGCACCACGATGCCAAGAGTGACCAGGAGGACGGCAACAATGGTTTTTGTATTCATAATGATTTTTGGTTGGCGGTTTCTTAATTCAATGGCTTGCGCCCCGAGATGAGGTTGACGAGCACCATGACGATGGCAATGACCAGCAGGATGTGTATAAACCCGCCGATGGTGGTGCCGGTCACCAGTCCCAGCAGCCACAAGAAGAGGAGTATTATCGCTATCGTGTATAACATAAAATATTCCTCTTGGTTTGTACTATGGCTGGGACTGGCGCGTTTTCGCGCCAGTCAACAGCAATGGGTTTAGTTGCTGGCCACGGGTACGGCGATGGTCATGTTGTTGATCACACTGGTCACTCCGTTGATGTCGGTGGCGAGCTTGGTGACGAGGCTCTTCTCGGCATCGTTTTTGGCAATGCCGCTCAAGGTGACGACGCCGTCCGTCGTTGAAACCGTGGTGTGCATGGCGCTGGTGGAATGATGCGACAGCAACGACGACTTGACTTCAGCCGTGATGGAGGCGTCATCGATTTTATCGCCGATGGTTGCGTCTTGCGATGCCGGGATACTGGCAATCGTCATCTGGTTCCTGACGGCTTTGACGTTGTCAACATCCTTGGCGTATTCGGTGGTGAGTTCTTTCTCCGCCACGCTGGACGCCTGGCCGGTCAGGGTGACGATTCCATTGGTCACATTCACTGTGGTTCCAGTGGCGCTCACGTTGCGATGGAACAAGAGGGCGGATTTCACTTTCACACCAATCCAGGTGTCCGAGTGTTCGGCGGGTTGGTCACCTTTGACCAGCAGTTGATTGTCCACGCTCGTGACGCCGGGCAGACCCGCCACGGTATCCTGGGCCAGGGATTTATGGGACGCGTCGGCGACCGTGCCGGTCAGGGTGACGGCACCATTTTTGGACTCGGTGTTGATCGAATCGTCCTTGAGATAGGTTTTGAATACATACGATTTTGCGGCCGATGATTCAATGCGGCTATCCGTATCGGAGGCGCGCAACGGTGCGCTGGTGACCAGCAGGGCGCTCGTGGCTGCCAGGAGCGCGAGCGAGTAGGTTGATTTCATTTTCATTATGTTTTTTCTTTCATTGGTTGTGATGCGGTTTTTTGACACTGACAGTACGCTAGGGGATGGGCCGGTTCCCGGCTATGGGGTGTAACCCTACTGTGCGTTGGGGATTGTCCGGCAAAGACTGATTCAGATTGAATCCTGGTTCGCAGAATCCTTGGGCAAAGGCCTTGCGTGCCGGGCGCATCCGGTGTTGCGGTCGAACCCAGACCCCAAGCACGGTTCCGATCGCCGCCGCAGCCTGTCGCAATTCATCCCGTTGAGCCCAAGTCCACACCCGATCGGGCCATCAGATGCAGACAGGTATCTCCAAACAGGCGCGGGGTTCTGGTTGATTTGGCGAGCATGGCACACTCCTCGGTTTAAAATGACAATGACTGGCGCAAGGAATGAACTCCGTCCAAAGCGCGGCGTTCACCAGGAGGAATTGAGGCAAACCCGCCATTCGGCCGAAACCATTATCAGCGCCAGTCAAAAAATCAGGGTGCGAACGGTGTCCGTTTGCGGATGCGATGTTGTCGTTCGGTCATCGTCTGATCAGCCGGTTCAGGTTTACGTGCGTTGCCGCCACCATTGGCGGAGGCCGAAAAAAACCATGACGATGGCTGCCGCCAGCAGAATGTGGATCGCCCACCCAATCTGAAACCGAACACTCTCCCCAGCACCCCCAGAACTCCTAGTGTTCCGCCAAGACCCACAAACATATTGTTCCTTTCTATTCTTTCTCTTTTTTGCCGGAGTTAGGTTAACCCACCCGGGTGGTTCCTGGCCATGGGGTCTAACCCTACCTTGCGGTGCGGTTGGCGCTTCCCGAAAACGGACCGGTGGGAGTTGGTTTCAAAAAGAAAAGCGCCGGCGGGTTTTCCACCGGCGCAGTATCGAATGGCTCGCCTAGAAAACAAAACGCACACCGGCCCGACCGACACCATAATATTTGGTTTCGTTCGGCCACACTGCGCGAGCATCAACGAATATCCCCACATGCTGGGTGAAGCGATATTCCAGGCCGGCGCCAGCCTGACCAAACCACAGTTTGGCCGCATCGAATTGATGACCACCGCCGCCGAAGATGTAGGGGGCGAGTCCACTCTGGCCCAGCGGGAGACGCAGAATCAAATTGCCCGAAGCATTGTCGATGAAGACCCCGCTGGTGTTTTCAGAATAAGCCTCAACGCCGAGGCCGATATTCCGGCTCATGAAATAATTGATTCCCGCTCCAGCGCCACCTTGGGTGTTGTGGCGGATCCGGTTATTAGACGGGTGATCAATTGTGTAACTCCCGTCAGAACCCGTTCCGAACCCATCGAAGGACAGTTCGCTGGACTGGTAGTAGGCAGCCGCATCGGTCACCTGGGCCTGGGCCGACGCTGCCGCCAGCAGCAGGATGGTTCCGCCAATCGTCATTTTATTTTTGATAACGTGTTTTTGCGCTTTTAGTATTAACATGGTTACTACGCTAAGGGATGGGATGGGCATTTCCCATGGGGTATAACCCGACCAAGGGGCAAAAGACCAATGTTCCGCTTTGGGTGACAGACCGAAGAGGTTGATACCGGTTTCAACCCGCCAGAAGTCGCCGTGCAATCGCGTCGTTGCGCCACGAGCGGTTCAGGATTTTGGGCAACCTTTTGCTCACGCTCGAAGCCGGTTGGACGCCGCCAACGCGCCGAGGCGTTGGGTCAGCCGCAGGTTTTCCGCAGCCTCCACCGGGCAGTCAATGATGGTGAGTTTGTTTGCGCCCAACGCGGTGCGCAGTGCGGGAGCGAGTTCGGCTGCCGACTCGATGCGACAGCCATTCGCACCGAAGCTTTCCGCATATTTCACGAAATCGGGATTGTGAAAGTCCACGAAGGCCGGGCGGCCGAATTGTTGTATCTGCTTCCAGCGAATCAGGCCGTAGCTGCAGTCGCTGAACACGAGCACGACAAAGGGTGTTTTCAAGCGCGCGGCGGTTTCCAATTCCTGTGAATTCATCAAAAAACCGCCGTCACCCGTGACCGCCACCACGCGGCGATTCGGGTACACCAGTTTTGCCGCCACGGCGCCAGGTACGGCCATGCCCATCGCGGCAAAACCGTTCGAGATGATGCAGGTGTTGGGTCGAAGGCATGGGAAGAGGCGCGCCAGCCACAATTTGTGCGCACCCACATCCGAGATGATGATGTCGTCGTCGGCCAGCACGGAGCGGAGGTCGGCGAGGATTCGTTGGGGTTTGAGTGGGAAGGACGCATCGCGGCGGCCCTGTTCCAGTTCGTCATGCAGCATTTGGCGGAAGTTTGCGCCTTGCACCAGGGAGTGCGGCGTTGCCGTCTGTGCCAGCGCAGCAAGCGACGAGGCGATGTCACCCACGACGCCAACGTTGACGATGTAGGCAGCGTCCACTTCGGCCGGGGCCATGTCCACGTGCACAATTTTCTTGTCGCGTTTCGGGTTCCAGGTCCGCGGCGCGTACTCCACGACATCATAGCCCACCGCAATGACGAGATCGGCCTCGGCGAACTCAAAGTTGACGTAATCGGGTGTTTGCAGTCCGATGGCGCCGTGGGCGAGCGGATGGGTGTCGGGAATGACCCCTTTGGCCATGAAGGTCGTGGCGACCGGGAGGTTCAGTTTTTCGGCGAACCGCACCAGCGCCTCCGCCGCGTGGCCACGGATGACGCCGTTGCCCGCGAGCACGATCGGGCGCGCGGCTTCCGAAATAATGCGCGCGGCCTTCTCGATTTGTTCCGGCGCCGCCCCGCCGGGATGGAGCCATTGCACGAGCAGTGGCTGCCCGTCGGTTTCCATGCGGGCCACGTCTTCGGGGATTTCGATGTGGGTGGCGCCGGGCTTTTCCGATTGTGCGAGCTTGAAGGCCTTGCGGAAGGCTTCGGGAATGATCTCGGCTATGGGTAGGCTGGTGTTCCACTTGGTCACCGGGCGGAACAACGCGAGGATGTCCACATGCTGGTGCGATTCCTTATGCATGCGATCGTGGCCGGCCTGGGCGGTAAGCGCCACCACCGGGGCGCGGTCCAGGTTGGCATCGGCCACGCCCGTGATGAGATTCGTCGCGCCCGGCCCCAAGGTCGAGAGACACACTCCTGCTTTGCCGGTCAGGCGGCCATAGACGTCTGCCATGAACGCCGCGCCCTGTTCATGGCGCGTCATGACGAAGCGGATGGAAGAGCCGAGCAAGGCATCCAGTACATCCATGTTCTCCTCGCCGGGCACGCCAAAGATGTATTCCACCCCTTCGTTCTCCAGGCATTTTACAATGAGTTCAGCGGCTTTCACCGTCGTGTTTCATAAACTCCAGCGACCCATAGCATCACCGTCAGCAGCGGGAAGATCTTAATATTCACAAAATGGACGTCCTGACCTCCAGTGGTACCAGGAGAACAGAATTGAAGCTCCCATAAGGATTGGCCACGCGTTGCGCGGCACGGGGATCCTCCTGCCACTGGCCATCCACGACGAAGCGATATTCATACTGGCCGGACCTGAACTTCAAGCGGGCAACCCAGTCTTTGGCGCCCGTTTTGTTCATCCGTGTGGCCTCCGGGTGCCAGCCATTGAAATTACCGGCCACCTTTACCTCCCTGGCTTCCGGAGCGAGGAGCGTGAGAATAATTTCCTGTTCCTCCAGCGCGGGGTACCGCTCCGAAACCGGCTGAAGGGTTGATGGGGGATTGGTTTTCAAGTGAAATGGACGCTGGTAACGAGCGTCAGGCGTCGGGCTTCAGCACCAATGGTGATGGTTGTCCCCAATGGCCGGTGAACACGAATTCGCTCAAGGGCTTTCGCTGCCGGGGCACCAGATCGCGTTCTTTCAAGGCCTCGGGCAGTTTGGCCGGGTCGGTTTTATATCCGATGGCCAGCGCCGTCCACGCCTCGAAATGCTCCGGTATCTGGTAAATCTCGCGCGCCTTGTCAGGAAGGATGCCGATCATCTGATGGACCGAGAGGCCACGTGCCGTCGCCTCCGCGGACAGATTTCCGCTGGCCAGACCCAGGTCGTGGACCGCGGCCCGATTATCCTGGTGGTTCTTTGCGAATTGCAGGCTGACGACGCCCAGGGCCAGCACCGGCGCGGCCTTGGCCCAGGCGCAGTTTGCCTCCGCGAGACACAGGAGCAGTCGTCCAAATTCCAGCGGGTTGTCCCGGGTCGCAACCAGATAGTTCCAAGGCTGTTCATTGTAGGAGGACGCCGCCCAGCGCGCCGCCTCAAACATCGAACGGAGGTCGGTTTCCGACACCGGTCGGTCTTCGAAGCCGTAGGGACTCCACCGTTCCGCGAGAACCGGCAGGATTGGATGGCCGGTGATGGCGCTCTTGATGGACATGATGGCTTTTTATTTTTCTGTGACGTCCAGGACTTCAGGGTTCAGGATGGGGAACCGCGGCCATCAGCTGTCGAAAATTTAGAGAAGACCTCATCACATTGCCGGGCCAGGAAAAAATCCTTTTTGGTGATTCCGCCTTCATCATGGGTGGTGAGCTTCAACGTTACCCGGTTAAAACGAATATCAATATCCGGATGGTGATTGATTTTTTGAGCTTTCCTGGCGATCCGGTTGACGAAATCCATGCTTTTTAGAAATCCTTCAAACTTGAATGTCCGAAGAATGGTTTGAGCGCGTTTCGACCAGTTCGGGATGGCCTTCAAGCGAAGGCTGACTTGTTTGGTGGTTAAGGATGTCATGGCTGGGTTTGGTTTTACTTTCGACCGGAGCCGCTCTTTTTGCCTCCCCCGGTAAGTTTGTTCACGGTGGCCCAGGCGCGGGCTTCGGCGGTTTTCACGCCGACACCTTTTTTCTCGTAGCCGGCTTCAATATGCGCCGCCTGACGTTTCTGTTTGTCGGTGTAGCTGGACTTATCGCCTTGGGGCATGATGTTTAGTCGCTGGTTTTGACCATTTTGATCAGTGAGTCACGGACGGAGGGTTCACAAACATGGGAGTGCGGTTCGTATACATAGGAATTGGGCTCGTGAACATGGGGGTGCGGTTCGTGTACATGGGCACTCGGTTCGTAAACATGGGCATACGGTTTGTGAACATCGGCGGATTATTGGGGACGAGTTGTCCGGGTTGTGCCGTTGGGAGGGGTTGCACCGGCTGAACTGGTGTAGGCTGCACGGCTACCTGCATGGGGTTCATCGGTACGGGTTGCTGCGATGGGGCAGGTTGGGACGGGGACATGGGAGTCTGAACCGGTTTAAGAGTTTGTCCCGGAACATTCATGACAACGATCAGACTCATAATCGCCAGACACCATCGCGTCCGAATCATTTTACTTTTCATAAATTTTTCCGATTTATTCTATGTAACGCCGCCAGCGTGTTCTGGCGCGTGGCCTTTCCCTTCAAATTACAGGTGGAGACGATCCTTTGCCATGGGGTGTAATCCTGACGTAAATCAGCTTTTTGCAAACTGCCCCAGCCGCCCGGAGTCAATGGGCGGCTGGGTTTTACCGGTGTGGTTTGTTGCATGGGCGCTCGCTCTGGTTTGACTCAGCCGGTCCGCCTGTGGGTGCCCCTTAATTGCAACTGCAGCTGGAACAGGATTCCTTGAGCGCCTTTTCAACCGCTTCACGGGTTTCGCCCGTGCGCTTCTGAATCCGGCCAATGAGTTCTTCCTGCTTGCCTTCGGCGTATTGCAGATCGCTATCCGTCAGCTTGGCCCATTTTTGTTTTAACTTGCCCTTGGTGATGTTCCAGTCGCCTTTGACTTCGAGTGTGGTCATAATAATTGTTCCTGTTTCTTTTTGTTTGTTTTGATTCGCCGCCAACTGGACGGCAAAAGTGTTCGCCAGCCCGCCGGGTTTTCCAAACGGCAGGCCATGAGGCAAATTTTCCCATGGGGAGTGGTAACGCGGCCATGAAATTGGGGCGCGTTGCATGCCGGCCGCAGCGTGCCGGACCGGCCACTCATCAATCACCAGCCCGCAGATCCACCCAACGATCAACGTAACAATAGTACGACAACGACGATGACGAGCAGGAGACCGACCGAGCCGCCACCAATCCAGATGGCACTGGCCAGAACCGGCGAGAATAATATGAGATGCATGATTTATCTTTCGTTTTGAATGGCGATGTATTTTGCCATCCGTTTCAAGTGGACGGTACGCGATGGCCCGGGCATTTCCCATGGGGTGTAACCCGACTGTGGATGATTTGGAAAATGAAACGATACCAAGACCAGCGGCTTTGGCGGCGAACCGGAAGTTCAACCCTGCACGGCTGATTCAATCCTTGCTGAAGAATTACCGACTTCGTTGGCCAAGCGGCTGGTCCGGCCATGTTGTTCGTCGAAATGAGCAGCGCGCATGGTTTTCGAGGGCGGCGTGACCGGTTTGCCCAGGCGGGACTCCAACAGCCTTGTGACCAACTGACGGCATTCCTCGCGTCGCTGGTCCAGTCTCAGGCGATAGACGATCCCCAGCCCCACCAGAAACACCAGGCAAATCAGCGACCCCACACCCAGCGTGCAAATCAGGTTGATGATGAACGGCTGGGTGCTGTATGGAAAGTTGTCCACCAAAATCACGCCATAGCCAAGACCTACCCCGGCCAGCGCTGTCAACATCGCCATCAGCCACACCATGCGCCACACACAACGCGCGTCGCGCTGGATCTGAATGATCCCTTTATCCAGCTGCTGATGCTGGGAGTTGTCAGCATAAAGAAGGCATTCTCTCAGGAATTCGGTATGTTTTTGATGCTCATTCATCGTCGTTGAGGCCACACCGTACGCGCTACGGCATCTCCCCTTTTCCGTCTGTTCGCCCTCTAGGCTACGCCTTTGGACAACGCGCTGCCATGGGGTATAACCCTACTGCGTAATATTTTATGCTGTTCCCCGGAAAAGGTCCAACGCCCGTGAGCAAATAATCGGGTCTGACACCATGGGGTATTCACCCCATATACAGATTAAGGCAATCGGCTGATAGTCGTGCAGGATTCCCGGTGTGCTACTGAGAGCTGAGGCATACCGGCGAGTCCTGCCCAAGCCGACATGGCAAAATGAAACAAAAATTGACCAGGTTGTCACAACAATATGTGACGGCGTTGCGAAATCACTTGATGAGGGGACCGCGCGCGAGCCTGTTGCCGGCGTTGGGACTGGGATGCCGGGCGGTGGACCTAGGACTAAAGACGTTGAAGCTGGCCCGGATGCACGATCGGGCGCTCACCACCTTGGAAGCCTTCAACAGTAAAAACGGGTTTATCAACCAGACGGAGATTTTTCCACCCAAGTTCACATGGGAATTTTCTTAAATGAAAAATAAAGGTTCCAAAACCACCTCTTCAGCGACCCTCTTGCCCAAGTGTCCCACCGGGATCCAGGGTCTTGATGAAATCACCGGCGGCGGGTTGCCGCGCGGGCGGCCCACGCTGGTGTGCGGCGGCGCGGGGTGCGGCAAGACGTTGCTGGCCGCGGAATTCCTCGTGCGCGGCGCGACGCAATTCGGCGAACCAGGCGTCTTCATGGCTTTCGAGGAGACGGAAGCGGAGCTGAAGGCCAATGTCGCATCGCTGGGATTCGATCTGGCGGCCCTGGTCCGGCGCAAACAAATTGCCATCGACTACGTTCACATCGAGCGCAGTGATGTCCAGGAGAGCGGCGAGTATGACCTGGAAGGGTTGTTCGTCCGGCTCAATCACGCGATAGATTCCATCGGCGCCAAACGCGTGGTGCTCGACACGTTGGAAGCGCTGTTCGCCAGCCTGCCCAACGAGGCCATCCTGCGCGCCGAGTTGCGCCGGCTCTTCCGCTGGCTCAAGGACAAGGGCGTGACCGCCGTCATCACCGCCGAGCGCGGGCGCGAACAACTGACGCGCCACGGGCTCGAGGAATATGTGTCCGACTGCGTCATCCTGCTCGACCATCGGGTCAATGACCAGATTGCCACGCGGAATCTGCGCGTGGTGAAATATCGCGGCGCGTTGCACGGCACCAACGAGTTTCCCTTCCTTATCGGCGACGAGGGCATCAGCGTGCTGCCGATCACGTCGCTGTCACTGAATCACAAGGTCTCGCGCGAGCGGATTGTCACCGGCATTCCCCGGCTCGACGCAATGCTGGGCGGGCAGGGCTTTTTTCGCGGCAGCAGCATTCTGCTCACCGGCACGCCCGGCACCGGCAAGACCATCATCTCCGCCAACTTTGCCCAGGCCGCCGCCCGGCGCGGGGAGCGCGTGCTCTTTTTCTCGTTCGAGGAATCCCCGGCCCAGATCATCCGCAACATGCATTCCATCGGGCTGCGCCTGGAGCCGTTGGTCAAGCGCGGCCTGCTGCGGTTTCATTCGGCCCGGCCGTCGCTCTACGGCCTGGAAATGCATCTGGCCACGATGTTCAAGGAGATCGCCACGTTTCAACCCGACGTCGTCATCATCGACCCGATCACCAGCCTGATGGACTCCGGCACCGACTCCGAGCGCAAGGGGATGGTGACGCGGCTGATTGACTATCTGAAGGCCGGACAGGTCACCTCGCTTTTCACCAGTCTGACGCAAGGCGGCCATGTACTGCAACAAAGCGAAGCCGCCATGTCTTCGCTCATGGACGCCTGGGTGTTGTTGCAGGATTTCGAAGGCAACGGCGAACGCAATCGCGTGCTCTATGTGCTCAAGGCGCGCGGCATGGCGCACTCGAACCAAATCCGCGAGTTCCTCATTTCGGACCATGGCATTGACGTCGTGGACGCCTACATCGGGCCCAGCGGCGTGTTGACCGGTTCCGCCCGCGTGGCGCAAACCGCCCTCGAAAAAGCCGGCATGCTGGCCAGCCACCAGGAAGCCGCCCGCCGCAAGCGCGAACTGGAGCAAAAACGCGCGGCGCTCGAACGGCAAATCAGCGGGCTGCGCTCCGAGCATGAAGCCAGTGCCGAGGAACTTCGGCAAATTGACGAACAGGTCGGAAGACAAACACTCCTGCTGACCACCGAGCGGACCGAATTGGGCCGCCTGCGCCAGGCCGATGTTTTGGTGGCGGCCAGCACCCGGCTCAGATCCAGAAATGGGAGGGGAAATTTGTGAAAACCAAAAAGGTAAAACGACGTGTCTCCGCTCCGGCGCGCCGGCCCGCCAAACTCTGGCAACTGCGCCTGTACGTGACCGACTCGACGCCCAAATCGCTGACGGCGTTCGCGAACCTGAAGAAGTTTTGCGAAAGCCAGCTCAAAGGCTGCTACCGCATCACGGTGATTGATTTGCTGAAACAGCCGCATCTGGCCAAAGGCGACCAAATCCTGGCCGTTCCCACCGTGGTGCGCAAGTTGCCGAAGCCCGTGCGAACCATCCTGGGCAACCTTTCCGATACCGCGCGCGCGCTCGTGGGCCTGGATTTGCGCCCGGCCGATTAACCGGGATGTATGCCTGTGAAAACAGACAAAACACAACGCGCGACCAAGGCCACTGCGAAGTCCCTGTCCACCCGGCCCACGGGCCTTCGCCGCGCCGGCCCGCGCTATGCCGGAGGCTTCGGCGAGGCGAGAGTGGCTTCGGCCACGCAGGCGGACAAATACATCTTGCGACTGTTCGTGGCCGGGGCCACGGCGGGATCGCGCCAGGCCGTCCTGCGCGTCCGGCAACTGTGTGAAGCGGAACTGAAAGACAACTGCAAACTGGAAGTGATTGACATCTATCAGCAGCCCAAACTGGCGCGAAAAAACCAGATCGTCGCGACGCCGACGCTCATCATCGAATTACCGAAGCCGGTACGCCGGTTCATCGGCAACCTGGCGAACTTCACCGGTTTGTTCGTCGAGCTGGACCTGATCACCAAAGGTAGAATTACCCTGTGAAAATTACCCGCCATAAAGGTTCCGTCCGTACCGCGCCGTCCCGCCTCGACCGACCCGGTAGGGCGCGTCACTCCGTGCGCGCCGTTGTTGGTCGGCGGAGCAACGGCGCGCACGGAGTGACGCGCCCTACCCGCGCAACCACAGGGGAGCCGTCCGGCGAACTCGCCCGGCTCTGCGCCCGGCTGGCGATAGCGGAGGAAACCCTCCGCGCCATCCGCACTGGCGAGGTGGATACGGTGATGGTCGCCGGCAAGGAAGGTTCACAAGTGTTCACGCTGGAAGGCGCCGAGCACGCCTACCGCGTGCTCATCGAATCCATGAACGAAGGGGCGCTGACGCTGACGGCGGACAAGATGATTCTTTACGCCAACCAGTGCTTCGCCCGGATGGTCAAATGCCCGCTGGAGCAGGTGATGGGCAGTTCCTTTCGCCGCTTTCTCTCCGCCGCCGACCGGTCCACGCTGCGACTGCTGATGAAACGGGCCGACCGGTCCGGCTCCAAAATCCAGGTGCTGCTCAAGGCCGGCCACGGTGCGTCCATGCCGGCGCAAATCTCCATTCGTCAACTGGCCAGGAAAGGTTCCAGCCGCGCGACCATCAGCATGGTGGTGACGGACATGACGGAGGCCCGGCGCAACGAGGAATTGCTGCGGGCATTGTCCCACCGCCTGGTGTTGGTGCAGGAGGCCGAGCGCGGGCGCGTGGCCCTTGAACTGCATGACAACATTACCCAGCTGCTCTGCGCTGTCCTCGTGCGTTCCCAGACCCTGGCGGATAAACTTCCGTCGAGCGACGGGCCGTCGAAGGGAGAGGCGATCAAACTCCGCGAGATGCTCGGCGAGACCGCCGAAGAAGTGGAGCGCATCTCGCGTCATCTGCGGCCCAGCGTGTTGGATGAACTGGGTCTGGAGGCCGTCCTGCACGACGCCAGCACGGAATTCGCCGATCGGATGGGCGTATCCGTCAAGCTGGCCTGTGTGCAATTGACCGCGCGGCTGTCCGCCGACGCCGAGCTGGCGCTCTATCGCATTCTCCAGGAGGCCTTGAAAAACGTAGGGCAGCACGCCCACGCCCGCCACGTGACGGTACGCCTGACGAAGCGGGGCGACATTGTCCAGTTGGCGATCAATGACGATGGGATCGGCTTTGACCCGAATCATCGCCCGGCCAGACGAAATGGAAAGGGCGCCCTTGGTCTGCTCGGCATGCGCGAGCGAGCGACCTATGTGGGCGGCACCCTGATCGTCAAATCCGTTCCGGGCAAAGGCACCACGATCCAGACGCAGATTCCACTCGGGAAGGTCCGCGGGGGGGCGGAAAACTCGCTGATCTCGCAAAAACCAAACCTTGAATAATTATGAAACGAATTACTGTTTTGCTGGCGGAAGACCACATGATCGTGCGCGAAGGCTTTCGCAAGATGCTCGAACTGGAAAACGACTTTGAAGTGGTGGGCGAAGCGCAGGAGGGTCGTGAGGCGGTCGCCCTGGCCAAAAAACTTTGTCCCGCCGTGGTGTTGATGGACATCGCCATGCCCCGGCTCAATGGTTTGGAGGCCACCCGCCAGATGCTCAAAGCTGTCCCGGCCACCAAAGTGGTCATTCTCTCCGCGCACAGCGATGACGCATATGTCAAAAACGCCACCGAATCCGGCGCGGTGGGGTTTCTGCTCAAACAAACCTCCGCCCATGAAGTGTGCCTGGCGATCCGGGAAGTCCAAAAGGGGAAGACATTTTTCAGTCCCTCCATTTCCAAACGTACCGAGCGTCTCAATTCGCAATCGCCCGGCCGCACGGGAATGCGCAAACCGGGTGCGGTCCAATTGACTTCGCGCGAGATGGAAGTGCTCCAGTTGATCGCCGAAGGCAAGGCCAACAAGGAAACCGCGTCGGAACTCGGCATCGGCATCAAGACCGTCGAGAAACATCGCGAGCATCTTATGGAGAAGCTCGATATCCATGACACCGCCGGGCTCACCCGTTACGCCATCAGCGCGGGCATCATCGAGAGCAGCGTCCAGTTGACCATCATTTAGCGCTTAGGCAAACGGGCGAAACCCGGCCCCATAATTGTTCATGAGTGATTCTCAATGCGATCCAGCCCGTTGCGTCATCGCCATGGCGGCCTCGGCCGGCGGCTTGAAAGCTTTATCTGTCATTCTGGGCGGCTTACCGGCGGACTTCCCCGCCGCCATCGCCATTGTGATGCACCTGGCTCCCGATCATAAGAGTCTTCTGGCCGAGATTTTAGACAGCCGTTCTCATTTGGAGGTCAAGCAGGCGCACACGGGCGACATCCTTTGCCATTCGAGTGTTTTTGTAGCCCCGCCCAACCACCATCTGTCCGTGACCAAAGGCGGCTGCCTTAAGCTTTCCTCTTCGTCAGCGGAAAAAGTTCATTATGCCCGTCCGTCAGCCGAGCCGCTGTTTGCTTCGGTGGCCGGGATTTACCAAAAGAATGCCATTGCCGTGGTCCTCACGGGGGGAGACGGTGACGGCTCATTCGGGGTGCAGATCATCAAGGAGAAAGGCGGCCAGGTCATCGCCCAAGACCGGCCCACGTCGCAAGATTTCAGCATGCCGGAGACTTCGATCCAGACCGGCGATGTTGATTTTATCCTGCCCTTGAACGAGATCGCTCCCAAGTTGCTGGAACTGGTTGGTGCCGGAAGGGGATGAAGGAACGGCCGCACGACCAAACGTTGTGGTGGCAGACGTCTCGTCTGCCGTGGAGGGCGGGCGTCCCGTCCACCCTCCGCAGTATCCCTGCTACGGAGGACGGGCCGCCCGGAAAGAACAACGGAGGATGAGTGCGGTTCTGAAATGTTACAGCCGGCTCATGGGTGCGAGCGTTTTATCTGCCGGGCGAGACGCCCCGGCTCTACGGCAGGCAGGATGCCCGCCGCTACGCAAAGCGACCGATGATCCCGCGGACGAAAACTTTTTGTTGAGACCATTACGCCAATCGAAGATGATGACCCTGCTGGCTATGGAAAATAAATTCCCATTGAATCAAACCGGGCAGACGGGGTGCATCTTGACACAGTCCTTGTCCAGGGTAGGGACATCGCGCTGCGATGTCCCCGCCCGCGGAGCAGCGGGCGGAACGAACGCCAATGAACGAGCGGGGAATTGCGCCGCTGGACGCGGCGCGGACGGCGCAGCGCGCCATCCCTACCAAGGACAGTGTCCAGATACGCCCGGGCAGACGTTGGCTCAATCGCGTCTCCGTCAGGAAGGGTCGCGCCAACGATCCCACCCGATTCGGTCAGCGCAGGAAATCAGCGCATGAAAAGGAAATCATCACCGGCCCGCCGGCGGAAAACGCCGGCCAAAGTTGCCCGCCCGGAAACTACCGTCCCGCCCGCGAGTGTTTCGTTCCCCATCATCGGCATCGGCGCCTCCGCCGGGGGACTCGAAGCCCTGGAGCTTTTCCTGAGTCATGTGCCGAAGCACAGTGGCCTGGCTTTTGTCATCGTCCAGCATTTGGACCCGACGCGCAAAGGCATCATGCCCGAACTGCTCCAGCGCACCACCGGCATGAAAGTGATCCAGGTCAGGGATCGCACCACGGTCCAGGCGGACCATGTCTATGTGATCCCGCCGAACAAGGACATGTCCATCCTGCATGGGACGCTGCACCTGCTCGAACCGGCGTCGCCGCGCGGACTGCGCCTGCCGATTGATTTCTTCCTCCGCTCCCTGGCGCAAGACCAGCAGGAACATAGCATCGGCGTGATTCTCTCGGGCATGGGCTCCGACGGCACGCTGGGGTTGCGGGCCATCAAAGAGAACGGGGGCGTGGTGCTGGTGCAGGATCCTGCGACGGCCAAATTCGACGGCATGCCGCGCAGCGCGATTGACGCGGGACTGGCGGATATTGTGGCCCCCGGGGACGATCTGCCGGGGAGGATCATCGCCTATTTGAAGCGCACTCCGCTGAGCTACAGCCCCGGACAGGCGCTGGAAGACAAGACGCAGAGCGCCCTGGAAAAGGCGATCATCCTGCTGCGCACCCACACCAGCCATGACTTTTCGCTCTACAAAAGAAACACCCTCTACCGCCGGATCGAACGCCGCATGGGCATCCACCAGATTGACAAGATTGCCGTCTATATCCGGTACTTGCAGGAAAACCCGCAGGAGCTGGATTTGCTTTTCAAGGAGTTGTTGATCGGGGTGACGAGTTTCTTTCGCGATGGCGCCGCCTGGGATGAGTTGCGCGATCGTGTCATCCCGGCGCTCCTCGCCAGCCGGCCGGCCGGCCAGGCGTTGCGGGCCTGGGTGCCCGGCTGCTCCACCGGGGAGGAGGCCTATTCCCTGGCCCTGGTGTTCAAAGAGGCGATGGAGAAGCTCAAGCCCGCAAAGAAATTTACGCTGACCGTCTTTGCCACCGATCTGGACAAGGACGCGATTGACAAGGCCCGTCAGGGCGTTTATCCCGCGAATATTGCCGCCGACGTGTCGCCGGAGCGGCTAAAACGGTTCTTTGCCAAAGTGGAACACGGCTACCGGGTGGTTTCGGAGATCCGGGAAATGGTGGTCTTTGCCCCGCATAGCCTCATCATGGATCCGCCCTTTACCAAGCTGGATATTTTGAGCTGCCGCAACCTGCTGATCTACCTCGCCCCGGAGTTGCAGAAGAAACTCTTTCCGCTGTTTCACTACAGCCTGAGTCCCGGCGGCATCCTGTTTCTCGGCAGCGCGGAGACGGTCGGCGGGTTCACCGACCTGTTTGCCACCCTCGACGGCAAGTCGAGGCTCTATCGGCGAACCGAGTCCGCCACGCGGGCGGAGCCGGTCGATTTTCCCTCGTCCTATGCCCCGTATTCGCCCGTCAGGACCGCGGCCAGCCTGGAAACGAAAGCGCCGCTCAGTCTCCAGTCCCTGGCGGATCATCTGGTCCTGGAGCATTACTCCCCGCCCGCCGTGCTCGTCAATGACCGGGGCGACATCCTTTACGTGAGCGGCCGGACGGGCAAATACCTGGAACCGGCCGCGGGTAAAGCCAACTGGAATATTTTTGTCATGGTCCGCGAAGGCCTGCGCTACGAACTCACCAACGCTTTCCAGAAAGCGCTCCGGCAGAAAGGCACCGTGGTGCTCAAGCGACTCCGGATCGAAACCAACGGCGAGGAGCATTTCGTAAATCTCAAGATCCAGCGGCTCGAAGAACCGGAGCCGCTGCGGGGATCGGTGATGATCGTTTTTGCCGACGCGGCCGCGCCGCAGGAAACGAAAGCGCCGGAGCGGGTGGGGAAGCGTGGGAAAGCCCCGGTTCACAATCCCCGGCTGGCGGAACTGGAACGGAAACACCAGCAGGTCTGCCTGGAGTTGCAGACCACTCGCGAAGACATGCAGGCCTCCCAGGAAGAACTCCGGTCCGCCAACGAAGAAATGCAGTCCACCAACGAAGAAATGCAGTCCACCAACGAGGAGCTCACCACCTCCAAGGAGGAGATGCAATCGCTGAACGAAGAACTCCAGACCGTCAACGCCGAGTTGCAGGTCCGGGTGGACGAGTTATCCCAGTCCAACAACGACATGAAGAACCTGCTCAACAGCACGGACATCGCCACGTTGTTTTTGGACAAGGACCTCAAAGTGCGCCGGTTCACCACCCAGGCGACGAAAATCATCAAGCTCATCCCCGGCGACGTGGGCCGGCCCATCACCGACCTTGCCTCCGACCTGCTTTACCCGGAACTGGTGGCCGACGCGCGCGAGGTGTTGCAAAAGCTGGGCTTCGCGGAAAAACCGGTCAACGCGCGCGACGGACGCTGGTTTACGGTGCGCATCATGCCTTACCGGACGCACGACGACCGCATCGACGGCCTGGTGATCACCTTCGCGGACATCACCGTGGCCAAGACGCTGGAAGCGAAATTGCGGGACAAGCACACCGTTCTCGAAAAGCACGTCGCGGAACAATCGGCGACGATGCAGCGGGAGCGAAGGAAGGGAAAGGGAATCCGTAAGCAGTGACCAGTTATCAGCAATCAGTCAACCATGAACCGAAAGCCGAACCTCTCCGCCGATCCCGCCGAACTGCGCCGTCGCGCCGAAGCCCGCCTGCGCGACCAGCGGAAAGGCCAGCGGTCAAAGGCCGGAGATCCGCCCCGAAAGGGTTCGGGGTCCAGGTCGGAGGCCGACACCGTGCGGATGCTTCACGAATTGGAGGTCCACCAGATTGAGCTGGAGATGCAGAACGCCGAGCTGCAGAAAGCCAGGGATGAAATGGAGGTGGTATTGGAGCGTTACACCGACCTCTATGATTTCGCCCCGGTCGGCTATTTTTCGATTGAGGTTGAGGGCCTGATTCTGGAGGTGAACCTGACGGGCGCCGTTTTGCTCGGCGTGGAACGTTCCCGGCTGATCCGCCTGCGCCTGGAGCGTTTTGTGGCTCCGGAGAGCCGGACGATTTTTAAGACCTTCCTGGAAGAGGTATTTGCCGGGAGCAAGGACCAGGGCTGTGAGGCGCTGCTGCTGAAGGAGGGCGGCGGCACTTTTTGGGCGAGCTTTCGGGCTACGGCCGCAATCGCTCTCGAGGGGACGCGGCAATGGTGCCGGGTCGCGGTCTCAGACATCTCCGCCCGCAAGCGGGCGGAGGAGGTGTTGCGCCAAAACGAGGCCATGTTTTCCGCCCTCATCGCGCAAGCGCCCATTGGGGTTTATGTGGTGGATGACCGGATGTGCATGCAGCAAGTCAATCCCATCGCCCTGTCGATTTTCCGCAAAGTCCAACCCCTGATTGGGCGGGATTTTTCTGAAATCATCCAGGTCATCTGGCCGCGGCAGGTCGCGGATCAAGTCGTGGAACGTTTCCGGCTCACGCTGAAGACGGGGGAGCCTTATCAATCGTCCAACTTTGCCGAACGGCGTCGGGATATCGGCGTGCAGGAGATTTATGAATGGCAGATCCAACGGGTCACCCTGCCCGCCGGCGCGTACGCAGTGGTTTGTTTTTTCAGCAACATCACCGAGCGCAAACGGGCGGAGGAAACGCAGCGCCGCGTGGCTGTGCTCGACGCCTCGAACCGGAAGCTGGAGCTGGAAATCATCCGGCGGCAGGCGGTGGAGGAAGCCCTCCGGAAAAGCGAGCAGCACGAAATCCGTTCGTCGGCGCAGGCCCGGCATCTGTCCCATCAGATTCTGCACGCGCAGGAGAAGGAACGAAAGCGCATCAGCCGCGAGCTGCATGATGAAATTGCCCAAACCCTGGTGGGCATCAATGTCCATCTGGCGGCTTTGACCCGGGAGGCCACGGACAACCCCCGGGATCTCCCGCGGCAGATTGCGCGAACGCAACGGCTGGTCGAAAAATCAGTGGACGTGGTGCATCTTTTTGCCCGGGAACTGCGCCCGCCGGCGTTGGACGACCTGGGACTGGTTCCCGCGCTTCATGCCTTTATGAAGGAGTTCACGAAGCGGACGGGCATCCACATTCATTTCACGACCTTTACTTCCCACCGGATAAAACAATTGAATAATGCCACGCGCACGATGTTCTACCGCGTTGCCCAGGAGGCGCTGACCAATGTGGCGCGACATGCGCAGGCCAGCGTGGTGGAGGTGAACTTCGAGAAACTTCCCAACGCCCTTTGTCTGAAAATCAAAGACAACGGCAAATCCTTTCAGGCGCAACGCGTCCTGCACTCCAAACGGAATACCCGCCTTGGGCTGATCGGCATGCGCGAGCGGCTGGAGATGGTTGACGGCACATTCGTTATCGAATCCTCACCCGGCAAAGGCACCACCATCATTGCGCAAATTCCGATCCACAAAGCCGCGCGGGGGGGGGGGCTGACGGAGGCCACTGAAATCAAACCTTGAATTATTATGAAACGAATTACTGTTCTGCTGGCCGAAGACCATACGATTGTGCGCGAGGGATTTCGCAAGATGCTCGAGCTCGAAAAGGACTTTGAAGTGGTGGGCGAAGCCCAGGAGGGTCGCGAAGCGGTCGCCCTGGCCAAAAAACTTCGTCCCGCAGTGGTGTTGATGGACATCGCCATGCCCAAGCTCAACGGCCTGGAAGCCACCCGTCAGGTGCGCAAAGCCGTTCCGGCCACCAAGGTGCTCATTCTCTCGGCGCACAGTGACGACGCGTATGTCAAGGATGCGATCGACGCCGGCGCGGTGGGGTTTCTGCTCAAGCAAACCTCCTCCAATGAAGTGTGCGAGGCGATCCGGGAAATCCAGAAAGGAAAGACGTTTTTCAGCGCTGCGGTTGCCCGGCGTCGCGATCGCATCGATTCGCAAACGGCCGGCCGCACGGGACTGCTCAAGCAGAAAGCGGCCCAACTGACTTCGCGCGAGATGGAAGTGCTCCAACTGATTGCCGAGGGCAAAGCCAACAAGGAAACTGCGTCGGAATTGGGCATCGGCATCAAGACCGTCGAGAAACATCGCGAGCATCTCATGGAGAAGCTCGACATTCACGACACCGCCGGGCTCACCCGTTACGCCATCAGTGCCGGCATCATCGAGAGCAGCGTCCAGTTGACCATTGTCTGACGCCCTCATGGAGAAGTAGCAGCCGACATGAGGAGGCTGTGATTCATTTACGATATGGGATTTACGATT
>Ga0265338_10003391_pt1 | contig 22481 bp, 19 predicted proteins | sample 42126metaG_FD_193579 | JGI IMG/M metagenome (GOLD analysis project Ga0265338, IMG submission 193579) | Rhizosphere microbial communities from Carex aquatilis grown in University of Washington, Seatle, WA, United States - 4-21-26 metaG | ecosystem: Host-associated > Plants > Roots > Rhizosphere... | reverse complement strand
AGGCCTTTGCCACGCGGCCCCGGATGGCGCTGCCGTCATCCGGGCCGGTGGAAAAACCCAGCACCTCGAACCGGGCGCGGTCATGGCCCTCAATCATCTCGGCAAGCAGCAGCGCCACCGGATGCTGGCAATAGTCAGCAGAGAGATAACCGATGCGCAGGCGCGAATGGCCGTAACGCTCGCCGCGCCACAGCGGCGGAACGGCGGGAAGTCCCAACTCGGCGATGGCATTCTGCGCGCAACGCAACTGCAGCGCCGGATCGCCGCTGAAACCCAGGAAGAGAAAAGGCGGCACGATGGCGGTGCCGCGCGCCACGCCGGCTTCCATCGCGGGGCGCAGCTTCTCGACTGTATCCCAGTCGCACATCTGCATGGCGGCGACCAACATGCCGCCCAGCGCATAGGGATTCTGCCGGTCAGCGGCATGCAATTGGCCATAGGCTGCCAGCGCCTCGGGAAAGCGCTTCAGCTTCGATAAGGTGCCGGCGCGGCCATTCAAAGCGGAAACGCGTCCTGGAGACAGTTGCAACGTCCGGTCGAAGGCGGCCAGCGCGTCGGGCCAGCGCCGAAGCTGGATCAGGCAATTGCCGCGATTGGCCAGCGCCTCGACATAATCGGGCCGAAGCCGCAGCGCGCCGTCATAACAGGCGAGCGCTCCGTCCCAGTCGCCCGCCATCTGGCGGATGGCGCCGCGATTGTTGTGCGCTTCCACCAGGTCGGGCTTCAGCACCAGGGCCTGGGCGTAGAGCGCATCGGCTTCCGCCAGCCGCCCGGCGCGGTGAAGCGCAAGCGCCTGGTCGTAGATGCGTTCAAACGGCATGCTGAGCACTCAATGCGCGGTGCGCTCCGGCACTTGCTTGTGCACGAAATACATCAGGGTCAGCGATACCAGCGCGATGCCCATCACGATATAGCCCAGCCAGTTGAAATGCCCCAGCGAGCCGTCCGCGTGCTGCACAATCACGGCGCCGGCAATGGCGGCCGAGCAGCCGCCCGCGAACTGCTGCAGGGAGGCATTGATGGCGTTGAAAGCGCCGCGCTTGGTCACCTCCGGTATCGCGGACATCAGCGCCTGGGACGGGATCATGCGCGAGAAGATGCCGATGAACAGCACTACATTGACCACGACCACGATGGCCAGCGGCTCGCGCCCCAGATTGGTCCAGATCGCCACCATGACCAGAGTGAGCAAAGTGCCGAAGCAGAAGGTGTTGAATTTGCCGAAGCTGTCGCTCGCCCTGCCCACCAGGGGTCCGACAAAGGCAGTGCAAAGCCCGGTAATCAGATAAATGGTGGGCAGCACGGCAAAAGAAAGCCCGATATTGCCGACAATATAGGCGGTGCCAAACGGCATCAGCATGTAACCGCCGGTGGGCAGCAGCATGGTAAGGATAAAGGCCAGGCGATAGCGCGGCTCGGTCACCGTGTGAGCCAGATGCTGGAACGGGCTGCGTTCCTGCTTCAGAGCCAGATGCGCCGTCACCGGCCTCATGGTGAACAGGATCACCAGGCCCACCGGCACAGCAACGGCGAGGATGGCCAGGAATGGCGCATGCCAGCCCCAGTGGTTGGCGAAATAAAGCCCGGCCGGCAGACCCAGCACCTGGCTGGCGGCAAAGGCACTCCCCAGAAAGCCCATGACCCGGCCGCGCATTTCCAGCGGAAACAGATCGGTGGTGATGGCCAGCACCACTGAGCCGATCACGCCCCCGAACAACCCGGTGACGATGCGCGCCAGCAGCAACATGGGATAGGTCTGCGCCAGAGCGCAGAGCAGGGTGCCCAACAGAAAGCCGGTATAGAAGAAGAGCAGCAGGCGCTTGCGGTCAAAGCGATCGGCGAAGCCCGCCGCTGCCAGGCCCGAGACGCCGGCGCTGAAGGCGTAGGACGAAACCGCCAGGCCGAACTGCTGCGGGGTGATGTGCAGGGTCGGCATCATCATCGCGCCCAGGGGCGAAATGATCATGAAGTCCAGGATGATGGAGAATTGCAGAAAGGCCAGAATGGCGATCACGAATTTCTGGTAGGGCGTAAACCCTGCGCGGGGGCTCGCCACCCCTGGTGATCTCTTGTCCATGTCACTCGCCCCGCTGGACGCCCCCGAGCACAAGCGAGGGGCCGCAAATGTGGGGGCGATTTCTAGCTGGAAAGCCGCATCGCCGCCACCGCAGGATGGGGGAAAAGCGGTGTGGGTGCGGCAACTCCATGCCGCTGATCCGATTGACGATTTCCGCTTTGCGCCGGCCACATTGCCAGCCCCCTCATCCTCTGGCTCAATGACAGGATTGCTGGCCGCGTCGTTTTCAGGGATCGCTGGTGATCGGGCAATCGCGTTGGGTGATTCTGGGATTTGCCGTGCTGCTGGCCGGCGGCTCGCCGGCCGGCGCCGCGCCCTGGACGCGCGGCTTTGTGGTGGGAACCTACGAACCCGCTTTCCACTATGGCGGCCGCGCCGGTTTCGCCCGCGCCGGTGAAGTTGAGCCCGGCTCCGACTGCACCCATGGCAGCACGGTGCATTTCTCAAACCCTGAGCATGTGAAAGAGGCGCTGCGCCGCCAGCGTTGGCGCGATCCCGCCGATATCGAAAAGATCGGCGCCCCGCCAGGCCTGGAGCAGGTGGCTGGACCGGCGACGACCCGCTTCAGCATCTGGAATCGGGCGCTTTCCTACCGCGGCTGGAAGAAAGGCATCGAGACCTATGTGAATCCTTTTGCGGCGGAGGACACCGGCCAGCCGGAAGTGACGGGCCAGATTTCCGACGGGCTTGATCTCGACAGCGACGCCGCCACCGGCTTCACCAGCCCCGACGGCCGCCGGGGCGTGGACAACAACCTCTACAAGGCCTGGGGCTGCGATGCGCCCTGGCGTGGCAATGGCAACGCGACGCTCGATCTGCGCGCCAACGACAAGATGTTGGACGGCATGTTCACCATCGCGGTCCGCGTCTCCGGCAATCAAAGCCCGATGCATGACGACCATGCGGTGGTCGAGATCGGCTATTCGCCCGACCGCATCATCCGCGACGCGCGTTCGCAGGTGGCGCGGGATTATTCCTATCGGCTGCTGCACACGACGCAATATACCCGCCTAAAGGCCACTGTTCGCGACGGGGTGGTAGAGACCGAACAGGTAGCCGAGCTTCATATGCCGCGCATGGCCTGGATCTATGATCAGGTGGGCGATGCCTTCTTTCGCCAGGGCAAGCTGCGGCTGATCCTAAAACCCGACGGCAGCATGACCGGCATCGTGGCGGGCTATCGCGATTGGCGTGATGTCTACAACCAGAACACCTTTGCGCAGTCGGGCGGCGAACAGGGCGTACGCGAGCATGAGGACGCCATCGCGCTTTATTATGCGCTGAAGCGCAACGCCGACGGGATGAAGGACCCCGCGACCGGCCGGTATCTGGGCATCTCCACCGCCTATCGCATCACCGCCACGCCCGCCTTTGTGGTCGATCCCGCAACGCCGGTCGGCTTCAACATCCAGGCGCCGGAGGAAGCGCGCAAACGCGCCTTTCAGGCGGTCAGCGATGCGGTGATCAAATCCACCACCACCCGCATTGTGCAGGACGTGCCGCCCGGCACCACCGAGGCGGCGGTGCCGCGCTTTGAGAAGATCACCAAGGGCCTTCCCAGCCGGGATTACTTCCTGAAGCTGCTGGACCGGCCGCATTATGGCTATGGCAGCGACGATGACGGCAATATCCTGCTGGACATGCCAGAAGCGCCGCTGGAACCGTCAAAGCCGCAACGACAAGTCAGCAACCAAGTGCGTTAGGGATTTCAGGGGGTAGGGCTCAGTTGGCTATAAAAAACTCAACTCGTCATGGCCCGCAAATGCGGGCCACCCAGATGACGCCGCCGCTTTACTTTCAGAACAATCGCGAACCCGACTGGATGGCCCACACTCCGGTGGGCCATGACAGTTTTTTTGTTGTTTCTATTGAGCGCAGAACTTCAAGGGGCCTTCAGACATGAAGGACACAGCGCCCAGCCGGCGCTCGCTGCTCAGCATGATCGGCGTGGTGGCCGGCAGCGCCGCCATGTATCACGCCATGACCGAGCTTGGTTATGCCGAAGGCTCGGCCTTCACCGGCCCGATCAAGCTGTCGCCGCCGCCGGCCGGTACGACGGTGCTGATCCTGGGCGCCGGGGTTGCGGGAATGGTCGCAGCCATGGAGCTTCGCGATGCCGGTTATCAAGTGCGCGTACTGGAATACAACAACCGTCCCGGCGGCCGGAACTGGTCGCTGCGCGGCGGCGATACCCATACCGAGCTCGGCGGCGCCACCCAGCATGTCGGCTTCGATCCGGGTCAGTACATCAATCCCGGCCCCTGGCGTCTGCCCTATCATCATCGCGGCATCCTGCATTACTGCCGGCGGCTGGGCGTTCCGCTCGAGCCCTTCACCCAGGTCAACTACAACGCCTATGTCCATTCGACGGAGGCCTTTGGCGGCAAGCCGCAGCGCTATCGCCAGATCCAGGCCGACTTCCACGGCCATGTCGCCGAGCTGTTGGCCAAATGCACCCAGCAGAACGCGCTCGACCAGACGGTGAGCAAGGAGGATCGTGAGATCCTGATGCAGGCGCTGCAGAATTGGGGCGCGCTGGACAAGAACTACGCCTACACCAAAAGCACGGAAAGCTCGATGCGCCGCGGCTTTGCCACCGATCCCGGCGGCGGGCTGAAATCGGCGGAAGATCCCTCCGAGCCCATCGCCCTCAGCGCCCTGCTGAAATCCAACCTGTGGACCGCCATCGCCTCGGCCCACAATTACGAACTGCAGAGCGCGATCTTCCAGCCCAAGGGCGGCATGGGGATGATCGGTCAGGCCATGGGCAAGGAGCTTGGCCCGCTGATCGAATACAATTGCAAGGTCACCAACATTCATCAGGACGATGGCGGCGTCACCGTCACCTATACCGACAGCCGCTCGGGCGGCCCTTCGCGCACCGCCACAGCCAAGTGGTGCATCTGCACTATCCCCACGCCCATCCTCAGCCAGATTCCGATGAATGTAGGGCCCAAGATGCAGGCGGCGATCAATCAGCTTCCCTATCTGGCGGCGATCAAGATCGGGCTTCAGTTCAAGCGCCGCTTCTGGGAGGAAGACGAGCAGATCTATGGCGGGCACACCTATACCAGCCTGCCCATCTCCACCATCAGCTATCCGATGTGGGACTATTTCTCCAAAGGCAAGGGCGTGGTCTTGGGCGCCTACACCTTCGGCCGGCCGGCCTATCTGTTCGCCTCCAAGACCCCGGCGGAGCGCATCGAAGACGCGCTGGCGCAAGGCTCGCAGATCCATCCCCAGTACCGGGCGGAGTTCGAAAATGGCGTGGCCGTGGCCTGGCATCGCGTGCCCTGGGCGATGGGCTGCCAGGGCGGCTGGACCGATGAGAGCCGCGCCGTCCATTACGACAATCTCTGCGCCCTGGACGGGCGCATCGCGCTGGCCAGCGAGCATGCCTCGCGCCTGCCGGGCTGGCAGGAAGGCTCGGTCCTGTCGGCGCTGGACGCGATCGGCCGGCTGCATGCGCGCGTCATGGCCGGGTAGGGGGAACGCATGCTTCTTGTTCGTATTGGTTTTGCCTTCGCTTTGATTATGGTCAGTGCCGCGCCGGTCGTTGCCGACACCGCGGGCATGCGCGGCGGCGGCTTTGCCCTGCAAGGCGGGGAGGCGCTCTATCGCGGCATCTGCCAGGGCTGCCATATGGCAGATGCGAAGGGCGCGTCCGGCGCGGGAACCTATCCGGCGCTGGCGGGCAACCCCAAGCTGGCGACCGCGTCTTACGTCGCCCACATCGTGCTGAAGGGCCAGAAAGGCATGCCGGCGCTGGGCGACAACCTTTCGGACGCCCAAGTCGCCGATGTGGTCAATTATGTCCGTGAGCATTTCGGCAATCGCTTCAAGGGCGAGGTCAAACCGGCGGATGTTCAGGCGTTGCGCTAGCGGAAGAACGGCTTATACTTTGGCCATCGCAAGCATGTTTTCGTCGCCGGGTCGTTTCTAAGGGGGAATGACGGATGGATCCGAAATCAAAGAGCCGCAGACAGCTCCTGAAGGGTGGCGCGGCAGCAATCGGAACGGTCGCCGCCGGCGCATCGGTCAGTAAGGTCGCGTCCGCGGCGCCCACGGCGCTCCCCTCATACGCGGCGAACGAAGCGCCGATGGTCCCGGCCAGCGAAGACGTGATCGCCTATGGGGTACGCTCTCATTACGTGACGTCCAAGCGCATGCCGGTACTTGGCCGGACGTCACCCGACGACTTTGGGTTGGAGTTCCACCTCACCACGCCGTTGCAGGATTCTTTTGGCACGATCCAGGCATCATCGCTGCACTATGTGGCGACGACCAAGGGCTCCTTCATCCCGGACATCGATCCCGCCAAGCACACCCTGATGATCGACGGCCTGGTGGATCGGCCCCGGGTTTTCACCATGTCGGACTTGAAGCGCTTCCCGTCCGTCAGCCGTTTTCATTTCATCGAGTGTTCGGGAAACAGCGCCAGCGCGCGTCACAAGAATGTGCAGGAATCGCACGGGCTGACCAGCAATGCGGAATGGACGGGCGTGCTCCTTTCGACCTTGTTCAAGGAGTGCGGCGTGCAACCCAAAGGGACATGGTTTGTTGCCGAAGCCGCCGAGGAAATAAAGGGCGCATCGACCATACCCATGAACAAGGGAATGAGCGACGTCATCGTCGCCTATGGCATGAACGGCGAACCTTTGCGGCCGCAGCAGGGATTTCCAGTGCGCCTTATCGTTCCCGGCTTCGAGGGGATTTTCAACACCAAGTGGTTACGCCACATCAAAGTCGTCGACCAGTATCAACTCAACATGAACGACTTTGGTCATCTGCGGCGGGATGCGAAGGAAGCTGCGCTCGGCTACCAGATCGGACCCAAGTCGGTCATCACCTATCCTTCCGGCGGACAGAAACTGCCCGAACGCGGATGGTACGAGATCACAGGGCTGGCCTGGTCCGGCGGAGGCGCCATTCGCAAGGTGGAGATATCCACCGACGGCGGGAAATCATGGCACCTCGCCCAGCTCAAGGGGACGCCGCATCCCATGGCGCATACCAGGTTCGGCTTCATGTGGAACTGGGACGGAGGCGAGCATGTGCTTCTTTCGCGCGCCACCGACGAGCTCGGGCAGATCCAACCCACCGCCGAACAAGTCGCCAAGGCTTTGGGCGTGGCTTATACGCCAGCATTCAGGGTGCCCATGAACAACAACACCATGATGCCCTGGAAGGTCGCCCGGGATGGAAGCGTGACCAATGGGCTCGCTTAGGGTCGTCCCGGTTTTTCTGTTCCTGGCAAGCGCCGCGTTCGCCCAGCCATATGGCGTGGGGCGCGCCCCGACCGCGGCCGAACGCGCTCAGGACATCACGATCAGCCCAACGGGCGCGGGACTTCCTGTTGGCCACGGCACCGCCGCGGAAGGCAAAGTGCTCTTTACGCAGAAGAACTGCATCAGCTGTCACGGCCCCGACGGGGTTGGCGGGGTGACGTCGGCGCCCAATCTGCAAGCCAAGAAGGGCCCAGAGGTCAACGCCTGGCTGCGCGGCAATGGGGGGGACGGCATACCCGTAAAGGCGCCGAGTGCGATTATCGTGTGGGATTTCATCCATCGCGGCATGCCTCTCGGGAATGAGGGGACCCTTACTCCCAATCAGGTCTATGCCCTGACGGCCTACCTGCTCGCCCTCAACAAGATCATTCCGCAAGATCAGGTCCTGGACCAAAACAATCTGGCGAAGGTCAAGATGCCGATCGGCAATGAATGGGCGCGGGTGCCGGATTGGAAGCCCGGAACGCCTAGGCTTGCGGGGTATCCCTACTAGCCCCGAACATCCCGGCGCCAGCATTGCGCCACACTTGGATTGGGCGTTGGGGATTGGGCGGCTGAAGTTCGGCGATCCGATTTGCCTTGCGGGAGGACGGCCACATGAAACTGTCTGGACTTGTGCTTGCGCTCATCTGTTGCTGCACAAGCGCCGCGAAAGCGGACTGGGAATATACAAAATGGGGCATGACCCCGGCGCAGGTCGCCAGCGCCGCCAAGAACCTGACGAAAGCAAGTTCCGATCTTCAACCCGATAGCGACGGCAATGTCACCAAACTTGTCGCGCCATACCGCAGGAACAAATTTTCCTTTGAGGCTCAGTTTGGGTTCAACCCTGCCGACAGGCTTTCATCCGTCACGCTTGTCGTGAAGGATAAAACCGCCGGCATGGATATGGGCATGGATATGGGCCCGGGCATGGATATGGACCAAGGCAAATGCCACGATCTTCTGGCGAGCGTAAAGGCCATGTATGGCAAGCCACAAAGCGGACGTTCGGCCCACATGCAATACATCATCGAAACCTGGCAGGACCGGAAAAACAGAAATACTGTAACTTACACTGTGCTCGACGGGGTCGGTTGCTATGTTCAATATAGCGCCATCAAGGCGGCCGTGGCGCATTGAGGCTTGTAGCGCACTGGTGAGCGGCATTCGGCAAATCGTGGCAAGGACTGTTCTTCCACTTCTCGCCCTCATCTTCATGCTTCTCGGCGCTTCACAAGCGGGCGCCGCGCCCACGCATCTCTTGGATCGCCTGACACCAGAGGTCATGGTCACCGTCTGGCCGGGCGCCCAGAAGCTTGGTCCGGAAGAGGGCAAGCCGCCGGCCATTGCCGTTTATCGCGATGGCAAGGTCGCCGGCTATATATTCTCCACCCTGGATGTCGTCCATGCGCCCGGCTTTTCCGGCACGCCCTTCGATGTGATTGCGGGCGTGGATCGCACCGGCCATATCAGCGGCGCCAAGGTCATCTTTCACCAGGAGCCGCATATCTATCAGGACGCGATCCGCCAGCCTCAGCTTGACACTTTTCTGGCGCGAACGGCGGGAATGGCCTCACAAGGCGGAAACTCCGGCGCTTTGCGTCCCGACTATGTCGATGGTGCCACGGTAAGCGCCCGCGAGATGCGGGACGCGGTTTTTGATTCTGCCCAACGGGTGCTCATCGGCCGCGGCCTCATGAAGGCGAAACTTTCGGGGCCCGCGGTCGACCTGGATGACTTCAAACAGATGTCATGGGACGAACTCATCGCCCAGGGCTCGATCGTCCATAAGGTCATCACCGGCAACGACGTCGCTGCAGCACTCGCCAAAGACGGTGGCACGGGTGGCAGGCTCGATGTTCCACTCTCCGGCCTGAACAATACCTATATCGATATTTACACGGGGCTCGCGACGCCCGCTTCCATCGGCAGGAATGTGCTGGGCAGCGACTACGCAGCTTATTTCGGTCCGCGCGGCAAAAGCATGATCTTTGCCCCCTGGAAGATCTTTGTCGCCTCCAAGGGCCCTTATGGTTTTGTCGATGACCTCGCGGGCACAAACCGGTTCGATCGGCTTTCCGTGGTTCAAGGCGGCTGGACATATCAGTTCGCGGGCGGCCAATATCAGGAGGTCGCCACCGGCGGCCAAGACGGCATAAGGGCCCTCGACCAGGCGGCACTGTTCACGCTTCCGGCAAATGCCGGATTCGATCCATTGAAGCCATGGCGGCTCGAACTGTTTGTGAAAGGCCGGACTGGGGCCGGCGCGCCCATTTCGCTTGTCTTTCCCGTCGATTACCAGCTTCCTGCCTCACATATCCTGATGCCGCCCGCGCCGCCGGCACCGGCCTGGATCCAGGCCTGGAACGACTCTCGAACAGGGGTCGTCATCGAGGCCGTGCTGCTGGTGCTTTTGACCTTGATCCTCGCCTTTCAAGTCAAACTTGCGCAGTCGCGGCGTGCCCATCGGATCATCCGCACATCGTTCCTGCTTTTTGTGGTGATCTGGGAAGGATGGATCGCCAGCGGCCAGCTCTCCATCCTGAATATCGTCAATTACATGGAGGCGCCATTTCGTCACTTTGAGTTCGGCTTCTATCTCGCCGAGCCGCTGATCGTCATGGTGGCGATATACACGATCCTCTCTCTGGTTCTGCTGGGCCGCGGCGTATTTTGCGGTTGGCTTTGCCCCTTTGGCGCCTTGCAGGAATTGCTTGCGCAGCTTTCGCGCGCCATCGGTCTGCCGCAATATAATCCGCCGGAATCGGTGCAGAAATATCTATGGCTTGGAAAGTATGTCTCGGCGGCGCTCATCCTCGGCCTCGCCGCGTTGGGGCTCGATATGTGGTCGCGGGTCGCGGAGGTGGAACCTTTCGATACCGCCATCACGTCGCATTTTACCCGCGCCTGGCCTTATGTCTTTTATGCCTGCGCGCTGCTCATGATCGGCCTCTTCACCGAGCGTGCCTATTGCCGCTTTCTGTGTCCGCTTGGCGGCGTCCTGGCGCTCGCCGGACGATTACATCTTCTCGATCTCTTGAAGCGGCGTCCCCAATGCGGCAGTCCGTGCCATCTCTGCGAGAATTCCTGCCCGGTAAAGGCGATTTCCGTTGCAGGAAAAATCAAGACGGCCGAATGTTTCCAGTGCCTCGATTGCCAGGTCGAATATTTTGACGATCGCCGTTGTCCACCGCTTGCCGCAGCCCGTAAGCTCGCTGCCGGGGGATTGGAATGCGCCTGAACGCTTTGTCGTCAACGGGGCCGGCGATGTCCCGTACGATCGGTGGCGCAAAGCCGCGGTCGCGGCGCGGATTCCTGAAAATCGCCGCCGCTGTCGCTGTTGTCCCTGCGCTCGTAGGCGGTGTCCGCGCGCTTGCGCCCCAGGGAAGGCTTTATGATTGGCAGCTCGAAGTCATGGGAGCTTTGTCGGAGCTGGCCTTCTGGCATGAAGATCCTGTTGTCGCCGCCCGCACGATTGACCAGGTTCGTTCCGAAGTCGCCCGCCTCGACGGCATCTTTAGCCTCCAACGCGGCGATAGCGAGATTTCGCGGCTCAATCGTGACGGCTTTCTGAACAACCCCTCATGGGAATTGCGCGATCAGCTCAGCGCGGGCCGTCGGTTCAGCGAACTGAGTGGCGGCGCCTTCGACATCTCGGTGCAGCCGCTCTGGCAGCTTTATGCGGCCCATTTTTGGACCGGCACGGGCACGTCAGCCGACATCGACGCTGCCGCGCGGGATGTGGCGGAACGGCTGGTCGACTACCGCCTTGTCGACATTAGTCCGCGCCGGATAACCCTTGGGCGTCCGGGAATGGGCGTCACCTTGAATTCGATCGGCCAGGGTTTTGTCGCCGACCGCATTGCCGAGATGTTGGGCGAGCAGGGATTCACCCATGTCTATGCCGATCTCGGCGAGACCAGGCTGATCGGCGATCATCCCGATGGCAGGCCGTGGCGCATCGGCCTGCGCGATCCGAAGGACCCGGATCGTTTCGGACGCACGCTCGATCTTGAGGATATCGGCCTGGCCGTATCGGGCGGCTACGGTACGCCTTTTGATGAGACGGGGCGTTATAATCATATCTTCGATCCGCGCAGCGGCCTGTCGGCCAGCAAGATGGCCGCCATCGCCGTCACCGCGCCCAGTGCGATGATCGCCAACGGCCTGGCGACGTCGATCTATGTCGCGGGACGCGAGCATGCGGCAAGAATTCTGGGCGCCCATCCCGGCGCCAAGGCCGTCATCACGACAACCGACGGTAAATGGCTGAGTTCTGACGCCGATGGGAGCTTTGCATGACGCCAACCGTCGAAGGAAGGCGCTGCGGTACCTGCACGCTCTGCTGCAAGCTGCTGACCATACCGGAATTCGGCAACCCGAGCGGTGAATGGTGTCCGCACTGCGTTAAGGGGCGCGGCTGCGCGCTCTATCCCGGCTGGCCGGATGCGTGCCGTGCCTTTTACTGCGGCTATTTGCTATGGCCCGAGCTCGGCGAGCATTGGCGGCCGTCCCGCAGCAAACTGGTCGTCGCGTACAAGCCGGATGGCAGGGAAATCATCATTCACGTCGATCCCGGTGTTCCCCATGCGTGGCGGGCCGAGCCCTATTATTCGGAAATCCGCGGTATGGCCGGCCAGGCCGCTGAGACGGCCTACACGATATTCGTGCAGATCGGGCGAAGGATCATCGTGGTCTTCCCGGACCGGGAGTTGGATCTCGGCGTCGTTGCAGAGGACGAAAGGATTTCCATCCAGGAAGAGGCGGGTCCGGGAACGCGGAAGCGTGCGTTGAAGGTGAAGGTAAACGATCACCGGATCGTCTGACATCGCTCCGAACGCGGGAAAGTCCGCATTTGCAGGACTCGCTGATTCGGCCTACTCTTTTGTACCCTGGCGTCTTACCCAAAATGATAAGCTAGCGGAGGAAAGTCGCATGAGCTCCCCGGCCAAGTCGCGTGATCGAGACGGGCGTGTCAGCCTTCCTGAGAAGGCTGCGGCGATCGAGTTCTGGACCCGCCAAATCATCGCAGTTCCGGAAGGCTCGATCGTGTCGGTCAACGAATATTCCTGCGGCAAGCCAACCTGCCCAAATCAGCACACGGCAATTTTCGTGATGTCCCAGGAAGGGGTCACGCGGAAAATTTCCGTCCACAAGCCCCTGGCGGATATTTCCGAATTCGACGTTCTGGAGGCTTATTCAGACTCGTTGCGGGACCAGCAATCTTAATCGCGTTCGAGCTACTGCTATACGGACATTGCGATGGGCCAATGGCGGCGCGCGCATGGCAGGGGCCATTTCCTCGGGCATATATGAATACGCAGCCTTCGGCCGAGCCTGATCGCTTTTGGCCCAAAGCGGACATTCCGGCTGGAGCCTCTCTGCCATCCGCCACTGGACCGTCAACGGCAAATGGATAAGCTAGGACCAGCGCAGTCGTGGGGGCAAAAGGTGTTGTCTCGCCTGACATTTGGTTTTGCCATTTTGGCCAGATCGGCGTTCTTGCTGTTGACCGTCGCCTTCTCGGCGACCGCGTTCGCGGCCGTCAAAAATGATGTGCGGTTGATTGATGCCGCCAAGAACGGTGACGCCGCTGCGGTTCGCATCTACCTCAAGGGCAAGCCCGATGTGAACGTTCATTATCCGGACGGCACCACGGCGCTGCACTGGGCGGCCCATGGAAGCGATGCCGGTCTTGTGAAGCTGCTGATCAAGGCTGGCGCCGACGTCAACGCAGCGGACGATCTGGGCACGACGCCGCTCGAGCTTGCCAGCCAGACGGGCAATGCAGCCGCGATCCAGGCGCTGTTGGCGGCTGGCGCCAAGCCGAATGTAGCTCTCAACGGCGGTGCAACGCCGCTCATGCTTGCGGCGCGCGCGGGCAGTATCGAGGGCGTGAAGGCGCTTCTCGCGCATGGGGCGAATATCGAAGCAAAGGAAATGAAGGGCCAGACGGCCCTGATGTGGGCCGTCGCAGAGAAGCATTCTGATGTGGTGCAGGCGCTCATTCGGGCGCACGCCGATGTCAACGCACTTACCCAGGGTCACTATACACCGCTGCTCTTTGCGGCGCGCTCGAACGATGTCAAGAGCGCGGCCCTGCTTGTGGCCGCGGGCGCCAGGATGGAAGTCGGCGACATTGACGGCAATACCCCGCTCGTCGTGGCCTCACAGATGAGCAACCTGGATGTGGCGAAGTTCCTGGTCGAAAAAGGCGCGAACATAAACGCGTCCGGCGGCGGCTTCACGGCGTTGCACTGGGCTGCCGGCTGGTGGGAGCTCGGTTTTTCGTCTTTGGTGATGACCAAGGACAGCGATTGGAGCTATACGGCCGGTCTTCGCGGCGACGCCAAATATCAGTTTGCCAAATATCTGGTGGATCACGGCGCCGATGTGAATGCCAAATTCTCCAAGTTCCCGCGTCTTGGCGGTCATGATAATGACGACGGGATAAGCCTTTCCCTGGTCGGTGCAACGCCGTTGCTGCTGGCGGCCAATGGCGCTGATCTGAAGATCATGCATCTGCTGCTGGATCATGGCGCCGATCCGAATGCGAAGCTGCGCAACGGAACGACAATGCTTATGCTTGCGCTGGGTGTCCAGCGTGCTCTCGGCTTCGGTTCTGTCACTGAAGCGCAAGCGCTGGAAGCCGGCAAGCTCGCACTTAGCCTGGGCAACGACATCAACGCGAAAAACACCCTGGGTGAGACCGCTTTGGAAGCGGCCGCGTATCAAGGATATGACACCACCATTCCGTACTTGGTGACAAAAGGCGTCAATCTGAATCCGAAAAACAGCGACGGGATGACACCCTTCCTGATCGCCAATGGTCAAGGTCCGCGCGTCGGCGCCAACAACCCTTACCAGCCGACCACGGCGGCTCTGCTGAAGAAGCTGGGCGCCGATACAACGGGTGAATGCGCCTATCCTTGCGCGCTTAAGAACGGCATCCTTGGAAACGCGGGTACCGGTGTGCGGAACTACAATGCGGAGCCTGGGCCGATCGCAGACGCTGCCAGCGCAGACGCCAAGAAGTAACGTGAGAGCATGGTCATGAAAAAAGAAAAAACCGTGGCTGTTCTGGGCGGCATCTTTGCCGCCACTTTGGCAGTCGCCGTGCCCGTGCTCGCTCTGGCGAACGCCCCCGTGCGCGCGGCGCAAGTCGCCGCAAAGGCGCAAGCGCGCCAAGTCTCCGCCGCCCCAGCAGCGGAGTTTCCGGTGGCCGCGCGCGCGTTGATCGATCAGTACTGCACCAGTTGTCATAATGATCGGACCCGTGCCGCCAGCCTGGTTCTGACCGGCGATAAGATCGACATCGCCGATGTCGGTGCGAACCCTGACATCTGGGAAAAGGTTGTGAAGAAGGTCGGCAGCGGCGCGATGCCCAAGGCCGGCGCGCCGCGTCCCGCCCCGGCAGTCCTGAAGAATTTCGTCGATGGCTTGTCGATGGCTTTGGACCGCGTTGCCGCGGCGAACCCCAATCCGGGCCGCCCGGTTCCGCATCGTCTCAATCGCACGGAGTATACGAACGCGATCCACGATTTTCTGGCGCTGGATGTCGATGGCCGTGAGATGCTGCCGGCGGACGATTCCGGTTATGGCTTCGACAATATCGGCAGCGTTCTTTCGCTGTCGCCCAGCCTGATGCAGCGCTACCTGCTGTCGGCGCACCAGATCGCGCGCCTTGCGGTCGGCGATCCGACCCAGCGTCCGGTCAAGCAAATCTTCCCGGTGCAAATTTCGACACGGCAAGACGCCCGTATGGGCGATGACATGCCATTCGATACCCGTGGCGGCAGGGCGATGCGTGTCAACTTCCCGCTCGACGGTCAGTACCAGGTCAGCGTGCGGATGCAGCATCTCTATTCCAGCAATTACATTCGCGGCATCGATAAGCCGGAGAAGATTCAGGTTCGCCTGGATGGCAAGCTCATCAAGACCCTGGATTTCGGCGGCAAGTATCCGACCCTTCGGGCCCCAAGGCCGGAATCCAGCTATCAGGCGGCGTCGGTAGGTGGCAGCCGTGGCAGAGCCAGCCCGGACGTCCTCGATTATTTCTACTCCGGCGACAAGGACTTGAACGTCCAGTTTGATGCCAAGGCCGGCCCGCATGTCGTTGCGGTCGCTTTTATCGACACGACCATGTCTGTCTCGGAGGATCCCTATCCCGGTCGCATGCCGGTGTCCTCCATCGCCGGTGCTTCGTTCGCAGAAGGGCATGCGGAGGTGGACACGGTCCAAATCAGCGCCATCAAAACGGGAACGGCGGGTGACACGCCGAGCCGCCGGCAGATCTTTGTGTGCCATCCGGCCAATAGCAGCCAGGAAGCCCCGTGCGCGAACAGGATCTTGTCGCGGCTTGTCCGCCTGGCCTATCGCCACACGCCGACGGATCAGGAGCTGAAGCCAGTACTCGACCTCTATGCCTCCGCCCGCAAAACCGGCGATTTCGAGTCCGGGATCGAAGCTGGTCTGGAGCGCATCCTGATCGCGCCGGAGTTCCTCTTCCGCATCGAAAAGGATCCGGCGAAGGAGCCGCCGTCGAAAGCCTATCGGGTCAACGACGTCCAATTGGCATCGCGGCTCTCTTTCTTTCTGTGGAGCAGCATTCCGGATGACGAACTCCTGCGGGTGGCCGAGCGTAGCCAGCTCAAGGACCCGAAGGTGCTTGAACATCAGGTCAAGCGCATGCTCGCTGACCGCCGTGCAAGCTCGCTGGTGACGAACTTCGCCGACCAGTGGCTGCAGGTCCGCAGCACTCCGGCCGTTTCTCCGGACGTCTATACCTTCCCGGCGTTCGACGACACGCTCCGTGCCTCGATGCAGCGGGAAACCGAGATGTTCGTGGAAAGCCAGATGAAGGCCGATCGGCCTCTGACGGACCTGTTGACCGCGGACTACACCTTCCTCAATCAACAGTTGGCGGAATTCTACGGCATCCCCGGCGTCTATGGCGACGCGTTCCGGAAGGTTTCGTATCCGTCCGACAATCCGCGCCGTGGTATCTTGGGTCAGGGCAGCGTTTTGGCCGTCTCGACCTATACCTTCCACACGCGCACCTCTCCGACGCTGCGGGGCAAGTATATCCTCGAGCTTCTGGGTGCGCCGCCGCCGCCCCCGCCGCCGTCTGTTCCGGCTCTGGATGTGACGCCGGCGGCCGTGGGTGGCAAGACCCTTACGGTTCGTCAGCGGATGGAAATGCATCGCAAGTATCCGGTGTGCGCCAGCTGCCACGTCGGCATGGATCCTCTGGGCTTCGCGCTCGAGAATTTCGATGCCGTCGGCAAGTGGCGGACGGTCGATATCGACGGCACCCCGATCGATGCGTCCGCTTCGCTTCCGGATGGCACGACGTTCACCGGCTCGGCAGAAATGCGCAACCTGCTGCTGACCCGCCGCGAGGAATTCGTCGGCGCATTCGTCGACAAGCTGTTGACGTATGCCCTGGGCCGCGGCACCGAATATTACGACATGCCGTCGGAACGGGCGATCATGCATCAGGCGGCAGCAAACGACTATCGTTGGTCGTCGCTTATTCTGGGTGTTGTCAAAAGCATGCCGTTCCAGGAGAGAATGTCCGCTCCCCTGACCACGGCGGAAAATCTCCCAGGAGGGAGCCCGGGTCATGATAATTAGGAAGCTTCATCTTGGCCGCCGCACGTTTTTGCGGGGGGCTGGCGCAGCGGTTGCGTTGCCGTTCCTGGACTGCATGGTTCCGGCTTTGGCCGCGACGCCTGGTCCGGTTATTCGTGCGGGCGCGTTTTATATCCCCAACGGCGTGATCCCGCCGTCGTGGGAGCCGGCGGGCACGGGCGGCAAGAACTTTGAGTTCTCGCCGATCCTCAAGCCGCTAGAAGCGCATCGCGAGCATGTGCTGGTTCTGAGCCGTCTGAACAGTGAGCCTGCCAAGGCCATTCTGGGCGAAGGGCAGGGTGACCATTCCCGCGGTCCTGGCTCGTTCATGACGGGCGCGCATGTCAAGAAGTCGGAAGGCGCCGATATCCGGTCCGGCATTTCCTGGGACCAGATCGCGGCCAAGGAACTTGGCAAGAAGACGCAGCTGGCGTCGCTGGAAATCGGTCTGGACTCAAGCGAGTTCCCCGGCGCCTGCGACATTGGTTATAGCTGTGCCTATTCGGGCACGATTTCCTGGCGCGATGAGACGACACCGCTGCCGATGGAAAACGATCCGCGCCGCGTCTTCGAACGTCTGTTCGGCGCCAGCGACAGCACCGATCCGAATGTCCGCCGTGCATCGCTGCTCAGGGAGAAGAGCCTGCTGGACTCGGTGACGAACGACATGAAGAGCCTGTCGGCGAGCCTGGGCGCGGCCGATCGCGTCAAGCTCTCGCAGTATTTGGACTCCGTGCGTGATATCGAGCGTCAGATTCAGTTGGCGGAGAGCCAGAACAAGCAGCTGCCGCTGATGGCGCAGCCCGCCGGCGCGCCGGCCACGTTCACCGAACATGTCGGGATCATGTCCGACCTGCTGGTGCTGGCGTTCCAGACGGACATGACGCGCGTCTTCACGTTCATGCTGGGCCGTGAGCAGAACGGCCGCGTCTATCCGGAGATCGGCATTGCAGACGGCCACCATGGCCTGACGCACCATGCTGGCGACCCGGTGAAGATCGCCAAGGTGGTGAAGATCAACACGCACCAGATCACCCTGTTGGCGAAGTTCATGGATAGGCTGAAGAACACGCCCGATGGCAATGGCACGCTGCTGGACAACTCGATCCTGCTGTATGGCGCGGGCATCAGCAACGGCAACATCCACAACCACAATGACCTGCCGGTCCTGGTGCTGGGGGGCGGCGGTGGCCAGATCAAGGGTGGCCGTCACATTGTGTTCGATCCGTCGACCCCGCTGAGCAATGTGGGCGCGACCATTCTGGACAAGATGGGCGTTCCGTTCGAGAAACTGGGCGATGCCAATGGCCGGATCAAAGAGCTGACCGAACTCAGCTGATGCGGCTGTGGAAGGCTCTGCCTCCTCGGTTGCTTGCTCTCGATCTCCTTGGCCGCGCCACGACTATTTGGCGATATTCAAAAATGGCACCGTATTGCCCGGCACCATGGTCGTCGGCAGCACGCCATTCCATTTCTCGGCCGCCACCAGGGTTGGCAGGGTAGGATTGTTGCGCAGGGCATCGCCGCGGGCCTGGATGGCGCCGGCCTCGGCCTTGCCCTGAACCTCGATTTGGTGCGCCTTGGCATCCGCCACCGCCTTGACCTCATAGGCGGAGGCATCGGCATCGATGATGCGCTTCTGCTTGTCGGCCTCGGCCTGTTGCTGCTTGACGATGGCCTGCATGCGCGCCTCGACCGCGGCCTCATATTGGCTTGAGAAGCTGATGTCCTCGATCTGGACGCTGTCGATCGCCACCGGGCCGCTGACCGATTTGCGGATGGCGGCGAAGACCTCGGCATTCAGGACCGCACGTTTCTGGATGGCGTCGGCGGCGTCGAACTGGCCGAAAACATTCTTGAACTGCTCATAGGCGCGCGAGTCGATGATGCGCGACCGCATATTGGCCAGCGAGCCGAACTGGGCATAGACCGCCGAGGCGTCGGTGACGTGATAGTTCACCGCCATGGCGATGGTGGCGGGCTGCTGGTCGCGGGAATAGGCCTGCAGGCGGGTGTCGCCGTCGGCGGTCTTTTCGAAGGCTGCCTTCTGGATCTGCACCGAAATCTTCTCGACGGTGGTGATAACCGGCATTTTGAAATGCAGTCCCGGCTCGGCCTCGCCGACGACGGCGCCCCAGTGCAGCACCACGCCGCGCTCGCCCTGGTCGATGGTGAAATAGGTGGAGAGCAGGACGATCACCAGCACGATGACCGCCGCGGCCCCCGTGATGAAGTTGGAAGGAATGCCCCGGAAGCCGCCAAAATTGATGGGCGGCCTGCCGGGCGGTGACCAGGGGCTGCTCATGACTTTGATCTCCTTGCTCAAATCGAAAGCTGCGGCAGGCTCTGCGCAATTGGTTCCATACGCAACGTGGATTTGGCGCCATCCACGGAAATCGAAAAGCCAAGCTGGCGACTGGACTTGCAAGCCCGATCGAGAGCGTGTTGTGCGCCCGCCATCTTTTCCCGCTTCACGGGAATATTTCCAAAGCGCCTTCCGTCTCAGGTGTGGAGATCGCATGGAAAACCGCCGCGGCCGAGAAAGGTTGTTGGCAGGCAATCCTGCGCACACAAGAACGAGGGGTGTCATGCAGAAATCACAAATGTTGGCCGGCCTGCTGGCCGCCGCTGGGCTCATTGCCCCCGGCGCGGCCCAGGCGCAAAGCGCGCTCGGGCCTTATGTCTCGCTGGGCCTTGGCCTGGACAAAATGCCCGACCGCATGCTGACCATCAACGGCCGCGCCGGGGTGACGTCGCAATGGAAGCCGGGCTGGGGCGGGGAAGCCGCGATCGGCTACAAATGGTTCTTCGGCCTGCGCACCGAGGCGGAATATAGCGGCCGTGTCGCCTGGGTGAGAACCTTCAACGGGGCCGCGCCCTGGGCCGGCACCGCCTGGGACAATTCGGTGATGTTCAACGGGCTCTATGATCTGGAGAACGAAACGCCGATCACGCCCTTTGTCGGTGGCGGCATCGGTCTGAACCAGATCCAGTGGGGCAACAACTTCCGGGTGCCGACCCAGAATCCGCCGACCATCTATGACAGCGAAAGCATAAGAACTGGCTGGCAGGGCATCGCCGGCGTCTCCTGGGCGGTGACGCCCCAGATATCGCTGGGCGTGGATGGCCGCATCAAGGGCGCCTTCGGCCATTTCAATTTCCCCGGCAGCGTGGCCGGCCGGTCCATCACCGGGTTCAGTTACGAAACGCGCAGCATCTTTTTCACCACCCGCTATTCTTTCGGGGGCTGACATGACGGACGAACGCGACAACACGGCCGACCGCTTTTCCCGCCGCGCGGCGCTGATCAAATCGACAACGGGCCTGGGCGCCCTGGCCTGTGCGCTCAGCGGCTGCGCCACCAGCAGCAAGAAGCAGGGTGAGGCGCCCAAGGCGGAAGCCCAGTACCAGGAACATCCCAGCGGGCTGGAGCGCTGCGGCACCTGCAAGCACTTTATTCCCGTGACCGGCTGCGAGATCGTCGCCGCCCCGGTCCAGGCCAATGGCTGGTGCAAATACTACAAGCTTTTCTGAGCACCTCCCCCCGGAGTATGCAGAAGGTAAGAGGGCCGGAGCGATCCGGCCCTCTTGCTTTGTGTTTGTCACTTGACCGGAAACGACTCGGTTTAGGCTGGCGCGGGGACCAAACCCGTAAACCTAAGAGGAGATCGTTATGACCGCTTCCTGGAAATCCGCCGTCTTGAGCCTTGCCGTTGCCGCGGGGCTGTGTGCCTCCATCCTGCCCGCCAGCGCTCAGCGCGTCGTCAAGGCGGGCTATGACACCTATTATTTCAGCGGCACCACGGCCGACCCGCTCAATCCCGCCAATCCCAACGACCGGGGCAACACCGTCCAGCAGGCCGACAATATCCTCAACAAGCTGCAGGGCATGCTGCAGATGCAGGGCCTGACCTTCGCCGATGTGGTGCAGGCCCATGTCTTCCTGGTGACCGATCCGGCCAAGGGCGACATCGATTTTGCCGGCCTGAATTCGGAATGGGCCAAGCGCTTTGGCTCGACGACCCAGCCCATGCGGCCCTCGCGCGTGGCGATCCATGTCGGCCTGCCGACCCCCGGCGCCCTGGTGGAAATCGAGCTGGTCGCGGCGAAGAAGGCGCAGTAACGCGCTTATCCGCCGCTGAGGGCCTGGACCATCGCGACCTCGTCCGTCGGCTTGACGGATTGGGCGAGGTCGAAGATGGGTTCGCCATTCAGGAAGAAGCGCATGTGCCGGCGGATGCGGCCCTGCTCGTCGACGATGCGAAAGCGCGTGCCGGGATAGCGCGCCTCCAGATCGTCCAGCAAGGCGCCCAGGGTCGCGCCGGAAAGCGCGACCTCGTCAGCGCCGGTATAGGGGCGCAAGGGGCTGGCGATCAGCATGCGGACTTGAGCGGCCATCAGATGCTGGCGGTCTCCACCGCATAGATCTCCGGCAGGTTGCGGGCGATCAGGGCCCAGCTGCGGCCTTCGCCGGGGCTGGTCCACAGCTCGCCACTGGTGGTGCCGAAATAAAGACCGACCGGATTGCGGGTGTCGCCGGCAAAGGCCTGGCGCTTGACCGTCCACCAGGCTTGGCCCCGCGGCAGGCCCTTGTCCTGGCGCGTCCAGCTCTTGCCGCCGTCCCTGGTCTCATAGACCGCCGGCTTGCCCTCGACACTGGTGCGCGGCCACACCGTCTGGCCGTCCATCGGCAGCACCCAGGCGCGGGCATCGTCGCGCGGATGCACGACCATGCCGAAGCCGATATCGCCGATTTTCTTCGGCATCGCCTTGCCGATGCGTGTCCAGGTCTTTGCCGGACGGTCGATGCGATAGATGCCGCAATGGTTCTGCTGATAGAGCCGGTCGGGATTGGACGGGCACATCCGCACGCAATGGGGATCGTGGAAGGTGAGGTTCTTGGCGTCAAAGCCTTCCACCACCTCCATGCCGTCCACCAGCGGGGACCAGTGCGCGCCGCCGTCGCGCGTCTCGTGCACGCCGCCGCTCGACATGCCGAAATAGAGGTGCCTGGGATCGCGCGGGTCGACGATGACCGAATGCATGTTGGGGCCGTCGGGCGTGCCTTCCTGGTCGCCGCCCAGCCAGGCGCGGTATTGCGGATCGCCGGCCAGATCGAAAAATTCGGTCCAGGTGTCGCCACCATCCTCGCTGCGGAACAGGCCTTGCGGCGAGGTGCCGGCATACCAGACGGCCGGCTCGTTGGTATGCGCTGGGGTCAGCCAGAAGGTGTGGTGCACGCTGCGGGGCTTTTTTCCTTCGGGGAGGTTTTCCACCTTCTTGAAGGCCGGCGGGCGGCTGGCTTCCTTCCAGCTTTTGCCCATGTCCGTCGAGCGGAAGATGGTCGGGCCCAGATGCCCCGTGCTGGCGGCGGCCAGCAGGGTTTTGCCGTCGCGCGGGTCCAGCACCAGATGGTGGATGATCTGGCCCAGGAAGTGCGGCCCGTCGGCGCGCCAAGTCTTGCGGCCTGCATCGCCGTGATAGATCCAGGCGCCCTTGCG
>Ga0265338_10003390_pt1 | contig 22483 bp, 24 predicted proteins | sample 42126metaG_FD_193579 | JGI IMG/M metagenome (GOLD analysis project Ga0265338, IMG submission 193579) | Rhizosphere microbial communities from Carex aquatilis grown in University of Washington, Seatle, WA, United States - 4-21-26 metaG | ecosystem: Host-associated > Plants > Roots > Rhizosphere... | reverse complement strand
ACTCCGCCGCCTCCGGTTTCTTGTAATTTGTCATATTTGTTGGCTGATAGTTTGAAATGCCGTTTGTCTGCCCGTCACCTCCGCCGCGCAAGCCCATCACGCCCCCCGCCGCCAGCAACACGCCCAGGGCGGCTCCCATGATTCCGACCGATCCCACGCTTTTCATAATCTCATTTCCTCGTGCCGGCAATGTTCTTGTCCCACCGTATCACTGATACTGGCTCGCGCAACTCGGAGAAAACCTACAGCAAAATGATTGAAGCGCGGCAATGGACGGGGAGCTCTTGCCCGATGGATAGGTGAGTTGCCGAAAACTGGAGGCCGTGGGTAAAAAAGAAAAGAGCCGGATTTTTAATCCGGCCCTCTCTTACACAGAAAACACACAACAAACACACATGAGAACAACTGCTAAAACCAAGGTAAGAATACCCCAGAACCCGGATCCTGCATGTCACCAATGCTGGTTACACGAGGCAACCGGGACCTGGCCCTTCCCGTACGCAAATAGTTGAAAAACCCAATTAAACAGCGGGTAAAATCACAATTTCTGAGGCGGCAGAAACAGGAATCCAGGCTAAATACCGCCACCGGTTCCGCCCCCGCCGCCTATGTCACCACCCCCAATAATGGCAATAATCGGCAGGAACATGGCAATCACGATGCTGCCAACGACGATGGCCAGGAAAACAATCATGACCGGTTCCAGCAGGGACGTCACGGCACTCACCGAATTGTCCACCTCCTCATCACAAGTGTCGGCGATTTTCATGAGCATGTCCGGCAGCGCGCCGGTTTGTTCGCCCACGTCCACCATGCCGGAGACCATGGCCGGAAAGATCCGCGATTCCTTCAACGGCCCGGCAATGCTCCCGCCTTCCTTCACGTTGTCGTGAATCTTTGAAATCACATGACCCACGACCAGGTTGCCGGCCGTTTCCTTGACGATGGTCAGCGCTTGAAGAATCGGCACACCGCTGCCGACGAGGGTGCCCAGCGTCCGCGCAAATCGTGAGAGCGCCACCTTCCGGCAAATCGTGCCAACGATGGGTAATGCCAGTTTGAAGCGGTCAAATCCCCAACGACCGCGCCGGGTGCCGGCCAGAATCCGCAACGCAATCACCACAGTTAGCATTACCATGCCCACAGTCAGAAAATGGTTTCTGAATTCATCGCTGATTTTCAGGACGAGCACGGTGAACGCCGGCATGGCCCGGCCGTTGAGCAATCCGTCAAAGATCGCCTGGAACCGGGGAACCACAAAAACCATCAACAGGGTAAGGATGGCTGCCGCGACTACCAGCACGGCAACCGGATAAAACATGGCGGCCTTGATCTTGCCTTTGATCTTCAATGCCTTCTCCATGAACTCCGCCTGGCGCCGGAGCGCCACCTCCAGGACACCGCCCATTTCACCGGCCTTGACCATGTTCACGTAAAGCGGATTGAAAACCTTCGGATGCGCCGCCAGAGCTTCGGATAAAGTTCCCCCACTTTCGATGGCCGTGGCCATGTCCGTGATGACACGCTTCAGCGCGCGGTTTTCCGCCTGCTCCTGCAGGATGCCCAATCCGCGCATGAGCGGCATCCCCACATCAATCAAGGTGGCCAACTGGCGGGTGAACACCGTGAGGACGGCTGGCTTGATTTTTCCGGCCGGTATTCTAAACCGCAGTTTGAACATTTTCGGGGCGGCCCATGCCCTTCCCGGCCTGGGCCGGAACGGCGTTGCCTGCGCAACCTTGGTCGGAAACAGGCCCATGTCTTTGATCCGTTTCAACGCCTCGTCTTGATCGCTGACATCCAGCGCACCTTGAATCTTCAGTCCGCCGGCATCCACCGCTTCATACGAATAGCTCGACATAACCACCTCATTTCAGGCTCTGCTTTGAGTAGCAGGTGCTCTTGCTGATTTGGACAGTGGCCGGATGCCTTCATCACGCAGACTGGTAAATTTAATGCAATTCTGCTGAGAATTGGCGCGGGATGCGCGGTGACAGGTTATCCGTTGCATCAATCCCAAGATTAGCGCTCATAAACATTGGCAGGTGAGTTGCTTACACCCGAGTAAGGAGTTATGAGCGACGACACAACATTCCTGCAATTGAAGGAAGCTGAGACCAGATACCGGGGCATGTTCGAGAATGCCATCGAAGGCATTTACCAAAGCACGCCCGATGGCCGTTATCTCGTGGTCAATGCCGCGTTGGCCAGGATGTATGGCTATGAACACCCTGAGGAATTGATGAATCAGGTGTCGGACATCCAAAATCAGATTTATGTGGATTCCACGTTTCGGGAACGGTTCAAGCAGCAAATCGAGCAGACTGGTTTTGTCCACGGGTTGGAATATCAGGTGCGACGGCGTGACGGCAGCATCATCTGGATTTCCGAAAGCGCTCGTGCCGTCCGGGACGCCACCGGCACGATCCTTCATTATGAGGGTTTCATTGACAACATCACCGCCCGCAAGGAAGCCGAAGCGGAACGGACCAAGCTGGAAAAGCAGATGTTGCACGCCCAGAAAATGGACGCCATCGGCACCCTGGCCGGCGGCATGGCCCACGATTTCAACAACATTCTCTGCGCCATCCTCGGCTACACGGAACTGGCCCTGGTTGACCCGCAAATCAAAGGCATGAGCCGGGACAATTTGCAGATGGTGCTCAAGTCCGCCCACCGCGCCAAGGAACTCATCAAACGGATCCTCACCTTCAGCCGGCCGACCGATACCGAACGTCATCCGCTCAAGCTGGGCACCATCCTCAAGGAAGCCGTGAAAATGCTCAATGCCACACTGCCTTCATCCATCGCCATTCAGGTTGACATCCAGACCGATGAAGACGTGGTGGTGGCGGACGCCACGGAAATGCATCAGGTCATCATGAATCTCGGCACCAACGCCGGGCACGCCATGAAATCAAACGGCGGCCGGTTGGATTACGAATTGGAGTCGTTGCATCTCGAAGCCGGGGCGGCGGCCGGCCTGGCCATGCCTCCCGGCGATTATGTGCATTTGATTGTCCGCGATACCGGACGAGGCATGAGTCACGAGGTCGTTGAGAGAATTTTTGAACCTTTCTTTACCACCAAGGCTGCCGGGCGGGGCACGGGTTTGGGACTGACCCTGGTCCAGAAAATTGTGAGCCGCAGCGGCGGATACATCAAGGTAAACAGCCACGTCGGCGAAGGCACCACCTTCCAAATTTATCTTCCCCTGTCCCAGGAACCACCGGCCCCGGCTCCGGTGGATAAAGACCAGCTCCTGCGCGGACATCGCGAACAGATCCTGGTGGTGGACGACGAAATTCCCGTTCTCAGCATGATGCAGCAACATCTGCGGCAGATGGGTTATCGCGTCACCACCCGGGCAGACAGCCTGGAAGCCATGAAGACATTTCATGCCGATCCGGACAATTTCGATCTGGTCATCACCGACCACACGATGCCGGGTTTGCAGGGTGCCGAACTGGCCGAGGAACTGGGCGCCCGCCGCCCCAATCTCCCGGTCATCCTCATGACCGGCCTCAACCAGCCGCCGAATCTGGCGGCGTCCCGGCACGCCCCGTTGCGGTTCGTTTTTCAGAAACCCATCAATTTTGTGGAACTTTCCCACCGTCTGCGGAAATTTCTCGACCACTCGGACGGCCATTCACGCGGCAAACCGTCACTGGTGGAAGAGCATCAATGTGTCGGATGATCCCGGAGATTTAACGCCGATTCGGCGACGAATAAATTGGTGCGAGCGGTCGCGTCGAAGCAATACCCCGACGGAATTTTATTTTACTCCGCCGCCAATGAATCGCCGGCAGGACGGCGAAACCTTGGAAAAATAAAACCGGTGCGCCTGCTATAATCCCGGTATTCGTTGCTGTAATCGGAGAGCGCCGCCTCTTCCAGACGCGCCCGGTACAGCATCAGGAAAATGTGAATCGCGACCAGAAGGAAGTAGGCTGCTGAAAAGAACCCCAGGGCGAGGCCGGCACACATGCAAATCCAGCCCAGATACATCGGGTGTCGCACCCAGCGATACGGCCCGCCAAAAATCACCTTTCGCACCTCGACAAAAATGCCGAAAGAGCGTCCCAAATACAGTATCCCCCACAACGCCACCGCCGGCCCGACGACGATGAGCACGATGGCAGCAATGGTGATCGGCATTTGCAAATCGGCCGGGCAGAGATTTTTTTGCATTGCGGTCGGAAACCAGGGAACCGCGCTGTACGTCAGGGTGAAAAAAGTTGTGGCCAAAGGGATGAGAATGCCTTTGAGGCTTTGCGGCAGCACGGCGGCACGGCGGCCGAGCAGCAAGAGCAGCGCTGTGAACAAGAACAACAGCACCTGGATGAGATGACGGCTGGTTTGAACCAGCACGGCGCCTTCAGTGGCAGGGGGCCCGGACCAACCAAGCCAGGGTTTGCGGAATTCAATCCAGGTAAGACACAAATAAACCAGCGACAACCCATATCTCTCGGTGTAAATCGCCGTCAAAGCCGCCCGGTGGTTGAAGGTCATTGACATCAAATCGCGCTGATGTTCAGAAACATACCCGCGACAACGAAGGAGTAAAGATTTGTGTGAATATCACCGGTACAGTTCGGCTTTGCACCAATAACATCACCAATCAACAAAGAAAATCCGAAATTATCCCAGCAGCTTGTGCACTTCCTTCAGCTTCGCCAAGATGTTGATGTCCGCCTGGCAGGCGGGCAGGCAGTCGCCGCAGGCAACGCAGGCTGTGCCATCCTTGGTCAACGTCTTGTATTCAGCCCGAGCTCGTGACAGATCATGGTAATCGAGCGCGTAGCGTTCATAGCGAAAAATGTCGGCAATCGCAATATGTTCCGGGCAATGCGACACACAGTCGGCGCAAAGCAGGCAGGTCAATCCTTTATTATAGGCCGCCAGCGATCCCAGCACCTGCCGGTCACCGGCAGTCATGGCGCTCTGGCGCGCCGCACCGAAATTTTCCTCCAACTGGTCGAAATTGCTCGTGGTGATGACGGCCGCCGTGAGATTGGGGTTGGACATCAGCCATTTCACCATCGCCGCACCAGGCGTGCTGCCGTTGAAACGCGTTTCGGCCAGCAGGGCCTGGAACTTTTTGTCCGTGGCCGCCCGCCCCACCCCACCCATGGTCTTCATGGCGATGGTGCCGAAATCCTTCTTCCTGGCCAGCGCCAGCACATCGCCCAGTTCCTGCTTGTCGCCGTAGGTGTAAAAAAACTGGGCCGCCTCGTAGGGCGAATTGTCAATCAGGTAAGTGACGATGTCGTAGGCCATGTCGCCGCCAATGTTGTTGTAATGGTGCTGGGACAGCGCAAGATGCTTGACCAGCCCCTCTTTTTTTAGCCGTTCATAGGCCCGGACCATTCCCAGCTCGGTCTTGGCCTCATTGATCGAATGATAACCGAAGTGAAACTTGAACACGTCGTAATACCCGACGCCCGATTTGGCGACACATTGTTTTACAAATTGATAATGCTGCTCCTCGTCAATGTGGCCTTTCATGTGGTCGCCGCCCACGCGGTCCACAACAACTTCCAGATAGTACGACTCGCGCGGCTGGCTCTTGATCGCCGCAGGCATGGTGTCGGCGGTCCACTTGTTCGCTTTGTGCCAGTAGTTCACCCCGGACTGGACCGCCAGCGGGATCAAGGCCGGACTCCAGTCGTACGCTCCCACCAGCGTGCTGATTTCCAGTCCGGTCCGCCCGTAACGCCGCCGCGGCAGGAGGGCCGGAATCTCGGCGCCGGAAACGGGCAACTCTCCCAGGCGGGACAGCGCCACGCCCATGGCTCCCGTTGCTCCCACCCGGATGAAATCCCTCCGCGTCAATCCTTGTGAATCGTGGCTGTTGTTGTTCATAATGATGTCTCCTCACGAATGTTCCAAAGCCTTTGTGACTGACCGAGCTGTTCTTACACCTGTTTTTCGCACTTTAGGATGTTTTGTCAATAGCATTAGTTAATGCCTCGCAGCGGCATCAGCGAACCGGCGGACAAAAAGTGAAGGCGCTGATGTAGTTGGCACCAGCGCCTGTGTGGCGGGGGATCGTAGTGTCTTATTATTACGAGTGCAGCTCACCACTCTTTTGCCATTTCGTCAAAGACGGATCGGATACAAGAAGGTGACGTTCTGGAAAACCGGAGACATTACTGATACCGCCGAAAATCAGCGCCTTCCGCTCTGAACACGCCGGATCAATCCTATTCCCCGGCTAAAGTTTTCCATGCTTGTGCCGATAGGATACGGACATTGAATCATCATGAGGTACCGGCCGGGCCGGCGGGCAGCGACTGCCACCGGCTTTGGCGAAACCAAACAAACCTTGTATCACCATGATAATCTGGAATGAACGGCTGGAGACCGGATCCGACACCATTGATCAGCAGCACCTGATGTTGATCAATAACATCAATCATCTGGAGTGCATGTTGACCGAAACCAACCCGACCCGGGAGGAATGCGAATTCCTGATCCATCTGATCAATTTTCTCGAATCCTACGCCGAAAAGCACTTCAAGTTCGAGGAACAGTGCATGGCCAGCCACCGGTGTCCGGTTCATGCCAAGAACCAGGAAGCCCACGCCCAGTTCATCATGTTTTTCCAGCGGTTCAAGGAACGCACCAGAACCGAAGGTTTCCGCCAGGATGTGATCCGGACCATGCATCAGACCATCAGCCTGTGGATTGAGGAGCACATCTTGAAGGTGGACACTCAACTTAAGCCGTGCTTGAAAGCCCAGTGATGCAATCCGGCTCCCGGAATCATTGCGTCAAACGTTCCAAGGTGCCGCACGCCGTTGACATGTCCCCGGTCCGTCTGGGCTGAAGAATCCAGACCTTTCCGGTTGAGATCTGACAAGCCACCAGCGCACAATACATGGAGCTGATAACATTCATGAATTCCACTTTTGAACTTTGTTTGACTCCGCCGTGAGCTGGCCTATCGTTTCGCGGCATGGCCGACAAACATTATCGCAGTCTTGTCAAAGCCGTCTCCTGGCGGCTCACCGGCAGCATGGACACGCTGATTATTTCGTTTCTCATCACCGGACGACTGAAATGGGCGCTGACCATCAGCGGCGTGGAACTGTTCACCAAGGTTGGCCTGTATTATGTCCACGAACGGGCTTGGGAAAGTCTCTCGTTCGGCCGCATCAAGGAACCGGCCAGGGGCAAGGGCAGCTTTGAAATCTGATGGATTCATCAGTTTCCAACTGACATGGCTGAAACCGGCATTCCAGGTTTTGCCCGAAACCAGCCGGTAAATGATGGGCTTCCCCCGAAAGGATGGACACAGGGCGGAGAACCTGGGAAAGAAAAACCACGATGTCCACGACTACGAAGCAGGCCTGCGATGTTGGGTTCAAGAAACAGGCTGTGCAGTTTCTTATCCGCAGCAGCCGGCACGGAATTTCAACCGGATTAACAGGTTGAACGGGATGGGAAAAACATTCTCAATGCGCTTGGTGAATGATCATATACTGGACGATAAAGAGAATCCCGTCACAAATCGCGATGATCGCGAAAATGGTCTTCAACACCATCGGATTTGAGCGACGGCTCAGGTAAGGGGCCAGTCGCGCACCGAAAACACAACCCAGCCCGGTGAAGGCGGCAATGTTCCAGGGTATTCCGCCGAGCAAAAAATTGTGGATCAGGGTTAGAAAAATGGAATTGATGGAGAGCAACACCACCCCCAGGCCGATGCAGGTGGCAACGTTTACCCGGTACACCAGCATCAAAAGCGCAGCCACGAGTTCACCTTCACCGATGGCAATCCAGCCGGTGATGAGCCCGCCGATGAGGGAAATGACAAAGAGCGGGACTGCCGCATTCGACGGAATCTCCATGCTCGCGGCCGATTTTCCCGCCCGACGGGAAAGGACGATGGTCAGCACGCCCAGCAAAATCGAAACGGGGCCGAACAGTAATTTGACCAGCAGCGCGCTGGGATGAATCACCAGGGAACTGATGCAGCTGCCGATCAACAGTCCGGGCACGGTAAGCTTCAAGGCCCGCAAGGGGACCACCCTTTTTTGGATCCAGCCGATGGCACCGCTGGTCATTCCAAAGGACTGGCTGGTCAGCGCAATTTTCAGCGCGGTCACCGGCGGCAGATGAAAGAGAAAGATGATGACCGGGATGAAAACAATGCCGCCACCCACGGCGGAGATGTTACCCAGCAGCGCCCCGCAAAAACCGACGGGGATGAAGACCCAATTATGCTTGAACAAGGCAACCGGATCCGGGACCAAAGAGAAATAGCCGGCCGTCCAGGCGCTGACAAACAACAGCAGCCACCACGACCAATACCGGAAATGACGTTCCGTCCCCTGACCGGTAGTCGTTGCCTCTTCAACGGGGATCGGAGTCACGCCTTCGTCGGCGGATTTTACAATGGATTCCACAGCCTTCCTGAGCCAGATTGGAACATGCTGACAACCAAATCAAGCCGTAACTTCCACTGCCGACTTGACTCAAATTAAATGTTACCGGAGCTGGGCAGTGGACGAGGGGTCTGCTGATACGTTGACTCATATTCATGGTTACCGAAGCCCTGACTATGAGTATGAAGATGATTTCGCGGATTTCCGCCAAGGCAGCTTTTCGTAAAAACAACCTTGTCAAAAAATCCATTATTTTTTGAAAGGTTTTGATCCGGGCTGCGTATTAATTAGTAATGGCTCCTGAGAATGATTCGGCGCGGACGTTTCAACAACTGCGCAACCAACTGGCCGGTGTGATAAAACGCATCCACACCAACGACACCCGTGGCCTGCCGGTGGACACGTTGACTGCGGAGGCGGGCAGTATTTTGGCCACCTTGCATCAATTCATGGAACGGCACAAAGATGCACCGGTTTACGATGGCTATTGATCCGCCCGGCATCACATCCGCAGATTTCACAGATTTATGCCGATCTAATTTCTATCGGCGGAGATCGTGCCGTCTATGGAAGGATTCCTCGGTCTCTATCCGCTCATCAATAACCAGCTTCGCGGTCATTACGCCAAACAAGGCTGAAGCGGAAGGGTTTGAAACTGCTGGTAAACTGAATTCGCTCGCACCCGTTTGCCAGCCCTGGCGATTCCATCGCACGAGCCTGCCCTGATTCCTTTCAGAAACCGGAGGCTGGGGCCAGTGAACACCGTCGCGGCGGGTCGGCAGACCAGCGCGATTTCATGTTCCGAATACTGAAATACAGCCATCTGTAAAGCGCATGGTTTTTGCCGTATTCATTGCATTCCGCATGGACAATCATCCGGCATTTCAAGTTTTCAAGGCGGAGTGGAAAATAGAACTGCGGCACATTTCCGGCTTGAGATTCAACCCGTGATTAAAAATTCAAACTTTATTAAAGTCATGAAACTGATTACTCGGAACAGGATTGCCGGTGCAACGGGCATTTCCAGCATCATGATTCTGGCAGCAGTGCTGGTGTCAGGTTGTGTAGTAGAGCCGGATGGGCGGGTGGGAGTAGGTGTGGTGGCGGCTCCGCCACCGGTGGAAGTTGAGGTGGCAACGATTCCCGATGATTACGTGTGGGATGATTACGAATATGTCGGTCTCGTCGGCGACCAATATTACTATCTGGGACCCGGCAATGTCTGGCTGGTCTGCGAACCGTTCCGCCTGGAACGTGTTCATGGATGGGAACGGGGCCATCCGGATTGGAGAGTCCACGCCATTCGCAATGATCGTTACCGAAACGACAGCCATGGACATTATCAACCAAGGCACGATAGACCTGAAAAGAGTGATGAAGGCGGACATTGATTGTTGGACTTGGCCTCAGAAACAACTCAGGGCATGCGCCTGATGCCGCACTCAATATCCAGCGGCAATTCCCGTTGGTCTTGCTGGCTCGCGCCATGGGGTGTTTACCTGATGGCCAGCCGGCCAGAATCAATTAATATGGCAGCATGAAAATAAATCAATTCCGCTGGATGCTCCGGCTGCTGGTGTTAAATGCGGCACTTGCGATTTTGGCCACCGGGTGCACCACCTACAATGAGAGATCCTACAATCAGGACTTTAATCAAAACCTTCCCACCTCGCCCAAGTATGCCATTGAGAATGTTGATGACGCGCATTTTAGAGTTACCGTCCATCAAGGCACTCCCTTGGCGGGAACGCAACGCGTCATTTTTGTGAAACTGGTCGCCTCGGCGGTTGCTGAAAACGAAGCCAGACGCCGAAACTGGCAAAACTGGGACCTCGGCTATATTCAAGAACGCGACCAGGGGTGGATGCACGTTGTCATCGCCGATGTCACCCGTAAAAATGCTGGCGAAAAGACGCCCAACCCGGCTCCATAACAACCACAGATTTGTCCGGTTCATTTTCGCGGCAACCTGCGTCATCTGCGGGCGGATGCTTTAGTTGATCCGCTTGTAACGGAATCGTAACAAATCCATTCTTGTCCAATTGGTTTCAACTTTGCGAAGGTTTCAGCGCTGAGTGGACGCACATTTCATTTGATCGCGCTGCTCGCCCTATGAAATCATATTTGCCCGTCGTCCTCGCGTTGGCCTGTATCGTGTTGGTCATCTCACTGATCGTGATCAAACGGGGCGATGATGCACAGCATGAGAATGATTCCAGCGCGATTACCGATTTGTCGAACCAGTTGGACTCGGCGCAGACAAAGATCGCCATTGGTTCTGGAACGATTCTCGTATTTTCCAACCGGCTCGACGAAAGCCAGTCGGCGTCATTGACGTTTTCAAACCAACTGATTCAAGCCGAATCCACCCTGGCTCTCGACACCGAACAAATCACCAACCTGAGCCGGCAGGTCGCGGAGATGGAATCGGAAAATCAAATCTTGGGCCAGCGCGCCATGGATTTGACCAACCAGGTGGCCGGCCTCACGAAGCAAATTGCCTTGACCGAAACCGATCTGGATCAGGCGAACAAGGACTATGCGCTCCTGGAAAATCGTTTTCGCCGGGACGTGGCCGAGCGGATTGTGGTGGAACGAAAATTTAACAATCTTTCGGCGCTGCAGATTCAAATGGAGGAAGTAAAGGACAGTCCAATCCATGTGATTTCCCCCGAGAGCATCTATGCCGGTTTGGATGTGGAAGTGCAATCGAACGGCACGCTCCATGTCATTTCCCCGAACTGATTCACATTCCTGCCTCCGACGAAATTTACGGCTGACACCAGACGTTCTGCCCGCTGAGGAGAATCGTCCGCAGACTCCGCAGATTTTCGCCGATTGGAGTTTAACCGCCCGGACGCAAAGGTTTCAGCCACAGATTCACACGGATTTTCACAGATTATTTATCTGCTATTTAATTGCCGCCGTTGGCGGCCAGGAATTTCCCTATCACCGCGATTCTTTCCCGCATGATCTGCTCGCGGCCGGCGAAGTCCTTTTTGCTGTAGGGAACTTCGCAGATGAAGTGCGAGCAATCCGCCGTGACCACCGCCATGCTCGGGGCATAGCCGCCTTCGTCAGGGCCGTTGAAGCCTTGACTCACCGCAGGGGGAACCTTGCCGAGTTCACTTTCATGCCGCACGAACACGAGCACCATGTTATTGTGAAAGACATCGTAGAAGTGGGCCATGGCGTTGTCGCTATAATCCCCCACCGGGCATGACGGTTTGAAGAAGCTGTCCCATTCCATGATAAAGCCCAGCGGTTTCTTTTCGGCCGCGGCCTTTTTCTTGGCGGCTTCGAGATTGTCGAGCGAGAACGCAAGGTTCCGGTTCAAATAAACGACCTGGTTTTTCCGGGCGAAGGCCATCGCCATTTCATAAGGATCGTAATGGTACTGGTCCTTGGTGGCTTGCGACAAATTGGTGTAGGCGACGGTCACGCCGGTCATCGTCGCTCCATCGCCGGTCACAAAGAACAGGCCGTTGGGTTTCAGGGACACGTCCCGGATGTCCTGGTATTTTTGTCCGTCGAGCGTGGTGAGGTCGTCCGCCAAGGAATGGCTGGCCGCGAAACAAATGAGCGCCAGGCTTAACAGGCATTTGGTCTGCATAGAAATCCGGTGGTTTTTTGTCGGCGTCACATTCGATTCCAGGACACATTTTGTCCAGACCAAAATGCCGCGGTCATCAAGGGAAAGCCGTTTGAACAACTCAGACGCGAAGACGCAAAGAATTTAGCCACGGATGAACACAGATTAACACGGATAAATACATCTGCGAAAATTTGTGTTCATCTGTGGCCAGGAACATTCAACTTTCAACGCTCAACATTGAATTAAGAACGGCTCGCGAGGACGCTCGCCCCACCAGGTTTGGTGCTCGACTCTCGTCACTCGTCGCTCGTCGCTCGAACCTTTTCTACGGCTTCACCAGGCGGAAGAAGGTTGTCCTGGCACTCACTGGATAATTGGTGGCGCTCAGCGTTTCGGTCGCCGGCAGGTCAACCCAGGTTCCCGAGGCCAGGTTGGTGGAGGTTTGCAGGTGAATTCCGAGATGACCGTCCCAGGTGACGTTGACGTGATTGGGCGTGGAGGGGTTGAGATTCACAGGACCAACAGCGGGTTCGACCAGTTGCGTGCCAAAGGTGTCCAGCGGCAGAACGCAACTGCCGGTGTTGCGCACGTAACGGACGTGGTTTTGCTTGAAACCGGCTTCGTCGTCGGCTTCGTAATAGCCGTATTCCGCGAGGCTATACTTGTAGGTCAGCGCCACGGGGTTGCCCCTGGGAATCAGCAGCGTGTTGGTATAGACCTCGCTGTCTCCGGCCTGGATCATTTGATACTGTGGCGGGCCGGAGAAATACCCCCATGCCCACCAGCCCAGGAAGTCGCCGTTGATGTAAACCGCATCCGTGCCGGGATTGAATGAGTATGAGTTAACGTCCACGGCATTGGTCATGTTCACGCTGAAGGTGACGTAGGTGTCCGCAAACAGGAGGTCGTTGGTGTCCTGATTATTGAAGGAAACGAGCGGCAACACCGTGGCCGGATTGGTGGCCACAAAGAACCGGTTGTCAATGGACTCGTAGGTGTCCGGTGAGGAACCGTAGTGATGAAATTTATAGGCGCCCAGTCCGCCGGGTGCGGGGCTGGCAATGGTGAACGTCATGGAATAAATGTTGGAAGCCGCGCTCGCCGGATCGTTGGTGAGAGTCACGCCGGACGAAAAACCGTCCCACGAACCCCGCACTTCAAGGGTGTCGGCCCCGGGAACAAAATTGCCGACGAGCGTCTGGGCGGTCAGGTCAACCTGGACCGCCAAGGAAATTGTGCCACCCCACTGGTCGTTGAAACAAACCGGCGGCAACGTCTGGGCCGAGTCGGAAAGTGTGAACGACCGATTCCCATAGCCATTGGTGTAAAGGTAACCCGGAAGGTTTTCCCAGTTGTCTCCCGACGATCCGTAGGCGTGGAACTTGAACTGGACGAGACCGCCCGGCGACGGGGCGGTGACGTCATACGTGTTGGTGTAGGAAGTCGTGCTGCCGACTCTTACCAGCGGGAATCCGGAGTTCCAGCCGCTGTTGTTAAAATCCCCCCGGATTTCAATCGAGTCATTATCCGGATCGAATGTGGGTGCGTCATTGGTAATCTGATATTCCAGATTCACCTGAAAGGTGACGGGAACGGCCGAGACCGGCAGGGTGGCGGAAAACAAAAGGGCGCCACAAACTGCCAGGATGACTGACCTGATTTCCATGGGATTCCTTTCTTCTGACCCGCCCATTTTATCCGGCCCATGGTTATGGTCAATGGTAATTTGATTTTGAAGTAGAAATTATCAAACAAAGCGCGGCTTGGGTTCGAGGTTCAGCGTTGAATGCCGGACTGAACAACCAGGAAGCGGAACACAACGGGTTTTAACCACAAAGACACCAAGGCACAAAGATTTTTAACCGCCAAGGTGCCAAGCACGCCAAGACACTGAAATTCCAGCCACGGATGGGGTGTTCACCCCATTGAGCGGACACCACCGCACTCCTATCGTCCGTGGAGAACCAAAGATGGAAAATGAACAAATCATGAAGACCAAATGTTTGCGCGCGGGTGTCCTGTCAATGGCGGCCGGGGGATTGGTGCTGGTATCAGGCTGCGTCCTTGAGCCAAATGGCCAGGTGGCTTTCATGCCAATGGTGGTTGTGGCTCCTCCGCCACCGGTGGTCATGGTGTCGGCAGAGCCAGTCATGGTTCCTGACGATTACGCCTGGGATGGCGTCGAATATGTCGGTTTCGTCGGCGACCAGCCTTTTTATCTGGGACCGGGCAATGTCTGGCTGGTCTGTGAACCGTTCCGAATGGAACGTTTCCACGGGTGGGAAAGGCATCATGCCGATTGGCGGGAGCATGCCATTCGCAACGATCGTTTCAGGGCGGATCACAATGGACATGTTCAGCCGAGGCATGACCGGCCGGAAAAGGCGGCGCCGAAGCGGAAAGAGGACCAGCACTGATGGACACGGGGTCTCAACGACGAAGACGCCAAGGCACAAAGATTTTGAACCGCCAAGGCGTCAGGTGCGCCAAGGTTTCAGCTGCAGATGGACGCATGTTTTCACAGATGCTTTTATCTGCGTTTCCTCTGTGTTGATCTGTGGCTCAAAAAAATCCTTCATGTGTCCTTGGCGGTTTCGGGATGCCATTTTGGATGAAGCGGGAGCCGACGCGGGAATCCGGACCTGGCTGGCAAGGTTGGTGGTGCTTCCCGGAATGCCACAATCCAGATTACTTCCAAAGCAATCTGAACAGTGCCAAAACAACCGTGAAGGCCAGCAGGCCGATGAAGACATTTTTTGTGAATTCGCGCCGGCGCTCGATTCGGCCGGCATCATTATTTTGTCCAGGTTCCATACGCCGTCAAAAAAACCTGCTGACATCCCGGTCGGCGCGTACCAAATGTGGTTCGCGAAGCCGTGTGATGTAATCTGCAATGGCCCGGTGTTGCTGCTGCCGATAACCCGGGTCCCGCTGGCGGATATCCGCATCGGCAAAAAAGTGCCAGACGTGATGTTCAATGTTGAAACAGGGAAAACGTGTTTCCAGCGCAACCAGAACTTCCGTACATTCAGAGTCCCAGTGCCGGGTCTGTTGAAGCGTATCAAGCGGCAACGACATCAACCGCTCCAGCTCGCCGGCCAGAAATTCCGCTGCCATCTCGTCGGTTGAATTATCACTGAAAGTCATAAGACTCGTCGCACGAACGACCCATAACTGCTACATTGATTTTTGCCGCTGCTTACATAACCAGATTATCGAGAACACCATGTCACGAAAACTGCCCCTTGGGGAAGGCAGCCCCAACTGAAACGTATTTTTTAGCCGTCAAGAAGCCGCGGACGCCAAGGTTTCAGGCACAGATGGACACAGACATATTCATATGAATTTCTTCCGTGGCCTTGGAATCCATCTTTTCGATTCAGCATGAAAATTGGTTCTGGCTCGCTTCGCGGGTTTTGGGGGCAAAAAAACAGTTTCGCCCCGCCCAAGCGTGTCCTCAATCTGGCATTATTTCTGCTTCTCACCGTCGTCGAAATCAACAGAAGTGTTTATTGACCAGCATAAATCCAACCCATGAAAACTGTATCCTGCTTTTCCGTTGTCATTCTGATTGCATCAGCTTTATTTGGCCTACCGACCGGTGTACATGCGGCATCCGGCGACGAACATTGGGATTATCAGTTTGGGATTCCGGGGGCCGATGATGCGGTCATCGCCATCGCCACTCACGGGAGTGACATGTATGCAGCCGGACAGTTCCGGTCGTTGGCCGGCGTCGTGGCCGGCCGGGTGGCGAGGTTTGACGGTCTGAGGTGGTCACCGCTCGGCGGCGGTATCGGCAGCACGACGGTGTACGCGCTCGCGTTCCAAGGCAACAACGTTTATGCGGGTGGTTTGTTTACGAGTGCGAACGCGGGCGCCCTGACGGTTAACAACGTCGCTCGCTGGGACGGCACCAACTGGTTTGCGCTGGGTTCCGGCGTGAACAGTTACATCTATGCCATGGCCACGGTGGGCAAGTATGTTTATGCCGGCGGCCTTTTCACAAGCGCTGGCGGCGTGCCGGTCAACAGCATCGCGCGGTGGGACGGCACGAACTGGTCGGCCCTGGGCACCGGCGTGAGCGGCGGCGGACTGGTCAAGACGCTGGCGACTGACGGAACCAATCTTTATGTGGGCGGCGCATTCACCAACGCGGGCAGCGTGGCGGTCAACAACCTGGCGGTCTGGGACGGCACCAACTGGTCCGCCTTCCATGGCAATTCCGTCACTAACAGCGGCATCCTGGCGATCCTGGTGGACGGGTCGGACATATACCTAGGCGGCAGTTTCACGACGGCGGGGAGCGTTCCGGCGAACCACGTTGTAAAGTGGAACGGGAGCGGATTTGAAGCGCTGGGAACCGGGTTGCAGGGAACCGTTACCGTTTACTCGATGGCGCGCATGAAGGGCGATTTGTATGTCTGCGGCAGCTTCACGAACGCCGGTGGGGTGGCCGTCCAAAATGTGGCCCAATGGAATGGGAGCACCTGGACGAACCTGACGCAAGGCATCGCAGCCACCACCCAGCCCTTGACGTTGACCGGCCTGGGAGCGGGGCCGGATGGACGGCTTTACGCCGGCGGACTGCTGGATTCGGCCGGCACATTGGGGGTTTACGATCTGGCTGCCTGGGATGGAACCAACTGGCAGGTGGTGCGAGGAGGAGCAGGCAACGGTCTCTTCATTCCCTTGACGAGCACCGTTCGCGCGGTCGCAATCAACGGCAATGATATATATGCTGGCGGCACTTTTCAGGCGGCCGGCACGGTCAAGGCAAACCGGGTCGCCCACTGGGACGGCACCAATTGGACGGCCATGGACAGCGGCATGAAGGGAACCAATGACGCGCTCACCACGTCGGTTTCCGCCCTGGCCATCAGCGGCGGCTACGTGTATGCGGGTGGAAATTTTACCAACGCCGGCAGCACGTCGGTCAACAATATCGCCCGCTGGAACGGCAGTTCCTGGTCGGCACTGGGCACGGGCCTGAACAATCAGGTATTTGTCATCACCGCCAACGGCAGCGATGTTTATGTGGGAGGCAACTTCACCAGCGCAGGAGGTGTGGCAGCCACCAACATCGCACACTGGGATGGCGCCAACTGGTCGGCTTTGGGGTCGGGTCTCAACAATAGTGTGACGGCGATTTCGATCGGGTCCGACGGTTTGTACGTGGGCGGAACGTTTACCGCTGCCGGCGGGGTGACGGCAAACCGGGTGGCCCGCTGGGACGGCACGACCTGGTACCCGCTGGGCAACGGGACGACCAATGGCGTGGGTGGTCCGGTCAACACCATCCTGCCGGTCTCGCCGACCGAAATATATGTGGGCGGCACGTTCACAACAGCGGGAGTGGTGACCGCGAACCGGATTGCCAGATTTGATGGCACAAGTTGGTCAGCTTTGGGCAGCGGCATGTCGGGCGTCACCTCCCCATCCGTCGGTGCCCTGGCGGATGACGGAGTGTATTTGTATGCGACAGGCGCGTTTACCAACGCCGGAGGAACCATGGTGTCCGGCATTGCGAAATGGGACGGGACATCATGGACGAGTTTGGGCGGCGGTCTGGCGCGGCTCGCCATCGGCGGTACGGGACCTATTGCGGGATCCGGCTCGGCGTTCGTTCGCAACGGAAACGATTTATACGTGGTCGGCCTGTTCGGCACGGCCGGCAACAAGGCGTCCTCCGGGATTGCGCGGTGGAACGGCCAGTCAACTTTTGCGCCACCAGCGGTCACGTCTCCGGGCCAGCCGAGCCTGAGTCCGGGTGGGCAATTCCAGTTTCGGGTGACGGCAAGCCCGGATGCCAGTTATGTCATTGATGGTTCAGCCGACCTGACAACCTGGCTGCCATTGACCACCAACAGCGCCAGTCCGCTCATCTGGTCGGATGCGGATTCCTACAATCAGGCGTACCGTTTCTATCGGGTGCGGCCGGCACAATGACCTGAAATAATCGAGGGACATGCCTGGTTCAGCCACAAACGGACACAGATAAAAACATCTGGATAGTCTGCGGCGCGGAAAAAAATTTCTATTTCCAGTCGAAGACGGTTTCGGCGTCCAGATATTTCCAGGCCTTCCCTTTCTTGATGCGCGGGGTGGTTCGCCCGGTATAGGAGAGGATGTGGTGCGGACTGTCTTTTTCCACGATGAAGATGAGCGGATTCACCAGCCGGGCGACGATAACGCCGGTGGGTTCCATCCGGATCTGTTCCACCGTCCGGCCGGCCTGCACGGACTCCCCGGTTTTCACCAGTCGAAACATGAATGTGCGCTCCCATTCCAGCGAAATGAAGCGGAACTTGACGGCATCGCCACGCATCAATTCGTTCCAGTGGACCATCATGAAGGGATAGACCGTGTCGTCGGTCAACATATCGGGCTGGAGGCTCTGGGGTTCACCCTTTGGCGGCTTCAGATCTTTGGCGTAACTGATGAAGAGTTGCTGCCGTTGCGGGTTTTTGGGGTCGGCCGCAACCTGGATGGCGCCGGAAACCTGCGCTTGAAATTCCTGCATCTGGAAGGAGCCGAGCCGGCCGGATTCGTACACGACTTTTTCCACGGCAGCAATGGAGCCGTTGGTGCCGAAATATTCCCGTTCAACGTGGACGATGGAATTGGAAGCGGTGGCCGTCCGCTGGAAGGTGTAGAGAACCTTTTTCCGGTCGGAACCGATCTCGTAAAGCGTACCGGTGAATATTTTAGGTTCGGCGTAATCAAACGAATCCAGCGACGCCGGGAGCGCGGCGGCAGCGGCAAAGCCCGCCGGGTTGATGGACGGCCACAACATGGCCAGCCCAATCCGGCACGCCACCAAAACAACGTTGGCAGAAAATGTTTTCATCAATTCCAGATTCGGACCCAGACGAACAGGGTTTTTACCGGGTTAATTTAACCATGAAGACACGAGGGCACCAAGCCTTTAACCAACCGGGACTCAAAGAACGCCACGGTTTCGGACGCCTCTCGAAAACCTGGCGCGCGCGGTGCCAGGGCAGCCGGCATGTCGGGGGTTTTGCAGTTTATTTGAATGCCCGAAATGCGCATCATCAAGGCGATGCAAATTTACGAGCTCAACCACGTGGCCATCCACGTCGCGGACGTGGAGCGGAGCTGCGCGTTTTATCGCAGCGTCCTGCGTCTGGAAACGATTCCGCGGCCGGCGTTTGATTTCCCGGGCGCGTGGTTCCGGCTGGGCACGAACCAGGAACTGCATCTCATCGGCCGGCAAGGTGTGCCGGGCTCACCGGCCAACGCCAACAATCATTTTGCGCTCCGGATGGATGACATCGTGACTTGGGAGGAACATTTGAAAAAGGCCGGCGTGGAGTATCGTCCAAGGAAACAGCGGCCGGATGGGGCCTGGCAGGTTTTTGTGCGCGACCCGGACGGGCATGTCATCGAGTTGTTCACGCTGTAATCAAATTGGAAGCTGGCAGATGGGAGCCGGGCCGGCAAAACAAACGGGTTAACCGCCAAACGGCACCAGGGTTTGCATTTCCAACTTCGTGCCCTTGTGGTACAAGACTTCTTCCAGTTCGGAGCTGACGCGTGAGTTCCGGTGTGTACTCATGATGCGAACCCGGTTGGGAACTTTTTCACCGGGTCACACCTCGTATCTTCAACATGAACGAACCCAAGCCGACGTGGGCACCAAGGGATGAGCGGATTAAAGCAAAAAAACACCAGACTGTCCGGATTTGGCGCGTGATAATCTCCAAGGCTTGAACACTTTACGGCGAATTCGCCGGTGCCGGGATAGAATAAGAAAATTATGCAATACAACCACATTCGCAGGCGAAAACGGAGCCTGTCCGAACATCAAAAGCAAATCCGGCTTTTGACCGGATTGTCCGTGGGATTCTGCACGCTGCTGGTGATTGTGCTTTTCTGGTTTGTGAGCCGGCCAGGTTTTATTCCCCACTGAATCCATCCGCATCATCCGGGTGGAACTTGACCGCCCAGAGGCAAAAAACGCCAAGGGTCTGGATTCGTGTTTTCATAGCCTGAGGTTGCAATTTCCCCAGCCCAAATATTTTGGCATGACCCGGAGGTAGTGCGGCAACAATTACAGCGACGGGCACCGACGCATCACGCTTTGGATTTCCGGGCCGGCAACTGGTTCATGTGCCGGATGCGGTCGGCAAGGACCTTCATGACGTGGGTGGCGAAGAAGGGATTTTGCTGGATGAGGTACATGAACCGGCGCTGGTCTATCTTCACCAGCCGGGAGGGTTCGCGGGCCAGGACGGTGGCGCCGCGCGGAGAGTGGTCAATGAGGGCCATCTCACCCAGGACGGCACCGCGGGTGGAGTGCTCGACGACCTGATCACCGACCACGACGTCCATGGCGCCTTCGAGCAGGACAAACATGGCATCCCCGGGTTCGCCTGCATTGAAGAGCGTGTCGCCGGGCGCAAGGCTTGTTGTGCTGGTTTCGTGGGCGAACAAATCCGCCGGATTCATGGGGCCAGAGATTAGGTAACAGCCGGATGACGGCAAGTTACAATTGCGTGACAACGGCAATGAGACCACTGACGGCGGCACGGTGACACACCTGACAACAAGAGTGTTCAAACAAATAATTCCCGTTCGTTTCTTTTTGTGGTGTAATCTAACAAGTGGCCATCGCGTCTGTTGAAGTGACGGTCAAATTTTACGAGGCACCGGATGAAGTCATTATTTAAGATTGTTGTTTTGCTTTGTGTGCTCACCGGCACGGCGGCATCCCTGCGGGCACAGATGGCGGTTCCGCCCCCAATGACCGCTTATCAGCCGCTTTCCGACGCGCAACTGGATCAGTTGCTCGGACCCATTGCGCTTTATCCCGACCCATTGATTGCCCAAATCCTGCCGGCGTCCACGTTGCCCACGCAAATCGTGCTGGCCGACCGTTATATCAGCGGTGGCGGCGATCCCAACCAGATTGATCAGCAGCCGTGGGACGCCAGCGTCCAGGCCCTGGCACGATATCCAAATGTTCTGGCATGGATGGATGAAAACCTGAACTGGACAACGGAACTCGGACAGGCTTTTCTCAATCAGCAGCCGGATGTGATGAATTCGATCCAAAGGCTGCGCCAGACGGCTGTCAATTTCGGCAATCTCCAATCCACGCCGCAACAACAGGTCATCAATGACGACAGCGATATTGAAATTGTTCCGGCCGACCCACAGGTGATTTATGTACCGGTCTATCAACCGGACCAGGTTTATTTTCAAAACGGTTTTGGCTCGCCCTTTATCTCCTTTGGTATCGGCTGCGCGATTGGCCCGTGGCTGGATTGCGATTTGGACTGGCGGGACCACAACCTGATTGTCTGGGGTCGCGATCATCCGCGGCCGTCCAATTGGTGGCATGAACCGGAACGTCAGCGGAACACGAGTCATGCAACCGTCTGGCGTTCTGATTATCATCCGGGCGCGGCAAGGGTAAATCGCGGCGATCGGGGCTATGGTGTTTCCAATAACCGCAATAACCGTCCGGTCGGTGCCACAGTAAGCCGGTCGGTGTCCGATTCCGCCGCACCGCACCGGACGCCGGCCTCGCCGGCCCGGCCGGAAGCACCCGCAACCCGGGCGGCAATGCCCGAAACGCGGTCTGCGCCGGCTTCAGTTGAACATTCTCAACCCGCCAGCCGGCCGGAATCAACGGGCGCGTTCATCGGCATCCAGAGTTCGCACGATACCAGAACCTATAGTAACCGCGGCCAGCAGAGCATCCAAACGGTCCCCCATTCACCACCCGTTTCTCATTCTGCGCCGGTTGCGCGGCCAGCACCGGCGATGCCTTCCGGCGGCGGCGGCCACAGCTCGGGTCCACCGGTAAAGCGTTGAACTCTTTGACCAAATGATTGTCACCCAAATATTGCCGATGAAACTTGAAGGTCTTTCATGGTTGCGCCGGATTTGGTTGCTCGCGACCCGTCCTGGCCTGACCCTGCTCACTCTGGCGCTGCCGGTTTGTGCCCCGGCTGCGGATGAATCCACTTTCGTTGCGCCGCAGGACGCCGTAAACGCCCTCGTGGCGGCGGCCGCGAATCATGATACCAATGCCCTGTACAATATATTTGGGCAGGCAGGACGTGATTTGATTTCGCCGGATGCGGTCCAGGCCACCGAGGAATACAAAACGTTCGTTCAACATCTGACGGAAAGGACGGAGTTGGTCACGAACTCGGATTCCAATATCACGCTGGAAATTGGCGCGGACGGCTGGCCATTTCCAATCCCGCTCGTGAAACAGGACGGCCAATGGTTTTTTGATGCCGCCGCCGGCAAGGAAGAAATTCTCGCACGGCGCGTCGGCAAGGACGAAACCGGCGCGATTGACGTCTGCAACGCGTATGTGGATGCGCAGCGCGAATATGCCAGCCAGGATCGCCTGGGGGACGGAGTGCTCGCCTACGCACAGTTCCTGCACAGCACGCCCGGCACCCATGACGGCCTTTTTTGGCCGGCGCGACCGGGCGAGGACTTGAGCCCTCTG
>Ga0265338_10003389_pt1 | contig 22485 bp, 20 predicted proteins | sample 42126metaG_FD_193579 | JGI IMG/M metagenome (GOLD analysis project Ga0265338, IMG submission 193579) | Rhizosphere microbial communities from Carex aquatilis grown in University of Washington, Seatle, WA, United States - 4-21-26 metaG | ecosystem: Host-associated > Plants > Roots > Rhizosphere... | reverse complement strand
TGATTGGTCATTCGTCACCATGGCGCCGCAATTTAACTCCCACCCGTCCCAAGCGGCCAATTGCCGGCTGTAGCCCAATGAAAGAGCGGTGACCCAACGGCCCGAATCCGGATCGGGAAGTCCCGAGATACCCAGCTGGTTGGGAGTGCGCTGTAATACCTCAACCCGGCCGAAAAAATGCGTCTTCGCGTCGCCGATTAAAAATTCCTCCAGCGCCGAGGACAAACTCGCGGCGTTGTCGATATGGGTTACCAGCCCGAAAATCAGGGTATTTCGGAGGGACCAATCATCCCCGAAGGGCAGCCGGGCATAGAGGGAAGCGGAGAATCGCTCGGCATTGTCAATTCCAGGCTCCGGGTTCTGAAGGTAGGCGTATGAAACCATCGCGGTGAAGTTGGCTGAAAATTCCTCCATCAGCCGGAATCCACAGGAATCGGGGGATCCCAAAGGAAGGTCCACCTGGGTCGGATTCGGCTCCATGCCGTGAAAAAGACTGGCCTCCAAGTGCAGCCCCCCCAACTTGAGGGATTCCCCCAACACGGAACTGGAAACATGGCCCACATCCTGCCCAATGTGGTGGCCGAGGGGAGCGTCCGGATTAAACATCCCGGTAGCTCGGTGCATGAAGGCGGCGGGGCCGTCGGTACTTTCGCCCCTGGGAGCGGCGAAAAGTTTAAGACAGCTTTTGTCCCCGTCATTCAGGGCGATGGTATCGCTCAAGGTAAGGCCCATCAGGGGCGAGCTATGGGGATGTTGGGCGTCGATAAAGGGAGTTCCATCCGCCTGGGTCTCGCCGATTTGGTAAAGCTCCGGGTAACCGCTTTTAGGGAGGGTCCAAAGTTCCGCCGTCAGCATCACATCGAGGTTGAAATAGTGGCCGCCGCCGGAGGTGGTTCCCAGGTCCGCCATGACCATATTCGGAGCCGCGATTTCCGAACGCCCTTTCAGCAGGCCTTCTTCCGCGATAAGGGCCAGGAAGCCGCTGCCGTGGAGCATCAGCATGGTCATGGGCATATGGGCCATAGGATAGGGCTCCAGCATTCCCGATGCCGGGTTCCAGACTTCCATGGCACCGCCATCGTCGGAGGTCAGGAGATAAAAGGGCTTGTCATGGGACATGCTCATGGAGTCATTTGACGCCCGCGCCGCGAGGGAGGGAATACTAAAAAGAACCGCCCATAATAGCCGCTTGGCTATTGCCGCCGGAGGTTTCAGCCCTATTTTTTCCAAAGCAGCTTCCAGGGATGGGACTTCAATTCCTCGATCAGGCTCTTGAGGTCGTCCGCGGCTTTTTCATCATGGAGCAACACCCCCGCCAAGCCCTTGCCGTTGTGGATGTCCGTTGTCATTTGGTTCATGTTCTTCAGGGTTTCGTTGAGGTTTTTCATGGCCGCCGCCACATCCTTTTTATCCAGGGCTCCGGTCAGGTTTTGCAGGCTGTTGGAGACCTTCTGCGCGCTCTCCACCAGCTTGCCGACATCGCCGCTGGACTTGGAAAGGTCGTTCAGGATCTTCTCAATCTTTTCCCTGCTGCGGAGCGTCAATTGGTACAGCTCATCCGTGCTCTTGTTCATGTTCTCGAAGGAATGGAGGAAGTTTTCCTTGGCCGCCGGATCCCCCATCATTTTCTCGAAGGCCTCCATGACATCCCCCAACTGGGAAAAGGTCTGGTCCAAATTGTTGGAATCCTTCCCTTCCAGCACCTCGCCGGGTTTCAATTCTTCCCCTGTCCCCAAATCGGCGCCGATCTGGACGTACCGGGATCCCAACAACCCCGCGCTATAAAGGGCGATTTTGGAATCCTTCCGCAAGACGAGCGATTTTTCAGTGATCAGCATATCCACCAGGGCTTTATTGTTTCCGATGCGGATAGCCTTTACCACCCCCACCTTGATGCCGCCGGCGTATTGCACTGGCGCGTTAACTTTCAGGTCTCCCAGAAAATTAAACTGGGCGGTGGCCACGCGCCCTCCCCCCAGGCTCAGGTTGGAAATAAACAGGATTGAAATCATCAATACCAGCAGGGCCATGATCGTCATCAATCCGACTTTAAATTCAAGGCTCGACTTCATGGAAACCCCTTCGAAAAAATAGTTCGCGGTCCGCGGTTCTCAATCAGCGGTTACGGTATTTTTCAATTGGAACCCAATTGAAAATTCAAAAGCTCAAAACTCCGGACTCAAAATTGAAACCTCCAGTCCGCCTCAACGGACCGGCATCGGCCCTTCCACACTCCCCGTGATAAATTGATGGATATAAGGGTTGGAACTGCTCTTGATCTCGTCCGGGGTTCCCACCCCGATAATTTTTCCATCATATATCATGGCAATCCGGTTAGCTACTTTGTAGGCGCTGTGCATATCGTGGGTCACCACCACGGACGTCACTTTCAGCTTCTTTTGCATCTCAAGGATAAGATCGTTGATGGCCTCGGAGGTCACCGGATCCAATCCCGAGGTAGGCTCGTCGTAAAGGATGATTTCGGGATCCACCGCGATGGCGCGGGCCAGCCCTACCCTCTTGCGCATACCGCCCGATAACTGGGCCGGTTTCAAGCCCATCAAGTCCGGCTTCAACCCCACTAATTCCAGTTTTTGCCTCACCACATCGACCGCTTTCGGAATGGGCATCTCAAAATCGCGCAATAGCCGGAAGGCGACATTCTCAAAAACCGTGAGGGAATCGAAAAGGGCCGCGTATTGGAAAACCACCCCCATTTTTTTCCGAAGGTCGTTCAAGGCCTGTTCGTTCAGGCGATTGATTTCCAGCCCCTCGACCCAAACTTCCCCCGAGTCAGGCGGAAGCAGTCCCGCGACATGCTTGAGAATCGTGCTCTTTCCCACGCCGGATCGGCCGATGATGACCAGGGTTTCCCCCTGGACCACTTCCAGGCAGACCCCGTCCAGCACCTTCCGGTCCCCGAAGCTTTTTCGGAGGTCTTTCAGTTGGATGATGACGTCGGGGGGGGGCATGGTTTTTCCTTAAAAGTTCAAGAGTGTCAAAATGGCGGTTAAAAAATAATCCGAGATCAGTATCAACATGAAGGAAAAAACCACAGCGTTGGTCGTGGCCTTCCCCACCCCTTCCGCCCCGTTGGTGGTGGCGAAACCCTGGCGGCAGGAAACCACGGCGATGATGGCGCCGAAAAAAAGCGCCTTGATGAGGCCGCCCATAATGTCGCCCGTTTCCAGGGATGTCCTGGTGCTTTCGACGTATACGGTGGAGGAGGTGAATTTCAAGGAGCTGACGAACAATCCTCCTCCCCAACCGACCATATCGGCGAAAATGGTTAAAAGCGGAAGCATGAAGGTGAAGGCCAGGAAGCGGGGCACCGCCAGGTACTTGACGGGGTTGGCCGCCAGCGTGTAAAGGGCGTCAATCTGCTCGGTCACCTGCATGGTGCCGATCTCCGCCGCTACCGCCGACCCCATGCGCCCCGCGATGACCATGGCCGTCAAGACCGGGCCCAGCTCCCGAACCAGGGACAGGGTCACGACCGAGCCTAAAAATTGGGAGACTCCCTTGATCTTCGTTTCCAAGGTATAGCCCGCCTGGAGGGCCAGGACCATCCCGGTAAAGAGGGCCGTGATAACGGCGACGGGAATGGACTCAAACCCAATCTTGACCATCTGTTGGAGGATTAATTTCGAGTCGAAAGGTTTTCGGAACAGCCATTGGTTGATGCGCAGGGACAGGATGACCATCTCTCCCATGTCATGGATGAAATAAGCCAGGGTTTTCCCGAATCGTTCAATAATGTTTTTCATTTAATGCCTTGGGCCGAAATCGGCTCGAATTTTCGCGAATGCCGGAAAAACATTTCCACCTAAAATCTTCCCCGTGAATATTTTAATTCAACGGAATTCTTCACCGCTGGGTTCCGCCGCCATATTTATTTGTATACCCTTGGAACTCTCTCACCCACCGCGCAAAGAAGCTCATAGGAAATGGTTCCCGCCGAGGACGCTTGTTCCTCGACCGGCAGGACGGCCTTGCCATCCCTGCCATAGAGCGTGGCCACATCCCCCGTTTTGACCCCGGGGACCTTCGATACATCCGCCATGGTCATGTCCATGCAGACGGTTCCTATCATGGGAACCTTTTTCCCGCGGATCAGGCAAAAACCCTTGTTGGAAAAACTCCGAAGCAACCCGTCGGCGTAGCCCATTCCCAGGGTCGCGACCTTGATTCTTTTTTTCGCCGTGTAGGTTCTTCCGTAACTGACCGACTCCCCCTTTTTGAGGGTCTTAGTATGCAGGACGCGGGTCCGAACCTGCATGACCGGCGTCAGTTTCGCCTGGTTTTTCATCTGGGAATTAGGGTAAATACCGTAAAGGGCGATGCCGGGCCTGACCCAGGTGCCCTTGGATTGGGGATAATAGGAAATGAGCGAGGCGCTGTTGGCGACATGGGTGGAGGGGGTCAACCCCGCCTCGTTGATTTTTTCCAGGGCTTGGCGGAACAGGGTGATTTGCTTCCAGGCGTATTTGGGATCGCTCCAATCGGCGGTGGCCAGGTGGGTATAAACCGCCTCCACTTGGAGCCCGGGAACGCTTTGGATCGCCGCGATTTCTTGCAAGGCCTGGGACGCGCGAACACCCACCCGGGCCATTCCCGTGTCGATCTTCACGTGCACGACCAAATTGGTGATTTTAAGTTTCCGGGCTTCCCGGGCCAAAGCCCTGGCGCCTTCGATGGAACTCACTTGGGGCGTCAAGCGATTATTCAGCAGGCTGGGAATTTCCAAGGGCAGGGTCGGGGTCAAGACCAGGATCGGACAATTGAGCCCTGAGTTCCGGAGGGCCACCCCCTCCTGGACAAAGGCCACCGCCAGGAATTTCGCCCCGGCTTGGATCAGGGCCTTGGAGACCGGCACCAGTCCATGGCCGTAGGCGTTGGCCTTGACCACCGGCAGGACTTGGGATCCCTTGGCCAGCCTTTGGAGCTCATGGAAATTGCTTTTCAAGGCGTCGAGGGAAATCTCGGCCCAGGCTGGGGTGGTGGGGATTGGTCTTTTCATAGGGATTTTATTGTAGCAAAACCAAGGTCACTTAGCCTTGCCGAAGCAAAAAAACACACAAAAAAACGGTAATTATTATTTGCCACAGATGAACACGGATGAACACCGATAAAAAATGACTTTTATTTTTCAATTAAGACATCTGAGTTCATCCTTGTTCATCTGTGGCTAAAACGGGATTTGCTTTAGACCTTTTATCGTTCTGAGACCTTCGAGGCCGACTCGAAGGAGGTGTATTGGCGGCGGAAAATCACCGGCACGTTGTCGGTGGGGCCGTTTCGCTGTTTGGCGACGACCAGCTCGTATTTGAAATTCGGGTGGCCTTCGTCATTTTGGCCCTCGCTTTCGCGGTGGATAAACATAACCACGTCCGCGTCCTGCTCGATCGCCCCGGACTCGCGAAGGTCGGACAGGACCGGCCTCTTTTCCTCCTGTCCCTTTTGGGGACGGGACAGCTGGGACAAAACCACGACGGGAATATCCAGGTCCTTGGCCAATGCTTTTAACTGGCGCGAGATGTAGGCGATTTCCTGCTCCCGATTATTCACCGAGATGCCCGGTTGAATCAGTTGAAGATAGTCGATGATCAGAAGCCCGATGCCATGCTCCCTTTTCAACCGGCGGGCCTTCGCCTTCAGGTCCAGCACCGACATGGAGGAAGTGTCATCGATGAAAAGTTTGGCCTCGTAAAATTGTCCCGTGATGTTGACCAAACGGCCGCGGTCCTGGTCGCTCAGGTAACCCGAGCGGGCTTTCTGCAGGTCGATGTGGGCCACCGAGCAAAGGAGGCGCAGGGCCAATTGTTTGGCGGTCATTTCGATCGAGAAGAAACCGACCGGAATTTTCTTTTTAAGCTGGTTCGTCCCCATGCAGGCGTGCTGGGCGATGTTCAAGGCCAGGCTGGTTTTACCCATGGAAGGCCTGGCGCCGATGACGATCATTTCCGCCGGCTGAAGTCCCGCGGTCAACTCATCCAAGTCCATGAAGCCCGTGGGAACCCCCGTGATATGCAGCTTCTGGTCCGACAGGTTGTTGACATACTCGTAGCTGTTGCCGATCAAATCCTTGATGCTGGCGAAGTCCTTGGTTTCCCGCAATTGGGTTGCCTCGAAAATGCGGTGCTCGGCGTCGTCCAGGAGCTCCTTGATGGGCATGGCGTCGCCGTAGGCGTCCGCCACGACCTGGGTGGCAGCGATGATCAATTTCCGGGCCGAGGCCTTTTCCTTGACGATCTGGGCGTAATACTCGGCGTTGGCCGCGGTGGGCACCCGGTCGATCAGGGAGGTCAGGGCCGAAATGCCGCCGATGGTCTCGAACTCGCCCATGCGCTTGAGCTCGTTGGTCAGGGTGATGATGTCGACCGGTTCCTTGCGGTCATCCAGGATGACGATGGCCTTGTAAAGCTTGCGGTGGGCTTCCCGGTAAAAATCCTCTTCCTTGCAGATGGGGATCACCGTGCGGGTGGCTTCGGAGGAGAGCATCATGGCTCCCAGGACGGACTGCTCGGCGTCCAGATCCTGGGGCGGCACTCGGAACTCGGAACTGTTGGGAAAGGGCGAGGGCGGATTGCTTTTACGGGCTACTTCCATTAGTTAAAACTCCAAACCAGAAGATGATAGCGGGGCATTGTTTACCTTCCGGGAAATTCCCGCAACTTTATTCATCCCTTTTCACTCAACAACATCGACATTCTCGTTATCCACTTTTTTCCCGCGACAAGATTGATGGAAACCGCCAACTCACAAATCCCCCACCGAGTCATCCACAGGTTCTCCACAATGGATATTCAGGGTTTTGAAAAATGAATACGGATGTATACTATCCCCGAACCACTTTTTCTTCAAGCCTTGGTCATTTTCAGTGAATAGTTGGGCCGGCTGGCGTTTTAAAGTTTCAGCACGTTCACCGGGAGGGACGCGTTAACTTCCGGATGAAGTTTAACTTTGACCGTGTATTCCCCTACTAGGCGGATCGGGTCGTCCAACACGATTTTCTTTTTATCAATCTCAAAACCCTTTTGCTTGAGGGCCTCGGCAATTTCGGCGGAGGTAATGGACCCGAAAAGACGGCCTTCGTCGCCGGCCTTATGCTTGAGGGAAATGGTGATTCCGCCGATTTTAGCCGCCAGGGCCTGGGCCTCTTCTTTTTCCCGTTCTTTCTTGCGGTCCTGGGACTTCTTGCCTTCCTCAAACTGTTTCATCGTGCCGCTGTTGGCCTCAATGGCCAGACCGTTGGGAAACAGGAAATTCCGGGCGTAACCTTCCTTGACCTCCAGGAGTTCGCCTTTTTTGCCGACTTTGGGAACGTCGCTTTTCAAGAGTACTTTCATGACTTCTTCCTTCCAAAAATACTTTTTACCACAGAGTTGACCGAGTTACACAGAGTAAATCTTTACTATTAAAAACCGTTCGATTCGAACAAAGGACTTTCGAATCGGCTTACTCTGTTCACTCCATGTAACTCTGTGGCCCAGGATTCGTCAGGCCGTTTGTTCCGGCGCGGCGGTTTTTATTTTCCGGAAATCAAACCACACATCCAAAACGCCCAAGGTGCAAATGAATTCGGACATCAGGTAAAACAGGGGGAGGTAGCAAAGGATCCTAAAAAAGGCCGGAACCCTCCATTTGTTGAGGAAAAAAGAGACAATGCTCAATCCACCCAAACCATAGAGCCCCACGAAGAAAACCAAAAGGTTGTTCCCTAAAATATCCAAAAAGCCGTCTTCCTTGAAACCCAGTTTGAGAATGGCGCCAAGGATCAAGCCAAAGACCAGGGACTCGGGAATCAGCCATTCCCGGAAAGCGATCGCCTTGGTAACCCTGGTGGTGACTTTTGATAACAGCGCGGAGGACAAATAATAGGCCAGCAGGCCCACGACCAGGCAATTGACCGCCAGCCAGGCGGGAAAGGACTGGACGATGTACTTTTGGTAGAAAACTTTGCCTTGAGAGACCCTATCCTCCGGGACCCCCTGGGTCTTCAGCCACTGGGTTTGATGGTCCCAGGCCTCGTCAAAATATTTTTGAAACAGAGGGGTGGAACCAGCCGGGGCGGAGGTTTGAATCATGAAGAACAGCGCCCCGAAAAAAATGGCCAGGGTCGCGCTTCCCACCAGGACCACCCCCCGGGGGTTAAGGCCCCTCAGGAGCGCCCAGGTCGAGGAAAAGCAGGTCAACCCCAGGAGTACGAGGAGCAGTCCCAGCTTGATGACGATATCCACCGCAGCGTCCAAGGGATTAACCTCGGACTAGGCGTTGGCGAAAGGAAGAAGGGCGATATTGCGCGCCCGCTTGATGGCGACCGTCAGCTCGCGCTGGTGGCTGGCGCAGGTCCCCGTCATGCGGCTCGGCACAATCTTGCCGCGCTCGCTGATGAAGGAACGGATGCGGTTGAAGTCCTTATAGTCGATCGCGACGACTTTTTCCTGGCAGAAGCGGCAGGATTTCCGGCGGGGACGGCGGAACCTTCCGCCTCCTCCACCTTCCCGGCCTTCTCCGCGGGGTCCGTCTCCACGATGCTCGCTGCGGGGCTTGAATTCTCTTTTCTCTTCCATTTTAAATCTCCTCTATTCTGTTTTTGTTTTCACCTACAAGGCACCAAGACACCAAGTAAGAATGTGGCAGGGGCCTTTTGCCTCAACTGCGTAAATTTGCGTTCATTCGGGGCTAACCGTTTTAAAAAGGAATGTCTTCCTCGCTGCCGGCCGAAGCGGGCCCTTGCGGGGCTCCTTCGTCCTCAACACCGCCCTCGTGAGGAGCCGCCTCACTTCCGCCGCCCTTGCCTCCCCGGTTCAAGAATTGAACCCGGTCCGCGACGACTTCCATGATGCTGCGCTTTTGCTTGTCGTCGGTTTCCCAAGAACGGCTCTGAAGCCTTCCCTCGACGAAAAGCGGATCGCCTTTTTTCAGGTACTCGCCCGCTGCCTCGGCCTGCTTGCGCCACACGACGACCGTGACGTAGCAGACTTCCTCTTTTTTCTCACCGGATTGGGATTGGTAAACCCGGTTGATCGCCATTCTTAAATTGGCGACGGGAGCCCCGCCCGCGGTGTAGCGCAGTTCGGGGTCTTTGGTCAGGCGTCCCATCAACATTACTTTATTAAAATCTGGCATAGGTCCTCCCCTTGTCTTAAGCCGTTATGGGTTAGTGGCGGTGGTGGAGGGAGACTCAGGCGCGCTCGAAACGGGAGCCGCTGCCGGGGCCGCGACAGGAGCCGGGGCCGAGGCGGTCGTCGGATTCACCGGCGCCGGGCTGGAGTGGGATGAGCTGGGACGGCTGGGTCCCGAGCCGGGATGGCGCGAAGGGCCGGAGCGCGAATGGGTTGAATGGGCTCCGGAAGTATCGGCGCTTTTTCCCGTGCGGACTGGCTTCACCTTCGCCTTCAAATGGCTGATGGTGTCCTTCACGATGGAAAACTTGATGACCTTTTCCAACAGGCGGAGGTTACGCGTGACTTCCGCGATGCCTTCGGTGGAAAGCTGGAGATGGAAGAAGATGTAATGGCCGTCGCGGTGCTTCTTGACGGCGTAGGATAGGCGGCGCTTTCCCCAATCGTCTTTCTTGAGGACCGTGCCCTTGGCGTCCGCGGTGATCTGCTCGACCTTGGCGGAAACAGCCGTCATTTCCTCCGGTGTCGCGCCGGGATCCAAAATATAAATAACATCGTATTTCAAAAGATTAGACATGAACTACCTCCCTTTGGATTCCTCATCGTGGATGAGGATAGTTCCCCCTGTCTTTCCCGGGGAAACAAGGCTTGTCAGAGATCCCAGAAGGACGTCTTCGAAGCAGGCGGACGAACTTTGTCGTCCCACCCCATCCCATTGAATTGAATCAATAGGGTGGGAGGGGGAGTATAGGCCTTGGGGGGATTTGAATGCAACCGCAAAAAAGGGCCAAATTAGCCACAGATGAACACGGATTAACGCGGATAAACCCTAAGTTTCTTTTAATTTCCAGGGGGTACGGGATAACCGAGGATCATGAATAACTACAGTTCCAGCGATGAAATCATGAATAGCACGACGTTTTTTATTGGTTAAAAGGACAAACACTTCACTCCAAACATAAAAGAACCAAATTAATTGGACTCCAACGAAGTAAAAAACAAACAAAGGCATCTTTGAAAAAGAAGGATTCGGGCCATCAAAAAATGCCAAAGCCGACCTGATCTCATCATCGTGAGAAACTTTATAAAAATTAAGGACCGTAAAAGCAAAAACAAAAATTAAATCTACCGAATACCTAAACCAAGCGTTTTTCCATTCAATGCAGGAACCATCTAAGCAAACTACTTTAATCCGCAGATACATTTTTCCAAGTGTTTGTCCCCACTTACCTACAAAATATATGTTGTAAAAAAAGATTATAAAAATATTCAGAATGGACAAAAGAACAAAGGCCAAAATTTTATTCGACTCATTACTTTTGATGGCTTCAAGCATTAACATGTAAAACAAAAACCAAAACTGCAATATATTTGAATCTACAAAAAGAGCCGCAAATCGATGTTTGAAACCCGCATAAATTTTAAAACCACAATTTCCACAAAAATGTTTATGTGCTTGAAAACCACATTTCGGACATAACCAATCATCTTTATCGAATTTGAAGTCTCGTTCAGCCATTAAGCCCCCAAGTCATCAAATCATCCGTGTTAATCCGTGTTCATCTGTGGCAAAAGGGCCTTTACTTTCCTCTTTCCAAACGTAATGTTTCCGGCACTGAGTCGGCCACGTTGGAGGGTCCCCAGAATTGGATCGGTCCGGGGCTGGTGAAGTCGTCCTCCACCGCCCAGCTTTTGCGGAGGGACGCGAAGGCCTTGAAGGGTTTTCCCTTCAGGTCCACCAGGGCCTTTTGGATGACCGGCTTGTCCTTCCCGTGACGGCGCTCCAGGTTCATCATCATCGTTAACGGCACTCCCCCGGCTTTCCACTGGGAAGCGGGCTTTAATAGGTCCCGGACGCTGGAGAGATATCCCGTGAGTCCCGAAGCCACCAGATAGGCGGCCGTGAAGCCCAGGGAATAGCAATAGTCGGCGTCAAAGTTGGAAGGGTCCGCACAGCGGCCCTCGTAGCCGAAAAAATGGCCCTGGCCGGAAAACTTCCCGAGGAACCGCCCCTCTTTTTTCCAATGCTTCAACTTGTGGTCCACCGCCTCGATCAAGAGTTTTTCCGTCTCGATCTTGGAGACTTGCACGTTGCCGTGGGGATCGCGGTCCGCCAGGAGCTGGACCTGGATGGAATGGGGCAGGGAGTGGAAGGCGTTCTTGGACTCCTCGCTCAGGAGCCTCTTCACGAAGGCGACCTTTTCCTCGGGGGTTTCCATCTTGTCCACATCCGGATGGTGGGCCAGGGTGTCATTCAACTCGCTGATGAGCTTTTTCATTTCGGGGATGAATTCCAGGAGGCCTTCCGGGACCACGGCGATGCCGTAATTCATTTTACGGTTCGACCGGTCCGCCACCACCTGGGCCACCTGGGTGATGATTTGTTCCAGGGTCCACTTGTTGGCGGCCACTTCCTCGGAGATCAGGCAGATATTGGGGTGGACCTTTAAGGCCACTTCCAGGCCGATATGGCTGGCCGAGCGCCCCATCACCTTGATGAAATGCCAGTACTTCTTCGCCGAGAGGCAGTCCCGGCCGACGTTGCCGGCCAATTCGGCGTAGACCTTGGTGGCCGTGTCAAAACCAAAGCTCACCTCGATCTGCTCATTTTTCAAATCGCCGTCAATCGTCTTAGGGCAGCCGATGACTCGCAGGCTGCTGTTGCTCAACTTAAAATACTCCGCCAACACCGCGGCGTTGGTGTTGGAGTCGTCCCCTCCCACCACGACCAAGGCCGTGATGCCGGCGTTCGTCAGGTTTCGCTTGACCGTCTCAAATTGATCCCGGGTTTCCAATTTGGTCCGGCCCGATCCGATGATGTCGAATCCCCCTGTATTGCGGTATCCCACCAAAAGCTTTTCCGTGATTTCCATCTTCTTATTTTCAACCAGCCCCGAAGGCCCTCCGAGGTAGCCTGTCAGGGTGTTTTTCTTGTTGAGTTTTTTGAGGCCGTCAAAAAGACCCGCTACCACGTTATGGCCGCCGGGAGCCTGGCCGCCGGAAAGCACCAGCGCCACCTTGATCGGCTTGTTCATCGAAGCGGAAGCCTTGCCCGGAACGAAAGACACTTCCGGCTGGCCGTAAGTGCTGGGGAAAAGCTTCTTGATCTCGGCTTGATCACTGATGGATTGGCTGACTTTGCCGTTCTTAACCGCCACCTTGGAGGCCTTTCCCGCCAGCACCTTCGGAAGCTTGGGTTCATAGTCGGAGCGGGAAGCTTGAAGCGGGGAAACATTGGATTTCATGGGATTCATCTCGTCCTCCGGGAAAATTAGTAAAACCGTATCTCACCGCCAAGGCACCAAGGGCACCCAGAAAGTCATTAACGAAACGGCTTTAAAAACGTGGCGTATTATAAGGCTTGTACGTTTTTTCGATACACCAAAACAAAATCAATTTACTTTGGTTTTCTTGGTGCCTTTGGTGGTGAAGCGTTTTTTTTGTTTTTAGGAAAGGCCCGGTCCTTAAATTCCCCGGCTTTCTTTTTAATGGTTTTTAACAGCCGCCTGGCCCAAACGAACTCCGTGGCCAGTATGGTTAGGCCTATCGGGATAACGACCACCGCGGGCCCCGGAAGAAAAACCAGGATGATGCCGAACAGCAGGATCGTCCCGCCAATGCAGAAAACAACGAATTTACGAACCAATCGGTAGATATGATGGGGTTCGGCGCCCAGGGGCGCCGTTGTTTTTTTACTTTTACTTTTCGGGGATGGATCATTCGTTTTGATAGGTTCTTCCCTGCCTTCCCGCTTTATTCTTTTCCCCGCCGCGGCTTAATTAGAATAGCCCGCCGGTTCCGGATTTCCCATCATTTCAGAGCCTGGCTCCGTCTCATTCTTCCACTTTTCCTCGTATTCTTTCATTTTCGCGTCATCCACTTTCTTCTTTTCCATCTCTTCCTTCTGCTCTTTGGCCATCACTTTAAGGATGGAGTCTTTCGCGTAATTAGGAACGGTTCCGGCGCCCTTACAATAGAGGCAAGGGACCTGAACGATGCCGCGGGTGATGAAGGCCTTACCGTTGCAGTAGGGACAGGTTACCTGGGTAATATAGGGCATGACGACCAGCCAAAAGAATAACAGCAGGAAGGCGACGACTCCTCCGATGATATACCAAAACATAAGTCCTCCCAAAAACGATTCGAACCGATTCATACATCAGCGCGGAAAAGCCTCTTTAACCCCGCCGTCCACCGGCAGCATCGCCCCCGTGGTCTTGGACGCCCGTGGGGACGCCAGGAACAAAACCGCCTCCGCCACGTCCTCGGCCCAAACCTTGGTTTTCAATAAATTTCGTTGGGCGTAAAAATCCTGGAGCTCGTCAAACTTGATCCCATAGGACTTGGCCCTTTCCTTCCCCATGTTATCCCATAATTTGGAGCCGTTAAAAATCGCGTCCGGATTCACGATATTCACCCGGATTCCATCGGCCCCATGCTCGATGGCGAGGATACGGGCCAATTGAACCGAAGCGGCCTTGGCGGCGCTGTAGGCGGCGAAATCCTTGCCCGGAGCCGTCACGTTTTTAGTGGCATTGAGGATGAAGCTGCCGCCCAGGCCCTGGCTTCTCATTATTTTCACCGTTTCACGGGCCACCAGGAAATGTCCCGTGGCGTTTACTTTCAGGCTCAATTCCCAGTCCGGCAGCTTCAAGTCCTTGATCGCCGAACTTTTGGCCACTCCCGCGTTGGAAAAAACCACATCCAAGCCGCCGAAGGTCAGGACGCATTTTTCAAAAGCCTTTCGCACGCTCGCCTCATCGCCCACGTCCATTCCACAGCCCACCGCGGCCCGGTCGCCGTATTTCTCGAATATTCCCGCAACCGTCTCCCCCGCGCCTTTTTCGTCCCGGTCCGTCACGAAAACCTGGGCCCCTTCCTTGGCGAAGGCGAAGGCCGCGGCCCGGCCGATCCCGCTGGCGCCGCCCGTCACCAAAACGATCTGGCGGGAGAATTCTTTTTCCTTGGGTAAAAGGGTCAGCTTGTAATTTTCCAGGGGCCAATACTCAAACCGGTGGATTTCCTTCTCGTTGATGGATCGGAACCGGCTGATAGCCGAGGCGTTTTGGATGACCCTTAGGTTGTGGTGGTAAAGGTCTTGGACAATCTTGGCCGCTTGGTAATTCTTCCCCGTCGTGACCATGCCCAGACCCGGGATCAAGATGATCCTGGGATAGGGGTCCAATTGGTTGAGCTTTTCGGTTTTATGGCGGTTGAAATAACGCAGGTAGTCCTTTTTATAGGTTAGCAAAGAGGTTTTGATTTGCGCCGCCAACCTTATTGGATCACCGGAAGGTTTCGTTAAAAAAAGAGGCCTGGGTTTGATATGCATTAAATGATCCGGTGTCATGGGCCCTAATTGGGAGGCTTGGGCGGATCCCGGGCGTCCCACAAAATCCAATAGTTCGGGCGAATCGTCCCACAACAGGATCATCTTTTGGCTTTCGCCGACAACCCCGCGTATCACGGGCAATAGTTCCGCCATTCGGCTTCGACGTTCCGACGGAGCCATTGGCTTGATGACAACTTCACCCAGCGGCGCCCGCCTTTTGCGTTTAGCCGATTGGATGAATTTTTCGGCCCTGGAGCAAAATGAAATCGTCCGTCCATAAGCTTCCTTCGCGGATTCACCCCAGGTGATGAGGCCGTGCTTATCCAATATCACTCCCTTTAAACTTAAATCGGCTTTCGCGATTTTGCCCACCCACCTTGAAAGAACAAATCCCGGCCTGGTGTAAGGAACGAACCCCAGCTCGCCGCCAAATAGTTCACGGATCAGCGCCTCGCTTCCCGGCGTGTCCGTCAAGGACGTTACGGCGTCCGCGTGGCTGTGATAAACGTGGGGATGAGGCACGAAAGCGTGGAGCAGGGTTTCAATGGAGGGCCGGGGCTGGCTGCCGCCCATCATGGTATGGGCCAGGTACTCCACCATTTCCTCATCGGTCATGGCCTCGCGGCTTTCCAAAAGTTGGAGGTCTTTCAGGCGCAGGCGGGTGAAGTGTTTCTTCTCAATGGTCCTCATGTCGGAACCGGAACCCTTAATGTACATCACCTGGGTTTCCAGGCCCCGGTGGTCAGGTTCCACACACTTGATCGAGCTGTTTCCCCCGCCCCAAACCACCAATTCCGGATCGGCCCCAATGAGGCGGCTGGCGTAGGCGAGGAGCTCAACGCCCGTTAACTCTGAGGCGGTATTATCATTCCAAAGGTTTTTCATAGGTTGGCTACCATGGCCTTTCTTCCAAACCTCAATTCAATATTTTAAACGAATGAATCACCTGATCCGCCATGCGGTCCAATTCACGGTTCCCCGAATCATGGAAAACCATGACGCAAAACCAAGTTTCCTTTTTAACGGCATCCAGTTCCTCGACCGTCATGGAAACATTTCCGTTCTTTTTAAAGTTTCTCCTCGTCAAAATCGCGGGAACATTCGAACAGGTTGTTTTTTTGAACCTTGACTCGAAATCCGAATAGCCCTCCCTCTTTTCCAAGCTGCTTAACACCTCCCCCGGGATATCCGCCAGCGCCATTTTTCCGGGACGACGGGTCACGACAATTAATATTTGCGTGTTCCCGATTTGCGGGGAATTTTGAAACATGACTTGGCCCTCTTTACCCGCGGGGGCCGACTCGACAAAGGGATAGGGGCTTTGTACGGAAAAATGACGGGACGCGACAATGTACCTTTTCCAAATCGGTTCAACCCCGCCGCCCCAAGCGTTACCCCAAGCGAAATTAATACAAAAGGCCAGGACCGCTCCCAGCATTCCGATTCCATTTTTATGTCCCACTTGAACCATCCTTGGAGGCCTCTATTGATTTATTTTATCTTTTCATAAACTTGCGCGAACGACTTTATTCCCGCCGTGGCCCCCAGTTTCGAAACGGCGCTGGCCCCTGCCGCGTTCCCCAGCCTCAGGCAATCCCAAAAATTCCACCGAAGGGACAGTCCCTTTATAAAACCAGCGCAGAAACAGTCCCCCGCCCCAGTGGTATCCACCACTTTGATTTTAAGGGCTGGAACAAGGTATTCCGAACCGTTTCGGTGTAAAAAGAAGCATCCCTTTTCACCCAATTTAATGATGACGCAACGGGCCCCCATTCGAAGGAAGGCCTTGGCCGCCTTTCGGGGCTGGGAAAAGCCCAGGAGTTTTTTCACTTCCCTCTCGCTGGGCATGAAGAAATCCAAATGAGGAAGGCAGGGCCTCAAGGCCTTCATCCACCGGTTCTTTAGGTCCCAAGCCGTGTCCAGGGATGTGGCGAGTCCCTGTTCCCGGGCTTCCTTCAAAATTCCCGCCATGGGGGCCCCGTCTAATTTTGGGAAAAGAAAGTAACCCCCAATATGCAAATGCTGGAAGCCATGAAGCCTCGAGAGTTTCAGGTCGCTCCGGTAAATATCGTCATTGGCGGCGACGGAATGAAGGAATGAACGCCGGGCTTTGGAATCCACCAGAACGACGGTGGCGGAAGTGGAGACTCGAGGGTCTTTCACCATGCCGGAAGTCTCGACCCCGGCCCTTTTTAACTGGCGGAGGGCGAAATCACTAAAATGGTCCTCGCCGACTTTGCCCCAAAGGGAAGTTGCGACTCCCAAACGGCTCAGGGCCGACGCGGTGTTGGAAGCACAGCCTCCCAGGGCCATTTCCACCTGGTCCACCGGAAGCAGGCCTCCTTTCGGAGGGAGTTTCTCCACGGGCTTGACGAGAACGTCCACCAGAACATTCCCCAGGCACACCACACGAAAAGCGGAAGAAGTCACAAAAACCTCTTTAGCCACAGATGAACAGGGATGAACTCAGATAAGACCAAACCCTTTTAACTTTTACCTATCCGTGTTAATCCGTGTTCATCTGTGGCGATTAGACTTGTTTTGATTCCCCGTTAAAAATGGAACTGCAGGATTTTTCCGACATCCTTGCCGGCGCCGCCCAGGACCCTTTTAGCCACCTCATCCAGCAATCGTTGCTCCAATTTTTTCAGGATGATGTCCTTGGCCTTCTCCAGTTTGTCGGAAGCGCTGAGAAAGTCGACGAAGTCGGCCACGTCCGAACCGGTCAAGGCGCCCAAAACCGGTACGCCTCCCCTGCCCACCACCAGGCCGAAACCCTTTTCCACCAAAGTCTCTTTGCCGTTCACCTGGGTATAGACCGTGCCGTCGTAGGTTTTAGCGGAGGCTTGGTTTTTGTCCTTATCGTAAGCCACCTCAAAGGTCGTGCCCCGGACTCCGGCCACCACGCCCCCAGCCTCAACCTCAAACGAGGAGGAGGAGGTCGCCATTTTATGGATGATGGTTTTCATCTTGCCGAAGGCGATCCGAAATTTCGCCTTGAAAGTGTTCTCGGTGATATGAAGGCTGTTGACCGCCACGTCGCTCTTGGGGCCGATTTCCACGGTTCCACCCGAGGCGAATTCCAGGTAAGCCTTTCCGTCGTTGCCGGTGATGATCCGGTCGTCTTGCTCCACTTTTTGCGGCGGGTCGGCTTTCTTTTTATCTCCCTGATGCACCAAAAAAACCTCGCCCTTGACCTCCGCCAAGAAGAGCGGGGGAATGTCCACTTTTTTCGGAGCGGGCGTGGCCGTCGGGGTCCTGGTAAAGGTCGGGGTTTTTGTGAAGACGGGCGTCTTGGTCGGGGTGGCCGTTTTGACCTTGGTCGCGGTTTTAGTGGGGGTAGCGGTCTTTTGGGGCGTCGCGGTCCTGGAGGGAGTGACCGTTATCGTTTGGGCCGCGGAGGACGTCTTCTTTTTCTTCTTGGCCTTTTTATGGCTGGAGGATGCCTTGGCTGGCTCTTTTGAATCGTCGGCTCGGACTCCCTGGCGCGGGACGAGGAATATTCCAGAGGCGAGGAATAAAAACAAAAATGAGCTCAGCGCAATACGCTTGACCATGACCGGCCTTCCTTATACTTTTGTAGGGGCGAGATTCATCGCACCCGGGGCGTCATCAATGCCGCTCCTGCTCAAACCGCAATCCCAAAGGATTCTTCCATGCCGAAGTTTTATCATTATGCCCAATGTTCCACCTGCCGCAAGGCCCAAAAGTGGCTGGAAACCCATAAGAATAAGCTGGACGCCGTGGACATCACCACCCAACCGCCCAGCAAGGAGCAATTGCGGAAAGTCCTGAAAGCCTCCGGCAAAAAAATAACGGATTTGCTGAACACCAGCGGGGTCCAATACCGTGAGCTCAACATGAAAGAAAAGGTGAAAACCCTCAGCGAGGACCAGCTCTTGGAAATGCTTTCCAAAAACGGCCGTTTGATCAAGCGGCCCTTGGTAGTCTAGGGTGAAAAAGCCACTATTGGATTTAAAGAAGCGGAGTTCAATAAAACCTGGAAATAAGCTTATTCACCACAGAGTGAACAGAGTTACACAGAGTAAAATCTTTAATTTTAAAAACATCCATTCCCATACAAGATGAAATTAGATCAACACCGCATCGTCTATATAATTACCAAAAATTCCTTTTTTTCGCCTTACTCCGGGTAACTCGGTTCACTCTGTGGTTAAATCTAGTTGCTTATTGCTTCTATATTCTGTATTACTAATGCCTTGTCGGGCCCCCTTCTGGGCCTAAATCCACAGCGAAGGACGCGAAAATGAACTTATCCGAACTCGAAAAGCATTTGGGAAAAGACGCCAAGGATCTCCTGGGCTACAAGTGCAAGGGCATCGCCAAGGAATCGCTTCATATTCCCGGCAGCGACTGGGTGGACCGGATCTTCGCCTCGACGGACCGCAACCAAAGGGTTTTGAATAACCTCCAATGGCTTTATTCCACCGGCCGCCTGTCCGGCACCGGCTATGTTTCCATTCTTCCCGTGGACCAGGGCATCGAGCATTCGGCCGGCGCCTCCTTCGCCAAGAACCCCATTTACTTTGACGCGGAAAACATCGTCAAGCTGGCCATCGAGGGCGGCTGTAACGCGGTGGCTTCCACCTTGGGCGTGCTCGGAATGACTTCCCGCAAATACGCCCACAAGATTCCTTACATCGTGAAGCTCAACCACAACGAGCTCCTGACCTATCCCAACAAGGCCACGGAGTTTTATTTCGGCACCGCCAAACAAGCCTATGAAATGGGAGCGGCCGGCGTCGGCGCCACGGTTTATTTCGGCAGCGACACGGCCCAAAGGGAAATTGAGGAAACCACCAAGGCTTTCCGGGAAGCCCATGAGCTGGGCATGTTCACCGTCCTCTGGTGCTACATCCGCAACAAGGCCTTCAAGACCAAGGACAAGGACTTCCACCTGTCCGCCGACTTGACCGGCCAAGCCAACCACTTGGGGGTGACCATTGAGGCCGACATCATCAAGCAGAAGCTGCCGGAAAATAACGGCGGCTTCCTCTTCCTGAACCAGGAATCCAACTACGGCAAGTTCGACAAGCGCATGTACGAAACCTTGATCCCCGACCATCCGATTGAATACACCCGCTGGCAGGTTGCCAATTGCTACATGGGCCGGGCAGGCCTCATCAACTCGGGGGGCGCTTCGGGCGACAACGACTTCGCCGAGGCGGTCAAGACGGCGGTCATCAATAAGAGGGCCGGCGGCATGGGCCTGATCTCGGGACGCAAGGCGTTCCAACGCCCGATGGCCGAGGGGGCCAAACTCCTGCAGACGATCCAGGACGTCTATTTGTCCAAGGAAGTCACCATCGCTTAAAACCCGTCGTCCGTCCAAAGCAAAGGACAAAACAAAAAAACCCTTCAGTCCGATCGGACTGAAGGGTTTTTTATTTCAGATGGATTACTCCAAGCAGACGGTTCCGCAGGCCGGGTCCGAGGCCCGCCCCCTAACTGTCGATTAGATAAAACCGCAAAGCTTTCAACTCATTTACAAAGAACGATATCGTCCACGTAAAAAGGCGAGACAGCTTTGGCGCTGTTGGACGTCAGGACAACCCGGTCGAATAATCCGGCCATCCGGAAGTCGAGAATAGGCAACTCGACCTTGTTCCATTGGTTGACTTGCCAGCCGTGCCGAGGACCCGCCGTGACTGTTTTCTCAACGCCGGTCTGCGTCCCCGCCAGCTCAAATCGGACGCGGTATTCCACATCGCAGCCCGTGGGCATCACCCACATGGCGATGGTCCTGAAATCCTTGGGATCGGTTTGGGGGCCGGTGAATTGGGCCCCGCCCCAGGCCTTATCCGGCAGCGCTATCCAAGCGCATCGCTTTCCCCCGGCCGTGTGATTTTGACCCCCTGAGTTGAAATCGTACTTGCCGTCGCTCCAGCCCCCGGATTCCCAGGCCTTGGAATCCGCGTCAAACAGGACGGATCCCTTCCCCTTGTCGCCGCTGGCCGGGGGCGATGCCGCCGCCTCTGTTTTTCGCGGCGCTTCTTGATCCGGGCCGATGTAGTTTTTTGCCATCACGAAATTGTCAAAAAATGCGAATTGGTCACGGGGTGTCGCCCAACTGGGATCGCCTCCGCCAAAGAAAGTGTCAAAAACCATTTTGTCGATCTTTAGGGACGAGGTGTCCCGGAAACGGAGGTTCATCACCTCCAATGCCGGTTCGCCGTCCAGCCAGGAACGGATCACGCCGTCTTTTTTTCCGGGGCTGTTCATCCTCACGTAAGTTTCCAGGCACTGCCATTGGCCGGGCTTGAAAAAGCGGGGGCATCCTCCGTAATTCCAATCAAAATCCTCGCCATAGTCGCCCGGTTGGTCCGGATGGTAGACATATTGGACGATCTTCCCGTCGCCCCTCCACATGACGCGGGCGCTCCAGCCGTCGGTTCCATTGGGTTTATGGCCGCCCGTGTTGGCCGCGCCTCCGGCCAATCCGGGCAATTTACCGCCCTTTACGAAATCAAATCCCGGCTCAAACCGGATGTAGTACCGAAGATAGAGGGATTCTTGGGGTTCGGTGGGAAACCTGGAAAAATCCGTGAGGAACTGTAATCCCCCCCCGCTGCCGATGGTGCCTTGGGGATATTTCACCCGCAGGGAACTCCCGCTCAAGGCGCCGGACCCCGCCACGAGATTTCCCTGCGCCGGAGGTTCGGGACCCCAGGCCATCGCCCACACGGAACTCCAGGGGGCGGACTCGAACCCGGAGAAAAAAAGGATATCCGATCGGGACTTGAGGTCCGGTTCCATCGAGGCTTGATCGCCCTCAATTGTCCCGGCCAGGGCCGACCCGCCGAAAAAAAAGACGGCCAGAAGCAACCTGGCCGTCTTCGGAATTAAAGCAATGAAAGAGGGGGTTAAAAGAGGGGTCACGGGACTATTTTAGATGATTCACCCCTCTTGCCGTTTATTTATTTTATTCTTTAAAAGAATACGTGGGTGTCGGCGATGATCCCGCCCGTGCTGGAACCAGCCACAGGCTCTATCAACTGGTAATCCAGGGACACCTGAAGGTTCTGTACCGGGAAAAACCTGACTCCCGCCACGCTGCGGGCGCTTTCATCGTCCACCGCCAAGGAGGGATTTAAATATTCCCTCTGTAACCGGATGAAGACACTGTCCCCCAGGTCGATTTCGGCGCTGCCATGGATGGCGATCATGCGGTCCACGTTCGTTCCAGCCAGGTCGAAGGCGTTGTATCCACGGTCATATTCGCCCATTAATACCACCCTCCAAATTTTGGCCCAGCCAAATCCGCCAAAGCGGAGTTGATACCCTTGGTTTTGGGAGGAGGAGGGGGAAAGGTAATAACAGGAACCCCCGATCGTAAAGTCCGTGAAGTTCACCCCGCCCCAGGTGGAAAAGGCCTTTTGCTGGTCCACTCCCACAGGGCTGGCGCCGTTGCCGTTGAACGCGGCCACCTTCAAGAAGGCAGGGCCAGGGTAGATTCCAGCCTCAATCCCCACTTCGGTCCTGGTATAGCTGAACCCCAGGCCGTTTCGGATATAGCTGTTGTCGTCGGCCAGCATCAAACCATAGGGAATATGAAAGGTTCCCATCTTGAGGTAAGCGTCCGAGGGAAGGGAAACCAGTCCGTAAATTTCCTTGGCGCCGGTCGGGCTGTAGGACACAACGCCCTTGATGGCGTCATTGAGATAAGCCATGAGGTAAAAATATTGGCGTCCCAGGTCGAAGCTGCTGATCTGGCTGTTATCGTTCAGGACATAACCCATGTGCAGATCCCCGCCGATAGCCAGCCTGCGGGTGACATGGGCCTTGGGGGCCGGAGCGTCTTCCGAAATACCCTGCCAATCAAAGGTTTCCAACCCTTCGCCGAAGGTGCGGCCGAAGTCATTGCGCGCGAATCCTCCCGTGTCATTAGCGTGGCAAGCGTTGCAGCTGACCCCTTTTCGGGCGGCGAAATAAGGCTCCGCCCAGCAGCAGGATGTCAGGAACAGCGTCGCGGCTACAAAAAAGGCAATCCCTAGTCTCACGTTG
>Ga0265338_10003388_pt1 | contig 22489 bp, 17 predicted proteins | sample 42126metaG_FD_193579 | JGI IMG/M metagenome (GOLD analysis project Ga0265338, IMG submission 193579) | Rhizosphere microbial communities from Carex aquatilis grown in University of Washington, Seatle, WA, United States - 4-21-26 metaG | ecosystem: Host-associated > Plants > Roots > Rhizosphere... | reverse complement strand
GCGAGAACAATCCTCGTTACGCGCAGATCGACCCGATGAACCGCTGGTTGTGGCGCGCCAACATCCGGCGCATGGACTTTGAGGAGGTCCGGGATTCCCTGCTGGCTATCGGCGGGAAACTGGATGAAACGATGGGCGGCCGGCCGGTCAGCCTCGGAGCCTACCCCTACTCCACCCGGCGCACCATTTACGGGTTCATCGACCGGCGCAACCTGCCCGAACTGTACAACCAGTTTGATTTTGCCAATCCCGACATCACCACCGGCAAACGTTACGAGACCATCGTGCCCCAACAATCGTTGTTCCTGATGAACAGCCCGCTGGTGATTGAACAGGCCCGGAACCTGGTGGCCCGGCCCGATTTCACCACCCTGACCAATGACGAGGAGCGCGTGAAGCTGTTGTATGAATTGTGCTATCAGCGCGAACCGAACCCGGTGGAAATCCAGCTGGGCGTGAACTTTGTTCTCAATTCGCCGGAAAACGAAAATGTTCCGCGCATGACGGTCCGCAAAGCGGTGAACCCCATCCGGGCCAAAAAACTGGAGGATTCCTTCGCCAGCATTCCCACCGACCGTCAGCCGCTGAAGCCCTGGGAAAAATACGCCCACGCCCTGTTGCAAGCCAACGAAGCCATCTTCGTGAATTAATCGGCCCGGCTATTTCGCCTCGCCCACAAATCGGCGATATTGCGCCTCCACCTGCTCCGGCGTGGTGGGACCGGAAAGGATCACCAGGCGATAGCGGAACGTTATGGACTGCTTCGGGTCCAGCGTGAAGTTCAATTTCTCCTTGCCTTGGCTGAACGCTTCCTGGCCCAGCGGGTTGGCGGCGAACAAACCATAACCGCGCGCGTGCCAGTAGGTCGGAAAACCCGGGTTCTGCGGATGGTCCAGCATCACCAGGGTCACGGCTTCCTGGTTCACCTTGCCGGCCAGCATCATCCAGCGCGCCCGGGTGCCCCAGGCGGCGTCGCCCGTCCTGCCTTCGCTGCTGCGATACAGACCGGTGACACCTGTGTTGTCCATGGCCTTCACCGTGGTGGGCTGGCCGCTGGCATCGGTAAAAACAACCGATTCATTGGAAGGTTGCTCCAGTTCACGTCGCACGCGCAAGCCGAGCAGACCGTCTTTGTCATCATGAAACACCACCCGCTTGTCCAGGGCGGTCAACGTGGTGATCCGGTCCACCGTGCGCAGGTTCGGCCCCGCGCGAAAGACAAACCGGGTGGCCTCGCGTAAAACCGGTTTACCGTCAGGCATGACCCAGTCCATCTCCACCTCCAGTTCACCACGATCCGGCCCGCTGGTCGCGCGCACAATCCGTCGATGGACGACCGTGCCCATTTTGCCCTGCCGCTCCGGTGGCAAGGCGACGGAGTTGTCCCAGAAATCGACGCCGTTGACATTGGCGTAATTCAGCCAGAACCCGACGTGATGAGGATGGTCCACCCGCTCCCCCGGGCGTGGGTCGAGCGGAAAGCCGCGGGTGACGATGGTGCCCTGGGCCGTGCGCAACGGATAAAGCACGGGCACTTTCAACTTCTCGGGCCAGACGTAGGAAGTGAACGGCTGGCCATCGACAAAAACGTCAACGCGCCGCTCTGCCTCGTTGGGCACGAGGCGCACACCCTGTTCTTGCGCTTGCGTCGTCATGGCCAGAAAACTCAAAGCCACAAACAGTATGCCTGCATTGACCGGATTCATGGTTCCGAGCCCCAGACAATTGGCCTGAGGACCCGGTGAATTAAGGTCTTAAACCAGGAAAGTCAATGGTTGTGATAATGGGCGGGACAGCTTGAACTGTGGCGTCGGCTGTCTCACTCGATTGTCTCTGCGCTGAGGACAGCGCACACTACAACCAAATGACCCGCTAACGTCGCCCTCACGCGGCGACGGCAAACGCGTCCGGCTCCTCCTTCGCTGGACGGTCGCGTTCTTCCATCCCGACGCGCAATTTCTTGAGCGCTTCCTCCTGGATCTGCCGGATGCGCTCGCGCGTCACGCCGAAATGTTCACCAACCTCTTCCAACGTTTTCGCCCGGCCGTCCGCCAGTCCAAATCGATGGCTGAGGACCGCACTTTCCCGCTCGGTGAGCGTGGCCAGGACTTCCCGCACCAGCTTGTTGTCGGTTTCATGGATGAGCCGGTCAAACGGCAGGGCCGCGTTCGGGTCCGCCACGACGTCCGAGATCCGGCTCGATTCGTCCTCGCCGATCTGCGCATCCAGCGAAACCGGCGCCCGGGACGCCTGGCGATATCGCCGCACCCGTTTGGCATTGAGTCCCACCTCTTCCGCCACCTCTTCATCGCTGGGCTCGCGGTCAAGGATTCCCCGCAACTTCACTTCCGCGCGCCGGATATGCGCCACCTTGTCCACCACGTGGACCGGCAGGCGGATGGTCTTCGACTGGTTGGCCAGTGCTCGCATGATGCTCTGCTTGATCCACCACGAGGCGTACGTGGAGAGCTTCGCGCCCTTTTTGGGGTCAAACCGTTCCACGCCCTTCATCAGGCCGATGTTGCCTTCGTTGATGAGGTCGAGCAAAGGCAGGCCCAGCCCGTCATAATCGTGGGCGATCTTCACCACCAGCCGCAGGTTGGCCTTGATCATGTGTTCGCGCGCCGCCTTGTCGCCCCGCTTGATGCGCCGGGCAAGTGCGATTTCTTCCTTGGGCGTGATCAATGCCACCTGGCCGATCTCGCGGAGATAGAGTTGCAAGGCGTCGCCGCGGGCCGACTCCACCGGCTCGCTTTCCGTGACCGCCGGCTGCGCCGGGCGTGACGGGATCAATTGGATCCGGGGCGATTTGAGGCCGCTGGGCCTCGCCCGATAAGTCCGTTCAAATGTATTTTTCATTGGTTCCTCTCAGTTCCTTTGGGATGGGCCGGCCACCTCAGGTGGGCACAGCCAATTCCTCCAGTTTGGCGGCGATCGCCTTCTTGCCCGTGACGCCCACGGTCTGATGCCGCACCTTGCCGCCGGTGAAGTACAACAACGTCGGGATCGCCTGGACGCCGAATTGCGCGGCCAGCGCAGCATTGGCGTCCACGTTGACCTTGGCAACTTTTGCCCGGCCGGACTGTTCGGCGGCAATTTCGTCAAGCACGGGCCCGAGCATCTTGCACGGCCCGCACCATTCCGCCCAAAAGTCCACCAGGACGGGTTGCGTTGATTTCAAAACTTCGGTTTCAAAATTGGCTTCATTGATTTCAATGGTCGCTTTCATGTTTCTATTCCTTTCTGTTTTCTTGGTTGGGACGTGTAGCGCCGGTTCAGGCCGCCAGCACCAGATCCGGGTCGGCCCCGCGCAGGGACTGCTGACGCCGGTTCCACTTGATGACTTCCTGGACCTTCTCCGTCGCAAGCGCCGGGAAAACCAGGTGCGGATACGGCGTCTGCCGGGCCACCGCCTCGGCTTCATTCAAAGCCAGCCGGAGCAGGCGTTTCTGCGCCGGGAGCGCCGGGGCTGACTCGGTAAAAATCATCTCTCGGGCCTGCGCGACCCGGGCGAGAGCCTTCCGGCACGAGGCCCGGCACCGCCTCCCGAAACCGGCCCCGGCTTCCACGTTACCACGATTCTCATTCACATCATTCCATTTCATCTGCTTGCCTTTCAATTTTATGTAACATTAACAGTTACACATTAACCCAAAAAAAGAGAACGTCAAACGGTTTTTTTCCGGCAGCAGGAGTTGATCACCCCGGCCAGGGTGGTCTTCTCCAGGTCCCGTTCCAGGGCCGCCTCGGCGGACGCAAAAACCTGGTCGAGCGTTTCCCGGATGCAATGGCCCACCGGGCACGCCGCGTTGGGCTTGCGGGCGGGCGAGGCAAATGGTTCCAACTCCTCAACCGCCCGGTAAACCTGGGCCAGATTGATGCGGCCGGGCGAACGGCTCAGTCGTGAACCTGACCCGGCTCCCTTGCCGGTCTCCACCAGCTTGGCCCGTTGCAGGGCCAGCAGGAGCCGCCGGACAATAACCGGGTTGGTGTTGACGCTCCCCGCCAGGAAGGTCGACGTGACCCGGTCGCCCTCCTTGTAAGCGAGGACGGCGAGCACGTGGACCGCCATGGCAAAACGGCAACTGGTTCTCATAACCCGCATTTTAAGTAACACCAATGATTACACTTGTCAACGCCATATTGGTGGGGCCAGGCTACCGAAGAGCCGGCTCGCGCGGATGCTCGCCCCACCCGATGCCCAAAGCATCTTCTCAATCAAGCTCAAACAGCAGCACCTGCGCCTGGCCTTGGCCGGCCAGCTCCAGCTTCGATTCCTGGCTCATGGCCGCGCTGTCTCCGGCCGCCAGTCGCTTGCCGTTCAGTTCCACGCTGCCTTCAGCGACGTGAATCCAGGCATGGCGGTCCGGGCGCAATTCGTGCGCCAGCGTTTCACCATTGCTGAACCGGGCCAGCCACAGGTCGGTGTCCTGATTGATGCGCAAGCTGCCATCGCGTCCCGATTTGCTGGCGACCAGGTTCAACCGCCCGGGTTGGGCGCTGGCATACGACTTTTCGCCATAGGCCGGTTTGGCCCCGGTTTTGTCCGGCTGGATCCAGATTTGCAGGAAATGAACCGGGTCCCGCGGTGAAGGATTGTATTCGCTGTGCAGAATGCCGGTGCCGGCGGCGATGTATTGAAACTCGCCCGGCTGGATGATGCGGCCGTTGCCCATTGAATCCTTGTGCTCCAGCTTCCCCGCCAGCACATAGCTGATGATCTCCATGTCCCGATGCGGGTGCTCGCCGAAGCCGGCGCCCGGGGCGACGGTGTCGTCGTTGATCACGCGCAGGTTACGGAACCCCATCCATTTCGGGTCGTAATAGTTGGCGAAGGAAAACGTGTGATAGCTGTTCAGCCAGCCGTGGTCGGCGTGGCCCCTGTCATTGGCTTTTCGAATGTTCATCATAATTGCCCCAAGATGCCACTCTTTGTATGCTCTGCAATCAGGCACCTTTGGGTGCCCAGGCGCATGAAGCTCAAGACGATTGAATGTGAAGTGGAGCGGCTGCTGGCCGTGATTGGCGGCAAGTGGAAGGTGCTGATCCTGCGGGAACTGTTCGCGGGCGCACGCCGCCACACCCAGTTGTGCCGGGCCCTGCCGGGCATCAGCCAGAAGGTGCTCACCGCGCAATTGCGGGAACTGGAACTGGATGGGGCGGTACAGCGTCGGGATCTCGGAACGAAGCCTCCGCACGTGGAATATTCGCTCACCCCGTTTGGCGAGCGGCTGCGCCGGCTGATCCTGTCCATGCACGATCTTGCCCGGCAAAACTGCGAATTGCTCAAACGACGTCCGCCGGCGGGAAGATTTGTGAAGCCGGGGCTCGCCGGGCCGTAACTCGAAGCGAAGCGGAGAGCGAAGGCTGGTGCACGCACCAGGAGTTGAACCTGGAACCTTCTGATCCGTAGTCAGATGCTCTATCCAATTGAGCTATGCGTGCGACCAAAAAGGAGTTGTAAGGTACAAATCGGAGGCCATCCGCGCAAGGAATTTCACCCGGCCGATTGATTCAGGGGCACACCTTGATGCTGCAACAAGCCAGGTGAGATGGCTGCAAACCGGAACGCCAGATTCATCCGGCAGGTGTGTAACAATGTATGTTGCTGCCCGATAAATCCGGCGTTCCGATCTCACGGCAACGCAGGTCCCGCGACCGGGATGGCCGTCAGCAGATCCGTCGCGGCGGTCGTTTGTAACGAACCTTCCGGCAATCTCTCAATCCAATTCATGGCCGCGGCCGGGTCATGGGTTCCCCAGACATTCATCAAATTCCCCAGCGCCAGCTTCCGCGCCGGGCCCTCCGGAAACCGGGCCACCCAGTCGGCGGCTGACAAGGGATCCTTCAGGGCCCAGACCCAGGCAATTCCGGCCACCGATCGGTCCAGCACTTCACCCACCGGAACCGATTCCATCACAGATTGCGCCGCCGCAACCGGATCGAGGTCGGCGTAACCCACCATCACGGACCCGAGCAATTGCTCCCGCAAGGCCGGGTCACTCACCTGCCCCACCCACGCTGCCGCCGCGTCCGGGTCGCGTTTCACCCAATCCGTCGCAGCCATATCCAGCAACCCGGTCTGCCGTTCTCCCGGGCTCATCCGCCCGGCCCAGGCAATGGCTTCTACCGGGTCGCTCGACAACACTTCGTTGCTGGCGGTGGCCATGACTGCCTGTTTCCATTCGCCCTCGGGCAGGCCGGCCAGACACTCTCGCATCTCCGCCCGGTTGGCCTGCCCCCAATCGTGGAGCAACGTCGCCATTTGCGATCCGGAAACGTTCGGGTGGGAACTCATCCAGTCGAGGGCCGCTTTCGGATCCGACATCAACTCTTGACGGAGCGACGGCAAGGCAAACGCGTACCCCATCAGGTCGGGCGGCAATTCCTGGACCAGGGCGAACAGGTTCGTACCACTCAAGAGTGCTTCCAATTCCTGCAGGCGCGCGTCGCGCAAGGCCGGGTCGTCGTGGTCCTCCCATTCGCGCAAGCGCGCCACCACCAAGGCCACCCGGGCGTCCTGGGATAAATCATTTGCGGGCGCCGGGGCAACGGCTGGCTCCGGTTGCGGGAGCCGTCCATTACCCCCGAGTTCAATTCTCTCGCCGCGGGCCGTTGGAGCGCCGGTTCCTAAGGACAGCGGCAACGCATCTACGGCCGACCAGCCGGATGGCCACAACCTCCAGGCCACCACGACCATCACCAATCCCAACCCCAATGCAATTTTGCGTTGCATGATTTTGTTGGTTTGCCGGCGGGAGGATGAAACGCCGTCAGCGCGTTTCACCCCCACGCCGGATCTGATTTTTCGCCTGGATTCTTTCATTCGAACCCCGAAGAAAAACATCCGGCCGGAATATTACGGTCCTTTTCTTCCGGTTTTGCCGTACGACTTCAAATAACCCAGCAGGGTTGAATCGAAAGAATCGATGGGTTGGCAACCCCACGAGCCGGCGGCGGCCTGGCTGACGGCGCTGGCGGCTGTATCGGTGGGGATGCTCGGGCTCGAGTACTGCCGGGACGACAGGAGGGTGACCCCGAAGGCGGTAAAGGCCGAATTCGGAATCGCCGTTCCATTCAAGGTGCCGCCGTTATCCAGGTCATAAAAATTGCCCGTCGCATACCATTGATCATTGCTGGTGCAATTATTGATCCAGCTGTTGTTGGCGGAAAGCGGTCCCTTGATGAAGTAATTGTTGAGGAAATCGCTTTTCCAGGGAGCGGAAGAGTGGCCGCCCTGCAGGCCGCCGGCATCAATCCAGTCGTAGACCACGTTGTTGATGTACTGGCTGTTGGCCTTCAATTTGGGATTGCGATTGTTGTTGTCAATCCAGAGGTTGTGGTGGATCGACATGCGATTTTCTCCGTCAAACAGGGCGCCGAAATATTGCGGATCCACGCCCTGACCGATGATGCAATATTCCACGGTGACATTGCTCGAACTGCCCGTGCATTCAAAGCAGTCCCATCGTCCCAGTTCAATGGAACAATGGTCCACCATGATGCTGTAGGTGTCGGAACCCTGAAGGGAGCATTTGCCCGAGCTTCCCGCCAGGCCTTCGCGGAAACGGATGTTCTTGATGATGACGTTATGGTGGCCGCTGAACGAGCAGGTGTTGCTGACGATGGTAATGTTGGCCATCGTGCCGTCGATGGTGACGTTGTTGTTGATGGCCACCTCCGATTTGAGGACGATGGTCCCCGAAACCCCGAAGGTCACGTTGTTGCCGCTGGTGGTGACCCCGGTGCGGAAGGAGCCGGCGCCGGAATCGTTGAGGTTGGTTACCTTGTACGGGGTCGTGCCGCCGGTGGCCACCGCCCCATAGCCGTAGCCAAATGCGAAAACGTTCGGCGTGGCGACGAGGCCCAGGCCGATAATGCCGGCGCAGACCATGGAACTTAATTTTTTGGATTTCATTGTTTTGCCCTTTTATTTGTTGGTTGGTTTTAGCCCGAGACGAAATTGGCGCAAACATTCAAAATCCAAACGAACGTTTGCGCCTCCTGACCCATCCTGATTCTTCCCCGGAAGAAGTCAATTTTATGCGCTGAATAACCCTATCGGATGTTTGTCTGAGGGCGGACCGGGTCTTTGGAGGGATGCAACCACAAAGGCAAGTGCCTTATGGACCGGTTGCGTCGTGCGCAACCTGTTTCATTCGAGTCAGTTGGGAAAAAGATTCCGCAGCGCCAAAGCCAGGATGGTCAGCACCAGGAGCAACCCGCTCGGCATGAATTTCTTCGTCTTGGTCAGCCGGACGGCGAACACCACCAGCAACGCGGCCAGGAGCACATTCACCAGGTTGTGCGCCACCGACGGCTGAAAAATCCCGGTCTGAGTCAGCACCAGCACCGCCGCGAACACCGACGAAGAAATGAGCGACACCTTGCTGCCGGCCTTCAAAAAACCGATCAGGCCGCCGACCAGCAGCAGGACGATATAAACCCAAAGGACCGTGTTGGCAAAATTGTGCACGGCCGCAGCCTGCCTCAATTTCCCGCCACGTCCAAGCTCAGAATTTCACCCGGCTCGCACTCGGCCACCACCTCGAACGGACGGCAGCACACCTCGCAATCCGTCGTGAACCGCTGGCTCGATACGCTCGTGTCCACCACCAGGTCGAACGCCTGCCCGCAAAAAGGGCATTGGATTTTTTCCGAGACTTCCATCCGGCAATCTAGTCCCACAACCGCAAATGGCAAAAAATGTTTTCGCTCCGGCGCTGGAACCAGCGCCACCAGAAATGGCAACCGCTCGGTGTCCCGCCTTCGGGCGGTTTGGCAAATTCAATCACCCTGAAGGGCGGACACCTGACAAAATGCTCTGGCGGCCTAAAACCGTTTCGTGAGGGTCAACGTGATGGCATTGCCCTGAGCCCGGCTGTCGGCCATGAATTCGTAATTGTAGCGGACGGAGACGAAAAACATCTGCTTTGGGAACATGACGTTGATTTCCGGGCCGACGGCCGCCACCTTGCTGCGGCTGCCGTACGATACGCCGCTGTTGGGGGTCACCTGGGTCTGGTAATAACCCACGACGCCCAAGTCAGCTTCCTTGCATACGCCCTTGCTCACCCCCCATTCCAGCGTGTAGGTCTGCCCGGGCGTGGCGTCCGTGTCGCGCTGCTCGGTGTTGAATTCATACCGGTTCAGCGCCGACACCGCCCAGGTCTTTTCCTCGTCGATATACCAGGTGGCACCGGCGGTTTGCATGAACGTCCAGAACCCGGCTCCGGCTTGCGTTGTGGGCGGCTTGCCCGAAACACCTGTGGGCGCCCAGACACCGCTGGCCAGGGCGAAGTCGAACCGCTGCGGATGCCAGGAGAGCGTGCCCTCGCCAAACAAATCCCCGACCCCGAAGGTGGAACTGTCGTATCCTGTAAATCTCACATGTTGATCAACCAGGGGCAGCAGGGTGTCCAGGCCGACATAACCGCCCAGGAACTTCACATCCGTGATCCAGATCACCCGCGGTATATTCGCGTAGGTAAAGACGTCGAACCCGGGAACCCCGGCATTGTTGCCCGACGCGTTATTCAGCTGGCCGGCCCAGTAAAAATAATTGTAGTCGCGGGCATAGACCCCCGGCGGGGGCAGCGAAGCGCCTTTGATGCCTTCCGAGCCCGGCACGTAATGGGCCGAGGGTTGGGCTTGAACGAGGCCGGGCAACGCCACCAGGGACGCCGCCAGCACCAGGAATTGAATGCGGATTTTCATGGTTGGGTTTTCTGAGGATTGGAACGGGGAAATCAAACATCCTGCATCTTGCCGCTGTGATAGGTCTCGTACGCGCTCAGGTCGAGCAGGCCGTGACCCGAGAGATTGAACAGCAACACGCGCTTCTTCCCTTCTTCGCGGGCCTTGATGGCCTCGTCCACGACCGCGGCGATCGCATGCGCGGATTCCGGCGCCGGCACGAGGCCTTCCGTCTGCGCGAACAGCGTCCCGGCCTCGAAAACTTTTGTCTGATGATAAGCCTGGGCCTCGATCAGGCCCAGCTTCAGCGCGTGGCTGACCATCGGCGACATGCCGTGATAGCGCAACCCGCCCGCGTGGATCGACGGCGGCATGAACTTGTGGCCGAGTGTGTACATCATCAGCAACGGCGTCGTTTCCGCCGTGTCGCCGAAATCGTAGCGCAACTCGCCCTGCGTCAGCGACGGACAGGCGGAGGGTTCGACGCCGACGATGCGATACTTCTTTTTCTCCGTGATTTTTTTGTGGATGAAGGGAAAGGCGATGCCGGCAAAATTGCTCCCGCCGCCGCAGCAGCCGAAGATGACGTCCGGCTCCTCGCCGGCCATTTCCATCTGCTTGATGGATTCCTGGCCGATGACCGTCTGGTGCAGGCAGACGTGGTTCAGCACGCTGCCGAGCGAATATTTCGTGTGCGGATGCGTGACGGTGTCTTCGATGGCTTCGCTGATGGCGATGCCGAGGCTGCCGGCGCAATGCGGATCTTCGGCCTGCAGCTTGCGCCCGTAATTGGTCTGGTTGCTGGGGCTGGGATGGACCGTCGCCCCCCAGGTGTGCATGAGCATCCGGCGATACGGCTTGTGGTCATAGCTGACTTTGACCATATAAACGTTGCACTCCAGGCCGAAGAGTTTGCAGGCAAACGCGAGCGACGAACCCCACTGGCCCGCGCCGGTCTCGGTGGCAAGGCGTTTGGTGCCGGCGACCTTGTTGAAATACGCCTGCGGCACGGACGTGTTGACCTTGTGACTGCCGGCCGGGCTGACGCCCTCATATTTGTAATAAATATGCGCCGGCGTCTGGAGCGCCTTCTCCAGGCGCACCGCGCGCAGCAGCGGCGTCGGCCGCCAGAGCGTGTAGATGTCGCGCACCTCTTCGGGGATCGGCACCCACCGGTCGGGACACATCTCCTGTTTCACGAGGTTTTCCGGGAAGATGGCGAGCAACGCCTCGGGCGGGATGGGTTGCTTGGTGCCCGGATGCAGTGGTGGCGGCAGCGGTTCGGGAAAATCCGCCAGCAAATTGTACCATTGGTTGGGAATGTCCTGCTCCCGCAGGGCGAAACTGATTTTCGTGCTCATGATGCCTCAGATGGATGCTGGTTGATAACTACGCTCCGCTCGATGGGTTGTCACTAAATTACGGGCAAATGGCCAAAAATGTATTAACTAGAACAAGATAAAGTCATTTTAATGGCTCCCGGTGTACCGTCGGGCCATCGTCAAAGCCGGCATGCTGGTAAGCGCCATCGTCATCTCCGGTCCGCATCCGGATGTTTACCGTGAAGTGATTTGAGTTTCCCCACGACGGCCGATGCCTGTCGCTTGGCCTTTAGCCAATTTCTCCGGGCAGTCTTCTCGTTCCTTTGTAGTGCCGAAGACTACAACAAAAATCGTACTTCCACTGACAGACACAGCGCAGGAATTCTGCTTAGGATAGCACAATGGGAATTGCGAAAGGATTTCGTATGTCAGGACTCTTGGGCGCGCAGTCGCCTTCCGGGTGGACGACGGCTATCATTATCTGGGCTCTTGTCTTCGCGTCGCAGGATCCAGCGCTGGGACAGGAGCCGATGGCGGTTCCTACGGCGCAGGTCAGTGGGATCACCAACGTTTGCTCCGGCGGTTCCGCGACCATTCAAGCCGCACTGACGGGCACCGCACCCTGGAGCCTGGTCTGGTCCGACAGTTTCGTGCAAAGCGGCATCACCTCGAGCCCGGCACTGCGCCTCGTCAGCCCCGCCGCCACCGTGATTTATCGAGCCGTTTCTGTTTCCGATGCGGGTAATAGCTCGGGCCTCTGCTCCGGTGAAGCAATCGTGCGTGTATTCCAGCCACCGGTCATCACGTCGCAACCGGCAGACATCACTCTCTGCGCCGGGGGAACAGCAATCTTTTCGGCCCGGGCGAGTAGTGCCTCCTCGGCTAGTGGGGAATTGTCAGTCGCCGCCAACACCCCGGCTCAGAAAACATCCTGCAACTGTAATGACACTCCATTTTTGGGGATAGCAGCCAACGCGTTCTCACCCCGGATCAGCCGGGCAATCGCGGCTGGCGCTCCGATCTCAAATGGAATAGCCGCCTCCGCTTATGCAATCATCGCCCCCCCGGGAAAAGAGTCCAATGCGATTTTGTCCTGGCTTAGCCAGTCTCCCACGGCCATTGCTCATATCTCAGGCGGAACAACTTCCGTGACCGGATCGTCGGTGTGGAGATCCGACCGGATCCTGGTAAAACCCAAAGCGCAAGCCAGCCGGCTGGCGCTGACCACGCATCACCAGAAAGTCGGGGCAACCGTGAAGCGGACCTTCTCCCGTTTTGGCGGCCTGCAGGTTGTGCAATTGCCTCCGGGCCTGGCAGTCAGAAACGCCATCCAGCAATACCAAGATAGCGGATTGGTGGAGTATGCCGAACCGGATTACCAAGTCCATGCGGTTTTGTCACCGAATGACCCGCGGTATCTGGACGGAACGCTTTGGAACCTGAATAACACGGGCCAGAATGGTGGCACACCACACGCTGATATCAGCGCCCCGTCCGGATGGGACATCCGGACTTCCGCAAGTCCAATCATTGTCGCGGTTATTGACACTGGAGTGTGGTATTCACACCCGGACCTGGCTTCGAATATGTGGGTAAATCCCTGCGTGGGGTGTCCGGTCAATGGCGTGGTTTATCCCAACGACGTGCATGGGATCAACGCGATCACCGGCACCGGCGATCCCTTGGATGATTTTTTTCACGGCACCCATTGTGCCGGCATCATCGGCGGCGTCGGCAACAATGGAACAGGCGTGGTAGGAGTGGCCTGGAACGTGCAAATCATGGCCTGCAAATTTTTGGGCGCGGACGGGAGTGGATCCACATCGGACGCCATCGAGTGCATCAACTACGCCATCAGTAAGGGAGCCAAGGTCCTGAGCAATTCCTGGGGCGGCGGCCCGTATGATCCGGCTCTTCATGATGCCATTGCCGCCGCCCGGGATGCCGATGTCATTTTTGTAGCCGCGGCAGGCAACAACGCCGCAAACAATGACGCCGTTCCTTTTTATCCGGCCAGCTATGCCTCCGATCTGGATAATGTTATCGCCGTGGCAGCAACGGACCGGAATGATCAGTTGGCAAGTTTCTCGAATTACGGCGCGACTTCGGTGGCGCTGGGAGCGCCGGGTGTCAGTATTTTCAGCACGCTGCCTGGCATTGAAACCGCCGCCATGCAGAACTACGGGTTGTCGACAAACTACGGATTGGCTAGCGGCACCTCTATGGCCTGCCCGCAAGTCAGCGGGGTCATGGCTCTGATCCGCGCTCAGTATCCCGCCGACTCCTGCTCTCAAATCATCAAACGTGTTCTCAGTGGCACCGACCCGGTGCCCGGCCTGAGCAACCGCACCTTCACCGGCGGCCGGGTAAACCTGTTGAATGCCTTGACGCAATCCGCTCAGCCCTTCTGGCCGGTCTATCAGTGGCGTATGAATGGAACCAATATTCCCAGCCAGACCGGATCCAGTTACTCTTTCGGCCCCGTAACAACCAATGACAACGAGGATGTCTTCGATGTGGTTGTTAGCAATCAGTGCGGCATTACGATCTCCACCACCGCAGTATTGACCGTTGAGGTGCCGTGTCAAATCACCAGTCAACCGACGAATGTGACACAGTATGCCGGCAATCCGGCGACCTTCTCGGTTTCCGCCACGGGCACACATGTCAACCATCGCTGGCGCAAGGTCGGTGGTGGGTGGGGACACCCCTGGGTATTGACTCAGAACGGAACAGGTTCCGGCAGCCTTTTCATCGGCTCGTCAACCAACAATGGCGACCGTTCGAATGATGCGTCTTATCCGATGGATATTGATATCAATGGTCAGGCCTTCGGGATAAACGCCAGCGGGGGACACACCATGCTGGTGACGCGGTCCTTGCCCGAACCGTTGCCGCCGGGCGGCGCGTTTGGCATCTCCATGGACAATGGGTATGTCGGGCCAAACGGGGCGGCCGGAATCACGATTTACAGTGCCAGCAACAAGGTGTGGTTTGATTTCTTCTGTACCAACAACACGTATTACTATCTCGTCCCTGGTGATGTGCCGAAACAGGCAACGTGGATGCCGTTTACGAGCCATGGCATGCGAATATTCTTCGATATGTTTCCCAACGGCACGCTGTTGATCGTCGTCAATATCAACGCTCCCTCCGGCAGCACCATCTTTGAAGTTGATCTTCCCACTATGACCAATGATCCACCGGATCACTTCGCGCTCCACAATAACAATGCTGGAAATGGACCGACCAACGACATTTATTTTAATGATCTGGCCGTGGTCGAGCGATACGATTTGGGATCTCTCCTCAGCTACGACGATACAACTCAAGCGGCTTACACCAACGGCTGGCAAAATGGCGACGACGGCGGAACCGGCCCGATTCCCGGAGCCACCAATGACACCTATGTTATTCCATCTTGCACACCAGCGAACAGCGGAACCTATGACCTGATCCTGGACAATGCATGTGCATTCCTGGCCTCCTCCAATGCGATATTGACCGTTTTAACGGCCCCCGGTGCGTTGGATCATTTCGTCTGGAGTCCAATCTCCTCGCCGCAATTCGTCAATTCGCCTTTTCCCGTCGTCATCCGGGCGCAGGACTCGGCCAACGGCACCGTCACCAATTTCACCGGCTTAACCACACTGAGTTCACTCAATGGCATCGCTGTGACGGCGGGTTCGGGCAACTTTGTCCAAGGTGTGTGGACCAGCTCCGTCATGATTACGCAGTCGGTCTCAACCATGGTGTTGCAGGCCGATGATGGCGCGGGCCACTTTGGTTTGGCGAATCCCATTAACGTGCTCAACCTGCCCAACCTGCAGTTGTTGCTCGCCGGCAACCTTGGCCTTTTTGCCTGGCCGGCTGAGTACGCTGGATTCAGACTGGAAACTTCATCCAGCCTCGCACCCGCCGCATGGAGCCTCGTTCCCTACTCGCCCTTCCAGATCGGAGATCAATTCCTTTTACCAATCTCTTTTGCCGGCACCAACAGTTTCTATCGCCTGCGGTTCCCAGGCCCCTGAGAACGCAGCCGCCATAACCGCCGGGTCGGCGGCTGATCCTCAGCCCGACCCTTCGGCCTGCGTCCAGCGGATGGCGTGTTGCAGGAGGTCGTTGGCATCCTTGAGCTTCAGCTTCTCCTTGATGCGGGCGCGGTAGGTTTCGATGGTCCGCATGTCCAGATGCAGTTCGTCCGCAATCTGGCGCGTGCCATGCCCCCGGCCAATCATCTCGAAGACGCAAAGTTCACGGTCCGAAAGGCTGTTGAGCGGCAGGCTGGGCCGGGTTTGCGTCCGGCCGACCGCCGTGGCGGCAATTTGCGCCGCCATCTTCTCGCTCAAATAAACGCCGCCGTTCAGCACGGTGCGGATGGCCAGCATGATTTTTCGCGTGGCCTCCTGCTTGGTGATATAACCGCGGGCCCCGGCACGCATGACCCGCTCGGCGTGCAACATTTCATCGTGCATGGAGACCACCAGCACGGCCAGGTCCGGATGCTGACTGTGAATGTCCTTGATGAGTTCCAGGCCGTGCGAATGTTTCAACGTGAGGTCCACAATGGCCAGGTGCGGCTGGGTGGCGGCGATCTTGTCCATGGCTTGAAACCGGTCTTCGGCCTCGCCGCACACGGTCAAATCCGGTTCGCGCAGAATCGCCTCCGTGAGCCGTTCGCGCACCATCGGATGGTCGTCCACCAGCAGGATCCGTTTCGGGTTTTGCGGTGTTGACGGGCTTGGTTTGTTGGTGGCCATAATCAATTCAAACCGGCGGTTGCGGGGCGGAACAGGAAATAATGGTGCCATGTTCCGGGGCCGGTTCAATGCTCAATGCGCCACCGATCACCTGGGCGCGATAACTCATGATATGCAGCCCCATGCCACCTGTGGAACGGTCTGGGGCACTGGCGCCCGCATCCGTTCCCCTGCCCATCCCCAGGCCATCGTCGCTGATTTTCAGCTCAATCCGGTCATACTCGCTTTTCAACTGGATTAAAATCGAACCGGCCTGGCTGTGCTTGACGGCGTTGTTCACCGCCTCCTGCGCAATCCGGTATAAGTGGGTCGCCACCGTATTGTCCGGCACGGACACCGGTTGCGGACACTCCAGCCGGCAATTCACCCGGGCGCGGGCGCTCACGCCCGCGGCCAGTTGCTGCAACGCCAGGCTCAAGCCGTCCGCCTCCAGTTGCACGGGAAAAAGTCCGCGCGCGAGCGCCCGGGCTTCGGTGATGGCGTCATCCAGCACCTGGCCCATTTTTTCCGCGCTGGCCGCCTCCGGCAGCGCCCGGGCGACAAGCTGTTGTTCCAGGGCATGGTTGTCAAAGCCCAGACTGACCAGCTGCTGGCACAGCCCGTCATGCAAGTCCTGGCCAATCCGGGCCTGTTCGCGGTCGCTGATTTCCAGGATTTCGCGCTCCAGCCGGCGCCGGTCCGTGACATCTTCCGCGATGCCGACGATGCGGGTGACCTGGCCGGCGCTATCGCGAATCGGGAAGGCCCGGTCGCGAATCCAGCGCAAGGCGCCATCCGGCCGGATAATGCGGTATTCCAGGTTGTATTCCCCGGTGGCCTGTTTCGTGAGCATGGCCTGGGTCACCAGATCGCGATCCTCCGGGTGAACGGCTTCCAGCCACGCGTCGGGGGACTGGTAGAGTTTTTTGCAACTGCGCCCCCAGATGGTTTCGTAGGCCGGGCTGACATAGACCATGCGGGTTTCGTCCACGTCTCTCATCCAGAAGGCGTCGGTGATATTTTCGGCCAGTTGCCGCAACTGTTGCATGGTTTTGAGCAATTGTTCCTCGGTTTGGCGGCGGTCGCTGACTTCACGTTCCAACGCGTTGGTCCGTTCCTGGATCCGCTGCTCCTGATGTTCCGTCACGTTGCGGACGGCGGACACCAGCAAAACAACCAGCAATGAAATCCCGATCTGCACCCCCAGATTCCAGCAAAGAATGCCCGCTTGCGAGCCATGGTGGGTCTCATCCGCCAACGAAGCGAGCGAACTTGCCAGGGTAGTGATGATGCCGGCCCGGCGGCTCCCGCTCCAGGCGGCGAAAGCGGCAATCAACAGGTAGAACAGGGTGAAATTGATCCGCGAAACGGACCGGTAATCAATGACCGCCACCACCGCGGTCAAAAAAAGGCTGATGACAACGCTGGCCGTTTCCAGTTGTTCTTTCTGGTGCGGATCCCGGTCCTGACGGTTGATGTACTGGATGGCGTAGGATTCAATCACCGCGCCCAGGACGGCCAGCATGGAGACAAGCCAGCCGAAAACAGCTTCGATACGCTGCCTTAGCCGGCCACCTGGTTCTTGCATAATTGCCCTCGTGCGAATCCAACCGCCGCTCCAGAAAACCCCTGCCGGGGAGACTTCTCGCTGCCCGGATCGCTGACCAACCATAACCGTTTTGCCGCACCGAAACAACATCTGGCTGGACCGAAAAGCCCATCGCCGTTTTGGGATTTGCCAGTTCTGCGAAATTCAGGGATAGTGTTCCTCCGTTTTTACGGCCATTTATGAAACCCCAGGTCGAAATCTATGACACGACCCTGCGCGACGGTTCGCAGGGTGAAGGCATCAATTTCTCGGTCACGGACAAGCTCCGCATCGCCGAGAAGCTCGATTCTTTCGGGGTGCATTATATTGAAGGCGGCTGGCCCGGCTCGAACCCCAAGGACATGGAGTTTTTCACCCAGGCCAGCCGGCGCAAATGGAAGAACGCCAAAATCGCCGCGTTCAGCATGACCCGCCGCAAGGGCGTCGCCGTCGAGAAGGACGAGCTGATGCGGCAGATCCTCGACGCGAAAACGCCGGTCGTCACCATCGTCGGCAAGACGTGGCTGTTGCACGTCACCGAGGTCTTGCGCGCCAAACCGGACGAAAACCTGGCGATGATCGGCGACACCATCCGCTTTTTGAAGGACCACGGCAAAACGGTCATCTACGACGCCGAACACAGTTTCGACGGGTTCAAGGATGAGCCCGAATACGCGCTGGCCACGTGGCAGGCCGCGGAAAAGGCGGGCGCGGCGTGCATCGTGTTGTGCGACACAAACGGCGGCTGCCTGCCGGAGGAAATCGCGCGCATCACCGCGGTGGCCAAAGGCAAACTCACGGCCCGCCTCGGCATCCATACCCACAACGACATCGGCGTGGGCGTGGCCAACGCGCTGGCCGGCATCGCCGCCGGCGCCACCCAGGTGCAGGGCACCATCAACGGCTACGGCGAACGCACCGGCAATTGCAACCTCACCAGCGTCATCCCGCTGGTGCATTTCAAATTGAAAAAGACCGGCGTGCCCGCAAACTCGCTCGTCAAGCTCAAGGAACTTTCCGAGTTCGTGGACGAAATGGCCAATGTCCGGCACGACCCGCGTCAGCCGTGGGTCGGGCAGACGGCGTTCGCCCACAAAGGCGGCATGCACGCCCACGCGATCGACCGCGTCGCGCGCAGCTACGAGCACATCCAGCCGGAATCCGTCGGCAATTACCGCCGCGTGCTCATCAGCGACATGTCCGGCCGCTCGAACATCCTGATGAAGGCGGCGGAACTGGGTTTCAAGCTCAAGCCCGAGATGCCGGAGGTGAAAACCATCACCCAGCGCGTCAAGGAATTGGAAAACCAGGGTTGCGAGTTCGAAGCCGCCGAAGGCTCGCTCGCGTTGCTCATCAGCAAGACGCTCAAACATCGCGACCCGCTGTTTCACGTGGATGCCTACCACGTTTCGATGCGGCGCGACGCGAATGAATCCATCTGTGAAGCGACGGTCAAGGTGCACGTCGGCAACAAGAAAGCCCAGACGGTGGCCGAGGGCGATGGCCCGGTGAACGCGCTGGACGGCGCGTTGCGCTCGGCGCTGGTGAAGTTTTATCCGCAACTCAAGAAGGTGACGCTCACCGATTACAAGGTACGCATCCTTGACAGCGACACCGGCACGGCCGCCAAGACGCGCGTGCTCATCGAGTCCACCGACGGCAAGCGCGAATGGGGCACCGTGGGCGTGAGTGAAAACATCATCGAAGCCAGCCTCCAGGCGCTCGTGGATAGCATGGAGTACGCATTGTTGAAGAAATAATTATTTAACATCGAACGAACATCGAACATCGAATAGAACCCCGGAACGCGACCGTTCGACGTTCAACGTTCGATGTTCGATGTTCGATGTTCGTTTTCTGATTTATGCCCGAGATTTCCAAGGCCTACGAACCGCAGTCCGTCGAGGACAAGTGGTATGAATTCTGGCTGAAGCAGGGCTGCTTCACCGCCGACCCGGCGCGCGTGTCGCCCAAACGCCCGGCCTATGCCATCGTCATCCCGCCGCCCAACGTCACCGGCGTGCTCACCATGGGCCACGTCCTCAACAATACCATCCAGGACATCCTCGCCCGCAAGGCGCGCATGGACGGCAAGGAAGTCCTCTGGCTGCCCGGCACCGACCACGCCGGCATCGCCACCGAAGGCGTCGTGGCCCGGCAACTTTCCAAGGAGGAGAAAAAATCCAAACGCGACATCGGGCGCGAGGAATTCCTCAAGCGCGTCTGGACCTGGCAGGAAAAACACGGCGGCATCATCATCCAACAGCTCAAGAAACTCGGCGCGTCGTGCGACTGGACCCGTGAACGGTTTACGATGGACGAACCATACGCCCGCTGCGTGCAGAAGGTTTTTGTAGATCTTTACAAAAAGGGTCTCATCTACCGCGGCAAACGCATGGTGAACTGGTGCCCGGCCACCCAGACGGCGTTGTCCGACGAAGAGGTCATCATGAAGGAGCAGAAAGGCTCCCTCTATTATTTCAAAGTTGAGATTGCGGAGATTCCCGGGACTTTTCTGACGATTGCCACCACGCGGCCGGAGACCATTCCCGGCGACACCGCCGTGGCCGTGAATCCGAAGGACAAACGTTACGCACAGTTCATCGGCAAACACGTCATCCGTCCCCTGCCCGCCGAGTTTCCGCGCGAGCAGAAGCTCATCCCCATCATCGGCGACGAGCACGTGGATTTCGAGTTCGGGACCGGCGTGCTCAAGGTGACCCCCGCACACGACAAGGCAGACTTCGACATCGGCCAGCGCCACAAACTTGAGGTAATCGAGGTCATCACCGCCAACGGCCACATGGGCGACCTCGCGGGCTCAGATTTGAAGGGGCTGGATCGCTTCAAGGCACGCAAGGTTGCCGTGGAAAAACTCACGGAGCTTGGCTCATTGGAAAAGGAGGAACCATATACCAACAACGTCGGTTACAGCGAACGCGCCGATGTGCCGATCGAGCCGCGCCTGAGCGAGCAATGGTTTTTGAAATATCCGAGCGTGGAAAAATCGCGTGCGTGTGTGGAGCAGGAAGATGATTCGGTGGGGCGAGCGTCCTCGCGAGCCGAATCATCCGAAACAAATCCCGGCTCGTCAAGAGCCTCGCCCCACCAGAAAATGCGCTTCCACCCGCAGCGCTGGGCGAAGGTCTATGACCACTGGCTGGGCAACATCCAGGACTGGTGCATCAGCCGCCAGCTCTGGTGGGGACACCGGATTCCGGTGTGGTACAAACGTATAACGCTAACAGAAAAAAACTGGACTGATGAACTTCTCAAATGGGGTTGGGATGATTTCGTAAAAGGCAATTGGGAGAAGTCCGCGGCAAAAAATCCAAGTGAGGCGGTCCACGTCCGCATCGTTCGAGTCGTTGACGGAAAAGAAGTCGATCCTAAATCAGACCCATTGATGCCTGTTGTTGCGGATACTGAAGGTGAGTATGACATTTTTATTGCGACACTTTCAGTGGGTTTGGCAGCGCATTTTGAAAAAACCGGCTTCACCCAGGACCCTGACGTGCTGGACACCTGGTTCAGCTCCTGGCTGTGGCCGTTTGCGACGATGGGCTGGCCGGAGCAGACGCCCACATTGAAGGCGTTTTATCCGACCACCGACCTGGTCACCGGGCCGGATATCATTTTCTTCTGGGTCGCGCGCATGATTATGGCGGGTTACGAGTTCATGGGCGACCCGGAGTTCGGGCTCCCCGATGCCATGCCGTTCCGGAACGTCTATTTCACCGGCATCATCCGCGACAAGCAGGGGCGCAAGATGTCCAAGAGCCTCGGCAATTCGCCCGACCCGCTCGATCTCATCGGCAAATATGGCGCCGACGCACTCCGGTTCGGCACCATGCGCAGCGCGCCGCTCGGCCAGGACATCCTGTTCGACGAACAGAACGTCGAGCTGGGCCGCAATTTCTGCAACAAGCTCTGGAACGCCTGCCGCTTCCGCCAGATGGTCGGCGACGGCGGCGGCGCCACCTTCGAAATTCAGGGCGAAATTGATCCCAAGCTGCTGTCGTCGGATGACAAATGGATCCTGTTGAAGCTCGACGCCGCCATCCGCGAGATGGACACCGCCTTCGCCGAATACAAATTCAGCGATGCCACAGCCACGCTCTACCGCTTTTTCTGGAACGAATATTGCGACTGGTACGTCGAGGCGAGCAAAGCCGTGCTGGCACACGGCGTTGAATCGTCGTCCGGTTCAACGATTCAACCATTCAACGATCCAACGAGTTCTGCCCGCAAGGCGAACACGCTCGCGGTCATTGACTTCGTCCTTTCGCACACACTGCGCCTCTTCCACCCGTTCCTGCCGTTCATCACGGAGGAACTCTGGCATGGGATGGGTTATGCCGAGGACATGCCGGAAGACCAGGGCGGCCAGACCATCATGTTTGCGCCCTGGCCCAAGCCGCTGGACGAGGATTTCAAAGGCCATTACGGTCTTGATGACTGTTACCTGAAAATCGCCGGCGCAAAATATGATCTCGTCACCGAAGGGCGCAACCTGCGCCGTACGGCGAACATCCCGGCGAACAAAAAAGTCCGCTTCGTTTTGAAACCGGCCAATCACGTGCCGCCGCACGACGTCGAAGTGCTCAAGCTGCTGCTCAACGCCGAGACGTTCGAAGTGGACGCGAATTTCTCGCCCGGCAAAAACACGCTGACGGTGCGCGCCGAGCTGGGCGATTTATTCCTGCCACTGGAAGGCCTGATCGACAAGGTAGCCGAGACCGCACGGTTGAAAAAGGAACTGGAAAAAATCGGGGCCGAGATTGCCAAAATCGAACAGAAGCTGGCCAACCCGAACTTTGCGCAAAAAGTCCCGCCGAACGTTTTGGCCGAGCACCAGCAGCGCCTGGCCGAATGGCAGGGTAAGCGCGACCACGTCAAAACCGCGCTGACCGCATTGCAGGGTTGAACGACTGTAGCGTCGAGCCTGCGGCTAGAATCGGCGCACAACGCCGACAATACAACCATCATCGTTCTCGTCCTCGTCCTCGTTCTCGTAATCGAAATGAGGCTGTCTCGATTTGACGGACAGAGAATTGGATAAACGTGTATGCTGAAAGCTATCAAAGAAACCTCTGTCAAAATCCGTCGCAAGTTCGACCAAACCTTCAAGCGCGAAGCTGTCG
>Ga0265338_10003387_pt1 | contig 22494 bp, 17 predicted proteins | sample 42126metaG_FD_193579 | JGI IMG/M metagenome (GOLD analysis project Ga0265338, IMG submission 193579) | Rhizosphere microbial communities from Carex aquatilis grown in University of Washington, Seatle, WA, United States - 4-21-26 metaG | ecosystem: Host-associated > Plants > Roots > Rhizosphere... | reverse complement strand
CGGATGGACGGTGGCCGTGATGTCGACCGACACGCTGCGCCCGGCCGGCACCGAGATCGTCCTGGTCTGACCGGACGGCGTCGTGATCCGGACCGACGCCGCCGCCTTCGGCGCGGACAGCAGCAGCAGGCAGCGGCCGCCATCCGGCTCGCGGCCGTCGGCGATCCCGGCCGGCCCGGTCAGCGCGGCCGTGGCCGCCAGCCAGATCAGGTCCGGCCGGTCCGGCGGCGAGATCGCCTCGGACAGGCCTTGCGCCAGGATCGGCTGGTCGCTGGTGAGCTCGACCGCACCGGTGGCGCCGGCCAATGCGCGGTTGAGGCTGAGCGCGCGGGTGCGACCGGCGCGCAGGATGACCTGGTCGATACCGGCCGGGGCGAACGAGCCCGATCCGGTGACCAACCGGACGTTGACGGTCGCGTCGAGACTGCCGGGGTTGGCCAGGACCAGCTCCTGCGGGCCCTTGCCCGCCACGAATCCGGCCACCAGGGCGGAGCGGGCCGGCGCCGCAGTGGCCGGCATGTAGTCGGCACCGTCCGAGTGCAGACCGGAGCTGTGCCGATGCAGCAGCGCGGCGGTCACCGCACCGCTGGAGGCGTGCACGTGCACCGCCACCGTCGGCGCGTCGGGTGCGATCGAGGCGATCGTGATCCGGATCACCGAGCGCGGCCGGATCCGCAGGGCGTCGACGGTCGGCGTCGACATCGGCCCCTTCGTGCCCCACAGCGAGATCGAGATCTCGGCCGCGGTCGGCGCCGGGTCGGCGATGACCAGCGCGTCGGTGTAGCCGACCCGGCCGTCGGCGCCGGCAAACCACCAGTCCGTGGCCGGCGCGACACAGCTGGCTCCGGTCAGGCCGCGGAAACGGCCCGCGCCGGTCAGGCCGACCTGGTCGGCCACCAGGGACGCGGCCACCGAACCGGACGCCGCCACGGCGACGGTCTCGTTGACCTTCGGCCGGCTCTTGATCCAGCCGGTGGGTGCGAGCGGCAGCGCCGAGGGCTTGCTCTTGCCGCCCGCGAGCACCGTCGCGGTCACGCCGCCGGTGCTGGTCGACGGCGGCGTCAGGGCACTGGCCAGGTCGGCCGCGACCGCGGTGGTGGTCGTGGGGCCGGCCCCGTCGATCGCCGGGCAGACCAACGTCGCGGAGGTGATCGGCGCGGTCGCCGCCCGCACGGGGGGGACCTTCGACGCGGTCGTCCCGGTCACGCTCCCGACCACCGCCGCCCCCACGAGCAGGGCAGCGAGGGCGCTGGCGACGATCGGCGGCCGGCTCATGACAGGCCGTCCGGGTCATCGTCGGCCCGGCGGGCCGGGATTGCGACGACCGCGGCCACGACGACCGCGACCAGCTCCACCCACAGCCACTCGCTGCGCGCCCCGTCGTCGAAGCTGATCCGCAGCCGCCCGCTGATCGCCGGCAGAACGAACGCCTGCGCCCACCCGTACGCCGTCCGCCGCGGCAACGGCTTGCCGTCGAGCGTCGCCCGCCAGCCGCGGTCCGCCGGCTCGGCCAGCACCGCGATGCTGCCGACCACCGGCGACGAGTAGGGCACATCGGCCGAGCCGGGCGTGGCCGGGAGCGCGACCGCGTGCGGGTCGGTGGGCACCTGACCGGCCAGCGCGGCGCTCGCCGCGGCACCGCGGAGCACGGTGAGCTCGCTGGTCGGAAGGGACGAGCGCCACACCGTCGCGCCCGGTGCCGGCACGACGACCAACGTGGCCGCGCGCCCGAGGGCCGACGACACCCGGCCGGTGCTGCCCGCCGGCACCACGACGTAGGCGATGTCGAACGGGGTCAGCTCAGCGCCCGCACCGGGCCGGCCGGCGACCAGGTCGCGGACCGCGGTGTCGAGATGCGCGGCCGCCGCACTCGACCCGCTCGGTGGCGCGGTCTCGGCGTCGCCGAGCTGCGGGCCACCCGGCCGGCGAACGATGGCATACGAGATCAGCGGGCCGGCCGAGGACAGGACCAGCGCCCGGGGCGAGTTCGGCTTGAGTGCCAGCTCGGACTGGATGAACAGCGGCAGCACCCGCGAGTCCGACCCGGACAATGGACCGTCGGCGCCGCGCACCACCCAGCCGATCGCCAGGTCGCCGGTCGAGACGACCGCCAGGGCCACCAGAGCCGCGGCCGCGGGTTGCCGCCAGCCGAAGCTCTGCTGCCGCAGCCGCGGTCGTGCGCCGGTCACCGCAACCAGGATCGCGAGCAGCGCCCCGGCGCCGGCCACGAGCAGGGCCAACCCCGGCCAGTGCCGGCTCGCCGGAAGCCCGGCGGTGACTCCGGCCGTCCTGGTCAGTGCCACGGCGAGCGCGACCCCACCCACCAGCAGGACGCCGCCGGTGCGAGCCGCGGTGAGCCGGCTGCGGCGGGTGAGTCCGAGGATCGCCGCGATGAGGATCGGGACGCCGATCCAGATCGGGGGCTGGGCCGGCCCGCCGGCGTGCAGCAACGCGAGCGCCACCCCGGAGGGTGGCTGATGCGCGGTGTAGAACTCCGGCAGGCCGCTCGCCGACAACAACAGGCTCGGATGACGGACGACGTGCGCCGTCCACGGGACCAGCACGGCCAGTGGTACGACGAGGATCGCCGCGACCGCGATCAGCCGCTTCATGGCCACGAGCCGCTGGTCCGACTCCCACGCCATGAAGCCGACGGCGATCACGAGCGCCGGCAACGCGATCAGCCAGAGCAGCGGAGCGAACGCAACCACCACCGACAGCAGCAACCCGGCGGCGACCCCGCGGCGCCAGCCGCCCTTGTCCATCCGGATCGCGCTCGCGGACAGCCGCATCACCAAGGGCAGCAGGATCGCGGTGACCGCGACGTCGAGTCGCCCGCCGGCCACGGCGCCGGTCACCGCGGGCAGCAGTGAGTAGACGATCGCCACCCAGACCCGCGCCCGCACCGCACCGGTCAGCCCGCGCGCGGCGACGAACGCACTCAACGCCGACAGCGGCACGACCCCGAGCAGAATCACGTCGACCGCGAGCCACACCTTCCCGAGCGCAAGCGTTGACAAGATCGCGAGCACCGCGATCGACGGCGGTGCAGGGGTGACCGAGCCGAGCTGCGACGGGTGCCACGACGACGTGTAGATCGACCACAGATCGCGAGCGCCGTTCGGCGCCGGCAGGAGTCGCCCGCCGTGCAGTGCCGTGCTGAGCAGATGCCGATCCGCGGCGAACGCCAGCAGCGCCATCGCCACGAACAGCAGGGTCGCCGGGCGGCGCAGGAATCGCGCGAGCACACCGTCGTCGATGGTGAGGGACTCGGACTCCTCGGCAACCGGCCCGGTTTCCGCGACCGCGGTCCGCCGGGAGGTCGTCGTACCGGGCCCGCTGGGTCGCGCGATCCGGAACGGCGAGGAGCGCCAACGGGCCAGGCCCGTCGGGAACAGGTGGCGCAACTGGTGATGGCTGAGCTGCCGGGCGCCGGCCCGATCGCGCCGCCCGGTCACCAGCAGGCCGGGCTGGAGGTAAACCTCACCGACGGCGATCAGCTCCGCGGCCGCCCTGGTCGGCCGGCGCGAGATCACCAGCAGCCCGAGGGCGCGCAGCGCACCACCGACGAGGTAGCGCGCGAGCAGCAGCGGCACGAGCCCGGGCGCAGTGTTGGTGAGGACCACCTGCATCCCCGAGCGGCGCCGCACGACGTAGGGCGAGCCGCTCTGCGTCGAGCACTCGCGCCGCCCGACGGTCTGCGCGCGCACATGCCGCACGACGGCCTGCGCGGCGACCACCACTCGGCCACCGGCGGCGTTGATCCGCCAGCCGAGGTCGACGTCGTCGCCGTACGCCGACCAGGCCGGGTCGAGTCCGCCGAGGCGAACCCAGATGTCGCGCCGGACCATCGCGGCGGCCGTGCTGACCGCGAGCACCTCGTCGACCTCGTCGCGCTGGCCCTGGTCGAGCTCGACCCCTTCGACCCCGGTGTCGATGTGGCCGGTCGCGTCGATGGTGCGACCGGCCTCGAGCAACCGCGGCCCGCCCCAGCCCCGCACCTTGGGGCCGACCATCCAGACCGAGGGCGCCTGTGTCACCCGTACGAGCAGCTCGTCGAGCGCGCGCGGGTCCGGCGCACAGTCGTCGTGCAACAGCCAGATCCACTCGACCGGCCCGGACCCGTCGGTCGGCAGCTCGGCGATGCCGAGCGACTCCAACCCGGCCTGCACTGCATCGCCGTAGGGAGTCTCGCGGGGCAACGACACCACGGTCGCGGCGCCGAACTCCTCGCCGAGGATCGCGAGCGTCTCGTCGGTGCTCCCGGTGTCGACCGCGACGATCCGGTCCGGCGACCGGGTCTGGGCGGCGATCGCGTCGAGCACTTCGGGTAACCACTCGGCGCCGTCGTGACACACCAGGACAGCGGTCACCCGGTGGCCCTCGTGGCGAGGGTGCGTCGGCGTCTCAGTCATCGGGAAGGTGTCATCACAGGCGCGCCCGATCCGCCGGGCAGCGGCTCAGCCTATGTCACCGGCCTTTGCCGTCCCATGAACGGCGATCACTCAGAGCAACGGCAGAGCGTCAGACGACGCGGCGCTTCAGGCGGCGGCGTTCGCGCTCGGAAAGTCCGCCCCAAATGCCGAACCGCTCGTCGTGCGCGAGCGCGTACGACAGGCATTCGCCGCGAACGTCGCACCGCCCGCATACGCGCTTCGCCTCCCGGGTGGACCCGCCCTTCTCGGGGAAGAAGGCCTCCGGGTCGGTCTGAGCGCACAACGCCTCCTCCTGCCAAGGCAGCGTCTGCGGCTCGTCATCGGGATCCAGCAGGATCAGCGGCTCGGTCATAGCGCCTCCGCTTCACTGTGCGCGCACCCGACAGATGGCGCGTGGAGTGTCCTGGTCAGCACGATGGTTCGGCTCGCGGCGAATAACACGTGTGGAATTACACGCGCGTCACAGCCGAAAAGTCAAGTGAGTGGGTGGTAATGCACCGCTCTGCCCGGGGATTCGCGGCCGGTTTACGACGCGGGACACCCGGTTGGGGACGGCGAGGGCGAATCGGTCGGGGTCGGACTGTCGGTCGGGCTGGGGCTGTCGGTCGGAGTGGGACTCTCGATCGGCGAGGGACTCGGCGTCGGGGACGGTGGGTCGGTCGGGCTGTCCGTCGGCGTCGGGCTGTCCGTCGGCGTCGGGCTGTCCGTCGGGGTCGGGCTGTCCGTCGGCGTCGCACTGTCCGTCGGGGTCGGGCTATCGGTCGGAGTCGGGCTATCCGTCGGCGTTGGCGAGTCAGTGGGCGAGGCTGTCTGCGTCGGTGTCTGCGTCGGCGTCGCGCTAGGTGTCGCGCTAGGTGTCGGGCTCGGCGACGGGGTGGCCTGCTGCGAGGTCCGGACCACGGTGAAGCTGTCGATGACCGATACGGACGAGATGCTCGTGACCGTCGAGGCAGTCTGCGCCGGCATCACGGTCGACACGCTCAGCGTGGTCTGTCCGGTGCCGGCTGCCGGTGCGCTGACATCGACCACGAGACAGTGGAACACCGCCCGCCGGACCGCCGAAAAGCCGACGGCGCCATCGACCACCTGCAGCGCCTTGCCAGTGCCGCCGAGGGCGGTGTCACCGCCGGTCCAGCGCCACACCTTCGGTGCGGTCGGACTCCCGGAATCGCCTGAGTCGGTGGCGCCGTACCAGCTTGCGTAGAGCCCGTTGCCACCTCCGCCGACACAGACATAAGTGGTTCCGTCGGTGACCGGACTGATCGTTGCGCCGGGTGCGACGTGCCGCGTGACGTGGCCACCGATGATCGGGTTCGTGCGCTCGTACGCGTGCACATGGCCGCTGATCACCAGGTCCACCTGGTACTGGTCGAACAGCGGGGACCAGACGTCGCGCAGCCCACCGTCCGAGCCGTGTTCGACATTCGTCGAGTAGCAACAGCAGTTGCACACGACGACGACGAAGTCGATCCCGCTTCCGGCGCTGCGGCACTTCGCCAACTGGGTGGCGAGCCAGGCCGTCTGCGCACCGGCGGTGTATCCGGTGTTGATGGTCTCCTGCGCAGACAGGTCGTTGCCGTCGAGATGGATGAACGCCACGTTTCCGTAGCGGAAGGTGAACACGACCGGGGAGCCGGAGCTCGGGTCGTAGGGCTGCGCGAACCTCGCGACGTACCCGGCGTAGCCGTCGAGCCCGAGCGGCTCGACCTCGTGTGCACCGACCGATGACATCCACGGCAGCGACTGGGTGACCGGGCCCACCATTGACAAGTACTTGTCCCACTGCGGTGGGTAGAAGCCGGTGACGTCCGGATACTTCAGTCCCTCGGGAGTCGCGTACGCCAGGTCGCCGGCCACGAGATGCAGCGCGGGTCGCAGCGCCGCCACGAGCGACACCATCGGTCCCGCGGTCGCGGCGCTGGCGGCCTCGTCGCCGAAGGCGGTGAACCGGAAGTTCGTCGGCCCGCCCGGCGCGGTCGTGAGGGTGGCGTCCGGACCCCACGTAGTGCCGTCGTTGCTGACCGAGTAGTGGTACGTCGTTGCGGGGGTGAGGCCGCTCAACAGCTTGTGGTAGTAGACCGTGTTCTCAACCGGTTCGGACAGCGGCGGGGTGGGAATGACCACGGTCTGCGCACTGTCCGCGGGAGCGACATTGCTGTACGGACTGCTGGTCAGGCCCCAGCGAACCTTCGGGGTGAGGACCTTCTGGACCGCCCCGGTGGCCGACCCCATCGACCACGACACGTACATCTGCGAGGTCGGATCGGGACCGTAGGCGATCCACTCCGGGCCGATCGTCGGCACCGCCGCGATCGCCGGCGGCGGGTTCCAGAGCCTCGGTGCGGCACCGGCCGCACCGAGCACCGCCGCCCCACGAAGTACCGTACGGCGCCCATAGCGCGGAGTTGTCTCCGACGCGTGCTTTGAGCTTCCGTTGGCTCGTATGACCGAACGGTAGCCCTCTGAAGATCAAATACCTGGAAAGCACGTGCGTGTCTTATTGCGAAGTTTCGATCGCGCTCGACCGTCGTAGGTCGTCCGTCGGACAGTCGATCCGGACGGCCGGACCGCTGGTTAGCGGGCCGGCTTCGGCTTCGTGGATTTCGACGCCTTCTTGGCCGGCGCGGCCGTCCGCGGCTTGGCCGCGACGACCCGGAAGCTCGAGTCGGTCGAGTCGGGCCCGCTGAACTGTTCCGCCGGCTGGATCGGCTCCGACAGCACCGCGAGCTCCGGCGGAACCGACGGGATCTCGATCACCGGCGCCCCGTCCTGAGTACGCCGGAATCGTTCTGCGTCACGCGCATCGCGACGCCGATCCACGACCTCACGCATCCGGCCGGTCAGCGACCGCCGGCCACGGCCCGACAGCCCAACAGCGAACTCTTCGAGCACGTCGTGCAGCACCCGGTCGCGCTCCCGCTCCAACCACTGGTCGCGCTCGCCGAGGTAGGCGAGCAGTGCTTGGCCGGCCCCGACGAGCCGGTCGGTGCTGCCATCGAGGGTGCCGGTGACGCCGCGGATCGCGCCGAGCTGTCCGGTCAGGGCCTGGCTCATGTCGTCGAGCCCCGATTTGACCTCGTTCTGCACCGCCTCGAGGACCGAATGCGCGGTTGCACCGTGCTGCTCGACCTCCTCGAGGGCGTCGGCCAGGTCAGAGCGGACCGCGGCAAGGTCGGCGGTGAAGCCGGCCCGCACTGCCGTGTTGGCCTGCTCAACTCGCGAGAGCGCGCCACCGACCTCGTCCGCCACCCGGCTGCTGACGTCGGCGAATCCGTCGATCACGGCATCCTGCAGCCGCGAGATCGCCGCTTCGAGAGCGCTGAGGCGGGCCTCGATCGCGTTGTCGCGCGTTGCGTCGACGCGGTCGGTCAGATCCACGACCCGATCGCGCTCCCCCGACCCGACAAGCACGTCGAGCCGCCGCGACAAAGCGGCTTGCTCGCCCGCCGTCACCGAGTAGGGATCTGTGTCCACGTTGAACTCCTTGCACGACCTGCCGACGCGATCTGGTCGGTCTCAGCCTGCCACGCGAAGCCCCCCGCACGGCCCGTGACACGACGTCTGCATGCAATCGACTTCGAGCCGTAGGCGAGACTGCTCCGCGTGCGTGTCACGGTGCTTTCGGGCGGAGTCGGCGGGGCCCGATTCCTGCTCGGGCTGCGCGAGCTCGGACACGAGATCACGGTGATCGCCAACACCGGCGACGACATCACCATGCTCGGGCTGCGGATCTGTCCCGACCTCGACACCGTCATGTACACCCTCGGCGGCGGGATCTCCGCCGAGCGCGGATGGGGCCGCGAGGACGAGACGTTCCGGATCCGCGACGAGCTAGCCGCGTACGCCGCAACACTCGACGACTCGTCCGGCTCCGACGCGGTGCGGTCGTGGTTCGGGCTGGGGGACATCGACCTGGCCACCCATCTGCTCCGCTCGACCTGGCTCGCGGACGGAGTGCCATTGTCGGAGGTGACCCGGCGGCTTTGCCGGCGATGGCAAACCGGAGTCCGGTTGCTGCCGGCGAGCGACACCCCGGTCGAGACCTACGTCAACCTCGTCGACGGCCGGCGGGTGCACTTCCAGGAATGGTGGGTGCGGTTGCACGCCACCATCCCGGCGACCAGCTTCGACCTCGTCGGCGGGAAGTCCGCGGAGCCTGCTCCCGGTGTCATCGAATCCATCCGCGACGCCGACGTCGTGCTCCTGCCGCCGAGCAACCCGGTCGTGTCGATCGGGGTGATCCTCGGCGTACCGGGCATCGCGGCGGCACTCGAGACGACTGCCGCACCGGTCGTCGGCGTGTCACCGATCCTCGGCGGCGCTCCGGTGCGGGGCATGGCGGATGCCTGCCTTGCGGCCATCGGCGTCGAGACATCAGCGCTGGCGGTCGGGATCCACTACGGCCGGCGCGGCGCCGGAGGCCTCATCGACGGATGGCTGGTCGACACCGTGGACGCGGCGGCGGTGCCGGCACTGCACGATCTCGGGCTGCGCGCCCGGGCGATGCCGCTGCTGATGACGGACCTCGAGGCAACCACCGCGATTGCTTCGGCAGCACTCGCCCTTGCGGCCGAGGTCGGCTCGTGACCGCGCGGCTCGAGGTCTGGGGCGTCGACGGACTTCCGGAAGTCACCGACGGCGACGACATCGCCGGCCTGATCATCGGCGCCGACCCGGGACTGCAGGACGGCGATGTCGTCGTCGTCACGAGCAAGATCGTGTCGAAGGCCGAAGGCCGCTTGGTCGCCGGACGTCGCGACGACCATCTCGCCGCCGAGTCGACCCGGGTGGTGGCTCGGCGCGGTGACACCCAGATCGTCGAGACCCGGCATGGCTTCGTACTCGCCGCGGCCGGCATCGACGCCAGCAACGTGCCCGACGGGACAGTGGCGCTCCTGCCGGTCGACCCCGACGCGTCAGCAGGTCGAATTCGCGCGGGTCTGCGGGACGGCGTCGGTGTCGACGTCGCGGTCATCGTCAGCGACACCATGGGCCGGCCGTGGCGGGAGGGTGTCGTCGACACCGCGATCGGTGCGGCCGGGATCGACGTGCGGTGGGATCTTCGCGGGCAACCCGACACGTCCGGCCGCCCGCTGGAGGCAACGATGATCGCGATCGCCGACGAGCTGGCCTCGGCCGCCGACCTCGTCAAGGGCAAGCTCGGCTCGACGCCAGTCGCCGTCATTCGCGGTTTTCCCTTTAGCCGCAACGATTCTGACCTGGGTGCGCGGCCACTGATCCGCGCGGCGGCCTATGACATGTTTCGTCTCGGTACTCGCGAGGCGATGCATCAGGTCGTGGTCGACAGCACACCGGCCCCGGTCGGGGCCGACTATGCCGACAACACGGATCCGACGCCGGTGGTGCGAGCGGTTGCCACCCTGGGCTTCGTCGACGTCACGCTCTCCGTGAGCTCCGACGGGAGCACCGTCACCGCGTCGGGCGACCCGCTGACGGTTGGGATTGCAGTCGGTCGCCTACTAGCTGCCCTCGCGGCCGAGGACCTGCGAGGTCAGGTGCGGGTCGAGGGCGACACCGCCGCCGTAGTCCGCGTCGTACGTCCCTGACCACGGCGGTCAGGGCAGCGGCGAGAACCGGATCGCGGCGTCGGGGATGACCGCGCCGGTCCAGATCCGGATGCCCGCGGCGAGATCGTTGTTCGCACCGATCTGCGCGCCATCACCGATGACCGCATCCGCGAGCGTCGCACCCGCACCGATCCGCGCACCTGCTCCGACCAGGCATCGGGTCAGCCGCGCACCCGCCGCCACCTGCACGTCGTCACCGAGCACCGATCCGTCCACGACCGCGTCAGCGTCGATCCGCACATTGGCGGCGAGCGCCGAGCCGCCCGACACCGCGGCGCTCGGGTGCACGACCGCACTCGCATCGACCAGCGCCTCGCCGGTCGGCCCGGCTAACGCCGGCGACACCAGCACGCCACGCACGACGTCCGAGCTGCCCGCGACGAACGTGTCCGGGGTGCCGACGTCCAGCCAGTACGACGTCTCGATATAGCCCATCACCACCGCTCTGGCCGCCAGCAGGTCGGGAAAGGTCTCGCGCTCCACCGAGACCGGGCGACCGGCCGGGATCTCGTCGATCACCGAGCGGGTGAAGACGTAGCAACCGGCGTTGATCCGATTGGTCACCGGCCGTTCGGACTTCTCGATGAAGCCGGTCACCCGACCGTGCGAATCCGTTGGCACACAACCGAAAGCGCGGGCATCCGCGACCTCGACCAGATGCAACGTGACCGCGGCGCTGCGCCGCCGATGCAGGTCGAGCTGGGCGTGGAGGTCATGCCCCGACAGGACGTCGCCGTTGATCACCAGCACCGGAGCATCAGGATCCGACGCGAGCCGGTCCGCGACGTTGCGGATGCCGCCGCCGGTCCCGAGCGGGGTGTCCTCGGTGACGTAGTCGATCCGGATCCCGAGGTCGGATCCGGTGCCGAAATAGTCGCTGAACACCTCAGGCAGGTACGACGTCGCCAGCACGACGTGGTCAACCCCGGCGGCGGCGAGCCGGGCAACCTGATGGGCGAGGAACGGCACGCCGGCCAGGTGCAACATCGGCTTGGGGGTGCGAAGCGTCAGCGGTTGCAGCCGGGTGCCCTGGCCTCCGACCAGGATGACCGCCTCCACGAGGGCGGTCAGCCCTGCGAGGCAGCGCGTGCGTAGGACGCGAGGTGAGCCTCGGCGCTGGCCTGCCAGGTGAACTCCCTGGACCGGCTGAGCGCGGCCTCGGACAGGCTGTGCCGGCGGACCTCGTCGTCGAGCAGAGCCGACAGCGCCGCCCCGATCGACGCGGCGTCGGGCTCGGTGTAGGCAACCGCGTCGCCACCAACCTCGGGCAGCGACAGCCGCTGGGTGGTGAGCACCGGGGTGCCGCAGGCCATCGCCTCGAGGACGGGCAGACCGAAGCCCTCGCCGTGGCTCGGGAAGGCGACCACGGTCGCACCGCCCAGGAACCCGGGCAGATCGGCAAACCTCAGGTAGCCGGGCCGGACGACCCGAAGATGGCTCGGCACCTCGGCGATGGCGATATCGACATCGTCGTCCCAGCCGCTGCCACCGGCCAGCACCAGGGCCGGCGGATCGTCCCGCCAGCTCACTGCCTCGACCCAGCCGCGGATCAGCGCCGGCACGTTCTTGCGGGGCTCGAGCACCCCGAGGAAGGCGATGTACGAGCCGTGCAACCCGAGCCGAGCCGCGACCCGGGCCTTATCCGCATCGGTCGGCACGTGGAACAGCTGCGGGTCGACCCCGTGGTAGGCGACGTCGATCAGCGTGGGGTCGGCATCGAGGACGCGGATCAACTCGTCGCGGGTCGCCTTGCTGGGGACGATGACCCGGGTCGCGCGGCGCAGCGCCGTACGGGTCGCCGACCGGAAGAACGTGCCCTTCACGGCGGTGATCGCCTCGGGCTGGGTGAAAAAGGTCGCGTCGTGGATCGTCACGACGACCGGGATACCGACCCGCAACGGCATCGTGTAGTGCGGCGAGTGCACGACCTCGGCGGCGAGCTGCTGGGCGACCAGCGGGAGCCCGGTCTGCTCCCACGCGAGCCTGGCCGGGCGGTGCGCGATCGCGGCCGGTCCGGGGACCACAACCGCTTGTGGCGCAAGCAGTGAATAGCGCTCTGCGTCGGCACGCTGGCAGACGATGGCAAGGTCTGCACCGGCGCTGCCCAGCGCGCCGAGAAGGCCGTCGACGTAGCGCCCTACCCCGCCCCGGTCGGCTGGGACAGCGGTCGCGTCGACCAGCACTCGGGGGGCCACGAGCGGCTCCCTCCCCGTCTGATCTGCGTGTTGAAGTCCGTCTTGTTCTTCCAGCATTCAGCGTAACCCTCGACGGGGTCTGCTGCAGGTGCGACACCCATTCGTTCACCCGGACGACGACTAGCGGATCCTTGCGACGTGACCACCCCCGCCGATCTGCTGTCCGACCAGCTTTCCCGCGACGGGTCGCGACCCCTGATCACCTCCTACGACGACCGGACCGGGGAGCGGGTGGAGCTCTCCGTCGCGACGACCGCGAACTGGGTCGCGAAGACCGCGAACCTCCTGGTCGACGAGTACGGCGTGGACCCCGGCGACCTGGTGACGGTCCAACTCCCGATGCACTGGCAGGCGATCATCGTCCTGCTCAGCTGCTGGTCGGTGGGCGCGCAGGTCTCGTTCGAGCCGGGCGGCGGCGCCGTACTGACCGTCACCACCACGGACGCGGACGCCGTCGGCGAGTACAGCATCCTCGCGCTGTCCCTGGCACCGATGGGAGCCGACTTCAGCCGGCTGGTCGCCGCGCAGCCCGATGTTTTCGTCGGGCTCGACTCCAGCGGCGCGGACCTGGTCGAAGCCGCCGCACCGGATCTGCCGTACGCCGCCCGGGTGCTCACCGTCCTGCCCTTCGACCGCGCGGACGCGCTGTCCTACGGCCTGATCGGACCGCTCGCGGTCAGCGGGTCGATCGTGGCGGTGGCGAATGCCGATCCGGCCGCGCTGGCCAGCCACGCCCGCACCGAGCGGGTGACCCACACCCTGGGCGTGACCATCGCCGACCTCCCCCGCCTCGACCACTGACCCCCGAAAGCAATGTCACATTGCTTGGCGGAGGGCGAGGAAGGGGGTCATCGAGTCGGGGTCCTTCAGGGCGCCGGCCGACACGGCCTGTTCGATCGCGACGCCGTCGAGGACCCGCTTGACCGGCACCTCGCACTTCTTCCCGTTCAACGTACGAGGGACGACACCGATCTCGATGATGTCGTCGGGCACGTGCCTCGGCGAGAGCTGTGAACGGATCCGGCTGCGCAGCTCCGGCGCGACCTCGTCGAGCGAGACACCCGGCCTGAGCACCACGAACAGCATCAGCCGCCCCTCGACCCCGGCCGCCGACGTGTCGACCACGAGCGAGTCCTCGACGGCCGGCAGGTCCTCGACGACCTGGTAGAACTCGCTCGTCCCCATCCGGACCCCGCCACGGTTGAGGGTCGAGTCGCTGCGGCCGTAGATGACGCACGACCCGTCCGCGGCGATCTTGATCCAGTCGCCGTGGCGCCAAACATCGGGATAGACCTCGAAGTACGCGGCCCGCAGCCGCGACCCGTCCGGATCGTTCCAGAAGCCGACCGGCATCGACGGCATCGGCGCGGTGACCACCAGCTCGCCCACCTCGTCGATGACCGGGTGCCCTGCCTCGTCGAACGCCTCGACCGCGCACCCGAGCAGGCGACAGGGGATGACCCCGGCATGCACCGGCAGCCACGACGCCCCACCGACGAACGCGCTGCACACATCGGTTCCGCCGGACAGCGACGACAGCATCACCTCGGGGCTGACCCGGTCATAGACCCAGGCGAAGCCGTCGGGGGGTAGCGGCGCTCCGGTCGACCCGACGGTGCGCAGCGCCTCGAGGTCGAGGTCACGGCCGGGGTGCAGGTCCGCCTTCAGGCAGGCCTGGATGAACGGCGCACCAAGACCGAGGCAGGTGATCCGGTGCCGCTCTGCGAGGCGCCACAACGTGTCCGGCTCGGGGTAAGCCGGGTTTCCGTCGTACAAGACGATGGAGGCGCCCACCGCAAGCCCTGAGATCAGCAGGTTCCACATCATCCAGCCGGTTGTGCTGAACCAGAAGAAGCGATCCCCCGGCCCGAGGTCCAGGTGCAGCGCCAGCTGCTTCGAGTGCTCGAGCAGCATCGAGCCCTGACCATGCACGATCGGCTTCGGCAGACCCGTGGTGCCGGACGAATACAGCACCCAGAGCGGGTCGTCGAAGGCCATCGGCTCGAACTGCAGGTCCCCCTCGGTCGCGAGCAGCTCGGCCCACGTGGCCGAGCCGTCATGCCGGGCCTCCGGGTCGAGACAGGGAACCAGAACGGTCGCCTTCAACGACGGCAGGTCGCCGACGAGCTCGCGCACGGTCGCGCCGATCTCGAAGCCCTTGCCGCCGTACCGATAGCCGTCGACGGCGAACAGCACGACCGGGTTGATCTGGGTGAAGCGGTCCGCAATCGCGGTCGGTCCGAAGTCCGGCGAGCAGCTCGACCAGATCGCGCCGAGCGCGGCGACCGCCAGCACCGCTACCAGCGCCTCGACCCCATTCGGCAGGATCGCGGCCACCCGGTCACCGCGCCCGACGCCCTGGGACCGCAGCCAGGCTTGGACACTCGCGACCTGGCCGCGCAGCTCGGCCCAGGTGGCGACGGTCTCCTGGCCGTCCTCACGGGCCGCGATCACCGCGACCGTGTCGCCCTCGACCCCGCCGACCGGAAAGAGCAGATGCTCGGCGTAGTTCAGCCGGCCGCCGGAGAACCACGTGGTGCCGGGCATGGCGTGAGAGTCGAGCACGCGACTCGGGCGGCGCGACCAACGGATTCCGAGCCAGTGATCGAGCGACGACCAGAAGCCGTCGAGGTCGTCGATTGACCACCGGTACAGATCGTCGTACGACGTGAACCGCAAACCTCGGTGGGTTTCGACCCATCGCGCGAAGTTCGTGAGACGCGAGGCATCGACCCGCGCCTGACTGGGTGTCCAGAGCAGATCGCCTTCACCGACCACGACCGGCACGCTAGCGGCAGCACCCGCGGGGGCACACGTCGTGGGCGGGTCCGAGCCCCGACAACGCCAGTCTTGGGGCCGTCGGATCAAGGCGCTCCTCGACCAGCTCCCGCACCATCGCCACGAAGCGCGGATCGGTGCCGGGCGTCGGCGTACGGGTCAGCCGGATCCCGAGGTCGGCAGCGATCGCGGCCGCCTCGACGTCGAGGTCCCACTTGACCTCGAGATGGTCGGACAGGAACCCGACCGGCACCACGACGAGGTCGGTCACCCCGGCTGCAGCGAGCGCGCGAAGGTGATCGCCGATGTCGGGCTCGAGCCAGGGAACCGAGGGCGGTCCGCTCCGGCTCTGGAACACCAGGTCCCACGACAGCCCGGGAGCCGCGGCCGTCGCGATCACCTGGGCCGCCGCCGTGAGCTGCGCGACGTACAGGTCACCGTCCGGACCGGACTGCGCCGCCATCGACACCGGGATCGAATGCGCGGTGAAGGCCAGCCGGGTCGTGACGAGGTTGACCGGCTCGATCTGCGCGACCGCGCGTCCGAGCGCGTCGATCTGTGGGTCGATGAACCCCGGATGGTCGAAAAAGTGCCGCAGCTTGGCGAACTCCGGCGCGCCGGCCCCGACCGCACCAGCCGCCGCGGCCAGGTCGTCCTGGTACTGCCGGCACGACGAGTACGACGAGTACGCCGAGGTCACAAACACCAGGGCGCTGCGGACCCCACCGCCCGCCATCGAGCGGACCGTGTCCTCGACCAGGGGATGCCAGTTGCGGTTGCCCCAGTAGATCGGCAGGTCGATCCCATGCGCCGCGAACTCCACCCCGATCGCCTCGATCAAGGCGCGATTCTGGGCGTTGATCGGCGAGACCCCGCCGAAGTGGCGGTAATGCTCGGCGACCGCGGCCAGCCGGTCGGGCGGGACGCCGCGGCCGGCCGTGACGCGTTCGAGGAACGGAATGACGTCGTCGGGCCCTTCCGGCCCGCCGAAGGACAACACCAGCAAGGCGTCGGGGTTCATCCCCGGCCCGGTCAACGCGGGTTGAGCAGGTTGCGCGACATCACCAGTCGCTGGATCTGGTTCGTGCCCTCGTAGATCTGGGTGATCTTCGCATCGCGCATCATCCGCTCGAGCGGGAAGTCCTTGGTGTAGCCGTACCCGCCCAGCAGCTGCACGCCGTCGGTGGTGACCTCCATTGCGGTGTCCGACGCAAAACACTTCGCGGCGGCCGACATGAAGGTCAGGGTGGGTGCCAACTGCTCGCTCTGAGCAGCCGCCGTGTAGATCAGCGACCGCGCCGCCTCGGTCTTCATCGCCATGTCGGCGAGCATGAACGACACGCCCTGGAACGACGAGATCGGCTGGCCGAACTGCTTGCGTTCCTGGACATAGCCGAGGCAGTAGTCGACCGCGCCCTGCGCGATCCCGAGCGCCTGCGCGCCGATCGTCAACCGGGTGTGGTCCAGCGTCCGCAGCGCGGTCTTGAACCCCGAGCCGACCTCGCCGATGATCCGGTCGGCGGGGATCCGCACGTTGTCGAGGTAGACCTCAGCGGTCGGGGAACCCTTGATCCCGAGCTTGCGCTCCGGCGCCCCGAAACTGACCCCCGGGTCGGACTTCTCCACCACGAACGCCGAGATCCCCCGCGGGCCGGCGCCCGGGTCGGTCGACGCCATCACCGTGTAGTAGCTGGAGATCCCGGCGTTGGTGATCCACCGCTTCACCCCGTTGAGCACCCAGCTGTCGCCGTCGCGCTCCGCCCGGGTCTTCAGGTTTGCCGCGTCGCTGCCTGCTTCCGGCTCCGACAGGCAGTAGCTGAACAGGCCCTCGCCGCGCGCAAGCCGCGGCAGGTACGCCGCTTTGATCGGCTCACCGCCACTGAGCAGCAACCCCATCGTGCCGAGCTTGTTGACCGCCGGGATCAGCGACGACGACGCGCAGACCCGCGCGATCTCCTCGATCACGATCGCGCAGGCGATCGCGTCCGCGCCGACCCCGTCGTACTGCTCGGGCACGTGCACCGCATGCAACTCGGCGGCGACCAGCGCGTCGTTGACGTCCCACGGGAACTCGGCAGTTTCGTCGATCTCCGCTGCCCGAGGCGCGATCTTGTCGGTGGCGAGCGCACGCACCGTTTCGCGGAGCAGCTTGTGCTCGGCCGGCAGCGTGAACAGGTCGAAGCCCGGGTTCACGACCCCGATGCTACGGGCCACTGCCCATACCATCGGCTGATGTGCGCCCTCCGCCTGACCGTGATCGGCACCGGCTATCTCGGCGCGACCCACGCCGTGTGCATGGCGGACTTCGGCTTCGAGGTCCTCGGCATGGACGTCGACACGAGCAAGATCGAGCGGCTGTCCGCCGGCGAGGTCCCGTTCTTCGAGCCCGGCCTTGACGAGCTGCTCCGGAAAAACCTCGCCACCGGCCGGCTCGGGTTCACCACCTCGACCGAGGAGGTCGCGGAGTTCGGCGACATGCACTTCCTCTGCCTCGGGACGCCGCAGAAGCACGGCGAGAATGCTGCCGACCTGAGCTATCTCGACGCCTCGCTCGACACGCTGCTGCCGCTGCTGACCCGTCCTTGCACGGTCGTCGGGAAGTCGACCGTCCCGGTCGGCACCGCGGAGCTGATCGCCGAGCGGATCGCCGCCGAGGCTCCCGCTGGCGCCGATGTCGAGCTGGTGTGGAACCCGGAGTTCCTGCGCGAGGGCTTCGCCGTGAAGGACACGATGAAGCCGGACCGGCTGGTCTTCGGCACGATGTCCGCGCGGGGCGAGGAGGCGATGCGCGAGGTCTACGCCCCGATCATCGAGGCCGGCACCCCGGTGGTCGTCACAGACCTCGCGACCGCGCAGCTGGTCAAGGTCGCGGCCAACGCCTTCCTCGCCACCAAGATCTCGTTCATCAACGCGATGGCGGAGGTGTGCGAGGCGACCCACGCTGACGTCACCAAGCTCTCCGAGGCACTCGCGCACGACAGCCGGATCGGCGGGCGGTTCCTGCACGCCGGCCTCGGTTTCGGCGGCGGCTGCCTGCCCAAGGACATCCGGGCGTTCATGGCCAGGGCCGGCGAGCTCGGCGTCGACCAGGCGCTGTCGTTCCTGACCGAGGTCGACGCGATCAACATGCGGCGCCGGGCCCGGATGGTCGAGCTGGCCCGCGAGCTGCTCGGTGACTCGATCGTCAACCGCCGGGTCGGCGTCCTCGGGGCCGCCTTCAAGCCCGACAGCGACGACATCCGCGACTCGCCCGCACTCGACGTCGCCTCCCGACTGAAGCGGATGGGCGCGACGGTCTGCGTCTACGACCCGGCCGCGATGGACAATGCGCGCGCCCGCTATCCCGACCTGCAGTACTGCGCGTCGGCGCTCGACGCGGTGCGAGACGCCGACGTGGTGCTCCATCTGACCGAGTGGCGCGAGTTCCGCGACATGGATCCGGCCGAACTGACCCCGGTGGTCGCCCAGCGCAACATCGTGGACGGCCGAAACGCCCTCGACCCCGACCGGTGGCGCGCGGCCGGCTGGACCTATCGCGCGCTCGGCCGACCGTAATCCGATTCGGTATCGGCCAGAATTAGCCCGAACGGCGCATTGATTGTTGGGCCGTTTGGCACCGACATTTAGGACAGCACCGCAACAAAGGAGTGAGAGATGGCCAAGCGTGACGGGGCTCCCCACCCGCAGATGGACGAGATCGACACAGTCCTGGCGCTGCTGGAGGCAGGTATCCCGCTGACGCTGCTGCTCGATCTCGCCATGCCGATCCAGTCGTCCGACGTCTACCGCACCGAGCCCGGTACGGCTGATTGGCTAATCGCCGGCGTCGCCTGAGGGCGATCCGGCGAGGCGGGCGACCGCCAGCCGATCCAGCTTCCCCGACGCAAGCCGCGGGATGGTGTCGACCACCACGACCCCACGCGGCCGGGCTGCTGCGCCCACCTTCTCCGAGCACCATCGGCGCAGATCCGCCAGCGACGGGACGACCTGCCGGTCACGGACGACAACCACGGCGACCAGCCGCTGACCCCACTGCGGGTCGGCGACCCCGGTCACCGCGACGTCGGCCAGGTCCGGGTGCCCGGACAGCACGTCGGCGACGTCTGAGGCAACGACGTTCTCACCCCCGGTGACGACGACGTCGTCGCTGCGTCCGAGCACTCGGAGCCGGCCGGCGCGGTCGATCGCCCCGAGGTCGGCCGTGACCAGCCAGCCGTCGACCAGGGTGCGGGCGTCGAGCTCCGGCGCCCCGCGGTAGCCCGCCATGAGCATCGGCCCGCGCAGCTGGATCCGCCGGTCGGCCCCGATCCGTACATCGACCCCGTCCAGGGGCAGTCCGTCGTACACGCAGCCGCCGGCGGTCTCGCTCATGCCGTACGTCGTGACCACCGCAGCGCCGGCGTCGGCGGCGCGGGCGAGCAGGCCCGGCGGCGGTGCCGCCCCGCCGAGCAGGATCACCCGGAACCGGGACAGGTCCACGCCGGCGTCCAGGAGCCGCTGGAGCTGGGTCGGCACCAGCGAGGTCAGGGTGGCGTCAGCCGCAGCGAACCGATCGACCTCGAAGCGGTCGTGGACGACGAGGGGTATCCCGAGCAGCCGGGCCCGCAGCATGACCTGGATCCCCCCGATGTGGTGCCACGGCAGGCAGGACAGCCAGCGATCGGTCGGCTCGAGCCCGATCCGGGCGTGGGTGGCCCGGGCGGACGCCTCGAGGGCCGCGTGGGTCAGCTGAGCCGCCTTGGGCTCGCTGGTCGACCCCGAGGTCGCGATCACGAGCGCGATCCCGTCCTCGACCGGCTGGTCGGGCGCGATCGCCGCGAGCAGCCGACCGGCGACCGCCCTCGGTAGGTTGGGGTCGAGCGGCAGCACCGCATCGCCGCGCGCCCAGGCGGCGTCCAGCGCGGCGACGAACTCCTCGCCCGGCGGCGACGCGAGGGTGACGAGGCGGTGAGCGGGTGCGGCTGGCATCGTTGTATGACGGTAGGTCGTCAGGATCGAGGAGAGGACGCCGCGTGGGCGAGGAGCAGCCGACCGGGCTGAAGGTATGGCTCGAGGCCGCCCGCCCGCGCACCCTGCCGGCCTCGGTCGCTCCGGTCCTCGTCGGTACCGCGGCCGGCGCCCGGCCGGACGGGATCGTCTGGGGCCGGTTCGGGCTGGTCGTGGTGGTCGCGCTCGCGATCCAGGTCGCCGTCAACTACGCGAACGACTACTTCGACGGCGTCCGCGGCGTCGACACCGTGCAGCGGGCCGGCCCCCGACGGGCGGTCGCGAGCGGCCTGGTCACGCCACGAGCGATGCTCGTCGCGGTCGGGCTGGTCATGGCGGTCGCGGCCGCGGCCGGCTTCGCGCTGGCCGCGATGGTGTCGTGGTGGCTGCTGCTGATCGGGCTCGGCGCGTTCATCTCCCTGCTCGGCTACAGCGGCGGGCCACGGCCCTACGCGTCGGCGGGCCTCGGCGAAGTGTTCGTGTTCATCTTCTTCGGATTGATCGCCACACTCGGTTCGTCCTACGTCCAGCACGAGATGCTGCCCGCGACCGCATGGGTGGCCGCGGTCGCCACCGGAGTCCTCGCGGTCGCGATCCTGGTGGTCAACAACCTGCGCGACGTACCGACCGATGCGATCGCGGGCAAACGCACGCTGGCGGTCCGGCTCGGCGAGGCCCGGACCCGGCAGCTGTTCGTGAGCGCGGTCGCGGTCGGGGTGCTGCTCGCGGTCGTGGGCGAGCCGCTCGCGGCGCGATCGGCGTGGCCACTCCTGGTGCTGTTCGCCGTACCGCTGGCCCGGGAGCCGGTGACCGCGGTGCGCGGCGGCGGCGTCGGGCGGGCGTTGATCCCCGCGCTGGGCGGGACCGGCCGGCTCGAGCTCGCGGTCGCGGTGCTGCTCGCCGCGGGGCTGTTGCTGGCGTGACCGCGCACACCTTCGACGTCGCGATGCGGACTCGGTTCCGGGGTCAGGAGCGACGGCGCGGAATGCTGCTGAGCGGGCCCGCGGGCTGGGGTGAGTTCTCGCCGTTCCCGGACTACGACGCGGAGGCCGCGGCGAACTGGCTGGCCGCCGCGCAGGAGGCCGCCAACGACGGCTGGCCCCCGCCGCTGCGCACCCGGATCCCGGTCAACACCACCGTGCCTGCGGTCGGGCCGGAGCAGGCGCATGCGCTGGTCTCGGCGTCGGGTTGCACGACCGCCAAGGTGAAGGTCGCCGAGCCCGGCCAGACCCTCGCCGACGACATCGCCCGGGTCGAAGCGGTGCGTGACGCGCTCGGCCCGGCCGGTCAGCTTCGGGTCGACGCGAACGGTGCCTGGTCGCTCGAGGAGGCCGTGTCGGCGCTGTCGGCGCTGTCGGCATTCACCCTGGAGTACGCCGAGCAGCCGGTGGCGTCACTGCTCGACATGGCGCAGCTGCGCCGGCGGGTCGACGTGCGGCTGGCCGCCGACGAGTCGGTGCGCAATGCCGGCGATCCGCGCCACATTGCCGGCCTCGAAGCCGCGGACGTGGTCGTGCTTAAGGTGCAACCGCTCGGCGGGGTGCGCCCCTGCCTTGAGGTCGCGGAGTCGTGCGGCCTGCCGGTCGTGGTCTCGAGCGCGGTCGAGACGTCGGTCGGCATCGCGGCCGGCCTCGCCCTGGCCGGTGCGTTGCCCGAGCTGGCGTACGCGTGCGGGCTGGGCACGGTGACGCTGCTCGACGGCGACGTCTGCTCGCGGTCGTTGGTCCCGGTGGACGGAACGCTGCCGGTGCTGCTGAGCGCGCCGGAGCCGGACCTGATCGCCAACGTGCAGGCCGACGACGCGGTCGCCGCATGGTGGGCGCGCCGCCACGCGGACGCCGAGGCCGTCCTCAGTGGCCGCTGAGAACGCCGGCCGGGCGTTCGCCCTGGTGCTGGTCGACGAGCTGGCCCGGCGCGGCGTCCGGCATGCGGTCGTCGCCCCCGGCTCACGCTCGACCCCGATCGCGCTCGCGCTGCTCGAGGACCCCCGGGTGTCCGTCCACGTGCGGATCGACGAGCGGTCGGCCGCCTACCTGGCGCTGGGGATCGCGAAGGCAAGCGGGTCCGTCGTACCCGTGCTGTGCACGTCGGGGACCGCCGCGTCGTACTTCCACGGGGCGGCGCTCGAGGCCGACCTCGCCCGGGTGCCGCTGCTGCTGCTGACCGCCGACCGGCCGCCTGAGCTGCGCGGCATCGGCGCGAACCAGACCATCGACCAGGCCGGGCTGTACGGCGGCGCGGTGCGCTGGGCCTGCGACGCCGAGGTGCCCGCGGCCGGCCCGGAGAGCGTCACGCAGTGGCGGGCGTTGGTGTCCACCGCGGTGAGCCACTGTCTCGGCGCCGGCTCAGCGCCGGCCGGCCCGGTGCACCTGAACCTGCCACTGCGCGAACCGCTGATCCCGGCCGACGACGGGGTCGGCTTTCCCTATGACCTCGACGCGCGGGTCGAGCCCGCGGGGCTCACTGCGGACGATCAGGTCGTCTCGACTACACAGGAGTTGGCTGCCTTGG
>Ga0265338_10003386_pt1 | contig 22497 bp, 17 predicted proteins | sample 42126metaG_FD_193579 | JGI IMG/M metagenome (GOLD analysis project Ga0265338, IMG submission 193579) | Rhizosphere microbial communities from Carex aquatilis grown in University of Washington, Seatle, WA, United States - 4-21-26 metaG | ecosystem: Host-associated > Plants > Roots > Rhizosphere... | reverse complement strand
CCGAGGCGACGCTCATCCTCGCGCATTGGGGGGGCGGGCTTGCGTTTAGCGGGCTGGCCGGGGGCGAGCCCCTGCCCGGGAACCTGTACTTCGACACGGCGGCCTCGCCCCTGCTCTACGATTCCGGGGTGTTCCGCAAGGCGGTGCACCGGGTCGGGGCCGGCAGGATCCTCTACGGGTCGGATTACCCGCTCCTGGTCTATCCCCGCACCTCGAAAAAGCCCGACTTCAGGCCCTTCCTGGCCGAGATCGGTGACGCGGGCCTTTCTCCGGCCGAGCGGGGCCAGATCCTCGGGGCCAACCTCAGGCGGCTGCTTCCGGAGGGTCTTGCACCCGGGCGCAAGCGCGTGTAGCGGGAGATCAGTCGATGGACTATTCCGCAGCCACCAAACAGCTAAGGGCCAAGCTCGGCCCCAGGGTCGTCCGGACGGACCGAGATTCCAAGCGGGAGGCCTCCTTTGACAGCAGCAAGATCGCGTTCCCGCTCCAGGCGGTAATCTTCCCGCGCGACCGGTCGGACCTCGCGGCCGTGCTCGCCCTTGCAAACCGCCACCGCGTTCCCGTGACTGTCCGCGGAAGGGGCACGAGCCTTACCGGCTCGGCCTCTCCCATCCGCGGCGGGTGGGTGGTGGACCTTCACGGGTGGGACCGCGTCCAGGTCGACGGGGATTCGGGGATGGCCCAGGTCGAGGCGGGGGCTACCGTGGCGGCCATCCAGGCTGCCGCCGAGGCCAAGGGCTGGTTCTACCCCCCGGATCCCTCGTCCAAGAAGTACTGCACGATCGGGGGGAACATCGCGTGCAACGCCGGGGGCATGCACGGGGGAAAGTACGGCGTCACGCGGGATTTCGTCCTCGCGCTCAAGGGGTTCCTGCCGACGGGGGAGTTCGTGGAGTGGGGGACCGCAACGAAGAAGTTCTCGGCGGGCTTCAACCTGCGCGACCTGTGGATCGGCAGCGAGGGGATGCTCGGCATCGTGACGGACGCCACGCTCAAGCTGGTGCCCCTGCCCTCCGAGAGGTGGACGCTCCTTGTGTCCTTCCGGAGCGAGACCGACGCCTTCAAGGCCGCCCTGGCGCTCTTTGGCCTGCGGATCCAGCCGGCGATCTGCGAGTTTCTCGACCGCTATTCCGTCGACTGCGCCGAGCGGGCGAGCGGGAAACCGGTGTTCAGGGGCCAGGCGGGGCGCCCCGTCCTGCTCCTCGAGCTGGCCGGGGGCAAGGCCGAGGTGAGGGAACACCGGGCGCTTCTCCTGAAGTGGGCCCGCCGGCACGGGCTCGCCCACCGGGCGGCGAGGAACCGCGCCGAGGCGGAGGGCCTCTGGGAGGTCCGCCGGTCGTGCTCCGGGGCGATGTTCAAGCTCGGGGACTCGAAGCTCAATGAGGACGTCGTCGTCCCGATGGGCAAGTACGTCGCGTTTGCCCGCTTCCTGGAGGGCCTGCGCAAGCGCTCGGGCCTTCCGATCCCGACGTTCGGCCACCTTGGCGACGGGAACCTCCATGTGAACATCATGTACCACAAGGACAGGCCCCAGGAGTGCCGCGCCGCGCAGCGGGCGGTCAGGGAGCTCATGGCCACCGTCGTCAGCCTCGGAGGGGCCATCTCCGGGGAGCACGGGATAGGCCTCGCCAAGACGCCGTTCCTGCGCCTGCAGCACCCCCCGGCCGCCGTCAAGGCCATGAAGGCCGTGAAAAAGGCGCTCGATCCCCGTGGAATCCTCAATCCCGGGAAGATGTTCGAGGTCTTCCGGGTGTGGGAAAGCAAGCGCGTGGACGTGCGCCTTCCCTGGGATCACGCGTGATTTCGCCTTTTGCGTTTGCCCGCGCAACCCGGGCCCTCTCCAATTATTAGGCTCAATGCATCTCAAGGCGCTAAAACTCCACGGTTTCAAGTCATTTGCCGACCCGACGACCCTCCTCTTCGAGCCCGGCGTCACCGCCGTGGTCGGCCCGAATGGCTGCGGGAAGTCCAACATCGCCGACTCGATCCGCTGGGTCCTGGGCGAGCAGAGCGCCAAGGCGCTTCGCGGCGGCAAGATGCAGGACGTCATATTCGAGGGGGCCGACACCCGCAGGCCCGCCCAGCTGTGCGAGGTCTCGATGCTCCTGACCGAGTGCGAGAAGCAGCTCGGCAGCGATTTCCACGAGATCGAGATCACGAGGCGCGTCTACCGGGACGGCCAGGGCGAATACCTCTTCAACGGCCAGGCCTGCCGGCTGAAGGACATCCACAAGCTTTTCATGGACACCGGCGTCGGCCGGACCAGCTACTCGATCATGGCGCAGGGCCAGATCGACCAGGTCCTCTCCTCCAAGCCGGAGGAGCGGCGGGCGGTGTTCGAGGAGGCCGCGGGCATCACCAAGTACAAGAGCCAGCGCAAGGAGGCCATGGGAAAGCTCGCCCTGACCGACCAGAACCTGGCCCGGGTGAGCGACGTCGTCGGCGAGGTTTCACGGCAGATTGGAAGCCTTAAGCGCCAGGCATCCAAGGCGATGCGCTACAAGCGGCTCGCCCACCGCCTGCGCCACCTGAGCCTCGCCCTGAGCGCCCTCCAGCACGGGAAGCTGACCGAGGCCCTCGCGGGCCTCGAGTCGAAGCTCGGCGCCCTCAAGGCCGAGGCCGAACGCCGGCGCAGCGCGCTCGAGGGCCAGCAGAGCGGCCTCGAGGCTCGCAAGGCCGACCGCAGCCGCCTCAACCAGCGGGTCCAGGAGGCCCAGCAGGCCGTCTTTGACCTGAAGTCCCAGAAGGAGCACGCCGAGAACGCGGCGAATATGGCCAAGATCCGGCGCTCCGGCCTGTCGGAGCGGCTCCTGTCGACGCGCGACACGCTCGGGGAACTGGAGATGCAGCTGCGCGAGCTGGCCGCCCAGGTCGACACCGGCTCCCAGGACAAGCAGCTGCAGCTCGGGCTCCTCGGCAGCAGCGACGCCGTCTACCAGCAGCACAACCGCGAGCTCGCGGTCTTCGAGGGCGAGTTGAGCAGGCTCGACCGCGAGCTCCAGCAGGCGAAGTTCGAGCTCCTGCAGTTCGACAGCGCCGTGGCGCGCCTGCGGACCGAGGCGTCCGGGTACGAGGTCGACCAGAAGACGAGCCTCAACCGGCACGAGGCCCTCGCGGGCGACCTGCGCCAGGTGACCGGCCAGTCGGAGTCGGCCAACAAGGCCGCCCTCGAGGCGCTCGAGAAGGTCAAGGCGTCCCTGGCCGAGAGGGCGGGGGCCGAGGCTTCGTCGTCGGAGGCGCAGCAGGCCGTCGCCACCGTGACCCGCGAATTCAGGGAGCTCCAGCGCAGGCTCCAGGACACGGACCGCCAGCTGGCGCAGCGCGGCGCCCGGCTCCGGCTCCTGCAGCAGCTCCAGGAGCGCTGGGAGGGGTTCGGCGAGGGGGCCAAAGCCGTCCTGCAGGGAAGGCTGACGGGGGCCCTTGCCGGCTCGAAGGCCACCCCGGTCTCCCAGGGCATCGAGGTGCGGCCCGAGTTCGGGCGCGCGATCGACTCGCTCCTCGGCTCCGCAGCCGAGGCGATCCAGGTGAGCGACCTGTCCACGGCCCGCAGGATCTTCGCGCAGCTTGAGCAGGAGCAGATCGGCTCCGTCGTCCTTAGGATCGCGGAGCTTGGATCCGCAGGGGTCCAGGCCACCGAGCTTCCCGCCGGGCTCGTGGCCGCCTCGAGCGTCTTGGACCAGATCGACGAGGGCCATCCCGCGAGGGCCATCCTCGCCTCGTGCTACATTGCTGACGACCTCGGGGGTTTCCTTGAGTTCTGGCATGCCCACCCGGAGTTCTCATTCCTCGCCGTCGCCACTCGCAAGGGCGAGGTCGTCGACCGCCGCGGGCTCGTCTCGGGCGGACACGCCAACGCGAAGAAGCACGCGAACAGCATTGTCCAGAGGGAGATCGACCTGCGGGAGACCTCGAAGGCGCTCGCAGAGGACCAGCGCCAGCACGACGAGCTTCGCGTGCAGAGCGAGGCCCTGAACGCGCGGATCGCCGCCGCGGAGCAATGGGTCGAGGAGCGGCGCGCCGCCGTCATGGCGTCGACCCAGTCCCTCGCCGCCGCACAGGCCGATGAGCGCGGCCTGCGCCGGGGCGCCGAGGAGGCGGCCGCCCGGGTCAGGCGGATGGAGCAGGAGCTCGCCGCCCTTGACGGCGCGCGGCTCGAGGCCCAGGCGCGCTGGGAGAAGGCGAAGTCCGGCCTGTCGCAATCGGAGGTTGCCGCCACGGCCCAGCGCAAGCGAATCGAGGACCTGGAGTCCCGCCTCACGGCCGTCCGCACCGAGCGCGACGTGAAGCGCGAGGTGCTGGCGCAGGCGCGCCTAGAGCTCGCCGAGCGGCGCCAAAAGGTCGAGGTCCTGGACCGGGGCCTGGGCGAGATGCAGAAGCGCCGCGAGCAGATCGACGACCTCCTTGTCGAGCGCCAGCAGGAGATCGAGGTCTGGACGGCGCAGATCGCCGAGCTTGAGAAGGAGGAGTCCGACCAGCGCTCCAACGCGGGCCGCCTCGAGGAGACCCATTCCGTGGCTCAGGCGCAGGTCGAGAAGATCCGGATGGAGCTTGTGGAGGTCGAGCGGGAGATAGGCGCCCTCGAGGACTCCCAGTCTGCCCTGCGACGCGAGTCTGACGCCGCGCACGAGGAACTGAGCGCGCATGAGGTCCAGCTTGCCGAGACACGCCAGCGGGCGGTCTTCCTGAGGGAGGAGGTGTCGCGCGAGTACCAGGCGGATGTGGCCACGATCGCCTGGAAGGAAGTGCTCTGGCGCGCCGACGACGAGCCGGCGGGGGCCAAGCCGCTTGACCTCGAGGAGGAGGAGGGCGAGGAGCCGGTCGTGCGCCGGCCGAGGAAGAAGCGTCCGGAGAGTCCGGGCGAGGCCGAGCTTGCGGCGATGGACGCGACGGACTGGGACGCGGTCAAGGCCGAGGTGGACGCCCTGCGCCAGAGGCTCTCGGGAATGGGGGCCGTGAACCTGGTCGCGATCGAGGAATACTCGGAGCTGAAGCAGCGGCACGACTTCCTCAGGTCGCAGAGCGACGACCTCACCCGGGCAAAGGCGGACCTGATCGCTGCGATCGATGAAATCAACCAGACCTCGCAGAAGCAGTTCGAGGTCACGTTCGAGCAGATCAAGAAGAACTTCGAATACACGTTCCAGACGCTCTTCGGGGGCGGCCGGGCCGACATCCAGCTCGTCCAGTCCGAGGACATCCTGGAGAGCGGTATCGAGATCGTGGCCCAGCCACCGGGGACTAAGCTCAAGGGCATCTCGCTGCTCTCCGGCGGCCAGCGCACGCTGACCGCGGTGGCGCTCCTCTTCGCCCTTTACCTGGTCAAGCCGTCCCCGTTCTGCCTGCTGGACGAGCTCGACGCGCCGCTCGACGAGTCGAACATCGGAAGGTTCACCGAGCTCCTGAAGAAGTTCGTGAAGGACTCGCAGTTCATCATCATCACCCACAACAAGCGCACGGTCGCGGCCGCGACGGCGATCTACGGGGTGACGATGGAGGAGCGGGGCGTGTCGAAGACCGTGTCCATGCGCTTCAACCACGCGCAGGGCGAGGCCGAGGCCGTTCAGCCCGCGACCGTGGCGGACGCGGTGCGAGGGGCGATTCCCCTGGGCGTTTCGCCCGTTCCGACCGGGGCCTGACCGGACCCACCGACATGGCGAAATGGCTCCTTGTCGACGGGTTCAACCTCGCCTACCGCTGCTTCTTCGCGATCCCGGAGCTCACCCGGGCCGACGGATTCCCGACGAACGCGCTCCACGGATGGGTCAAGTCGCTCTGGCGGCTGTCCGACCAGGAGAAGCCCGACGGGGTGATGGTGTTCTTCGACCTTGGAGGGGCGGACGACCGGCTCGCCCTCTTGCCCGAGTACAAGGCGCATCGCGAGGAGATGCCCGAGGCCCTCTCCAAGCAGATCCCCGTCATCAAGGCCCTGACCCGCGCGATGGGTCTCGGGGGAATCGAGCAGTCGGGGGTTGAGAGCGACGACCTCCTGGCCTCTCACGCGTGCTCGCTCGCCAAGCGGGGCGACCAGGTCCTCATCGTGAGCTCGGACAAGGATTTCGCCCAGATCGTCGGAGAACGGATCAAGATCATGCTTCCGCCCCCGACGGCCAACCCGAAGCTCGGGTGGCGCGTCATGGACTCCGCCGGAGTCGCGGAGAAGTTCGGGGTGCCTCCCTCAATGATCGCGGACTACCTGGCGCTCGTGGGCGACACCTCCGACAACATCCCCGGGCTGCAGGGGGTGGGGCCGAAAACCGCCTCGAAATGGCTCTCGGAGTTCAAGAGCCTTGAGGGGGTGATCGCCGCGGCCGACCGGATCACTCCGGAGCGCTTCAGGCCCGCCCTGGCGTCCTCGGCCGACCTGCTTCGCAGGAACCTGAAGGTCACGACGCTCAACCTCGCCCTGCCGCCCCCCGGGGCCGAGCACACCGAGGCGAGGCCCGGGGAGCTCTACGGCCTGCTCGAGGGCATGGAGATGAAGTCGGCCCTCGCGGAGGCGCGCGAGCGCTACGGCCAGCCGGAGCTCTTCTAGGGCCCCCAGGGGCCCCGCGCCCGGTCAGACCCCCTTCTTCGAGACCCGCTTCGGGTCGAAGATGTAGCCGATGCCGTGGACCGTCCGGAAATCGGCGAGGTCCAGGCCCTTCTTCTTGAAGAGGTCCCTCACCTTGACGACATACTGGTCGAGCGAGCGGCTGCGCACGTCCGCATGCTGGCCCCACACCGAGTGGATCAGGGCCTTGCGCGTGATGACCTCGCCGTGGTGGTCGTTCAGGTAGGAGAGGATGCCGAGCTCCTTGCGTCCGATCGGGATCGTCTCGCCGTCCGGGAAGGCGATCTCCAGGCGCACGGGCGTGATGCGCGCGCCGCAGAAGTCGAACGGCTCGGTGTTGACCTTGACGTTTCGCGTGAGGTTGAGGTCCTCCTTGTAGTCGGCGCGGCGTAGCACCGCCTTGATGCGCGCGGTCAGCTCGGCGTAGCTGAAGGGTTTCGTGATGTAGTCGTCCCCGCCCTGCTCGAGCCCGTGGACCTTGCTTCCCTCCTCGAGGTTGGCCGTCACGAAGATGACGGGAACGTTGATGTTCGCGGCCTTCAGCTCCTCGTAGAGCTCAAAGCCCCCCTTGTCGGGCAGCACGAGGTCCATCAGGATCAGGTTCGCGAAATTGCGCTGCAGGAACTTGAACGCGTGCGCCGCTCGGTTGCACACCTGCACCCGCATGCCGGCGCGCTCGAGGTGCTGGCCGATGAGCGACGCCAGATCGGGCTCGTCCTCGACAACAACGATGAGGGGTTTTGGGCTGGGCCGAGTCGGCAATAGGTCGGACATATCCGGGCTAACTGCGTTTTTATCGGGGCCTGGGTTTATGTCAATCAGCGTGAGCCGCTAGCATTTTGCTTGAACGGCCGCGGCGACGGGCGACGCTAGTGGGCCTGTGCCGGACAAAAAGCCAATCCTGATGCTCGGCCTGCCCAAGGGCAGCCTCGAGGAATCCACCCGCAGCTTGTTTGCAAAGGCGGGGTGGAAGATCACGTCAAATTCGAGATCCTACAGGCCGACGATCAACGATCCCGAATTGGACGGGCGTTTTGTCAGGGCCCAGGAGGTCAGCCGCTACGTCGAGCACGGCTTCTTCGACTGCGGGCTGACCGGCCTCGATTGGATCCGGGAGAACGGCTCGGACGTCGTCGAGGTCTGCGACCTGGTGTACAGCCGCGCCTCGACCCTCAAGTCGCGCTGGGTGCTCTGCGTGGCCGAGGACTCGCCGGTGCGCAAGCCCGAGGACCTTGCGGGGAAGCGCGTGGCGACCGAGCTGCTCCAGACGGTGAAGCGCTACTTCGCGTCCCGGAACATCCCGGTCGACGTCGAGTTCTCCTGGGGAGCGACGGAGGTCAAGGTGCCCGACCTCGTGGATGCGATCGTCGACATCACGGAGACCGGCTCCTCGCTTCGCGCCAACAAGCTCAGGATCGTCGACACGCTCCTGGAGACCAACACGAAGCTGATCGCCAACAAGCGCTCGTGGGCGGACCCGGTCAAACGCAAGAAGATCGAGACCATCGCTCTCCTCGTCCAGGGCGCCCTCGAGGCGGAGTCCAAGGTGGGCCTGAAGATGAACGCACCCAGGAAGGCGATCTCGGCAATCATCGCGGCTGTCCCGTCCCTGCGCGACCCGACCATCTCCCCGCTGAACAACCCGGACTGGGTGGCCCTTGAGACGATCATCGACGAGAGCGTCGTCCGCGAGATCCTGCCGCAGCTCAAGGCCCTCGGCGCTGAGGGAATCGTGGAGTACCCCCTCAACAAGGTCGTCTATTGAAATGGGCACGGTCCATATCGGGCTGCTCCAGCATGGGTGTTCGGCCGACCCGGCGGCCAACCTGAAGAAGACCCTGGCGCTCGCGGACCTGGCGGCGCGGCGGGGCGCGGACATCATCTGCACGCAGGAGCTCTTCCGCTCGCAGTACTTCTGCCAGAGCGAGGACTACGAGAACTTCAAGCTGGCGGAGAGGATCCCGGGCCCGAGCACGGAGGCCTTCCAGAAGCTCGCGAGGAAGCGGGGCGTCGTCGTCGTCGCGTCGCTCTTCGAGCGGCGGGCGAGCGGGCTCTACCACAACACGGCGGTCGTGATCGACGCCGACGGGAAGCTCCTCGGCAGGTACCGCAAGATGCACATCCCCGACGACCCGCTCTACTACGAGAAGTTCTACTTCACGCCGGGAGACACGGGCTTCCGGGCCTGGAAGACCAAGTTCGGCACGATCGGGGTCCTCGTCTGCTGGGACCAGTGGTATCCCGAGGCGGCGCGGCTGACGGCGCTCCAGGGAGCCGAGATCATCTTCATCCCGACCGCCATCGGCTGGCACCCGCGCGAGAAGAAGGGGCAGGGGGGGATCCAGCACGACGCATGGGAGACGATCCAGCGGGCCCATGCGGTCGCCAACGGGTGCTTCGTGGCGACGTGCAACCGGATTGGGCACGAGAAGCCCGTCAAGGGGCCGGGCATCGAGTTCTGGGGGCAGAGCTTTGTCGCGGGCACGAGCGGCCAGGTCCTTGCGAGGGCGGCCGTCTCCAAGGAGGAGGTCCTGATCGTCCCGGTGGACCTCGCGCAGGTCGACGACACCCGCACCCACTGGCCGTTCCTCAGGGACCGCCGGATCGACGCTTACGCCGACCTGACGAGGAGATTCCGCGACTAGGGGCGCGCGCCATGCCCGCGAGGACCCAGACGCCCGCCGAGCTCGGCTTCAGGATGCCCGCCGAATGGGAGCACCAGGAGGCGGTGTGGCTGTCCTGGCCCCACAGGCTCAAGACGTGGCCCGGGAACTTCCGCCCGATCCCCGGGAAGTTCGCGGAAGTGGCCGCACGGATAAGCCAGCGCGAGAAGGTGAGGATAAACGCCGCCGAGGCGCACCAAGCGCGGGCCCGCAGGCTGATCCGGGAAGCCGGGGCCGACATGGGCAACGTCGAGGTGTTCAACCACCCGACCAACGACGCCTGGTGCCGGGATCACGGGCCGATCTTCGTCAGGAACGCCCGGACCGGCGAGGTCGCGCTGACGGACTGGGAGTACAACGCGTGGGGAGGCAAGTACCCCCCGTTCGACCAGGATGACCGGATACCCTCCCGAATCGCCCGCGCCCTCGGGTTGCGCCGGTTCGAGGGACCGATGGTGCTCGAGGGCGGCTCCATCGACGTGAATGGAAAGGGGCTCCTCCTCACGACCGAGGCCTGCCTTCTCAACAAGAACCGCAACCCTCACCTCGTCCGCGCGGAGATCGAGCAGAACCTGCGCGACTACCTGGGCGTTGAGACCATCCTCTGGCTCGGCGAGGGGATCAAGGGCGACGACACCGACGGGCACGTCGACGACATGACGCGATTCTTCAGCGAGGACGGGATCGTGACGGCGGTGGAGCAGAACAGCCGCGGCCCCAACCACCGGGCCCTGAGCGAGAACCGCGAGAGGCTTCGCTCCCTGAGGACGCCCTCCGGGGGCCGGTTCAGGATCGTGGACCTGCCGATGCCCGCCCCGAGGAGCCAGCGGGGGCACCCGCTGCCGGCCAGCTACGCGAATTTCCTCATCCTGAACGGCGCCGTGCTGATGCCGGCGTTCCGCCAGCCCCGGCGCGACGCCTTCGCCGCCGAGGTCCTGGGGTCCTGTTTCCCGGGCCGGGAAGTGATCCCCATAGATTGCTTGGAACTCGTGTGGGGTCTTGGCACTCTCCATTGCATCTCCCAGCAACAGCCCGCGCGAAACTCATGAAGACCCTAAACCTGGCCTTGGCGTTCGCCGCCGCCGCGCTCACCGCCGGATGCGAGTCCGGCCTCCTCAACGACGATAGCCTTCCCCGGGTCGCCTTGGGGGCCCGCGAGGCGCCTAAGTCCCAGGTCTACCCGGCGGACCAGAAGGCGACCTACGAGGCGGCCCGGTCCGTCGTCGAGCAGATGGGGTTCAAGGTGGTGAAGGGCGGCCCCGCGCAGGGCCGGATCGTGGCGCTAAGCGACATCTCCCGCGGCGACGGAGGGGGCGGCGCCCGGCAGATATCGATGAAGATCGAACTTAGCCCCGGGCCGGGTTCGGGGACCGAATTGGTCCTGTCCCTGACCGAGATCCTGGAGGCGGAATCGGGGGGCCAAGAGGGCCTGGCGACGCAGACGCCGCTTAACGACACGCCCCTTTACGAGGATTTCTTCCGGAAGGTGGAGAAGGCGCTTCAGGCCCCGGCAAAGAATTGACCCAATTCTAGTCGTTTAGGGCCAACATCTTGTGCGGTTTATGATGCCGTATAAGGGAGCCCGCCGGCGTCGATCGCCGCCGGGCCCGGAGAATTCGCCGAAATTGTGCTTGCGGGGTCGGCGGGCCGGATGGGAGGCTGATCGTTCGCGGCATTTTATCGGTCAGACTGGCGTCGCTGCGATGCTCCCGCCGGTCTACAATTCAGTTCAACCGTCAACCCGTGGCCGAAAGGCCTATCGAGGTGGCCGGGACGCTCCGGAGCAGGCGCGCCGACCATCCGTATTCCGCATATGAGTTCATTAATGCAAGAGCTGCTCGCTCAATCCTCCTTCGACAAGCTTAAGGAGGGCGCAATCGTCCCCGGTACCATTACCGAAGTCCGCCAGAACGAGGTCGTTGTAGACATCGGCGGCAAGTCCGAGGGCGTCATCCCCGCAAACGAATTTATCGACATTGGCGACCTGCAGATCGGCTCGACGATCGAGGTCCTCGTCGAGAAGCTCGAGGACCGCAACGGAAGCCCGATCCTGTCCTACGACAAGGCCGAGCAGAAGAAGAACTGGGACAACATCCTGACGAGGTTCCCCGAGGGTTCCGTGGCCACAGGCCGCGTGAAGGCCAAGGTCAAGGGCGGCCTGATCATCTCGATCGGCGTCGACGCCTTCATGCCGGCCTCGCACATCGACGTGCAGCCCCCGAAGAACCTGGACCAGTACGTGGGCCAGACCTACGACTTCAAGGTCCTCAAGATCAACCTCGAGAGGAAGAACATCGTCCTTTCCAGGCGCGAGCTGATCGAGCAGCAGCGCACCGACAAGCGCCGCGCGCTCCTGGACTCGATCCAGCCGGGCCAGTTCCGCAAGGGCGTCGTCAAGAACATCACCGACTTCGGCGCGTTCATCGACCTGGACGGCATGGATGGACTCCTGCACATCACCGACATGAGCTGGGGCCGCATCTCCCACCCGAGCGAGATGCTCAAGCAGGGTGAGGAGATCGAGGTCATGATCATCGAGGTGAACCGCGAGAAGGAACGCGTGTCGCTCGGCCTCAAGCAGACCACCAAGAATCCCTGGGACGAGATCGACCGGAAGTTCCCGGTCGGCGCCAAGGTCCGCGGCAAGGTCGTCAACCTCGTCCCCTACGGCGCCTTCGTCGAGATCGAGCCGGGAGTCGAGGGCCTCGTGCACATCACCGAGATGTCCTGGACCAAGCGCATCACCAAGCCCTCCGAGCTGCTCAAGGTCGGCCAGGAGCTCGATGCGGTCGTCCTCGGCATCCAGAAGGAGGAGCAGAAGATCTCCCTCGGCCTGCGCCAGCTCGAGCCCAACCCCTGGGACATGGTGCGCCACAACTACCCGATCGGCGCCCGCGTCCGCGGCAAGGTCCGCAACATGACCACCTACGGAGCCTTCATCGAGCTCGAGGAAGGCATCGACGGCATGGTCCACGTCTCGGACATGAGCTGGACGCGCAAGGTCAACCATCCCTCGGAGGTCCTCAAGAAGGGCGACGAGGTCGACGCCATCGTCCTGGACATCGATCCCCAGCAGCAGCGCATCAGCCTCGGCATGAAGCAGCTCGCCACGGATCCGTGGTCGGACATCGACAGCTTCTTCAAGATCGGCGACGTCGTCGAGGGCACGGTCACGAAGGTGACCTCGTTCGGCGCGTTCGTTGAGCTCAAGGACGGCATCGACGGCCTGGTCCACATCTCGCAGATCAGCGAGGAGCGGATCGACAAGGTCAAGGACGTCCTCAAGCCCGAGCAGAAGGTCACGGCCCGCGTCATCAAGATCGACCGCGAGGAGCGCAGGCTCGGCCTTTCGATCAAGGCGGCCAACTACAGCGCCGACCAGCTTGCGGCGGAGACCGCCTCCTACGAGGCGCTCAACCGCAGCGCGAACAACGACATGATGAACCTCGGCGACATCCTCGACGAGGCCTCCAAGAAGGGCGAATAAGCCCCAATCGGAGCCAGGTTATTTCGAAGGCCGCCGGCGAAAGCCGGTGGCCTTCTTCGTTTTCAGGGGGCCTGGGTCGCCGCGGTATCATCCTCCAACTCGAGGTCGACCGAGACCCGGCGGCCCACGTTGCAGGCGCCTAGCGCAGTCATGACGCTCGCGTTGACGACGACCGCGACGAAGCCGGCGTTCATCCCGAGGAACGGATCGTGCCGCGAGAACTCGAGGAGGCAGAGCGTGGCGAGTCCGGCGACGATCCCACAGCCCACGGCCTGCCCCGTCGCACGCCTCCAGCAGAGGCCCAGGACGAGGCCGGGGAAGAACTGGCCGACAAGTCCGTAGCCGAGCTGTAGGAGCCCAACGAGGGACACGCTAGTCCCGAGGGCAAGCGCCAGGCACAGGGCCGACAGGGCGACCACCAAGCCCCGCGCGACGCGCGCCACGTGGACATCGGTGAGGCCTGGGGCGAGGAGCGGCCGGACCACGTTCTTTGCGAACAGGGTCGACGCCGTCAGGAGCATGACCGATGCAGGCACGATCGCGGCCAGCGCGCCCGCGCCCCCGATCATTCCGACAAACCAAGCCGGAAACCTCGCCCGGACAAGCGTCATGACGGCGAGGTCGCCGTTCGCGAGCCCGGGCAGCGTTAGGAGCGCGGCATAGCCCACGAAGAGGATGGCGGGGAGCGTCAGGTTGTAGAGCGGCAAGATGACCATGTTGCGCCTGATCGTCTCGCCGTCCTTGGCCGTGAAGATGGAGGCGAAGCTGTGGGGCCACATGGGCCCGAGTGAGCAGACGAGGACCATGGAGATATACCATCCATGGCCGTAGGCCCCGGTGGCGCCCGGCATCACGAGGTGGGAGGGATGCGTCTCCATCATCCGGGCAAAGAGCGGGCCGATCCCGCCGTAGAGCATCCTGGGCACGGCTATCCCTATGAACACGACCGTAACGATCATGAGGAAGTCCTTCAGGATGCTCACCGCGGCAACTGCCCGGATGCCGCTCACAAGGACAAAGCCGACGATCAGGATCGCGGCGATCGCCATGGCGTGACCCTGGCTGATGGCCCCGTAGCTTGCCACCGAGACGATAATCCCGAGGCCGGTCAGCTGGAGCTGAAGGTAGGGGACGATCGCCGCTATGCCGATCAGCGCGACCAGGGCCGGAAGCGCACGGCCCCCGTAAAGGAGCTGGAAGATGTCGGCCTGGGTCTGGAGGCCGTGCCGGCGCCCAAGCTGCCAGATGAGGGGGTTCACGAAGAAGCCCACGATGTTGGACAGGGAGAGGTAGGCCAGGGCATAGAGGATGGGCGCCCCTTTCGAGTACACCCAGCCGCTGGCCCCCAGGAACGCGAAGGTCGTATAGATCTCGCCCGCCATAAGGAGCCACATCACGAGGACCCCAAAGCTGCGGTCGCCGACGGTCCACTGCTCGAGGCTCATGCGGTGGCCCCGACGTGAAAGGAGCGCGATTGCGACGGCAAGCGCTACGGTGCCCCCGATGATCGCGAGGGCGGTGTTCACGCGGCGGGGCGCTTCACTCGGGGGCGGCGCGACTCGATCCGCTTGGCGGCCGCCAGGAGGAGCGACGTCAGGGGGATCCAGGCCGAGATCCAGAACAGGTTGAACGGCATCCCAAGGACGATCGGATGAACGCGGTCCCACAGTGGGACCGACAGGCACATGCCTGCAAATGGCGCACTGACAAGGCCCAGGGTCCGCCAGAGTGGTTTCCGCATGCCGAGGGCGAGACCGCCGCCCAACGGGGGATGAGTCAAGGCTATTGGCTTGCTTGGAGCCCTTTTCCCCGGCGCCCGATGACAAACTGCACGGCGGAGCCCTAACGCCTGCGTTCCCCCGGCCCGATTGGGCCCCGAAGGTCGCCCTGCGTCAGGCCCTAATGGCCTTCGACTCGATGAACTCGCGGATGACCGTCATGCGCTTGCGCTGGCGGTCCTCCTGCTCGATCTCGTCGGTGTTGCGGACGGCCTCGTTCTTGGCCATCGCCCTGCGCATCTTGCCGAGCGCGATGTACTCGAGCTGGCGGATGCGCTCGCGCGTGACGTTGAACTTCTTGCCGACCTCCTCGAGCGTGAGCTCGCTGCGCCCGTCCAGGCCGAAGCGCATGCGGATGATCTCCGCCTCGCGCTTGTCGAGCGAGTCGACCATGGACCGCAGGTCGGATGAGAGATTCTTGTCCCTGAGGTTGTCGTAGGGGCTCGTGGCGTTCTCGTCGCCCACGATCTCGCCGAAGGTTGACGAGTCCCCGTCCTCCCCGACCGGCGCGTCGAGGGACGCGGGCCGCACGCTCACCGACTTCAGGTGCGCGACCTTGGAGGTCGGGATCTGGAGCTCCATCGCGAGCTCCTCGTCCGTGGGGTCGCGGCCGAGCCCCTCGGACAGGACCATGGCGGTCTTGCGCATCTTTGAGATCTTGTCGACCAGGTGGACCGGAAGGCGGATGGTCTTGGACTGGTTGGCGAGGGCCCTCTTGATGGACTGCTTGATCCACCAGGCGGCATAGGTAGAGAGCTTGCCGCCCTTGCGGGGGTCAAACCGCTCCACGGCCTTAACGAGGCCGATGTTGCCCTCGCTTATCAGGTCGAGCAGCGGCAGGCCGAAATCCTTGTAGTCCATCGCGATCTTCACCACGAGGCGCAGGTTGGCCTTGATCATGTGGTCGCGCGCGGCCTTGTCGCCGCGCCGGATGCGCTTGGCCAGGGATATCTCCTCGTCGATCGTGAGCAGGGCGGTCTTGCCGATCTCCTGCAGGTAGATCTGGAGGTTGCTGCGGTCCATGGGGCCGGCGGGGGCCTCCGCGGGCTCGGGCTTTTCCAGGAAAGAGGGGGGTGCGTCGATCGGGACGGACCCCATAGAGCGCGCGACCCGGTTGTTGCCCTCGTCAGTGTCTGCACCAGCCGTCGAATTCGCGGCGCTGTATTTGGTATGCATTAGGAACCTCTATGTCTGTTGGAGGGTTGAAACGGCTTAATGTTCCCAATCCAGAGCCTAAACCGTTCCGAACGGGCAGACGAGTCGTCCCCTCTGAAGTTGCGGAAACGCCACATTAAAACCGGGTAATTATGGCACAGTCACCCCCGCCCGGAGCGCAAATTGGCGCTCTTTACGCCCTAGTAGTGCGAAGCGATCTCGGCCGCCTTGAGGAGGGCCCCGGCCTTGTTGACCGTCTCCTGGTACTCCGCGTCGGGGTCAGAATCGGCCACGACGCCCCCGCCGGCCTGCACGTACATCATCCCGTCCCTCAGGAGGGCTGTTCGCAGCGTGATGCAGGAATCGAGGTTCCCGTCGTACCCGAAATAACCCAGGGCGCCCGCGTAGAAGCCCCTCTGGACCGGCTCCTTCTCGGCGATGATCTGCATCGCCCTCACCTTGGGAGCCCCGCTCACGGTGCCCGCGGGGAAGGTGGCCCGCATGAGATCGAAGGCGGTCTTCCCGGCGGCGATCTGGCCCTCGACCTGGGAGACGATGTGCATCACGTGGGAGTACCGCTCGACGAACATGTACTCGGGCACGTGGATGGTGCCATAGGAGCAGACCCTGCCGATGTCGTTGCGCGCCAGGTCGACGAGCATCAGGTGCTCGGCCCTTTCCTTCTCGTCGGCCAGGAGCTCCTTCTCGAGCGAGAGGTCCTCGTCGTGGGTGGCCCCGCGCCTGCGGGTGCCCGCGATCGGCCGGATCTCGACCAGGCCGTCGGTCAGCCTCACGTGGACCTCGGGGGACGCCCCCACAAGGGCAAAGTCGCCCGAATCCAGGATGAAGGTGTAGGGGGAGGGGTTGACGGTGCGAAGGGCCCGGTAGAGGTCCAGCGGCGTCTTCGTGAACGGCCGGGCGAACCTCTGCGAGGGGACGACCTGGATGATGTCCCCGGCGCGGATGTACTCCTTGACGCTGCCGACGAGCGCCTCGTAGCCGGCCTTCGTGAAGTTGCCCGGGGGCACCTCGAACCGGGGCGAGCTTGCGAGGGGCGCGGGCGCCAGCGAACTGGGGCGCCTGAGGATTTCAAAGAGCTCGCGAAGCTCGGCCTCGGCCGCGGCGTGGGCTTCGCTGGCGCCCTGCGGGCCCTCCTGCGTCACGTGGGCGTTCACGCAGAGCCTGAGCGTCTGCTTGGCGCGGTCGAAGATCAGCAGGCTGTCCGACAGCATGAAGTAGATCAGCGGGATCTTGAGCTCGTCCTTGGGCGCCGCCGGCACCGTCGGCTCTATCCGCGTCACGTATTCATAGCTGAGGAACCCGACGGCCCCACCGGTGAAGCGGGGAAGCCCCGGGAGCTTGACGGGCCTGAAGCGCTTGAGCTCTGCCTCGATGAGGGTCAGGGGGTCGCGGGGGGTCGGCACCCGCTGCGCCGGCTTGCCCGTCTCCGTGATCTCGGTCGTCTCGGGCCCGCAGGCAAAGACCTTCCGGGGCCGGCAGCCGATGAAGCTGTAGCGCGAGAGCCGCTCGCCGCCCTCGACGGACTCAAGCAGGTACGCCGGACCGTGCGCCCGGAGCTTCGCGTACGCCGAGACCGGCGTCTCGAAGTCCGCCATCAGGTCGGCGTAGACCGGTATGAGGTTGCCGGTCCGCGCGAGCGCGACGAACTCCTCCCGTGTGGGGTGGATCTCCATGGTCACTCGACCGTTACGGACTTGGCCAGGTTGCGCGGCTTGTCGACGTCGCATCCCCTCTCCACCGCGATGTAGTAGCTCAGGAGCTGGATGGGGATGGTTGCCACGATGGGCAGCACCGCCTCGTGGCAGTCCGGGATCGTGATGACCTCGTCGGCAAGGCCCGGCGGCAGCTCCGCGCCCTCGGTCGTGATTGCGATCACGGGGCCCTTGCGGGCCTTGATCTCCTGCATGCTCGAGACGATCTTGTTGAAGATCTCGCCCCTGGGAGCCAGGAAGACGCTCGGGCACTTCTCGCTGATCAGGGCGATCGGCCCGTGCTTCATCTCGGCGGCCGGGTAGCCCTCCGAGTGGATGTAGGAGATCTCCTTGAGCTTGAGGGCCCCCTCGAGGGCGATCGGGAAGAGGGAGAGGCGCCCGAGGAAGAGGAAGTCCGTATGGTGGGCGAGGCGCTTCGCGACCGCTTTGATGTGCGGGGCCTGGGCCAGGGCTCTTCGCACCAGGTCGGGCGCGGCCTTCAGGGCCTTAACGTAGTCCACCCCGTCGTTGAAGCTCATGTCGCGCATGCGCGCCACGTAGAGGGCAACCATCGATCCGAGGAGGAGCTGGGAGGTGAAGGTCTTCGTCGAGGCGACGCCGACCTCGGGGCCGACGTGCTGGAAGATGCCGCCGTCCGCCTCGCGGGCGATCGTGGAGCCGACGACGTTGTTGATCGCAAGGACGCGGTATCCCTTGCGCTTGGCCTCGCGCAGCGCCGCCAGGGTGTCGATCGTCTCGCCCGACTGGCTGATGACGAAGAACAGCGTCTGGGGGTCGAGCGGGGCGTTGCGGTACCGGAACTCCGAGGCGTAGTCGACCTCGACCGGCACGCGGGCGAATCGCTCGATCAGGTGCTCGGCGACCAGGCACGCGTGCCAGGCCGTGCCGCACGCGCAGAACATGAAGCGGTCGATCTGGCGGAGCTCGGCCGGCGTGAGGTTGAGCCCGCCGAAGAGGGCCGTGCTGCCGTCCTCGGAGAAGCGCCCGCGCATGCTGTTCTCGAGCGCCTGCGGCTGCTCGAAGATCTCCTTCTCCATGAAGTGGGCGTGGCCGTCGAGCGTCGAGTCCTCGACCTTCCAGTCGATGCGGTCCACGACCGGGGAGACGTCGGCCTGGTCGAGCGTCGTGATCGAGAACTCCTTCGGGGTGATGTGGACGAGCTCCCCGTCCTTCAGGTAGACGACGTTGCGGGTGCTGCTGACGAGCGCGGAGGCGTCGCTGGCGAGCAGGTATTCGTTGTCGCCGACGCCGAGGATAAGGGGGGAGGCCTTGCGCGCGGCGACGATCTCCTCGGGGAAGTCGACGCAGAGGGTAGCGATCCCGTAGGTGCCCTCGACGTGGCGGAGCGCCTTTCGGACGCTCTCAAGGAAGGGGCTCTGACCGTCGGATGAGGCGACCCTCTTCGCATAGTGGTAGGCGATCAGGTTGCACAGGACCTCCGTGTCGGTCTCGGACTTGAAGGTGTAGCCCTTCCCGGAGAGGAAGGCCTTGATCTGGCTGTAGTTCTCGATGACCCCGTTGTGGATCAGGGCGAACTTGCCGTCGCTGCTCACGTGGGGATGGGCGTTCGCCTCGGTCACCCCCCCGTGGGTCGCCCAGCGGGTGTGCCCAATGCCGACCGTGCCCGAGAGGCGAACCAGCGTCGCCGCCTTCGAGAGCTGCTCGACCCGGCCGACCGTCTTTACCAGGGACAGGCCTCCGCCCTGGGCAATGGCCATCCCCGCGGAGTCGTATCCGCGGTATTCGAGGCGTTTGAGGCCCTCCAGGATGATCGCGGCTGCCTTGCGGCTGCCGACATAGCCAACGATGCCGCACATGGGTGTACTGGTTGAGGATTTGGTGTCCCGCGCGATTTAGTCTCGCGAAAGGACCGTTCACCATAGAAAAGAGAATTCTTATGACCACCCAAAAACGCGTGCTCGCCGTCATTATGGGCGGCGGTCGGGGGACGCGCCTTGCGCCCCTGACCCTGGAACGCTGCAAGCCCGCGGTACCCCTCGCTGGCAAGTACCGGCTCGTCGACATCCCGATAAGCAACTGCATCAACTCGGATATCAACCGGATCTTCCTGCTGACGCAGTTCAACACCGCGTCGCTGCACCGGCACGTGCAGGGCGCCTACCAGTTCGACCCGTTCGGCGGGGGCTTCGTCGACATCCTCTCCGCCGAGCAGACCGAGAAGAGCCTCGACTGGTACCAGGGCACGGCGGACGCCGTGCGCAGGAACATCATCCACTTCAGGAAGTACCCGCACGACCTTATCCTCATCCTCTCGGGGGACGCGCTCTACCGCATGGACTTCCGGGACATCGTCGAGCAGCACCTGGCCACTGGGGCGGACGTGACGGTCTGCGCGAAGCCGTTTCCGATCTCCACCGTCGAGGGGCTGGGACTCATGAGGGTGGGCGACAACCTCTCCATCCAGGAGTTCGTGGAGAAGCCCAAGGATCCCGCGATCATAGGCGGCCTCACGCTTAGCAAGACGGTCGAGGCGACCCTGAAGGGGCCCTCCGCCGAGAAGCGGTGCCTGGCCTCCATGGGCATCTACGTCTTCAACAGGAACGTGCTCGCCGAGGCCCTCGAGAACTCGATGACCGACTTCGGCCGGGAGGTGATCCCGAGCCTGTTGGGAACGAAGAAGATGTTCGCGCACATCTACGAGGGCTACTGGGAGGACATCGGGACCGTGAAGGCCTTCTTCGAGGCGAACCTCGCGCTGGCCCAGCCGCTGCCGCCGTTCAACATCTTCGACGCCACGACCCCGGTCTACTCGTACAACGAGTACCTGCCCGCGGCGAAGCTCAACAAGTGCCGGATCGACAACATCATCGTGGCCGACGGCTCCATCCTGACGGACTCCGCGATCAAGCACAGCCTGTTCGGGATACGCTCCCATGTCGGAGAGGGCTCGGAGCTCGAGGACGTGGTCATGATGGGGGCGGACTACTACGAGACCCCCGAGCAGATCGCCTCCAACGCGGCCCGCTCCAAGCAGAACATCGGGGTCGGCATGAACTGCCGCATCAAGTCGGCGATCATCGACAAGAACGCCCGGATCGGGGCCTCGTGCACGCTGTCGCCCGTGGGAAAGCCCGACGGGAGCTACGCCAACGGGTCGGTCGTGATCCGCGACGGCGTCCTCGTCGTGCCGAAGGGCGCCCACATCCCGCCGGGGACGGTCGTCTAAGGGGTGTCCGCCGGGCCCGGCTGCGGCCCCCGGGCGGGCAGGGCGGGCACCCTGCGCAGGCACAGGTAGAGGCCGACGGCGATCATGAAGAGGGAGTAGAAGGTCCCGCGGCTTAGCCCCAGGATGAGCGACGCGTCGGGCTCGCGGAAGGACTCTCCCGCGATCCGGACGCAGGCGTAGCCGATAAGGAATTCGCCGGCGAGGCGGCCCGGCCGCTCCCGCAGGACGCCGCTCGTCCAGAGGCGAACCTGCATGTAGGTAAGCAGGAGAACCCCCTCCATCGCGGCCTCGTAGAGCTGCGAGGGATGGCGCGGGGGGATCATGTGCAGGGGAGTGCCCGGGGGCATGCTGCGCGGGAAGATGACCGCCCAGGGCACGACGCTGATCCGGCCCCAGAGCTCCCCGTTCCAGAAGTTCGCGAGGCGCCCGAGGAGGAGCCCGGCGGGCGCCGTCGAGGCCACCAGGTCCCAGAGGTGAGCGAGCGGGATCCCGGACGACCGGGAGAACCAGGCGACCGCGACGACGACCCCGAGGAGCCCTCCGTGGAAGGACATCCCCCCGTCCCAGACCCGCAGGATCGCCAGGGGGTCGCTCCCGAAGGTGCGCCACCCGTCGTAGAGGAGGTAGGACCCGATCCTGCCGCCGAGGACGACCCCCATGACGGCCGCCACCATGAAGTCCCCGATCTTGTCGGCCGGCAGGAGCGAGCGGCCCGCCCGGGCGTAGCGCCCGAGCAGCCAGGCCCCGATCAGAAAGCCGGCCGCGTAGGCCAGGCCGTAGTAGCGGATCCCGAACCTGCTTGTGAAGTGGATGAGAAACGGGTCGAGCTGGTCCACCCAGTACGCGATCGAGGGCATCATAGGCGCCGCCCCCGGTCCTGCTTCTGGAGCCTTGTGCGCGCCAGCTCACGCATGTCGACGGCGACGTCGTCCTTGTCGAAGATCTCGCGCCCGAGCAGGTACTCGATGATGTCCTCCATCGTAACGACTCCCGCCGTGGCGCCGAACTCGTCGACGACGACGAGCAGCTTGTTGTGGGTCTTAAGGGAGAGCTGCAGCGCGTTCGCGACGGTCGCGGTCTCCGGGATGAAATGGGCCTCCTGCATGAACTGCTCGACAAGGCCCGCGTCCTGGTCGTGGGCCTTGGCCTTGAGCAGGTCCCGGTTGCGCACGATGCCGAGGATGTCGTCCATGTTCTTGCCGTAGACCGGCATCCTGCCGAAGGGCAGGGTGGGGTGCTCGTTGAAGACCTCGGCGACGGACTGCGAGCGGTTGAGCGCCGTGACGACCGTGCGCGGCGTCATGATCTCGCTCACCCGCACGTTGTCCAGGGAGAGCGCGTTGGAGATGATGTTGGACTCGCTCGCCGAGAGGGTCCCCTCCTCGGCGCCGCGCGCCGCCAGGAGCATGATCTCCTCGTCCGAGCCGTGCACCTTGGCCGGAGGCCCGACGAAGGGCCTCACGACGAGCGCGCAAAGCCAGGTCACGGGGAAGAGCGCCGTGCGCAGCCAGCCGATCGAGTACACGACGTACGGCTGCAGGGTGCGCCGGTGCGAGACGCCGATGTTCTTCGGGAGCACCTCCGAGAAGACGAGGAGCATCGCCCCGAACCCGACCGAGATGGCGATAAGCTGCGTGTCGCTGTAGTAGTGCGCGGCGAGCGCCCCGACGACGACGGAACCCAGGCTGTTCGCGGCCGTGTTGAGCGTGAGGATTGCGGAGATCGTGGCGTCGATGTCGCGCTTGAGCGCCTCCAGCATGGCGCCCCTCCTCGGCCGCGCCTTCTTGAGCGCCTCGATCTCGGCGTTCGTGGTGGAGAGGATGACGGCCTCCGCGAGCGAGCAGAAGAATGACGTCCCAATGGTGAAGGCGATGACCAAGGGCAGCACGAACTTGAACATCGCCCGACCCTAGCGGCCGCGGGCCCGGTTTCCTACCACAAAAG
>Ga0265338_10003385_pt1 | contig 22499 bp, 13 predicted proteins | sample 42126metaG_FD_193579 | JGI IMG/M metagenome (GOLD analysis project Ga0265338, IMG submission 193579) | Rhizosphere microbial communities from Carex aquatilis grown in University of Washington, Seatle, WA, United States - 4-21-26 metaG | ecosystem: Host-associated > Plants > Roots > Rhizosphere... | reverse complement strand
CACGACGCGAGCAGACGCGTGGCAGCTGCCTGTTCGCCGGACTCCTCGGCAGCGATGGCCAAATCGCGACTGGTAGGCAGGCGGAAGAGCCACTTGCCGACGGGAACAAGTTGAGAGGCAGATGATACGGCCGGCTGCGCGGCAACGGTGTGACCATCGAACTCAAATTCCAAATGCTCGCCGCACTGGCGGCAGGCGGTATAGCCGCGCAGAATGCCGCCAAATGCATCGCAGTGCAACTGCGCGAGCGAACGGTTGCGCGCGCCGAGGGGCCAGTCGGCGGCGCTTTGCTGATCTGGTGAGGCAACGGAGGCCACCAGGACCGCGCGGTCTAGCGCTCCCAGCGACCTGCCTGCCTCCCAGAGCTTTAGAACTTCTGCCTGGGTCATGGCTCTAAACCTTTATGTAGAGACCGTGGAGAGTGTGGGCTCGACAGGCTCGGTGACGCTGGGGTCGCGCTCCCATCCTTCGGTTTCGATCTTTATATGCTCAATGGCGATGGCATTTCCGCCGGCATCGAGGTCGGGCAGGGCGTGATACTCCGACACCCAGCAGCGATAGAGTTTGTAGGCCATCACCAACTGCCCGGCTTCGTTGTAGAACTCGAGGTAGAGGTTCTTGCGGAAGTTGGCCAGCGAGACCTCAGAGCCAAGGGCAGCGCCGTAATTCCACACCAGGCCGGCCCAGTCGTGGAAGGTCATGTCCATGGTGAGGCCGCGCTCGCAGGTGATGGGCTCGAACTTCTGCTTGCCGGGGGAAGAGATTGAGGTTGACGGGTCGCCGCCGCTGCGAAAGGTGATGACCTCAGTGGTGCGCTTGAGGCTGCTTATCTTGCTGACTGCGGCGACGTATTTATTGTCCCACTTGATGCGGAACTTGAAGTTCTTGAGCGGATCGAGCCGCGTGGGATTTGCGGGAAACATAGCCATGGCGTTGCTCCTTCGGCGTGTTGCGTGAGATTAGCTTTGGTTCATCATCTGCTGAATCTGGATGACGACAAACTCAGCCGGATAGAGGGGCGCAAACCCTACGGTGACGTTGAGAATTCCAAGCGCGGTGGTGGCGGGGGTGTTGTTGTCCTTGTCGCACTTGACGAAGTAAGCCTGCGCGGGCGTGGTGCCGGCGAAGGCTCCTTTCAGGAAGAGGCTCTGGAGAAAGGTGCCGATGCTCATGCGGACCTGGCCCCAGAGCGGCTCCGAGTTGGGCTCGAAAACGGCCCACTGGGTGCCCGCGTAGAGACTGGATTCGATAAAGAGGGCAAGACGGCGAATGGGTACGTACATCCATTGCGAACCGAGCGCATTGTTGCCGGCGATAGTGCGCGCGCCCCACACCACATTGCCGAAATTGGGAAACTGGCGCAGGCAGTTGACGCCGAGCGGATTGAGCAATCCGTTCTGCTGGTCGTTGATTACATACTGCAGGCCAATTGCGCCGGTAAGGCTTGCCTCGATACCGGCAGGAGCTTTCCACACGCCGCGCGAGGCATCAGTTGAGGCGTAGATGCCGGCCACGAATCCGCATGGCGGAAATTGCGCGGGTAGAAAGCCGGTCATCGGGTCGGGGGCAGTGACCCAGGGGAAGTAGAACGCTGAGTGATCGGCATACTGGGTTATTAGAGTGTCGTTGTTGTTGTCTGCCGGCCCCGTAAAGCTCAGGCCGCTAGACCCAGTGCCGACGACTGCGGTCGGTGCCGAGTCAACGATGAGGAATGCACGGAACTGGGCGCAGAACTCCTGAAGGGCGCCAACAACGGCGGCGTTGTTCTCACCGGGCACGCAGAGCAGGTTGAAGATGGGCACATTGCCCAGTACCAGGTAGGCTGCGGGAATTGAACCACTGCCGATGAGCGCTGTTTCAAATGCGCTGCCGGAAGCCTCCGGTATCAACTGCGTGCCATCGTTGCCTTGCGAATTGGTCTGCTGCGTGGCACTGGTATTCCCGCCATTGAGGCAGATTGGCGCTGCCCCTCCTGTCGCGGTGGTGGTGGGTGCAGCACTCGGCGTAAACTTTGCGCCACTTGTTCCGCCCACCCACTGGTTAGCGGCAGTGCCGTCCGCAGTACCTCCGGTGATTGGGCCGATCGTGATGGGTCCAGTTCCTGAGGGGCCGCTCAGCAAAATGGCGGTAGCGCCGGTCGTGTCCTGGGTTACCTGCTCGAATTGCTTGAATGTTCCCGAGGCCAGTGTTCCCGGTACGGTGCTCGTGGCAGCCATCGGCGGTGTGGATGGAGTAAACACCGCACCGCTGCTCTGGCCAACCCAGGTGTCACCTGACCCGTCAGGGGTTCCACCAATCTGCGCTATGGTCATTGGCCCGTTCTTCGAGACAGAGCCCGCAAGATACGCAGTTGCAGTTGAGGTGGTTTGAACAAGTTGCTCATTGGGAACGAAAGTGCCCGAGGTTACAGTGCCGATCACCATGCTGGTCATGGGCAGAGTGCCAAGCGTAATTGAAGAAGGCGGCGTGGTGGAACCCGGAGCGAGGAAGGAGATGTAGCTGGACTCCGCGTCGATGACTGTGACCGCGTAGTTGGGGTTTCCCGCGACCGTTGAGAGGTTGGTATAACTCTCGAGGGTTTGAAGTTGCCCGCCTGAGTTCATCAACACCTGAAGATTGAAGCTGGTGCTTGGGAATGAGGATGGCTGCGAGATGAGCACAAACAGGCCATTGCCCCATGCACCCGGGTTATTGGCGTAGAGAGTAAAACCGGCGACGGAGTTCGACGCAGCGATGGCTCCATCGACGAGACGCACGATGTATGCCTGCGAGCCGCCGTTGAGGAAGAACTGGTAGACGGCATAGCCGAGGTAGATGCCCGGTATCATTCCGCCGAACTGCGTCTCATACTGGGCCCAGCTCTCAACCATTACGGCTTCACCGACGGGGCCCTGATTGGACCACCCGATGAAGGCAGCTATCGACGTGGCGACGCCGGTGATGTTGTGCTGGCCGCTCGAGATCTCCTCAATGTAGACCCCAGGGTATGTGTATGCTGCCATGGGAATGAACCTCCGCTCGGCAGGCGCGGCGACTTGCACCGCGTCCGATGGTGTGTAGTGGTTTTCAGGAAGAGTTGGTTTATGCTCTTCCCGGATGACAACAAATTGGCGCGCTGCGGAAGCCAGAAAAGCAGCGTGGATAGCGAAATAGCAACCCATGATCGCGACAGCGGATGCGGAGAGAAAATTTAGACAGAACTCCGCACGTTCGCATCATCGTCGTCTGGATTGAACGGATCGGGGGGAAAATGAAACGAACAACAAAGATCTATTTGCTATTTTGATTTCGGGAGCCCGGGCGAATAATTAGCCAGGCTTACCGATGGGAAATTAACCGGGCCCGGTTCTACAGGTGTCGGCAATCATTGCAGCGGCGCGCAGTGTTGTCAACCGGAAAACTTTTGTGGGGAATCTTTTTTCGCGAAAATTATTAGAAAGCGCGGCCTGAAATTTGACTGGTTTTATCGCTGAACTAACCGATGCAGTACTCCGCGATCCAAGCATTGGCGAGCACAAATGATATTGAATGGAACGCGTGTACCCGATATCACGGCGTCTGTCATGCGTCGCAAGACGACTAAACGCAACTCAGGCGCAACCAAAAACTATGGCTGCGCCAGTAATATCAACGTAAGTTGTTGGCAGGATTGGTTGCGGGGACTGGATTTGAACCAGCGACCTTTGGGTTACGAGTTCTTAAATCACGAATTTGAAAAGAGTTAGCAGGCGCCGTTGGTTTCCGGAAGCAAGCCTGAGCAATCGGCGACACTTGGCCGCTAATGGGCACCAGATGAAGCACTTGGATTTCCGCCCCAATCCTGCGGATGAATCGCTCCCGGTAGCAACTACGGCGGGGAGATCTGAAATGTGGCCGTATTCAAGGGTCTTAGCAGGGCTTTGCACAGACGGCGGACGGAATGATGCAAGCTTGCGCGATCTCCAACGCGGCGCGAATGGAACCAAGCAGTTGTGCATCTGTCCCCAGTGTGCTACGGACCAACCGCGGGCTGCCGAGCACGATCCACTGATCCAGCATCTTCTGCGCCGAATCGCAGAGGGCGGGGTGCATGCCCACCGTGCCGCCAAGTACAAAGAGCGGGCAATTGAGAACCAACGAGATATTGTAGATGGCTTGCGCCAGCATTGTGGCTGACTGGCGAAGAAGGGCTTTTGCGTGGGGATTTCCATCAACTGCGCGATCAAAGATTTCGGTCGCGTTGAACTCTGTGGGCGTCGTAGATCCTTTCTCGTTCCCGAGTTTCTGCCATTGGTTTTTGATGCCTTCTCCGCCGATCATGCTCTCCAAAGCTCCAGGTTCGTCGCTCTTTGCGGGAATCTCCGCTGCTCCGGGAACGAGCATATATCCTATTTCGCCGGCGGCCCATGAACTTCCACGATACAGTTTGCCATTGATTACGATGCCGGCCCCGATGCCGGTCCCGATTGCGAGGAAGACAAAATCTTTGGCATCTTTAGCGTTTCCGAATTCCTGTTCACCGATAGCCGCCATGTTGACATCGTTGTCGACAATCACCGGTACATTCATCTCTTTCTCGACCAACGCACTTAAGGGAACCTCTCTCCAACCCATCAAGTATGAGGTGGCAATGACGATGCCGTTATCGACATCCGTTACGCCAGGCACGCCGATTCCAACAGATCGCAGGGCCTCTGGAGGAGCCGCAACTTCGTGCAGCATGCTTTTCACGCCTCTCGACATGAGTTGGATCACCGCTTCAGGTCCGCGTATGGCAGCGGTCGAGGACGACCATCTGGCGAGAATCTTTCCTGACATGTCTGCCAATGCGAGACGAAGGTTGGTGCCGCCCAGATCGACTCCCACGACGTAACCGGGCTCCGTCGTTGCGTGCATATTCTGTTCTGCGTTCGCGATTTTCTCTGTCTCTTGCCGCATCGTTTCCTTATTCGGTCTAAACTTTGTGAAATGTTATGGGTTTGTTGATCCGGGCCGGTGCTCGATTTGCCTCGGAACTGATCGTTTCCAACTCCCGCCCTGCGGTCTCGGGAACGATGAATCGCACAAAGAGCAGCGTGAGAACGCAAAACGCTGCGTAAATGAGGAACGTGATGCTACTGCCGGCGGCGTTGATCATCGAAAGAAAGGTCACGGAGACCAGGAAATTTGATGCACCCGAGCCAAGCGATGCCGCCGCCACACCGCGGCCGCGTACGCGTAGCGGAAAAACTTCCGACACCAGTATCCATGCGATCGGACCCATGCTGAACGCGAAGCAGGTGATGTAGACCATCAGGCAGACGGTAGCCACCACACCGGGCGCCGCTCCAAATGCAGTGTGGGCGTGAAACGAGTAAGCAAGCAGAACGAGGCATGCCGTCATGCCGCTGACGCCCACGTAAAGCAGCGGCTTGCGTCCCACGCGATCGACCAGGACCAGCGCAATGATGGTGGCCAGCATGTTGGTGACTGCAACCAGCAGCGTGGCGAAGATTGCGCTCCGATTGGAAGTAATGCCTGCCAGCGCAAAAATCCGCGGTCCATAGTAGATGATCGTATTGATGCCTGTGACCTGCTGCAGCACGGTAAAGCCCACCGCGATGAAAAGCGAGGTGCGCACGGCAGGTCTCCATAGTTCGCTCCAGCGCTGTTCGACCGGGATGGCAAGAGCAGTGCGAATCTCATCGATCAGCAACTTCGCGCCGGCCGCATCGGTATAGCTGCTCAACACCGAATGCATTTCTTCCAGACGATTCTGCGCGAAGAGCCAACGCGGGCTTTCAGGAAGCGTGAAGATGAGTGCCAGAAAGAACGCTGCTGGCACAGCGCCCAAGCCGAACATGGTTCGCCACGCCTGCTGCCCAGCCAGCCAGTAGCCGACGAGATCGGCGAGCACGATTCCGATGGTGAGCGCGAACTGGTAGAGGCCGATGAGCAGCCCGCGCGACTGCGGCGGTGCAAGTTCCGAGACGTACACCGGTGCGGTAACACTGGTGAATCCAATCGCAATTCCAAGCAGGCCACGAGCGACGATGAGAATCGTTACATCAGGCGACCAGAATGCCAGCAGCGAACCGAGCAGGAAGATGATGCCGCCCCACACCAGCGTAGAACGGCGTCCAATGCGATCGGCAATGCTGCCGCCGGCAACGGCCCCTGACATTGCGCCGACCAGCACTACGCTGACGACGATCTCTTCCATACGCGTGGAGAGCGCGAACGACTCGCGCACAAAGACCAGCACCGCAGCGATGATTCCCATATCGAAGCCGTAGAGGATACCGCCCAGTCCCGCGATCAGCGAGACGCGGCCTAAGAATCCTCGGCGCACGTGTGTCTCAGTGGGGTCTACTGTGCGGCTTGAACGGGCTTCGCGATTCACTTGGCTCCTAATCCTACTGTTCCATCCGACCGTATTGGAAGCGCGGTGGCAAGCGGCATCCGGTTCTTTCTACCATGGCCAGCGTAAGTGCTTGTGCCACCAGAATCGCAGTGATTCCCCCCCACGGCTCGGCCACCGCATCGAGACGAACCGGAAAGAGCCGCTCGGCGGGGGCGCGGTCTTCTGAAGAGACCAACACAACCTTTCCGCCACGCCGGATGCATTCGTCGGCGAGCTTGACTCCCAGAGCGGCCGCTCGCCCGAGCGCGTATATGATGGCCACGTGAGTGCCATCTACGTCGAGGTTGGGGCCATGCTTGAAACCTGCCCCCGTGTGGGCGGCAGCACGAAAACCGCTCATCTCGCGGATGGTTAACGCGCCCATCATTGCGGCTCCATACGCTGCGCCTCGACCCACGATTTCAATGTTCGCGGCTCCACGACAAAACTCTTCAAGATCCTTGCGGCGGCCAAAAACTCGATCGAGAGAGATTGCGTAGATCTCCGCAACGCGCTCGGCATCTTCGTGCCAGGGACGTTCCAGCACTTCTGACGCAAAAAGAATAGCGGCAGCAGCGGTATTGGTATACGTCTTAGTTGCGTTGCCGTATTCCGGGCCTGCCAGAACCGGCAAACGATTCTCTGCCAGGCGCCAGCAGGTACTGGCCGCGTTGTTGCAAATCAACCCCAGCGACCGCGCGCTGCCGGTCTTCATCAGCTCCACCAGCTCGGCGCTCTCTCCCGATGCAGTCAGAAGCACGGAAAGGGCAGCGTCGTCCCAGACGGATTGCGCGTAATGCAGCCACTCACCCGCGTCCACACTGAACGACGGCCTGCCGTGCGTTTGAAGCAGCACGGATCCACTGAACGACGAACAGTATGACGCTCCCATTCCGATAAACAGAACGGGACCCTGTCTCTGCGAGAGACTGCGCAGCGTTGCAAGGGCATTACGGACTTCTGTGTCGCCGGAATAGGACTGGATCAAGTCGCTGAGCTTTTTCGGCTGCTCCCGGCATTCGATCTCCAGAACCTCTGTGCCGGTTGCCGTCAGAAGTTCCGGCCGAGGTTCCACTCCGCCGATCCATCGCGGTTGAGCCATGGTAGTGTCCCGCATGTTCCGTTTCCTCGCGAAATTCCGGTAATTCTTGCCAAGTGCAAAACCGGCGACACCTTTGGAGACTTCGTAATGTTTATTTAGTATCATTCCTGAAAGACGTGAAAGCAAGAACTTCTTTATATAAAAGCCGAGCCAGTTTCGATTCCGATGGGTTGCTAATGACCAATTCGGCTGACGGAGCTTCTCATCGCCGCTTATACTTTAAGGAACAAAGTGAAGAAAAGACCCATTCCACTTGGCCGCCCATCGGTCCTGCGTCACACGAATTCTCACGGCATTCTTAAGCTGTTGCGGGAAAGCGGTTCCTGCTCTCGGGCCGACCTCGTGCGTGCATCCGGACTGAGCGCCCCCACAGTCACTAATGTCGTGAGGGATCTGCTTTCGGCGAATCTGGTCGAGCCGCTTGGTGAGGGACCATCCAGTGGCGGCAGACCACCAGACATGTTGCGCTTCAATGCGGAGCGTGGTTGCCTCTTGGGGGTCGAAATCACATCGCAGAATATTTCCTTTCTACTTACCGATTTGAATGGCAGCGAACTGGATCGGACGGAGGTTTCGCTTGCCAGGAAGAAGACGACTCCAGATGCAATCTGCAGCTTGATCGGGGAGGAACTGAAAAGCCTCTTGCGCAGGCAAATGAAGAGTCGCGACAAACTGCTGGCGCTGGGGGTTGGTGTGCCCGCCATCACCAATGTTGACGAAGGCAACGTTCTTTTGATCAGCACTCTCGAGGGCTGGCGTTCTGTTCCCCTGCGGGCCATGCTGAGCAAAATTGCGGGCTGCCCGGTGATCGTCGAAAACGATACGAACCTGGCTGCGCAGGGAGAGCACTTTCGCGGGTCTGCTCAGGGCGTGAAGGACTTCGTCTTCATCAACATCGGCACCAACGTGGGAGCGGGAATCTTTCTTGGCGGCCGGATTCACCACGGCTCAGAGTGGTCCGCGGGCGAGATTGCTTATCTCCGCCTGCCCTCGATCTCTCGCCGGCAATTGACCATTCACGAGTTCGGCGAGTTGGAGAGTGTGTTGACGAGCCGGGGCATTCTGAAGAGTTGGAGCGAGGCCCACTGCAAGTCGTCGCGCGGCTCCGACAAAGCAGACGTCGAGGCTCTGGATGTTTTGCATCTCGCTCAAGAGGGCGATGGATGCGCCGTGAAGGTCGTGCGCCAGCACTCTGAGATTGTCGCCGACATTATCGTGAACCTCTCTCTGATTTTGAATCCGGGATTAATCGTTCTGGGGGGCGAGATTGGCAGCCATCCAGTGCTTATTGATTTCGTTCAGAAGCAACTGGAGGGCGGAGAATTCGCGGTGACCAGAATTGCATCGAGCCCTCCGAGCCGGCAGTCGGTGCTGTGGGGCTGCATCTCGCTGGCCCTGGAGGCTCTTCCCTCGGTTCTACTTCCGCCGCCGGCGCTGTGATTTTTAAATGGGAATCTGGGCGCTTGCAGTCTCGACTACTTTGTTATACAACGTTAGAAACATCTCCGGCTGCATTCCGCGCGGAGTCTGCGCACGGGCTCGGGGCGCGGGAGCGGGTGGCGAGTATCGCGCGAGAGAAGGCTATCATGCAAAAGCTGTTGACCTCTGTACTGATGTCGATAGCGGCAGTAAGTGTTCATGCTCAGGTCCATCCCATTCTCGCTTTGGGATCGAGCGCGCCCAACTTCGAGCTTCCCGGCGTGGACGGAAGGGTGCACAAACTGAGCGACTACGCCGGTAGCCGGGTGCTGGTGGTGGTCTTCACCTGTGACCACTGCCCGATTGCGCAGGTGTATGAGCAGCGCATCGAGAAGCTCTACGAGGACTACGGCAAGCGCGGCGTTGCGGTGGTGGCGATCCAGGGCAATGATCCAAAGGCGTTGACCATTGATGAGCTGGATTGCTCTGACATGAGCGACACACTGCCGGAGATGAAGGTCCGCTATGCGTGGAAGCATCTGCATTATCCGTACCTTTACGATGGCGAAACGCAGTCGGTCACGCGGGCCTACGGACCGCAGGCCACTCCGCATATCTTCATCTTCGATAAGAGCCGCCGGCTTCAATACGAAGGACGCATTGACGACAACTACCGCATGGAGAAGGTCAAATCTGAAGACGCCCGCAACGCAATCGACGCTTTGCTGGCCGGTAAGCCCGTGCCCGTTGCGCACACCGCTGCCTTCGGATGCTCCACCAAGTGGCAGGAGAAGGAAGCTCTGCGAGTAGCCGCGGAGCAGAAGCTGGATGCGCAACCCGTCACGCTCGACCTGGTCGACGTCGAGGGATTAAAAAAACTGCGCGCTAATGCGGGGGATAATTACACGCTGGTCAGCTTCTGGGCCACATGGTGCGGCTCCTGCGTGGCGGAGTTCTCCGATATGCAGGACACATTCAGAATGTACAGCGACCGTGGCTTCAACCTTGTAACCGTTTCAGCTAATACGCCGGACGAGAAGGCATTTGTGAAGAAATTTCTCGAACGCCAGCACGCCACCAGCCGCAATTTGTTGTTCGCCTCTGACGACACTGCCGCGCTTCAGAAGGCATTCGATCCCAAGTGGGATTCGGCAGTGCCTTACACGGTGTTGCTGGCTCCAGGCGGCGAGGTGCTGTTCAGCACCAAGGGCTCGGTGGACATGTTAAAACTGCGTCGCAAGATTCTGGCATCGGTACCGGCAGAGTACATCGGATTCCAGAAGTACTGGCAAGGGAACTAAGCCGATCCGATCACTGTGCCGGCTTCTGATGCGCCGCCCAGAAGATCGCGTTCTTGAAGATCCTTGTGAATGCCGGATTGTCGAAGAGATCGGCGTGATGCCCCATGAATATATAGACGTTTCTCGCCTTATAGTGCTCGTTAGTCCAGATCACGGGGTGGTCGCCCATCTTGATCTTCGTGTCCGGGCTGTAGCTGTTCTCATCGACACTGGCCAGCACGCGCACATTCGGCCGCGGCGATTTATCCCATGTATAGAACTCTTCGTGAAGAATCTTGAATGGGCTGGAGACGCCTTTCATGGCCGGATGTGACTTATCCTCGACCGTTACCGTGCCGTCGACAAATGTGGGAATGTAGTTGGTGTAGCGGATGCCGCCCATAAACTGCGAAAACCACGGCCACATCTGGTAGCCGTCGAATTCGCCGAGAAGCCCGGCGTGATGAAATCCGATCCACCCACCGCGGCCTTCTTCGATGTACTTGATGAACGCAGCCTGCGCCGTTGGTGTCCAACGATAAGGCGGGTAGTTGAGCTGGATAAAGAGCTGATAGTGGGAGAGGAAGTCATCGTTGATTTTATCGGTGTCCTCGATGTAGTCGACTGCGAAGTGATTCTCAGTCGCCAGTTGATTCAGCCAGGCTTGCGCGGCTATCACGAACGGCAAGTGAATGCCGCCGGGTTCCGAAATGGCCACCACGCGGAATTTTGGAGATTCAGGTGATGGATCCGCCGCCCTGGCGCCCGCTGCTGAAGCCAATAAGAAGACCGGCACGAAGAAGAGAACTGCTAAACGCCAACCAACCCTGCTGATCAATCGCATAGTTTCCCCATAGAGTGTCGAATTGCGTCTATTTGAAATCTGCCTATTTCGCGCGTGGCGGAGTCATTTCGAGAGCCCAGATTGCCATCGGCCGCATGTACATTCCGGCGCGGAAGTTACCTGTAACGTCCCAGGCCTCAGGCGTGCGAAACCAGTAGCCCTTGCTTTCGTAAATGGTGTGGTAAAGACCCCAGGTCGCTTTCCATGCCTCGTCGTGCATGCCTTCGCTCAACAATAATCCGGCATATCCCTCGGTTGTGCCGACCCATACTTCTTTCGCTTCGGCATTCGTTAGGATTTTGCCATCGAAGCTCATGCCGTTGGCCGCTCCCATGTTTCCATCGCCGTATTTCATCACGTTGAAGTCGAAGATTTTTTTGAGCGCCGACATCTCCATCTCGTGCGGCACAATTTCACCTAAGCCGGTGAGATTCGCATACCACTGGCCAGCCAGCTGGTCGGTTTGGATGTCATCTTTGGATTCGCTGGTAGTGTCGTAGCGGAAATACTCGCCATTCCAAAGCTGCGAAACGTAGGTCTTTTGTCCCTTCAGGAACAGTGCGTGATATTCGGCTGCGGTCGGTGTGTCGCCGACAATACGGGCAGTTTCTTCAGCGGCCCGCAGCGCAGCCAACCACAGTCCGCCCGAGTAAGCGCTCACACCCTTCACTACCCAGTCATCGTAAGTCTGGTCGGGATAGCCGCTGTTCTCCGGCACGCCGCCACCGTGATCGAACTGGCGAAGATACTCGATCGCGTCTTTCACCGCGGGCCAGGTCTCGCGCAGGAATTGCTTGTCCTGCCTACCGGTCAATACATAATCGCGATAAACCATGAGTACAAACTTCGAATTGAGGTCCTTCCAGTCGTTGGTGTCTTGCCAGCCAGGCTCATTGACCGCGATGAAGGGATCGCCTTCGGGTACGCCGAGATCGTGCGGCACCGCGCCAATCTTCTTGCGCTTGTGAGTAACAGGCTGCCCGGTCTGCTCGGTCTTCCAAACCCATAGCCCCTGCTCGGGCCATTGTTTGGGCACAGTATCGGCGAACTCGCGCAGCACCTGCTTATCGATTTGCGGCCAGAACTTCAAGAGCGGCAGCGAACCATAAAAACTTACATCTAGGGTGCCGTAGTAGGCGTAGTCAAAGCATTCAAGCAGCGCAAAGGTTGGCGGTTTCTTCAGGTCCGATCCGGCCTCACGGCCCCAGAAAGTTCCGCCGTCGGTCAGCGCATAAAGCTCGTTGAAGAGCATGCCGCGGTACCAGAGCGGCTTGCTTTCATCGTTGACGTAAGGGGCCTGCCAGCGGTCGATCGCCTCGCCCCACTCCGTAGCGTGCAGCAGGCCATCGCACGCAATCTTCCATGCATTCTGGCCTGAGGTTCCGTAGAAATCGGTATAGCGGCGATTCCACTTTCGGCCTTCGCCGAATTGCACTATCGGAAAGTCCCAGGCCAACACCATAGGGATGATCTTCTTCTCGCCAGGCTTGAGCGTGAAGCGAATGGCGATGGCTCCGCCCAGTTTCTCCTTGTCGCTGACCCAGGATTCAGTGTCGTTGGCAAGACGGCCGTTTTTGGCGAACGGCGCCCAGACCTCCTTGCCATCTCCTTGGGCGAGCCAGGTGGTTTGATAACTGACTTCCACACCGGGAGTATCAAGTGCGGCAATTACAAACTGGCCATCCCACTCGTTGGCGCTGGCGCTACCGCGGTTGCGGTCGAAGACGATGCCTTTCATGGTAGCTCCGCCTTCAATTGGCTCGCTGCGGTAGCTGTTAAAGTTGCCTTGATTCGGAGTGCCCGCGAAGTCGCGGGTGAAGGTTCTGAACCAGCCCGTCATATTGGTCCACGAGAAGAGCAGGGAGATGGTCACTGTCTTATTCGTCGGATTCTCTGCATGCCAGCGGTACACGGCAACGGGGTAGCTGGATTCGCGGTAGTTGCCGGGAATGATGGGAGAAAACTGCTCCAGCGTTATGTGGGCGGGAAAGCGATTCCATTTGTAGTCGAACCACGCCTTCGGGAAGAGGGCATAGTAATCGCCGGCGCCTACGGGGTAGTTCCATTGCCACGCGGAGAGTTCGCTGCCCTGCGGCTGGCCGTTCATCAGCACCTGGGCTACACCCTTCGCGTCACCTTCAGACTGCTGGAACATCGCGAACTGATTGGCACTCACCGGTTCATATTTATGGACCCCAGCCTTTATGTGCCAGCGCGAGAAGTCGCCGCGATAGCTGCGCGAAAACGTGCCTGCACCAAGGCCGCCTACTGGAACGCCTTGCCAATAGCCGTCATCGATATCGCCTGGGTTGCGCGTCACACCGGGATTCTCGAGTGGAAGTCCCAGGGGACGCTTCCAAGCGGCTTTTGGAATTCTTTCCTGCCCTACCGCGACGGAGACAGCGGAAAGAAAAAGCGCGAATGCCAGGATGCGAATCGTTGTTCTTTTCAAGAAGCCCTCGTTCGTTTTTTTTGAGTTCCTTCGAGCTCATGCAGGCGCGGAGTATTGGCATGAAAACGAATAGTACCCATACTGTCCGACTACGCCGGCCGAGCGGATTTGTTGCTTATCAAATGCGCCTAATCGAGCCACAGCCAAAAATAGCACTTGCCAACTCGATTTGGGTGGGCACATACTAACTAATCGTTACGAAGAATGCTACGTCTTTGTTTTTTCCGTAGCAGATTCTCGCACGGCGGTGTTGGGTTTCGGGTTCATTGCGCGCTTGCGCTAGATCAGTACCGGAAGCAAAGCCAGAACCGGTCGAGGTTGGAATGCCGCGCAATGTTTGCGTATTTGGGGGCTATTTACGGATGTAAATCCGGAAAAGACGAAGTTGCAGTAATTCAGGAGGCAGTAGATGAAAAGGACGGCGCAGTGGATTCTTCCTCTCATTCTGATTTTTGGAACCAGGGCAGGCTTAAGTCAAAGCACAAACTCCGGCGACATTCGCGGCAGCGTAACCGATCAGGCTGGGGCATTCATCCCCGGAGTCGTGATTACGGTGCTGAATTTGGACACCGGGGTTTCAAAAAACTACGTTACTAACCAGGACGGCATCTACGACACCTCGTCCATCCTGACCGGAAGCTACAAACTGATCTTCGCGAAGGAAGGCTTTGAGAAGTTTGTGCGTGGCCCCATCGCGTTGGAAGTGGGCAATACTACAGTCAACGCCACTCTTAAAATCGGTCAAACCAGCGAAGAAGTGGTGGTGACCTCCGATGTGCCGCTGCTGACCACCGAATCCGGCGACCAGAGCGTTGTTCTTTCCGACAAGACGATGAACGAACTACCGCAGGTGGGGCCGGACTGGGAGAACTTCATGGCCCTGCTGCCGGGAGCTACCAATACGCTGAGCTCCGGCGTGGGGTCGATTTCAATCAACGGCAACCTGCCGTACAGCAACGTGCTACAGAATGGCGTCACGCAGACGCTGCCCAGCAGCCAGAATGCCACCGTCGCCAATTTTGAGAACGTGGCCGAGATCCAGGTCTCAATGTCTTCGTTCTCGGCGGAGTACGGCATTGGCGGCATGATCTTCAACCAGATCACCAAGAGCGGCACAAACACATTTCACGGCAGCGCGTACGACTACATCCAGAACAATGCGCTGAATGCAAACTCATTCGGTTTTGATAGCCAACCGACGGTGCCGTATATCCGGCAGAACCATTTCGGCGGCGATATATCGGGACCTGTGCTCCGGAAGAAACTCTTCTTCTTCTTCAACTACGACCAGGTTATCGATCACGGCTCGGCCAATAACAGCACCAATTCCATTCCCACCACGGCGGTCATGAGCGGCGACTTTACCGGACTGTGGCCCATCTACGATCCGACGACGCAGGTAATCGCGACTGATTCGCAGGGCAATCCTTACCCCATCAGGAAGAGTTTTCAAGAGGAATATGGCAGCAACGCAGTTCCGTCTGGAATGATCGACACGCTGGCCCAAGCCTTCCAGCAGTTTTACCCGGTACCTTCTGGGGCCGCCTGTCAAAACAACCTTTCAACCATTCAGCCGGGCTGCATTATTCCCGGTGGCAAGTTCATTGCCGGGAGCCTTGGAAGTGAAGGCGAGGTCGAGAATAACTTCTACTCAACCTCACCGGCTTCTTATCCGGCGAAACGGTATTACGGGCGACTCGATTACGACATCACGCCTAACAACCGGATCTCCATGTCCGATTCGCAGGACGACAGCCCGGCTGTTTACCCGAGTTCGTTGACTCCGGGCCCGCTCGGTTGGCAGAGCGGCGACGTTACGGATAATCAGGCACAGATCACGGATGTGTGGAACATCAATCCGCACTTGATCAACGAAGCAAAAATCGGCTACACCTTTGAGGACAGCGACTTCGGCGACCTCTCGCTGAATAAGGGCTTTGCCTCGAAGCTGGGATGGACGTATGGAGTGGTGGACGACATTCCGGGAGTCGGATTCTGGGGATCGGGACCGTATTCGGGAATTGGACCGAACTCGAATGCAATTTACATCCAACACGTGTTCGATCCCTCCGATGTGGTGTCGATAATCCGTGGCAAGCACGCGCTGAAATTCGGCGGAGAGTTTCTGATTTACCGGGACGACTCCACTGCCTGGGGCAATGCCAATGCCGGATACTTCAACTTCTCAGGCCAGTACACACAGCAATGGGAAGTCAATGACGCCCAGCAAACAATCTGCGGTACGTCAACGCCGGTCGGAGCAGCCTGCGCCCTTCCCAACACCGGTCTGGAATACGCGGACTTCCTGCTTGGCGTTGCCCAGAGTTGGAACGCGAATTTTTCGCCGGAATATGGAGGCCGGCTGAAGAGTCCGCAGGCGTTTGTGCAGGACGACATTAAGCTGCATCAGAACCTGACGGTCAACCTCGGCCTTCGTTACCAGATCAACCATGGCTGGAATGAAGTGCACAGTAACGAAGCTTCGTTTGATCCAGATGTGACCAATCCGGGCACGAACGCTCCAGGCGGTTATTGGTACGGCAAGACGCACGCCAACGGGCGCACTTCCATCCAAGCCAACGTCTTCAACGACTTTATGCCGCGTGTGGGATTCTCATGGCTGCCCGATCCCAACACCACGGTTCGCGGCGGATTCGGGCTCTTCTCGTCCAACTGGAGCCTGGATACATACGCTTCAGGAGGCAACGTGATGGGTGGCGCGTTCCAATCGACTGGAAGCGATTCAGACCAGACGAATGGAATTACGCCGGTTACACAATTTGACGGCAACGGATTTATCTACGGAACAACCACCAAATTGCCCTACACGGTGAACTCCAGCGGCTTTGCCCCGGACGCCTACAACGGACAATCGGCAAATTACGTGGCCTACCACACGCCGATCCCGAAGATTTACCAGTGGAACTTCGCTCTACAGCGCCAGTTGACTGGGAACCTGGTGGCTGAGCTAGGTTATGTGGCCAGCCACGGATTCAATCTTGCTTATCCGACCGACTTGAACGCGGTGCCGCAGCAGTACTTTTCGTCGAACGATGCTCAGTATCGTCCGTATCCGGAGTTTCAGGGCATCAGCGGTAGCACCAATAACGCCGTGTCAAACTACAATTCGCTGCAGGCGTCCATCACCGAGCGCATGAGCAATGGGTTGAGCTTCAGTTTCAACTATGTGTGGTCGCACATGCTCGATACCCAGGATTCATCAGGCTGGGGTAGCCGTGCCGGACCGCAGGACTGGCAGATCGCAAACAACCCCGGCGTGAACTACAGCAACTCCAACTTCGACGTGCGCGATGCGTTCAAGGGATACGCCGTTTATCAGCTCCCCTTCGGAAGGCAGCGGCGCTTTCTGAACAACAACGCGCTGGCCGACAAAGTGATAGGCGGGTGGGAGGTTTCCACCACGCTGATTCTCTCCACGGGAACTCCATACTCGGTCTACGGAACGCAGAACACCTATCAGTTGGCTGGCACGGCCTTTCCCAATTGGGTTCCGGGAGTGAATCCGAGGCCGCAGCACCAGACCGCGCATTGCGAGGCTGGTTCCGGATCTCAACTCGGGTGCATCAACGAGTGGTTCAATCCGGCAGCGTTTTCGCAGCCGGCCGCGGGCACGTTCGGCAATGTAAGAAGAAACGTGCTGTATGGGCCGGGCACCAACACAGTGAATCTCTCTGCGTTCAAGGAGTTCGGCCTACCCTGGGAAGGCATCAAGTTGAAGTTCAGTTGTGCGGCCACCAATGCGTTCAACCACCCGGCGTTCTCCAACCCCGGCGGCGGTCTGCAGGGATCTTCTGAAGTTGGTCAACCGTATAGTTGGTACACAACATCCTCCAGCGGCCAGCAGGTTGGAACCCAACAGATCAGCGGGGTCAATGTGGGCGGACGCTATGCAGAGTTACAGCTTCGTGTGATCTTCTGATCAAGTTCGATTTCTATAGTTCATGGGAGATGGCAACTGTGCTTGCCGTCTCCCATTTTTTGTGGCTTACACACGAGCATCCATTTGCAGGAAGATGAATCAGCTTCGCCCGCCCAGCCACAGAAGGGCGTTCTCAAAGAACCTATTTTGCGTCGCGCTATCCAGAATCTTGCTGCCGTGGCCCATGTTGGTGTAGATCATCCTGTACTTTGTATTGATCCAGGTTACGGGAATATCTCCTCCGCCCAACGTGTCTTTGAATCCCAGCGGATAGTTCGATGGCGCAAGGCTCATCAGTACCTTGATATTCGGATTCTCGCGCGGGCTGGGTTGCCAACTATACCACTCGTTATCAGGAGAGATAAAGTTGGCAGGCAGTCCCTTTGTCGCCGGATGGTTTGAATCGTCGACAATTAATGTAGCCGGAAGCGGCGGCCAGCTGTTGCCTGAAAACATCGTCCCCAGAAAGTCGGCGAACCAAGGCCATGTCGCGCGGCTCTCCATCCAGCCAGCTACGTGAAAGCCCATCCAGGCGCCGCCATGGTCCATGAAATCTTCAAACGCTTTGCGTTGCGCTGCGGTCGACGGAAACTCGTCGAGCCACATTACGACCTGATAGTCCTTGAGTACTGCCGGGTTTAAATCATCCCAGTTGGAGGTAGCTTTGAATTCGAAGTGGTCGCGTTCGGCTATGGCTTGATAAAACCGAATCGCCTGTATCGCGAAATCCACGTGATCCTGTTCCACGTTCGTTGAGTAGAACGCCAGCACGCGAAATGGTTTTGACTGGCTAGAGCCAGACACTGCGGCGAAAGCGAGGACAACGAAAAAGCAAAGCGAGCGAAGATGCCGATGCAAAGGGAATCCTCCCTATCCGGGGAGCCTCGAATTCCGCTCGACACCGGACTTTCTAAGGAATAATAATATAGTGTCGTTCGGAGTTCCGATCACAATGATTTCGCGCACGCCGCACTTCGCCTCAAGCTCTGCCTGCCGGACCCTTGTCGTCTTGTTTTCATTCGCCCTCTCGCACTCCGTTTTTTCAGCGGCCGAAGTCAGCCCCTGGGGTCGCATGATTACCAGTGCCGCGATTGTCTCAAATCCTGCGACTCACAAGATCTATGCAGTCAACGAGGGCGCCGGCTCGGTAACCGTGATAGACGCTGCAAATGGCGTCACACACACCGTCGCTGTTGGAAGTGAGCCCATCGCAATCGCCGTCAATCTCGCCACTAACCGGGTTTATGTAGCCAACGATGGCAGCGCATCGGTGAGCGTCATCGACGGCGGTAACGATACGGTGATCGCCACTATCTCGAGCGCGCCTCTTCCTTACACTCTGGCAGTGGATGAGAGCAGCAACAGGGTCTACGTGACCCACACTTACAGCGGTTCGGTTACGGTGATCGACGGGGCAACCAACACGGCAACTTCGCTGAAGGTCGGCGATGCCGACGGGCTGGCGGTCGATTCCAAGGCCGGCAAGGTTTTCCTATCGACCTACGAAGATCCCAATATCCGCATTGTGGACGAGGCTACGGGCGCAGTCACCAAGGTTGCCGTGGGGGCGCACATCTGGGGCATGGCCTTCGACGAGTCGTCGTCCATGCTGTTTTTCACCCGTACTGCAACGGGAGAAATCGAGGCACTTGATGAGAAGACGCACGCGGTCAGCACAATTGCCGTAGGCAAAATCCCCTGTGCCGTGGCGATCAATCGATTCACGCACCGGCTTTTTGTGGTGAATTACGGCGACGATACCCTCAGCGTTATCGATCTGCGGAATCGGAACGTCATTGCCACCCTGCCTGTGGGCAAACATCCGCAGGGAGTGACTGTCGATGCCAAGTCAAACAAGGTGTTCGTCGCGAATGTCCACGGCAACAGTGTAACGGTGATCGACGGAGTGAAGAATGCGGTTATCAATGTCCAGGATGCGGGCAAGGATCCCTACGCCGTTGCCGTCGATTCTGCGACCGGCCATGCTTATGCTGCAAACTATGGCCCACCGTGGGTGACGCTTATTGCGCTGGACAGATAACGCCGTCTACGAGCCCAGATAACATAATGTTGATCAGGAAATACAGCCGAAGCGAGTAATTCTCCCAACTGTCTGCCGTGGTTGAAAGACGAACAGGCATAACCCATGGAGAACAAATCATGACATCAGGATTCCGCCTGTACGGGTTGCAAAGCTTCCGGCGCCACGCTGCCGTGGTGGCATTACTTCTTCCGATAAGTGCGTTTGCGGCTGCCCGCGCACAGGAAACCACTGCACCTAAACCTGCTGCGCCCTCTACGCCACGGCTGGTTGGCTATTTGTTTGCTCCGCAGGGGGTGAATCTCGCCAACTCGATCAAAATGCTGGATCTTTCCAGGATCACGGATTTGAATCTAGCGTTCGGCGATCCACCGAAATGCGATGGCACATGCACCTCGCAAAGCGATATGACGTTTTCAGTGAAGGGGCAGATTGATGCCGACATCGATGCGGTCATTGCCTCGGCGCACGTGGCAGGCGTCAAAGTCTTCCTGTCCGTTGGTGGCGGCGGCGGCGACCAAATGATCATCCAGTTTTACAACGCTGGCCTTTCGGCTCCGCTGATCACAGCTCTCAACCGATATATCAGCGCACACCACTTCGATGGCGTGGACGTGGATATTGAGGATCCGGCCAATATGGGACAACTGTATGCGAGCTTTGTGTCGTTGCTTACATTGAATCTGCATGCTGAAGGCAAGTTGGTGACCGCCGCTGTTGCGAAGTACCTCCAGGCCTCAATGCCGGGTTCGGCGCTCCATCAATTCGATTTCATCAACGTGATGAACTATTCCTCGTATGCCGATGCCGTTGCGGCACTCCAGTTTTACGCACAGGACGAGAATGTTCCCAGAGACAAGATTGTGCTTGGCGTGCCTTTCTTCGCTTCAAATGCCGGCGATTCCAAAGAAGAGGATTACAACACGATTCTGGCTGCTTATCCCAATGCGTGGAAGGTAAACATCGTTGGCGGAGGCGCGCTCGACGACGGACAGGGATTTTATTACGTCGGCGAAGATACCATGGCCCAGGAGACGCAGCTCGGCAAGCAATATGGCGGCATTATGATCTGGCATCTACTTGGCGACGCGCCAGCTCCACACTCGTTGTTAAAGGTGATTGAGAAGAACTTGTGACTCGAGACGCAAACCAAGAGTCGTTGAAGTTGAATTCGGCTTCAAAGCATCTGCGGGGATTGCGGAAACAGAAAGCAACTGGGGCTCAATGAGGCATTCTACAAGCGGTGGGTGAAGATGAAGGTTAGTCATGTTTTGAAACCGGTTTTCATCGTCTGGGTGTCTATGATTTGCGCGCAGAGCGCCTTAAGCCAGATCAGCGTTCTAACCGATCACGTCGGGTATGAACCCTCAGCGGCGAAGCAGGCGATTGTTGCCGGAACCGCGCAGGATCGCCCGGACAAGTTTGAACTGTTCGATACAGATACTGCGAAAACGGTGTACGCAGGCGATCTGAAGCCGGCAGGACAAGTGTTTGACTGGAAAGGGCGCACGTTTTGGATCGCGGACTTTTCCGGCTGGCGCCAGCCCGGTCATTATGCCATCCGGGTGCAAACGGAAACGGGTGAAACGCAGTCCTGTTCGTTTGAGATTCAAGACGACATTTTGGAGCGAGACACGCTTTCCAATGTCATCTTCTATTTCAAGGGGCAGCGATCAAGCGGGCCATTCGATTTGGCCGACAGGCATCTCGCAGTGCCCGGCTCGCCAGGGACCTTCGTGGACGTTCATGGGGGCTGGTACGACGCGACGGGCGACTACGGCATTCATTTTTCCCACCAGAATCCGACCTCTTACTTCAACCCGCAACAGGCGCCGCTGGTGGTTTGGAGTCTGCTGTCGAGTTACAACCAGCTCACGGGCCGGCAAAACGACAACTTCAGCGAATATGAGCGCAGGCTGCTGGATGAGGGTCTGTTTGGTGCGGATTTCCTGGTGCGGATGAAGCGGCCCGATGGCTCATTCTTCGAAACAATCGGCGCGCCTGGTCCTGGAAAGCTCGCCAAAGACCGGGCAATCGGGAACCCCAATTGGCGAACGCGCATCAAGACCAGCACATCGGAGTCCACAGAGTCGATTGCCCAGGCAGAGGGACCGTACGCATATGAAGTCAGCTTCCGCTCGGGAGGAGGAATGGCGATTGCGGCGCTGGCCCTGGCGAGCACAATGCCTGAAGAGGGCGAGTTCCCGCGCTCAACCTATTTGAAGGTGGCCGAAGATGCGTTTCAGTTTCTCGACAGGCATAATCGCGAAGTTGTGAACGATGGAGTCGAGAACATCCTCGACGATTATTGCGCGCTGATGGCCGCGACGGAATTGTACAAGGCCAGCCACGAGGAGACCTACCGCACCGCGGCCACGCGGCGCGCGCAGAGCCTGATGGCGCGCCTGACCACCACCGGTGCGTGGCGCGATTACTGGCGCGCGGATGCGGGAATGCGCCCATACTTCCATCCATCGGATGCCGGACTGCCCGTTGTGAGCCTGTTGAATTACGCGTCGATCGTCTCACCGGAAGACCGGCGGAAGGTGCTTCAGACGGTGGAGCGCTCACTGCGCTTTGAATTGGCGGTGACAGCGGAGGGCAACAATCCTTTTGGCTACGCTCGCCAACTGGTGCGCACCAAAGACGGCAAGCTGCGCACGGCATTCTTTTTTCCCCATGATACCGAGGCTGCACCTTGGTGGCAGGGAGAGAATGCCCGGCTCGGTTCCTTGGCCGCTGCTGCACGCGTTGCTGCGCCGTTATTCCCTGATCAACCGCAGTTCCAGGCGGAGCTGCGGAATTACGCATGGAACCAGTTACATTGGATTTTGGGTCGCAATCCCTTCGACACCAGCATGCTGGTGGGGAGCGGCCACAACAATGCCGCGTATATGTTCTTCCAGTCGTATAAGTACACCAGCGCTCCGGGAGCCGTCGTGAATGGAATCACATCGGCTCTGGATGAAGAAGACGGCATCGCGTTCAACCATGGTTTTGCCGTCACCGGCAAGGATGAAGACTGGCGATGGACCGAGGAATGGCTTCCTCATGCGGCGT
>Ga0265338_10003384_pt1 | contig 22517 bp, 23 predicted proteins | sample 42126metaG_FD_193579 | JGI IMG/M metagenome (GOLD analysis project Ga0265338, IMG submission 193579) | Rhizosphere microbial communities from Carex aquatilis grown in University of Washington, Seatle, WA, United States - 4-21-26 metaG | ecosystem: Host-associated > Plants > Roots > Rhizosphere... | reverse complement strand
GATGTCTGCAACTTTTCCGCCCAGGGCGTGTTCTTTGGACAACTTAAAAACACAACGAACATGAATAACAACCTCTTCTCAATCAGCTCAATCCTCGCCGCTTCCGCGGCTCTAGTCACAGCAACCGTCGGCATCGTCGCCTCCGTCATCGCTTTCACAGTGGTCGGCGTCCTGGCGATCTTCGCCCTCGACTACAGGCGCACGCTCGCCCCCATCAGCCTCCCGGCCGAGGTCGTCCCGTTCAATCCCACGGGCCGCTCGATGCCCGAGATGCAGCTGGCGGCCTGAACACCTCCAGGTCGATTCGAATCCGGCGCGGAGCCTCGTGCTCCGCGCCTTTCGTTTTTGGGGGCGCTAGGCGCGCTGCGACACGGTTGATCGGGCCGCCCGAGGGAGTACGGAGTGCCCGTGGGGAAATACGCGATGTCTGCAACTTTTCCGCCCAGGGCGTGTTCTTTGGACAACTTAAAAACACAACGAACATGAATAACAACCTCTTCTCAATCAGCTCAATCCTCGCCGCTTCCGCGGCTCTAGTCACAGCAACCGTCGGCATCGTCGCCTCCGTCATCGCTTTCACAGTGGTCGGCGTCCTGGCGATCTTCGCCCTCGACTACAGGCGCACGCTCGCCCCCATCAGCCTCCCGGCCGAGGTCGTCCCGTTCAATCCCACGGGCCGCTCGATGCCCGAGATGCAGCTGGCGGCCTGAACACCTCCAGGTCGATTCGAATCCGGCGCGGAGCCTCGTGCTCCGCGCCTTTCGTTTAGTGGCGCTTCACCCGCAGCCCGGCGGCTTCGGCGGCACGTTCGAGGATCTCGATGTCCTTGGTTCCCCTGAAACCGGAAAACGCCGCCGCGACAAGCCGCCCGTCGGGCGCCAGGATCGGGACTCCCCCCTCCCAGCCGATCAGGTCGGGCCGCTGGAGCCCGAAGGAGCCCTCGTCGAGCTTCCCCGCGTAGACGAGCTCCTCAAAGCGCCCGGTGTGGTATCCGGTTCTCCAGACCTGCAGAACCTTTCTCGTGGCGATCTGGTAGCACTTCTGGCCAATCTCCTTGTTGTCCCCGAAGATCTGGCCGTGAAAAACGCCATCGGGCTCCACCGCCACGGCCGCCGCGTTGCCGTGGTTCCACTGAACGTCTAGCGGATCCGTAATGTAGGAGGGATAGAGGCGGACGACGTGGGCGATCAGGCGCTCGGCGATGGACTCAGGCATAGACAGGCGAAGAGACGAACCAGGTTGGAGTCGTCGGCGCAAACTAATGCGAACCGCGAAGTTGCAGGACGCGTCCCAATTCAGGGAAGATTTTATCCCATTTTCGACTCAGTCTCCCGAAGACGACGGCTCGTCGATTCCCTATTGTCCTATGCTATAATGGCCTACGAATTGTTGCGGAATTGGAATGCCGGTTGCTAGGATAAGATCGCCGTTTCCGTCCCCATGTTCTCCGACCTCCGCTTTGCCCTGCGGTCCCTCGCGAAATCCCCTGGGTTCACGTTCGTCGCCGCGTTCACCCTTGCCGTCGGGATCGGCGGGGCCATCGCGATGTTTAGCGCGCTCCGCGTCGTTGTGGTGGAGCCGTTCTCCTACCCGAAACCCGGCCGCGTCGTTCAGCTCTGGTCCAACGAAGGCCAGCCCCTCTCCACGCCCGACTATTTCGACATCCACGACCAGGCGACCTCGTTCACGGACCTGGGCGCGTATAACCCCCAAGCGGTGAATCTGGGCGGCGAAAAGCCGCAGGCGGTCAGCAGCGTCCTCTGCACCTCCGGCGTGCTCCGCGCATTCGGCGTCGCCCCTGCGATGGGCCGCTGGTTCGCACCCGCCGACGAGGTCGAAGGTGCGCCCCCCGTCGCCATCATAAGCGACAGCCTCTGGAGGCAGTCGTTCGGAGGCGACCCCGGCCTCGTGGGCCGGGCGGTCCGACTGGATGGCGCCGAGACGACCGTTGTGGGCATCATGCCCGCAGGATTTGAATTCGCGTCGCCTTGGATGCGCTCGGACACCTGCCAGCTCTGGCGGCCGCTCCAGATCAAGCGAAGCGACGGCGATCGCGGCAGCCATTGGATATGCGGCGTGGGCCGGCTGAAGGACGGCGTCACTTTCGCGGCTGCCAACGCAGAGATCAAGGCGATCGGCGCCCGCCTGAAGGCCTCCTACCCCGACACAAACGCAACCAAGCCCTTCTTCATCCGGACGCTGAAGGAAGAGATGAACCAGTATATCAGTTCGCAGGTATGGATGCTCTTCAGCGCCGTCATTCTCGTGATGCTCGTGGCATGCGCGAACGTAGCCAGCATGCTCCTCGCCCGCAGTGCAAGGCGGCAGGCCGAATTCGGCATCCGAGTCGCATTGGGGGCCTCGCGCGGCCGGGTTCTCCGCCTGGTCTTGACCGAGAGCCTGATCCTGGCGCTCGGGGGATCCGTCGCCGGAATCCTTCTCGCGGCCTATGGCGTCCGCATCCTGGCTTACGTCGCCCCGATCACCGACACCCGCAAGGCCGCCATGGCGCTCGACGGCGGCGTCCTCGCTTTCGCTGTTGCCGTCACCGTCCTGACGGCGCTTCTTGCCGGCCTGCCGCCGGCCTTCGCATCCCTGAAGCTCTCCGTCGGGGACCTTATGCGCGGTGATGGCCGGAGCGTGACCGGCTCAAGGACCCGCCACAACCTGCTTCGTGGCCTCGTCATTGCGCAGGTTGCGGTGGCCTTCGCCCTTGCAAACGTCGCGGCACTCTTCTCCGCCAGCTACATGAAGGTGCTCACGGCCAACGAGGGCCTTGCAACCGAGCACGTGCTCTCGGCCGAGGTGAACCTTCGGGGAGGCAAGTACGAGAAGACCGAGGCGCGCACGCAATTCACATTCCAGCTGGCGGAACGCACCGCCGCGCTGCCCGGCGTCGCCGCGGCCGGAACCACGTCGAAACTTCCGCTCGAAGGCGGCAGCAACATGAACATCCTCGTCAACGACGAGACCTTCGATCCCTCCGCGCAGCGCACGCTCGCGGAGATCTCCAGCATCACCCCGGGGTATTTCGAGGCCGCCGGCATCAAGATGCTCCACGGGCGCACGCTCAAGATCGAGGACACCGGGGAGGACAACATCGGCGTCGTGGTCAATCGCGCGCTCGCCGAGAAATGCTGGCCGGGCCAGGATCCCATCGGAAAGGTAATCCGTCCGAGCGTCCCCAAGCCGTGGTTCCACGCCCGGGTGGTCGGCGTGGCCGAAAGCGTGCGCCAATGGGGGCCGGCAGCCGATCCCAACCCTGAAATGTACTGGACGCCCGACCGGACCTGGGGCCAGAGGGTCTTCCTGATCGTCCGGTCGGCGCATCCGGCCTCGCAGCTCGCGCCCTTGATCCGCCACGAGCTCGCCTCGATGGACCCGGACCTGCCGCTGGCCCGCATACGCACCCTGAAGGACGTGGTCCACGAGGCCACCCAGGGCCAGCGGGTCGTTGCCGGCCTGGTCGACGCCTTCATGGCTGCGGCGCTCGGGCTTGTCGCCGTCGGACTCTATGGAACACTTTCCTATCACGTGCTGCAGCGCACGCGCGAGATCGGCATTCGCCTCGCCGTGGGCGCCGAGCGCCGGAGCATCCTCAGGCTGGTCTTCAGGCAGGGCTTCGGCTGGGTGCTCCTTGGGGTCGCCGCCGGTGCGGCGGGCTCGCTCGCCCTGACCTCGGTCCTTCGCACCCTCATCTGGGGCGTAGACCCGCTAAATCCCCTTTCGCTGATTGGCGGGGCGGCCGCCGTCGGCGCGGCTGCCACCCTGGCCTGCTGGCTGCCCGCATGGCGCGCGGCACGGGTCGACCCGATCGTCGCCCTGCGTGCGGATTGAGGACGGCGACGGGGGCACCTGCCGCGCCTCAGCCCGATCCGGCCGGCTTGACCACAACGATCATGAAGGAGTCGGGCTTTGCGGCCGGCCTGGAATTCGGGCCCTCCGGCGGCAGGAAGTCCGCCGTAGGGAGGTAAAGCGTGCGCGTGCCGGGATCGATGCCCATCGTCCGCGCGCCCACGGGCGTCTTCACGGTCTGGACGATCTCGAACTTGCCTGCCGTTGTTTCACGCGCGACCGCAAGGGTGCCGTCGCGGCAGCTTGCAAACGCGTCGCCGGCAAACTGGGTTGCGTCGACCCCCGCGCCTATCGGGAGGCCAGCGATGACCCTGCCGTCGTCAGCGTCCATGACGACGAGTGTCTTGGGCTTCCGGCAGCCGACGAAAAGCCGGCGGCGCTCGCGGTCCATGGACATGCCCACCGGCGAGCCTCCTGGGGCGGTCGACCAACGGGTGATCACCTTCATGGCCTTCGTGTCCACAACCGCCACCTGGTCCTTGTCCACAAGGTTGACGTAGGCCCGCCCCTTCCCGTCAGCGACCAGGAACTCCGGCTTCCCCCCGAGCTCGATCGCGGCGTCCGCGTTGCCCGTCGCGGGGTCGACGCCGGGCGCGATCGGAATCAACACGCCCGCGTCACCGCACACGAGAAGGATCCTGTCGCTTGCGGGATCATAGACGATCCCATCGGCGTCCGGCTGCACCTTGACCTTCCCAAGGACCGCGTAGGTCTTCAGGTCAAAGATCACAACCGAGGCATCCTCGCCGTCCGAGATGAAGCCGCGCCCGGCGGCTGGAGCGAGGGCCACGCCGTGATTGCGATTCTGGCCGGGGATGTCGGCCACAGTGTTTCCGCTCGTCGCGTCGATGACCATGGTGTGCGTGGAGCGGGGAACGAAGAGAAGTTTGTGTTCGGGATCTACGGTGAGGTAATCCCATCCGCCCTGGCCCCCCACGTGCATGGTCCTTGAGACGCCGTAGGTCGCGGGGCCCTGCATGACGCTGTCGGATGCGAAGGCCGACAGGACGGGCATGGCGCAGATCGCCAGATGCAGGAGGGCGCGGAGGGCCGAGGATGACGTTTTCACGACTGAGGGGGTGGAGCACAACGTGCCGAGGCCCAGATTCGCCGCAACCAGATTCCTCAAGTCGGCGCATTCGTGACCATATTCTGACGGATCCAGCCCCTCTGGGGGGTTGACAAGGCCTTTCCCGACTGATTGATAGACCCTCCTTTCCTGAAATGAGCACCACCGAGCAGAAGCAGCAGACACCAACGCCCGCGCAGATTCCCTTCACAGATCCTCCGGCCTGGGTCCGCTTCGTCACCGACACGGGCAAGATCCTGCCGCGCAAGTACACGGGCCTGTGCGCGAAGCACCAGAGGGCCGTCACCCGCACGATCAAGCACTCGCGCAACATGCTGCTCACGAAGTGAGCGAAAGCTGGGCGAACCCATGATTGCCGGAGCTCAAGAAGCTCCGGCCTTTTTTTGCCCGGATTGCCCGAATATCCTCCGCACCGCTGACAATGGCTTCATCCGCCAGGACCTACCGGGGCACCCCACGAAACCTCGCACTTCTCGCCAGGCGCCTGCAGGCCGGCGGCCTCGTGGCGGTTCCGACGGAGACGGTCTACGGCCTTGCTGGTGACGCGACCAACGCGGCTGCGTGCCGCAGGATCTTTGCAGCAAAGGGAAGGCCTTTCAGCGATCCGCTCATTGTCCACATAGCCTCCCTAAGGGACCTGGGACGCGTGGCCCTCCCGAATCCCGCCGCCCTGAAGCTGGCACGGAAGTTCTGGCCGGGTCCGCTCACGATCGTGCTCCCGAAGACCGGCGCCGTGCCGGACGAGGCGACCGCCGGCCTTCCGAGCGTCGCCGTGCGGATGCCCGCCCATCCTCTTTTCAGACGCCTGATTCGGCTCGCCGGCGTGCCGCTCGCGGCGCCGAGCGCGAATCCATTCGGTTACGTGAGCCCGACCACCGCGGGCCACGTCAGAAAGAGCATGGGCTCAAGGATCCGCCACATCCTGGACGGGGGCCCTTCGAGGATTGGGCTCGAGTCGACGATCGTCGACCTGCGCGACCCCAGCCGCCCGGCCCTTTTGCGGCCGGGCGCCATCACGCGCTCCGATATCGCGAGGGCCCTGGGCCTGCCTGTTGCGAAGTCGCGGAAGTCTCGCGCCAGAGGCCGCGGGCTCCTCGCGCCAGGGCAGATGCCTCGGCATTACAGCCCGCGCACCCGGGTCATCCTTCATGCGAGGCTTACCAGGCGGTCGGCGGCCCGGGGAGGCGCGGACGAGGCGTGGCTGTTTGTCTCAAAGCCGCGCGGCCTCAGACCCGGATTGGGAAACGTGTTCTGGCTCGATGTCCGGGGCGACCTGCGGCGGGCCGCGAGGCGGCTCTTTGCGGCGCTGCGCGAATTGGACGACGGCCGATTCCGGCGGATCCATGTCGAGCGCCCAAAGGGCTCCGGACTGGCCGATGCGCTGAACGACCGGCTTCTGCGGGCGTCGACGCCGGCGCCTAGCGGATAACCTCGGCGAGCTCCTTAAGAAACCTCTCGTTCTGCTCGGCCGTCCCGGCGGTCACGCGGATCCATTCGGGCAGTTCGTACGTCTTTAGCGGCCTCACGATGACCCCGCGGCGCTGGAGCGCGTCGAAGACCTTCGCCCCGTCGCCCACCTTGACCAGGACGAAGTTCGCCTGGCTCGGGACAAACTCGAGCCCGAGGTCGGCAAAGCCGGCCTCCAGGCGCCTGAGGCCCTTGCGGGTCTCACGGACGCACATGCGGATGAACTTCTTGTCGTCGAGCGCCGCAATGGCGGCGGCCTGCGCGATGGCGTTCACGTTGAATGGCTGGCGGACCCGGTCGAGGAGCGACGCCATCGGGGCGCTCGAGTAGCCGTAACCAATCCGCAGAGACGCGAGGCCATAGACCTTCGAGAACGTCCTGAGCCCGATGACGTTCCGGCCCTCGCGGATCAGCGGGCGGATGTCCGGCGCATGGTCGGCGTAGTCCGAATACGCCTCGTCCACCACGCAGACGACGTGGTCCGGCAGCGAGCGGATGAACCCGAGGAGCTCCTCCTCGGTGTTGGCCGTGCCGGTCGGGTTGTTGGGGGTCGAGACGACCACGACCTTCGTCCTCCTCGAGATGGCGCCGGCAAGCCCCTCCAGGTGGTTCTTGAAATTGACGAGAGGCACCTCGATCGGCAGCGCACCAAAAAGGATCGTCACGAGCCTGTAGACCACGAATTCCGGCATCCCCATGACCACCTCGTCCCTCGGGGCGATGAAGACGTGCCCGATGAGCTCGATGACCTCGTTCGATCCGTTGCCGATCACGAACTGGTCGGGGGAGAGCCCGTGGAACTTCGCGAGCCGTTCGCGAAGGGCGTAGCAGCCCCCGTCGGGGTACAACTGCCCCTCCTCGACCGCCTTCTTGGCCGCGATCACCGCGAGCGGTGACGGCCCGAACGCGTTCTCGTTCGAGGCGAGCTTGATGATGCCGGCCGGGTCCAGGCCCATGTCGCGGGCGACATCCTCGATGGGCTTGCCCGGAACGTACGCCGGGTACGTCAGGACGAAATGTTTGGCGAGCTCTGCGGGTTCTTTCACAGGATTGGTAGCGTCCATTGGAGCCTATCCCGGACTCCAGCTGAAGCCCAAAAGGGATTCGCCATGCGGGTCCGCCCGGCTCTATAGGAGTCTCCATGACGATGCGGCCCCACCCCTTTGCGCGCGCGGCCCTCCTCCTTGCAGCCGGGCTCGCGCTGGGCGCCGACAAGCCGGCCCGGCAGGTCAAGGTCGACGTGGGCCAGATCGCCGGCGCGAAGTTCGCGATCGCGAACCCGCCGGGCGACTGGAACCACAGGCTCCTCCTGGTCGTCCACGGGTACCGCCCTGAATCGGCGCCGCTCGTGGCCGATCTCAACCCCGAGCAGCCGTCGAACAAGGCGTTCCTCGACGAGGGCTGGATGGTCGCCACGACGAGCTTCAGGCGGAACGGGCTAGTTGTCGGGGACGCGATAGCCGACCTGGATGCGCTCCGAAAGTTCATCGCGGACTCCTACGGCGAACCCGAGCGCGTCATCCTGGAGGGCGAATCCCTGGGCGGGCTCGTGGTCACGATCATGGCGGAGCGCGACAGGACCTACTATGACGGGGCCGTCGTGTTCGACGCCACGCTCTATGCGAAGGAGGCCAACAGCCAGGTGGGCCTCTCGCTCCTGCCGAGGATCCCACTCCTCCTTGTCGCGACGCTGCGCGAGGCCGCCGAGTCCAAGGTCTACCTGACCGCGCTCGTCGCGCGCCCGGCTCCGGTCGTTCCGCCCGCCCTCTTCCTCATCTCGAGGGAGGGGCACGACAACATAAACCAGCCCGAACGCCTCTTCGCGCTGCGCGCGCTGAACGCCTGGATCGAGCGCGGCCCCGACGCCTTGCCCCGCCCTAAGGACCAGGCGCGTTACTTCGACGCGACGATCGCGCCGGATCCGGGCCCGTCGACGGCAAAGTTCCATGCCGGCCGGCGCGGCTTCGACAGCCGGGTCGCCGAGGTGGACGCGGTTTACGGCAACGTGCTCCTCGAGGCGCAGGGCCGGGACTTCGCGGACGCCGGCATCCCGCCGATGACCTATTGCACAATCGGGACAGGCGGCAATTCGTACAGGACGCTCTACGGCCGCACCTATTCCGACGTGAAGACGGGCGAATGGGTCGCGTTTCCGGACGCGGACGGGCACACGGTCCTCTCGCGGGTCCTCGCCGACGCCGCCGGCACGGCAAACCTGAAGGTCGGCGACCCCGTCAGCCTGGACCCGGTCGAGCCGGGCGGCAGCCAGCTACCCTGAGCCGCGGCTCGGGACAAAGACGCACTTCATGCCGGCGGCCTGCGCCGCCTGCATGCCGGGCTGGCCGTCCTCGAAAACGAGGCAGCGCTCGGGCGCAACCCCCATGAGCTTTGCCGCGAGGAGGAACATGTCCGGCGCCGGCTTGCCGTGCTCGACGTCGTCGGCCGTGACGACGACCGGGAAAAGCGGGGCGAGGCCCGTCTTCTTGAGCGTGCTCGTCACGACGGCCCTGTCTCCCCCCGAGGCCACTGAGACCGGGCTTGTCTTGCTGACGCGCTTGGCGAATTCCACGACGGCGCCGATCAGCTCGAGCTTCTGGAGCGAGCTCATGAAAAGCTTCTCCTTGTCCCTGTAGACGGCCATAGGATCCAGCTTCAGGCCGTGGTGTTTGCCAAGGAGGGACGCGACCTTCTTCGAGGGCACGCCCCCCAGCTCGTAGAAGTAGTCCTTGTCGAGGCGATCCTTGAGCCCGATCTTCACTAACGCGGCCTCCCAGGCGAGGTAATGGATCGGCATCGTGTCCACGAGGGTGCCGTCCAGGTCAAAGATATAGCCGCCAAAATCGCCTTCCGGGATCTGTAGGTGCATCGAAACGCGCAAGCACGCCCGAAACCGTCCCGCCCGCAACCCCAAAAAACGCTCGTTTGGCCGGGGCCCCTCCCTACACTCGCCCTCAAACACCCCAACAATGAAAAAATACCTGGTCGAATTCATCGGGACCTTCTTCCTCGTCTTCACTGTGGGCAGCACCGTCATCTCGCCCGGGGCCGGCCTCATGGCGCCGCTCGCCATCGGCGCCTCGCTCATGGTCATGATCTTCGCGGGCGGGCATATCTCCGGCGGGCATTTCAACCCGGCCGTGACCCTTGCGGTATGGATCCGCGGCAGGTGCGAGTCCCGCGACGTCGTGCCGTACTGGATCGCCCAGATTGCAGCGGCCCTCGTCGCCGCCTGGCTTGTCGGGATGATCAAGATGGCGGGCGCCGCGATGCCGCTCGCGCTGGCCAGCTGGAAGCCCGCTTTCGTGGCCGAGTTCCTCTTCACGTTCGCGCTCTGCTGGGTCGTCCTGAACGTGGCGACCTCCAAGGGCACCGCCGGGAACTCATTCTACGGGCTGGCCATCGGCATGACGGTCATGGTCGGCGCCTACGCGGTCGGCCCCGTCTCGGGCGGCGCGTTCAACCCCGCCGTCGCGACCGGCATCACCGTGATGGGACTCTCATTCTGGGGGAACTTCTGGGTGCTCCTCGCAGGCGAGGTGGCCGGCTCGATCGCGGCGGCCACGGCCTACAAGGTCATAAACGGCAACGAGTAGGCGTCAGCGGTCCTTCACGAATTCGAGCAGGTCTCCGGGCTGGCATTTGAGCTCGCGGCAGAGCGCCTCAAGCGTGCTGAAGCGCACCGCCTTGGCCTTGTTGGTCTTCAGGATCGAAAGATTGGCCAGCGTGATTCCGACACGGTCCGCGAGGTCGGTCAGGCTGATGTCACGCTCGGCCATGACCCGTTCCAGATTCAGTTGGATTGGCATGGCTTAGACGGTGAGGTCGTTTTCGGTCTTGAGCGCGAGTCCCCGCCTGAAGGCCTCGCTGATCATCAGCACGAGGCAGCCGATCAGCACACCGCCCAGGCCGGAAAAGGGGGTCGTGCCCGAGGGCATTGTGAAGCCCACCGCCCCCTTTCCGGCGGGAAACAGCTCGCCGGTGTTTATGCCGGTCAGGGCAACGTGGTGGCTGAGATACCCTCCCATCTCATGGGCCGCCCAGAGCGCGGCCGCGAAGCCCGCGACGCTGTTCGCAATGAAGATCCACCCGACTCTTCGGACCAGGAGGAGGTTTCCTTCACTGAACACCTCCCCGCGCTCGATGTTGGCGCACATTCTCCGCAGCGAGCCGAAAAGCGCCCACAGGAAACCGGTGGCCACCGTCAGGACGGGAATGATCGACCAGTAGATCGCCGAGACCAGCGCGCCGTCGTTATTGCAAAGATCCACCCTCAGGATTCCCCGAAGGTCGGCCAGGCCCAGGGAGCCCGGCTTCGCCGTGTCCGAGCTGAGGCCGACGGCGCCCGGCGCGGCCTGCAGCCATGCCTCGCCGAACGTAAAGGCGACCTTCGGGCTGTCCATGTAGTGTCTCTGGACCCAGACGTTGAACGTGAGCATCAGGAGCCAGAACGCAGCCAAGGCGATTGTCATGAAGCGCAGCAAGCCGAACACCGCGCGGAGGTTTCCAGGGAGGTTTGTGAACATTTTCATTGGAGTGGAAAATCAGTGTTTATTGATAATCGATAAACACCCTCCCCGATCTGTCAATATGAATTTATCGTTTATCGATAATATTCTATAACCGCCGATTTGGGCGCCGGGATTCAGGGAAAGGAGCGGCAATCCGCCGCCTCCGACCGAACGCTATCGTCTCGCCCCGCGGTGCAGACGGCTTATCGAGGCCTTGGGAACAGCCTCGTCCAGCACCTTCTGGTCGAAAAGGGCCGAGTAAACGTACGGGAATCCCTCGACCTTCTTGCGCTCGACGGTGGCGCCGATGAACCGCTCGATGCTCCGCGCGTCCCTGACGTCGTCCTCCGTGACGAGCGTGAAGGCCTCCCCCGTGTGATGGGCGCGCCCCGTGCGGCCGATCCTGTGGACGTAGTCCTCGGCATTCTCGGGCACGTCGTAGTTGATCACGTGCGAGATGCCGCGGATGTCCAGGCCGCGGGCGGCGATGTCGGTCGCGACCAGGACCTCGATCTTCCCGCTCTTGAACGCGTCGAGCGCCTCGACCCGCTCGCGCTGGTTCCTGTCGGAATGCATGACCCCGACGCTGTGCCCCTTCTGGACAAGCCTGGCGGCGATCCGATCGGCTCCCATGCGCGTGCGGCAGAAGATGAGGACGCTCTTGAACTCGGTCCGCTCGAGCAGGAGCTGGAGCAGGTCGAACTTCTGGGACGCGACGACCGGGTAGAAGCAGTGCGAGATCGTGTCGGCCGCCGAGTGCTTGCGGCCGATCTCCACCTTCGAGGGATTGCGGAGAGCCCAGCCGGCCAGCTGCTCGATCTCGGGGGGAAGGGTCGCGGTGAAAAAGAGCGTCTGGCGGTCGGCCGGGCACTTCTGGACGATCCGCCTGACGTCCGGCAGGAAGCCCATGTCGAGCATCCTGTCGACCTCGTCCAGGACGAGGATGTTGATCTTGTCGAGCGAGCAGTTGCGCTGCTCGAGGTGGTCGAGAAGCCGGCCGGGTGTCGCGGCCAGGATGTCCATGCCGCGCCGCAGGTCCGAGGTCTGCTTGCCGTAGCCGACGCCCCCGTAGACGATGGTGACCCTGAGGTCCGTGAACTGGGCGTATTTGTGGAACGCCTCCTCGACCTGGAGCGCGAGCTCGCGGGTCGGCTCGAGGATCAGGCACCGCATGGCCCCGTGTCCGGCCAGGCGCTGGATGATGGGAAGCGCAAAGGCCGCCGTCTTGCCGGTGCCGGTCTGCGCGGAGCCGATGACATCCTTGCCCTCAAGGATGAGGGGGATCGCCTGGACCTGGATGGGGGTCGGCTCGGTGTAGCCCTTCTCCTGCACGGTGTAGGCCAGCGCGTCGCAAAGTCCGAGCTTTGAAAACGGAGTGTCCATCTTCGGGATGTCGACCGGGATGGCGGGCTTCTCAACGATGTGGCCCGGATGCTCGAACTCGTCGCGGACGGGCCTGGGGCGGCGTCCGTCGCCGTGGCGCGCCGGTCCCGACCTGACGGGGCCGCGCCCCGCGGGGCGCCTCTCCTCCTGTCTTGGCCTCGCCTCGTGGGGCCTGGCGTCATGGGGCCTGGCCTGGGCGGGCCCACCCTGCGAGGGTCCATGGCCCGGGCTCCGGCCCTGACCCTGAGCCCTGGGGCCCTGTCCGAGCGGCCGGCCGCCTCCTCCCGAATGCCCCGGCCTGCGTGGAGCCGCCCCGCCCTGGGGACGGTGGGCGCTCAGCGGCGCGGCCTGTGTTGGCTTCTTGGCGGGGGATATTGATTCGCGCAGCCGGGCAATGAACTTACGTAGCATGACTAGATGAAAGCGTCACAATCCCCGTATTCCCCGGTTTTTGCAATCCCCCATTCCGCCGCTGCCCGTTTTCGTTCTCGCTTGGCAGGACTTTGCCCAGCCGCATGATCAGTCGCGCCGACCGGCCCCGCAATGAATCCCGACGTCCTTTGGTTCGTCCAACTTGGCATCGACCAAGGCCGCTTCACCCGGGTCCAGTGCGTGAAGGCGAGGGCCAAGCTCGGGGGCGAGCCCAGCATGCTGGACTTCGCCCAGAAGCTGATCGACGAGGAGATCGTCACCGACGTCGAGGGTCTCGAGAAACTCGCCGGCCTCGCGGCTCTCAGGGCGCAAAAGGGTCCGCCACCGTCCGACCCGTTCGTGGCGGCCGACGATCTCGTGGAGCCCCTGGTGCTTCACGCCACGAAGAGGACGGGGCCGAGCCCGCCACCCTCCTTCGCATTCGACTCTGTCGGCAAGATGGATGACGCCCAGCTCGGCTCGGGCATGAAGGAGCTCCTCGGAGCGTCCGTGCGCTACGGGGCGAGCGACCTGCACCTGTGCACCGGCAGGCGCCCTTTTGTCCGGAAGGACCGGGCCCTGGCGTACATTAGCGACCACACGCTGAGCGCCGAGGACGCGCTCCGCCTGAACACCGTCCTCCTCTCCGCCGAGCAGAAGAAGGCGTTCCTTGAAAAGCACGACCTCGACTACGCCCTGGCGATCGTCGAGCCCGAGCGCTACCGGGTGAACCTGATGTTCCACAAGGACGGCGCGGCCGGCTCGTACCGGATGGTGCCGCACGAGATAAAGACGATGAACGAGCTCGGGTTCGAGAAGCACCTTGACACCCTCAAGCGGCTCCTGAGCTACCACAACGGGCTTGTCCTCATCACGGGGCCGGTGGGCTCCGGAAAGACGACAACGCTCGCGTCGATGGTCTCCTACCTGAACGAGACCCGCAAGGACCACATCATCACGGTCGAGGACCCGATCGAGGTGGTGCAGAAGGCGAAGGGCTGCAGCGTCACCCAGCGCCAGGTCGGCGTCCACACCGAGTCGTTCTTCACGGCGCTCAAGGGCGCCCTGCGCGAGGATCCCGACATCATCGTGATCGGCGAGCTCCGCGACCTGGAGACGATCGAGATGGCGGTCAGCGCGGCCGAGACAGGCCACCTCGTGATCGGGACCATGCACACGAGCGACGCGGCGACCACGCTCAACCGCCTTCTTGACGTGTTCCCGGCCGCGCAGCAGACGCAGATCCGCGGGAGCGTCGCCGAGAGCCTGCGAGGGATCGTCTGCCAGCGCCTGCTCCCCGCGGCGGGGAGCGCGGGTGGGGTCGTCATGGCGGTCGAGATCCTCGTCAACAACGTGGCCATCTCAAACCTCGTGCGGGAGGGCAAGACGACGGGCCTGAGGAACACGATGGAAACCGGTCTGCGCGACGGCATGTGCCTCATGGACAATGTGATATTTGCGCTATGGCACGAGAACAAGGTGTCCAAGGAGACGGCCCTCGCGACCATCTCGAACCGCGTGCTGCGCGCGAGGATCACCTAGGCGCCATGGCACAGATCGACACACTTCTGCGCACGATGGTCGAGAAAGGTGGCTCGGATCTCCACATCATGGTGGGCCAGCCGCCGAAGGCCCGCATATCGGGCTCGATCGTACCCATCGGCGACCAGCCGCTCAACGCCCTCGCGATTGAGGAGCTGCTCAGGGAAATCGTCCCTGAGCGGCGCTGGAAGGACTTCCTCGAACGCAGGGACCTGGACCTCGCGCATGAGATCACCGGCTTCGCGCGGTTTCGCGGGAACTTCCTCTACAACCACTGGGGGCAGGCGGCGGTGTTCCGCCAGATCCCGGCGAAGATCCTCTCCTTTGAGGAGCTGCAGCTCCCCGAGGCCATCAAGAAGCTCTGCCACCTGAACGAGGGGCTGGTCGTCGTGACGGGCCCCACCGGAAGCGGCAAGTCGACGACGCTCGCGGCGATGATCGATTACATCAACACCAACCTGTGCCGGCACATCATAACGATCGAGGACCCGATCGAGTTCGTGCACCCGGTGAAGAAGAGCGTGATCGTCCACCGCGAGGTCGGCGAGCACACGGAGACGTTCGCTACGGCGCTGAAGGGCGCGATGCGCCACGACCCGGACATCCTGCTGGTCGGCGAGATGCGGGAGCTCGAGACGATCAAGCTCGCGCTCAGCTGCGCCTCGATGGGCATGCTGGTCTTCGGCACGCTCCACACGAACAACGCACCGAAGACCGTGGATCGGATCATCAATGCGTTCCCTGCCGACGACCAGAACCAGGTGCGCGTCATGCTCGCCGGCTGCCTGGCCGGCATCGTGGCGCAGCTCCTCTGCAAGCGCATCCCCAAGGGCCGGGTCGCCGTCCACGAGATCCTGCTCCAGCATGAGTCGCTGGCCAACACGGTGCGAAGCGGGCAGATCGCGAACATCCGGCAGATCATCGAGGGCGGAGGCAACGAGGGAATGATCCTCATGGACACGAGCCTCATGAACCGGCTCAAGGAGGGCGTGATCGAGGCGAAGGAGGCGTATTTCAAGGCGGCCAACAAGGCGGCGTTCGTCGGGCTCCTGAAGCCTGGAGAGCTGGACCTCGAAGAGGGCGTTTAGGCGGCCGAGGGGCCACCCGGTTGAAAACGGACGCACACCGCTCGCAACCGTTTTCATCTGAAATGCGTCAACACGCTTTCAATCATTTGCAACAATTGTGCATGGGCCAAACCACACGCTCCCAAGGGATCTCCTTCACCCACGAAATGTGGGCGCGCATCGAGGCGCGCTGCCGCGAGCTGAAATTCGGCAGGAGCCAGTACTTCCAGATGCTGGTCGAGCGGGACCTGCACTTCCTGCCCGACATCCATGCGCACAAGTCCGACGGCAAGTGGCACTTCTACCCCGAGGGGGGGTCGGCCCGACCGGAGGAGGAGCACCTGAGGGCCGCCGAGGACCCGGATCCCGGCACCGGCCCGGACGCCCCCGCCCAGGGGAAGGCGCGGCGCAGGCGCCGCTAGGCCGGGATTAATCGGTTGCGGCCGCGGCCATTTTGGGCGGCCATTGCGGGGTGCCACACCATTTCCCTAATGAAGCCATCGAGGCGCTCGCGTCGGTCCTCGGCGAGGACTCGACGCGCGAGATCGTCCGCCTGTTCCTTGAGGACTTTCCCCAGTCGGTCCGCCGCCTGGGCGACGGCAAGCGCGAGGAGCAGGTGATGATAGCGCACGGCCTGAAGAGCAGCGCCCTCCACATGGGCGCGACGGGCCTGTCGCAGAGGATGGCGGCGATCGAGAGGAAGCTCTCGGCCCCGGCGGAAACGCTCTCCCGCGACGAGCTCTCGGCGGCCGTCGCGGAGTTCGGGGCCGTCGAGCCGTCGCTTCGGGCCTACGCGGGAAGCTGACCGGCGCCCCGGCGCCTCAGGACTTCACGATCCCCATCTGGATGCACCAGCGCACGAGGCTGGCGACCTCCGTGACGTTGATCTTGTCCATGATGTTCGCGCGGTGCTTCTCGACCGTGCGGACGCTCAGGTCCAGCCTGTCGGCGATCTCCTTCGACGAAAAACCCTCGGCCACGAGACGGGCCACCTCGAGCTCGCGCCCCGAAAGTGTCTGGACCGCGCTGACCGACGTGGTCGGCGGCCCCGCCTTGACGGACGGCTCCACCTTCGGCTGGTCCGCCGACCCGGCGGTCGCCTTCGGCGGCACGTGGGCGGCAAAGAACATGCCGCCCGCGATGACCGACTCTATCGCCTGCAGCAGGTAGTTTATAGGCGCGCTCTTGTCCACGAACCCGTGCACGCCCTGCGAGATGAGCCTCGCGGGAAGGTCGCCGTCGGGATGCCCCGTGAGAACGAGGATCCTCGTGTTCGGCAGCTTGGCGCGGACCTCGCGCACCACCTCGAGCCCGTGCATCCCCGGCAGGTACAGGTCGACGATCAGCAGCCCCGGGGGATCCTTGAGGCAGTAGTCGAGGCCCGACTTCCCGTCCTTGAAAGCCCCGGAGACGACAAGCCCGCGGACCCGGCTGAGCGCGGATGAGAGCATCTGCCGGAATACGACCTCATCATCGATAATGACTGTTCGTATAGGCACGTCGAACGCACAGCTTACGGCCGCGGGGCCCGGGCGCAAGCGCAAGTCGGCCGAACAGGGTTGTCCCGGCGCCGGTGGGAAGCCACACTCCCCGCGTGAACAGCCTCCCGCTGCTTGCGCCGCTTTTCCTCGCCTTTGAGATCTGGCAGCTTGTCATTTGCGAGCGCTACGTGGGCATAAAGCAGATAGCCCGGGGCGCCGACCCGCGGGAGATGGGCCCGAGCGAGCCTGTCGCCTTCCTCTGGATCTCTTGCATCATCCTGTATGGCATCTGGATGGCGGCGCTCCTGGCGGCCCCGGGCGTGCGGGTCTTCGCCCTGGCCCTGATCGCGATATCCGCAGCCGGGTACGCGATCCGCCGCAACTGCGGCCTCAAGTGGATCCTCGTCGTGCTGACGATAGAGGGGTGCATGCGGGTCGCTGCGCTCGCCCCCCTCACGGAGCTGGCGTGGATGCGCGTCTAGCCCCCGGGGTGCCGATGTCCTTCAGGGAATACGAGCGGCTCTCGCCAAACCGGGATGAAAGGGCCCACGAGCGCCTCGGCGTCCTCTTTCACCATAGCAGGCTCGGCTTCGCGGAGACGGTCGAACGGATGCTCAACCCGGCTAGCCGCGTGAGCTACCACTGCCTGATCGACCGCGACGGCACCCGCTGCACGCTCGTCCCCGAGACGCAGGTGGCCTGGCACGCCGGGGCCTCCCGGTTCATGGGCCGCGACCGCTGCAACGACTTCCTGCTCGGCCTCGCCTTCGCAGGGGACACCTACGCCGACCCCCTGTCGGACCAACAGCTCGCCTCGGCCCTCGAATGGCTCGGCACCCGCTGGGCCCCCCTGGGCTGGGGCCCGGATCGCATCACCGACCACCGGCAGGTCTCGCCGGGCCGCAAGAGCGACCTCAACCCAGCGGAATGGGACAGGCTCTTGGCGGCGGTCCTGGAGCATTTCGGACGGGGCTCGCACTGAGGCCGTTTCCATGTTGAAATCTCAACCTACTCGAAGCAGAAAAATTCAGCCGACGTTCACATGAACCTACCCAGCGACACCCCTAGGCTTCCAAAGTGGATATTCCTGGCCGGCGACTTGGCGCTCCTCGTCACGGCATGGGCCGTGTGGAGCGGCGCGACGCACCCGACGTCGGGCATGCCGCTTGTGGCCGTCATCGTCTGCGTCGTGGCCGCTGCGGTGATCGGAGTCATCCCCTTCGTCGCCGACTACGCCCACCGCCAGGACGAGGCCCTCGACAACCGGCAGCGCTCGCTCCAGGCGCTCTCCGTCACCGTGGCCTCGGTCTCGGAGCAGGTCTCGATTGCCGCGACGGGGCTGCAGGGGATCGCGGAGGCCGCCCAGGATAACTTCAGCAAGTCGGAGCAGCTCGCGAGGCAGATCGAGGAGAAGATCGCCCAGCTGGACGCTCGCCTCGCGAGCGCGCGCAAGGACGACGGCGAGGTGGCGGCAAGGCTTGACGCGGCCGCGAAGAAGCTGGCCGAGCTGGAGGCGAACCTCGCTAGCGCCAGGAAGGACGACGGCGAGGCCGCCGCGAAGCTCGATTCCATCGCGAAGAAGATAGCCAAGGCCGCCGCCGAGTTCGACGCCGCGGTCTCAAGGGCGGTCGAGGCGGCGAAGGCTGTCCCCTCGGCTCCTCCCGCGGCCCCCATGGCCCCGCCCTTGATACACGCCGTTCCGCCGGTGATCCCGGAGATTCCGCCCGTGATCGCCAGTCGGATCGTGGAGATAAGGCCCGCGGTGCGGTCGTCGGCCCATCCCTTTGAGGCCACGGTCGTCACCTCTGCGCCGGCTCCCGCCGCGGAGCCCGCAATCGCCCCCGCCCCGGTGGCCGAGCGTGCGCCCGAGCCGGCTGCGGCTCCCGCCGCCGAGCCCGCGCCCGCGGCCTCACAGGAGCCTGCCGCAGCCGCATTGGTCCCGCCGGAGGCGCCCAAGCCCCCGCGCAAGCGCAGCCCGAGGAAGCCCGCTCCGGCGCCCGTCCCGGAGACACCGGCGCCGGACCTCGTCCTTGAGTCTCCGGCATCGGTCGACGCTCTTGCGGCCCCTCCTCCCGAGATCTCGGAGCCCGCGGTTTCCGCGGACGGGGCGACACGCCTCGTGGTCACCGCGTACATCGGGATCGGCAACCGGCTCTTCATCCGCGGCGAGGGACCCGGCCTCAGCTGGGAGAAGGGCGTGCCGCTCAGCTTCGTCTCGATCGGAAAGTGGCGCTGGGAGACGAATGAGTCCTCCGCACCGGTCCGGTTCAAACTCTACAAGAACGACGAGACGGAATGCGCGGGGCTCGGGGAGCGCTCCGTGGCTCCCGGGGCCCAGCAGGAGCTCACCGCGTCCTTTTAGCGACCGGGACCCTCAGGGCCTGCTTCTTTAGGCGCGCGAGTTCGGGCACGACCACGCGCTGGTAGCACTCCGGGCACACCGAGTGGCTGATCTCCGTCCCCGTGCGCTCATTGATGTAGCTCTCGATCTGCTGCCAGTAGTTCTGGTCGTCCCTGATCTTCTTGCAGTAGGAGCACATCGGCATCATCTCCTCCAGCCGGTGCATCTGGGTCGTGTACTTCAGGATGCGCTCGGCGACCCTGAGGCGCATCCACAGCTTCGACATGTCGATAGGCTTCGTGAGGAAGTCGTCGACACCCGCTTCCGCGGCGGCGCGGCGGTTGGAGGCCGTGGCGCCCGTCGCGGTCAGAAGGATGAAGTAGAGGTAATCGTTGCCCTCCTGTGCGCGGAACCGCCTGCAGAGCTTGAGCCCGTCCAGCTTCGGCATCTGCCAGTCGCTCACGGCCACGCGCGGCTTCTCGCTGAGCCACGCCGACCACGCCTCCTCACCGTCGCGGGCCTCGATCACGTCGTGGCCGAGCCTTTCCAGCGATTTACGCAGGATCGCCAGGGACATGGGGTCGTCTTCGACGGCGAGGACCTTCATCGGGGTCTGAGCCTATATGTAAATGCGCTTGGCGTTCCAAGCAAACAATGGGCGCGTTGGTTCAGCCTCAAGACGCGGCCCCGGGGCGGCCGAGGGCCCGCCGCAGCTCGTCCGGCGTGCGCGCCGGCGCCTTGCAGACGAATTCCTCGCAGACATAGGCCGTCGGCGCGGCATCGCGCTCGCCCATCCGGGCCATCCACGGCGACCTCTCGGCAAACCAGGCCCTCGAATGAGGCGTCGCGTCGAGCGCGACGAGGGTCCTGCGGGGCCCCAGGCTCTCGTGCACCACCGCGGCCATCGCCGCGAATTCCGGCGCCACGGGCTTCCCGGTAAGGACGACGTGGCGGGGCGCCTCGAGCGCGGACTCGAACGAGCACAGCAGCTGCGGCATCGCATGCGGGGCCTCCTCCCACCGCCCGCGGAAGGCGGCGATGGTCCGCCTGCCACGGTCAAGCATGGCCTCGCTGCCCGTGAGCGAGGCCAGGCGGAAGAGGTTCATCGCCGCGGTCGAACTCGCCGCGGGCTCGGCGCCGTCGTAGTCCTCCTTGAGCCGCACGAGCACGTCCGCCGCCCCGGCCGCCGAGTTGAAGTAGCCGCCCTTGGCGTCGTCCCAGAAAAGCGCGTCCATGGCCTGCTGCAGATCATCGGCGCGCCTGATCCAGCCGTCGTCAAACGTGGCCTCATAGAGGTCGAGCCACGCCTGCACGAGGAACGCGCAGTCCTCCGCAAATCCGGGCCCCGACCCGGATCCTCGGCGCCACGACCGGCGCGGCAGGCCCCCGGGCAGGTTGAAGAGCTCGCGCTCGGCGAACGCCGCAGCGCGGAGCGCCGCCGCCAGGTAGTCCGCGCGCCGCTCTCCGAGGGATTCTGCGGGCAGCACCGCGGCGCGGGCCAATGCCGAGATCATGAGGCCGTTCCAGCCGGCGACGACCTTGTCGTCCAAGTGGGGACGGCGACGCGCCGACCTGGCGGCGTGAAGGCGCCCAAGGCACGAGACAAGGCGGTCGCTCGCCGCTGCGGGCTCCATCCCGAGAATCCTCGCCGTCTCGGCAAGGGGGCGGACCTGGGCAAGGATGTTCCTGCCCTTGAATTCCCCGTGAGGGTCCTTCTCGGGCGGGACGTTGCCGTCCTCCTTCAGACCATAGTGGCTGACCACGATCGCGGCGTCCGCGCCAAGCACCCGCTCCACCTCGGACGTCGTCCAGACGTAGAAAGCGCCCTCGACGGGCTCCGAGCCCTCGCGTTCCCGCGAGTCCGCATCCTCCGCCGAATAGAACCCGCCGTCGGGCCCGGTCAGGTCGCGCAGCACGTAGTCGAGCGTGGCGCGGGCGAGCCAGGCGGGCTGCTCCTGGCCCGTGGCCTGCCACGCCTCGAGCGCGCACGTCGCGATCTGCGCCTGGTCATAGAGCATCTTCTCGAAGTGCGGCACGAACCATTCCCCGTCGACGGAGTACCTGTGGAAGCCGCCGCCCACATGATCGTGGATGCCCCCCTTGGCCATCGCGCCAAGGGTGCGGGCCACCATCCCCGCGGCCTCGGCACCGGCCTCGCTGCCGAGGCCCTGGATCGCCGCGCACCTGAGAAGGAACGCGAGGTTCGCCGGCCTTGGGAACTTCGGCGCGCCGCCAAAACCCCCGTGGACGGGGTCAAAGCTCTCGGCGTAGTACTGGTAGGCCTTTTCGAACGCCGCGCCCGCGGCCTGGGCGAATGTCGCGACGGCTCCCGTGGGCGCCGCCCGCTCCTCGGCCCTCTCCCTAAGGGTGCCGACCACGCGCTCGGCCTCCTCGACGAGCGTTGCCCTGTCCTCGCTCCATCCGCGCGCGATCGCGTCCAGTATCCTCGGGAAGCCGGCGCGGCCCTGCCGGTCCTCCGGCGGAAAGTAGGTCCCCGCGTAGAAGGGCTTCAGGTCCGGCGTCAGCCAGACGCTCAGCGGCCATCCCCCGTGGCCGGTCAACCCCTGCAGGTACGCCATGTACACCCGGTCGACGTCGGGTCTCTCCTCCCTGTCGAGCTTCACAGGCACGAAATGCTCGTTGAGCGCCGCCGCGATGCCGGCGTCCTCAAACGACTCGTGGGCCATCACATGGCACCAGTGGCAGGTCGAGTAGCCGATCGAGAGGAATATCGGGCGGTCGCGCGCCCGCGCGGCCTCGAACGCCTCCTCGCCCCACGGGTACCAATCCACCGGATTGCCCGCATGCTGCAGGAGGTAGGGGGAGGTCGCGCCCGCGAGACGGTTCGCCATGCTCACTCCCCGAGCACCCAGGCGAAGATCAAGGGGGCAACGATTGTCGCGTCGGACTCGATGATGAATTTCGGCGTGGAGGCGCCGAGCTTGCCCCACGTGATCTTCTCGTTGGGCACCGCGCCCGAGTAGCTGCCGAAGCTGGTCGTTGAGTCGCTCACCTGGCAGAAATACCCCCAGAGCGGCACGCGCGTGCGCCGGAGGTCCTGGTGGAGCATCGGGACGACGCAGATCGGGAAATCGCCGGCGATGCCGCCCCCGATCTGGAAGAACCCGATCGATCCGTGGCCCGTCGGGAGCCTCCTCGCCGTCCGCGTGTACCACCCGGCGAGTTCGGTCATGTACTCGATCCCCGTGCGCACCGTGTGAACGTTCCTCACGTCGCCCGAGATGACGTGCGCCGCGTACATGTTCCCGAGCGTCGCGTCCTCCCAGCCGGGGACAAAGATCGGCAGGTTCTTCTCGCAGGCCGCCAAGAGCCACGAATTCCTCGGGTCGATTTGGAACCACTTCCTGAGCT
>Ga0265338_10003383_pt1 | contig 22527 bp, 21 predicted proteins | sample 42126metaG_FD_193579 | JGI IMG/M metagenome (GOLD analysis project Ga0265338, IMG submission 193579) | Rhizosphere microbial communities from Carex aquatilis grown in University of Washington, Seatle, WA, United States - 4-21-26 metaG | ecosystem: Host-associated > Plants > Roots > Rhizosphere... | reverse complement strand
CGCAATGGCCCGTAGATGCCCGTAAATGACTCGATTCCGCCAGGCCACCCTCCGGGGATGTCCCGTCATCCTAGAAACTCGTAGTACGCCAATTGCCAGCGGGTTAGAACCAAGTCCAGGGAGGCACGCGATGAGACGCGTCACTTGCGTTGCTGTGTTTGCGATTCTGTTGGTCGTCGGCGAGGCCCGGTCGCACGGACAAGACCGTTCGAGCGCCGGGTCCACGGCATGGAATACGCCGAATACCGTCTCGGCGGGAACCCGCTTCATTATCGGGCTGCAGGATAACCTCTCCACAGCGAACGCCAAGAGCGGCGACCGTTTTCATGGCCGCACGCTCGAACCGCTTGCCACGGCCAGTGGATTGGTGCTGTCCCCGGGGATGGAAGTCCGTGGTCACGTCGATAAGGTGGAAGCGGCTCGCAAGACCGGTCGTGCCCGCATTTGGCTGACTTTTGATGAGGTTAGGACCCCCGCAGGCTGGTCCCCGCTGGTTGCTGATCTGGTCGACATTCCGGGCGTCCACTCCGTAAAGGTGGACTACGACCGCGAGGGCGAAATCGAAGCGCGGACGAGCAAGCATCAGCAGGAAGCAGAAGCCGCAGCCGCGGGAGCTTTTGTAGGAGCGGCTGGCGGCGTGGCCGCACACAATGGAAAGGATGCGGCCATGGGCGCCGCGGCGGGTGCGGCCACCGCATTTATGGCCGCCTCTGGACTTGGCCAAGAGCTGACGCTCGCCAAGGACACCAAGCTCGAGATCATTCTCGACCGGCCCCTCTACGTGAACCGGTTCTGACAACCCTATCCTTCTGATTCTTCGCAGCTAAGGTCGTCGCAGGCAGATCCTCGCAAGGAGCGGTCTGCTCCGCCGCTTCTTGGAATTCCCCGGCACTGCTGGTAGATTCGATGCAATGGCCTCCGATAATCACTCCATGCAGCGTATCCTGATCGTCGAGGACGAAGAGAACGCCCGCAAAGGCTATGAAGCCCTCCTCCGTAAGTGCGATTACGAAGTGCTGGGCGTCGCCAGCGGCGAAGATGCCCTCGCCAAGTTCCCGGAATTTGCCCCCCATGTGATTCTCGCCGACGTCGAACTGCCTGGCATGAACGGGCTCGAATTGCTGGGCCATCTCGCAGAGGAAATTAAGCAGATTCCCGTGATCATTATTACCGGCCGCGGGAGCGATGAACGCGTCGTGCAATCCATCGAGGCCGGCGCTTACTGGTACATCGAAAAGCCCTTGAAATTCCCCGTTTTGCAGGCGCTACTGAAGCGCGCGCTCGAGCGCGTGCAAGACAAGCAAGCGGTTGCCGCTCTCACGCGCGAGCTTCGCGAAGCAGGGAAACTGGGCGTTCTGGTGGGCGCCTCCGGAGCGATGCAGGATGTGATGCGCCAGGTCGAAATAGCCGCCCCCTCGACCGCCTCCGTATTGATCACCGGTGAAACTGGCTCCGGCAAGGAAATGGTCGCGCGCTCGATTCACATGCTCTCGCCACGCGCCTCCCGCCCCTTTGTCGCAATCAACTGCTCCGCGATCCCTGAATCCCTGATGGAGAGCGAGATATTTGGCCACGAAAAGGGGGCGTTCACCGGGGCTGCGGAGCGCCGCATTGGCTGTTTCGAGCTGGCCCACGGCGGCACGTTGCTCCTGGACGAAATTGGCGAGATGCCTCCGCAAACGCAGGCCAAACTCCTTCGCGTGCTGGAAGACCGCAAGGTACGCCGCCTGGGCAGCAAAGTGGAGACGCCGGTGGATGTTCGCGTGGTAGCCGCCACCAACAAGAATCCCGAGCAGGCCGTCGCGGACGGAAAGCTCCGCCAGGATTTGTACTTTCGCCTGAACGTATTTCACATTCATCTCCCGCCGCTGCGGGAGCACAAAGGCGACCTGCCGCCCCTCGTGGACCATCTGCTGGCGGAGATCTCCGAGAAGCACGGGAAAAAGGTTACCGGCGTCGGCGCGGACGTGATGGATTTATTCAAATCCTATCCTTGGCCGGGGAACGTTCGCGAACTCCGCAATGTGCTGGAACGCTCCGCGATCGCCTCCGACCGTGGCACGATCAACCGTCAGCATCTCCCGTCCGATTTCGGCCACGCACCGGCAGTGACCTCCTCCGGACTGGGCGGCCTTCGCTTCCCGATCGGCACCACGGTCGACGACGTCGAGCGCGAGCTCATCTTTCAAACCCTCGCCTCCACCAGCCAGAACAAGACGCGGGCGGCCGAACTTCTCGGCATCAGTCTCAAGACGCTGCACAACAAGCTGAAGGAATACGAGGCGGGGCGGAAAGATGCGTCTCAGCCTGAAAACTAAATTCACGCTGGCGACTTCGCTGCTCGTGCTGGCAGTCGTCGCCGTCGTTTCGGCGCTTTATCTCGGACGTCTCACCAGCCAGGTGCTGCACCAGGCTGATGACCGCGCGCGCTTCGTCGCCCAGCAGGTCTTTCTCGCCTGCCAGAACGCCCTGGCCGACGCCTCGGAAACGGGCCGCGCTCCGAGTTCCCTCAAGCCCGAAGACATTCGCGAGTACGTTCGCACCACTCTCGACAACAGCAGCCCCCTGAACTCCCTCATCGAATCGGCCGTCGGTTATTCGCCGACCATCTATGAGATCACGATCAGCGGCGACGATGGCGCGGTTCTCGTTTCGAGTGACGCCTCCAAGCGCGGCCAGATGGCGCCCGCTCGCCCCAGCGTGGATCTGCTCGTCCACGGCGGCTTCATCAATCAGCTGCGCACGTTGTACGGGCCTCCCCAAACCTACGAATACTCGCTGCCCTTCAGCCTGGGTTCGGGACCGTTCGGAAATATCCGCATTGGCCTTTCCTCCACGCTGTTGCGCGATGAGATTTCCCCCGGCCTGCATTCGGCCCTTTACTGGGCGCTGGGCTCGGTTTTGCTTTCCACGCTGCTCGCGCTTCTGGTGAGCCGGATCACGCTCGCTCCCCTCGAACGAATTTCCAAGCAGCTCGACCGCATCTCCGCCGGTGAATTCGATTTCGAACCCGCCGTCGCGCGCGGCGACGAACTCGGTGTCGTTAGCACCAAGATCACCGGCATCGGCAAGCAGTTGCACGACGTGCGCGAAATTTTCAGCACCTTACGCGAAAATCTCGACCAAGTGATGCAGGGCCTCGGCGACGGCCTGCTGCTTTTCAACGCCGAGGGCCGCGCCGTACTTGTGAGCCCTTCGGTGGAGAAGTTCCTGGGAGCGCGCGTCGAAGACCTGCGGGGCAGGTTCGTCAGCGAGATTTTTCCCGCGCGGCATCCACTGCGCGGCGTACTGCGCGTGGAGGGAGAACAAATCGAATCGGTGGAAAGCACCGAAGTCACCCTGGAACGGGGCTCGCATCCCCTGCGAATCCGCGCCAGCGCGCAGGTCATCCGCGAGCACGGCAAGCGCATGGGCGCCATGGTGACGCTGCACGACATTGAAACCCTCGAGCGCATCGGCAACCAGCTCCAGGTGTCCGAGCGCCTTGCTGCCCTGGGCCGCGTCACTGCGGGGGTCGCCCACGAGGTCAAGAATCCTCTGAACTCGATGCGACTATGGCTCGAAGTTCTCAAAGCCAATATGCCCATCGATCCGGAACCGCAGCAAGCCGTGAAAATGCTCGATAGCGAAATCGATCGTCTCGACCGCGCAGTCAAGACCTTCCTCAATTTCACGAAGCCGGTGGAAATCAACCTCGAAGAAACCGACCTGCGCGCGCTGATCGAGGAAGTGTTGGATGCGGCGCGGCCCTCGATCGCCAAGGCGAGTCTCGAATTATCTGTCGATTTGCCGGAAAATTTCCCGGCCGTCCTCCTGGACCGCCAGCTCATTCATCAATGCGTGTTGAACCTGCTGTTGAACGCGAGCAGCTTCACGCCGCCGGGCGGGCGCGTCACGATCCATCTGCAGCGTCAGGGCGACTATGCTGTCATCTCCGTGTCGGACACAGGAAAAGGCATTTCTCCTGAGGATCGCGGCAAGATTTTCCAGCTTTTCTTCACCACGCGGCCTGGCGGCACCGGCATCGGCCTGGCCAACACGTTCCGGTTTGTGCAGTTGCACAACGGCCGGATAGGATTCGAATCGGAGACTGGTAATGGCACAACGTTTCGCGTGGAGCTGCCTTTGGCGCGGACAGAAGCGGCATCGCCGCCGTCATCCGCGCAACCGCCGCCATCGGCGAAGGTCCGCGACTTCAGCCAGCCGTTCGCCACGGAGAAACGGTGATTTCCAGCCGCCATGCCATGAATGCCCCCGTCAATGCACGATGGATTGTGCTGGCCTGCTGCCTCGCGTTTGCAGCAGCAGGATGCGCTCGCAAGACCGTTCACGCATCCGCCCCCGTGCCGGCCCCACCGACACCGGCGGTAGCGGAAGCCGAGCGCCCTATGACGATCGCGCCGGATACCGACGCTGTACCTCCTGTCGAGGACACCGCAGCTCCCCCCGTAGTAGCGGACGCTGCGGCGCCTCCACCTGCTCCCGTTGCGACCGCTCGGGCTCCGCGCAAACCGGTCGAGCCCCCGGCGCAAGAAACGGCGACCGAGACGGCGTCCCGGCCCCCCGCCCCGCAAATCTCTCCGCAGCTCTCGCAGGTCGACCAGGCCAGTTACGAACGCAAGACCAACGAAGATGTCTCCGCCGCAAGAAAAAATCTCCAAGCCGCCCAGGGCAAACAGCTCAACGCCGCTCAGCAGGATCTTCTCGAAAAGATTCGCAGCTTCCTCGCGCAATCGCTCGATGCCAGCAAGAGCGGCGATTGGGCCCGCGCGCAAAACCTTGCCCAGAAGGCCCGCCTCCTCTCAACCGAACTCATCAATTCCTTTTGAACGGTCATTTTAAATGGTCGTTCTGACCGGGTCATTCTTCTTGTCAGTCATTTTGAGCGAAGCGAAGAATCCCTCTTGCTTTTCGCAGTTGCGTTGCCTTTGTTGTTGCTGTTGTCGTTGCCTTTGCGGGTGCCCGACCCTTCGGTGTTAAGGGTCGGTCTTCTGTCTCCCTGGCCGTGGGGCATTCCCGCGCATCAAAGCTTGCGCGCGCGAGGGCGTAGCCCCCCGGGAACGCCAATCTCCCGATTGGCGTTTTTGTGTGATTTTTGCGCAGCCGTTCGCCTCGCCTAGCGGCAGTCGTCCTGAGCGCAGCGAAGTACGGTTCTCCATCGCTCGCCTTTCGAGCGATGAATCCCTCCGGCCTTTTGCAGTTTGCCGTTACTCGTGGTGCGCGGTCGTCGTGCAGCCCACGATTTGCTGCTAACATCGGAGCGTGGAAAAATTCGATGTGGCGATCGTGGGCGGCGGCATCATCGGCTGCTCGATCGCTTTTGAACTCGCCGCCGAAAAACTGAAGATTGTGGTCCTCGACCGCCAGCAACCCGGCCGCGAAGCTTCCTGGGCCGCCGCCGGCATGCTCTCGCCTGCGCCCGATTCGCGGCGCGACCGTTCGCTGGTTCCGTTGGCGAAACAAAGCCTAAGGCTCTATCCCGAATTTGTCCGTGCCATCGAAGAGGTATCGGGCAAACCAGTCGATTACACGCGAACGGGCACGCTTCAAATTTTCACGGGAGCCTCGGCCGAAGCCGAACGAAACGCGATGCTGGCTGAGCACCGTGAGCTAGGCTTAGCTTCCGAAGCGATCTCTCTGGCGGACGCGCACAGAATGGAACCGGCGCTGAATCCGGATGTTCGCGCCGTTCTTCACCTCCCGGAAGAAGAAAGCGTCGATCCTCGTTTGCTGATGGATTCTCTGCTGGCGGCTGCGGCGAACCGTAGGGTGAAGATTCGCCCGGGTTTCTCGGTGGCTTCTCTCATCGAAGAACACGACCGCTGCGCGGGCATACTTGCGGCCAGTGGAGAAAAGGTACACGCGAAGCACGTCATCATCGCGGCCGGGTGCTTTTCAGGCGAAATCGCGGGGGCAGCAGGGAAGCTCATCCCCTCGAATCCAACGCGTCCCGTACGCGGGCAAATGCTCGCCCTGCGGCAGGCCAATCTGGCCTTGCGCCACGTCCTTCGTTCCGAGCGAGGCTATCTGGTCCCGCGGTCCGACGGCCGTATCGTGGCCGGAAGCACCTCGGAGGATGCCGGTTTCCATAAGAGCGTCACCGCGGGTGGGGTACGAAAGATCGTTGAGGCCGGCTTGGAGCTGTGCGCAGATCTGGGCTCTGCGGAAATTCTCGAAACGTGGTCGGGCCTGCGTCCCGGCACACCGGACGATCTTCCGATTCTCGGCTTAACAAATCTCGAGGGATTGATCCTGGCGACAGGTCACTACCGCAACGGGATCCTTCTCGCGCCTGTTACGGCCAAGCTGGTCAAGGAATGGGCCATCGACGGACGAACAACATTCGATACCCAACCCTTCTCGCCGTTCCGGTTTGAATCCGCTGAACGTAAATCAGCAAGATACTGACGTAACGCGATCGCGCTAAAACGGCATCCGGTTGCGCTGCGGTTCGCGGTTCGGAGGGCCGGGCAGCGTCGAGGCCTGCCCGGGGCCCGTGAACTGCGCCTTGTCGGAATCGAGAAAAATCGGCCGGTTGATCACGGCGTCGAGCGTCGAACCGCGCGGCAATTCCGCTTCAGGCCCGCGCGACATCAGAACAGCCGCAATTCCAGCCGCCGCGCCGATGCCTGCTCCGATCCCCGCACCCTTCGCGCTCTGTGTCGCGAGGCCTCCTATTCCGGCGCCGGCGCCCGTTGTCTTTGCGATCGTGCCGATATCGGACGCCTTGTCGCTGTCCCCAGATATTTTCCCTTCCTTATCCATGGTTTCGCCCCCGCCCGTGCCCGCGGCTCCTCCGGGGGACGCATTCAAATTCACCATGTACGCGTTCGGTAGAATCATGGTCGTAAACTTGACTCCCAACTCCGCGCGGCCCTTCACGCGTCCCGGGCGCTTCGATTCGGTAACCTCCCCGCTTATATAGGTTCCAGCAGGTATGACTACGCGGCCGTCGATCATTACGGGAAACAGGGTTTCGAAATAAACCGGATCGCCCGGCCGGGCGCTGCGCGTCGAGATTCCGTTATGCAGCACCAGCGGGATGTGCGTCCCGGTAGGCACCTCGATTTTAGCCGGTGGTTTCGTCTCGACCGCGGCCGTCTGAACCGCAGCAGGCGCAGTCGGAGGCGGAACGGGACGCGGCGGTTTCGCGGGATCAAGCTCGGACGAAGCCGGAGGGGTCGCAGGAAACGGACCGGCGTCTTGTGCCGGCAGCGGCACGCACCAAACCAAGGGAAGCAGCATGCCGATGAAGTTTCGATGCAGCCGGTTGATCTTCATGGATCCCCCGTTTCCAGGTGCTAAGGATGCCCGCCCGGGAGGCAGGATGCCTAAATCAAAAACACCGTCTGCCCCGTTAGATCAAACCTCTTCCGGCAGCGAATATTGCGGCAGGCGACCATATTGTCGACGCGCACCATGTAAGAGCGAGCCTTGGCAAACTGCTGGCGGTCCTGGTCGTTGGCCCCGCCCGGCACCTGCGCCTTCTTGTTCCTCACGATCCATCGCACAGGGAACGTTCCTTCCTGGCGGCAATGGGGACACGTCAGCGGGATCTGCTTCGTCTCTTCTTTTTCGTCGTAAAATCTCTTCTCGTCCATTCGGTCCTATCCGGCGAATCCGGCCTGCGCCACTTCATCGAGGCTCACCAAGCGTATACCAGCATCTTTCCAGCGGGGAAGCCAATATGCAAGCCCGGCAATCGTGTGGCGCCGATCGCCCTCCGGCGTCCGATGATCGCCATCGTGCAGCAGGACGATATCTCCTCCGCGCACATGGCGCAAGCGCCGAATCATTATCTCCGAGGATTGCCGGTTCCAATCGCGTCCTGACATGGACCACATCACAACGCGCGCCCTTTCCTCCTGCTGCCGAAGCACCGACTCGAGTTGCGGCCCTCGATACCCGTACGGCGGTCTCATCCATGGCGTTTTTCGCCCGGTGGCGGAGAAGAGCGCGTCGTTGCAGCGAGCAAGTTCACCTCGAATGCGGCCCGGAGAAAGGAATGTCAGCCTCGGATGGGTGTCGGTATGGTTTCCCACGGCGTGGCCCCGCAGGACAATTTCCCTTGAAAGCGCGGGAAATTCGCGAATCCGCTCGCCGATCTGGAAAAAGGTAGCCCGGGCCGCGTGCCGGTCGAGCAAGTCCAGCAGCGCCGGCGTGATCGCGGGATTCGGTCCATCGTCGAACGTAAGCGCCAAAGTGGAAGTGTCACCCGTGTACCGGATCGTCGGCCCAAAGAGTTGCGCGGATGGCGCTACGGCGCCCCATGCGAACACCCCGGCCGCCGCCACGGCACCGCCCGCAATCAGAGTGGGGATGGATTTCACCAGGCACGGATTTTCGCATGCGCAGCACGGCCCAGCCAGCAAAAGCTCTAACGGCATCCCCCTCGTCCCTAACCGATTGGTACAGGCTCGTACAGGTAACGGTTCGAGCACCGAGCATTCGCCAGTTCTGGACGGCTTACGCGCGTGGCCTTATTTTATTCCCCAGGGCCATTCAATAGACCAAACGCTGGCTGTATTCCCTCGGAAGTTCTTTTTTCAGAGTTCACGCCGCACCGCGTCGTGAAAATTGCGAAAGCCTCTGATACCCGGGGCGGACCGTCGTTTGTAATTCCCGCCGTCGCGCAGGGGAGCACCTGAATTGTTGAACGAAACCAAAGCGAGGCCCGGCCAGCAACGCGCCGAATCGATCGAGTCCTACACACAAGCAATTCAATCCGATCTCCGGAAAATTCAGACCCGCAACTGGTGGTCCTGGTCCAACACCGTCGTGATCGTCCTGCTGCTGACCGGCACCATCGTATCCTTCACGCTTCCCACACTGCTTCGCGAGGATGAGTTCCTGCAGTTCAACGTGAACCTCGCTGTCAGGGGCCTCGTCGGCCTGGTGCTTCTTTTCAACGTCTACTCGCTCTGGCAGCAGTTCCGAATCAAAGACCTTTGCGCGGAAATCCAGCAGAAGCAGGCCAGTTCGGAAGCGCTGTACCGCATGGCTATGTTTGACCCGCTTACCGGCCTCTACAACCGCCGCTTCGCGGAACCCCGCGTCGAAGCGGAAGTCAATCGCTGCCAGCGGAAGGGCACCGCGCTCACCCTGCTCCTCCTGGACCTCGACAGCTTCAAGCAAATCAACGACAGCCACGGCCATCCCGCGGGGGACGCGGTCCTGCGAGCCTTTGCCGAACACATCACGCGCGCCATTCGCGGCTCCGATCTGGCAGTGCGCCTCGGGGGCGACGAATTCATGCTGCTTCTCCCGGAATGCGATACTCATCAGCTCCATCATGTGCTCGACCGCCTCGTTACCTTCAAGGCGGAGATAGCCGGCAAAATGGTCCCCGTGGAATTTTCGGCTGGATGGAAGGAATACGAACTCGGCCAGACATCCAAGGAATTGATCGAAGCCGCCGACCGCGCCCTTTACGAAAATAAGCGCGGCGCGCGCTCATCGGGCGCCACGGCCCCCGGCATAAGCGTCTCCGCCGCCAGACCTGTAGCAACCTAGGTCGTGTAGCCAACTAGGTTTTGTCCAGCGCGTTTGATACGATGGCCGCCGGTTCTCCGGCGAAAAATCGTGCCTCCTCGATCCGGCCCCGCCAAATTTCCTATCTTGTTGCGATGGGCATCTCTCGCTTGGCTGCTCGTTTGGGTGCCCGCTTACTGGCGCACCTGGGGCGCTTCCAACTTCCTTCAACTCTGTGACATAGCCGTTTTGCTCACGTGTATCGGCTTCTGGGCCGACAGCCGCCTTCTGATTTCCAGCCAGGCGGTTTCCTCATTGCTGGTCGATCTGGTGTGGACCCTTGACGCTTCCTGGCGGCTTTTTCTCGGGCGACACCTGCTCGGAGGGACGGAATATTTTTTCGATGCGCACTACCCGTTGTGGGTCCGGCTGCTGTCTCTTTTTCACATCGTGATGCCGCCGCTGCTTTTATGGGCGCTGCACCGCACAGGCTACGATCGGCGGGGTTTTCGGCTGCAGTCATCGATCGCGTTGCCCGTCTTTGTTGCCTCGCGATTCACTTCTCCTGCCAAAAATATGAATTTCGCATTCACCGACCCTTTTTTTCATCGCTCCTGGGGGCCGCCGCCCGTCCACGTGGCGATCAGCTTCTTATTTATGGTCATCGTGGTCTACCTGCCCACGCATCTCGTTTTGAAGAGGATCTTCGGGCGGCCGCAGGGCGCTTGAGCCTTTCCCATTGATCCGCGCGGGCGGCTTAGCGGGCAGCGTGATCTGAAATGATGTGCCGACGCCCGTTTCGCTTTCCACCGCGATGCGTCCGCCGTGATCGCTTACCACCGACTGCACGATCGCAAGACCCAGCCCCGTGCCATGCTGCTTTGTCGTGCAGGACGAAGTGAAAAGCCGCTCGCTCTCCTCCGCGCTGAGTCCGGAACCGGTGTCGGAAACCTCGAGTTGCACGTTACCGTCCTGCTGACTCGTGCGAATCATCAGCACCCCGCCCGCGGGCATGGCGTCCATCGCATTCAAAACAAGATTTTCCAGCGCGCGATGCAGCAGGCTTGCATCTGCCTGAATCACAGGCAAATCCTCGTCCAGATGAACCTCGGGATTGACCGGGGGCCGCCCCACCGCGCTGAATTGCGGCGCAAAAAGCTTGACGACGCTTTTTACGATGTCGTTCAGGTTGACCGGCGCGAATACCGGCGCAGGCATTCTGGAGAAATCGCCATAGCGCCCCACGATCTCTTTCATCGCGCGAATTTCCGAAAGCAACGTTCCCGCCGAATCGTGAATCCCGCCTGCGGACTGCAGTTCCTCGATCGTTCTTTGAAGCCGCGAGAGCGCCTCCCCAAGTTCCTGCGCCAGCCGCCGCGCGATTTCGCGCCAGGCCGCCACGCGTTCCAGTTGGATCATCCTCTGCCGTTCCTCGGTCAGGTGCTGCGTCATCTGGTTGAACGCCCCAGCCAGCTCCGCAATCTCACTCCCGCCTCGAACGCCCACGCGCGCGTCCCAATTACCCGCGGAGATCTCCCGCGTCCCTTCGACCAGCTTCAACACGGGCCGCGTCACGCCCGCCGCCCCCCACCAGCTGAGGAGAACGCCCAGAAATATTCCCAGCGCGCCAACGCCAAGCGCGAGCAGGCGAATGCTCCGCTCGAGCGTCACGACTTCGGCCTGCGAACTTCCCACAAGCAGCACGCCGGCCAGTTCCTTGTTCCGCCCCGCGAGCGAAAGCGTATGAAATTCTTCGACGGTCGCCGCATTTTTAGTCCAGGCGATTTGAAAGCGTTGTTCGCCCGATTGCTGTTTCACCATCGCGATGAAAGGGGCAAGTCGCTCCGCTTGCAAAACGGGTCCCGTTTCGTCGATCAAATTCGAGGGCTCAAAGTTCGGTGAGAGATTCTGATACAGCAGCGCGCGCATCCCCGCCGGCAGAGCGAGCGATGCAAGGAAGTCCCCGCCAAGCCGCTGCCCCCCGACCACATATAGATTTTTGTCGCCCACCCGCACCAGCGAGACCGCCGTGATCCCCAGCCATGGTCCAGTCGGGGTGTCTATCCTCGTCAGAAACGCGCCCAGCGAAGGCCAATCCACTGGTTCGGTCACCCAGTTCAGCTTGCTACCCGACCTCCCCGGCCATTCCGCGGAGGAAACGATGGAGCTATCGCTGCCCACAAAATCGAGGAAATCAAGCTGGCGGGACTGCGCTACGCCCCTCGCGTCATTCGCGTAAAGAGAAACATCCGGTTGCGGGCGGCTCAGGTCGATCGCCATACGCACGATGCTTTCCGCATCGGCGATTCCTTGCACCTGGTGCGCGACTTCCACTTCGCGCCGCCCGAATTCGCGGTTGAATTGCGCGACCGCCCCATCCGCGTACTGGTGGTCTCGCTGCTCCAAGGTGCGGCGAGTCAGCGCCGTCACGCCCACGGCTACCAATCCCACGCATAGCAGGAGCGCCAACGTAAAGATCAGAAAGAGTTTGGTGCGGAACGTCACAATTTCATTGTTCCTGTTTAGAGCAGAGTTTGCAATTCGTCCGCTCGGAACGTCTTTGCAATCACCCCGCCGGCATCATATCCCAACCAATCTTTGCTGATCCCTCGATTCCTCGGCAAGATTCCTGGATTCCATAGTCCTTGACGGGAGGTCAAACCACCGGCCGCAGAAGTCAGATATTGCGCGAAGCTGTTAGGACTCCTAGTATGGGGAAGCGGTCGGCGGGCGCGGCACGCGCGGGTCCATCAGAATTGCTGAGATGGAAGCTGCGTTTCTTCGGAGTGGACCATCATGGCAGAGCCTGAACATCTTCCCGGCATACCCCTCGGGAGAGTCCTTGGCATCCCGCTCTACCTGCATCCGAGCTGGTTCGTCATTTTTCTGCTGATCACGGTGTCCCTGCGGACGCAGTTTACCTCCCAGCACCCGGGCTGGACTCCCACGCAGCATTGGGCGCTGGGAATCATAACCAGCGTCCTGTTTTTCGCCTCGGTGGTTTTCCACGAACTCAGCCATAGCGTGATTGCACTGCGTTACCGCATCCCGGTGAAGTCGATCACTCTTTTCGTGTTTGGCGGCCTCGCGAGCATCCAGCGCGAACCCGAACAGGCGAAGCAGGAATTCAACATCGCCATTGCCGGCCCGCTCTCCAGCCTGTTCCTGGCTGCCTGTTTCTTCCTGGTGGCGCATTACTTCCGTGGCGAAGAGATGGTCGCCGCCGCGGCGAAGTGGCTGTGGGAAATCAACCTGCTCCTGGCTCTTTTCAACCTGCTGCCGGGCTTTCCACTCGATGGCGGACGCATTTTCAGGGGAATCGTCTGGGCCATCAGCGGGAACTTTACAAAAGCCACCCGCCTTGCCTCGAATTCCGGACGGTTGCTGGCGTATCTGATGATTTTCCTGGGCGTGTGGCAGGCGCTCCACGGCAACTGGGTCGGGGGCCTGTGGACTGCGTTCATCGGATGGTTCCTGCTGAACGCGGCGCAGGAAAGTTTCGCCCAGGTGGCCATTCGCAGCACGCTCACCGGCGTCCGCGTGGAAGACATCATGAACCGCGATATACCCACCGTTCCGCGCGACATGTCGCTCGAGGAATATATCCACGAGGTGCTGCGAACCGGGAAGCAATACCATATAGTGACGGGCGCGGGTAACCCCGTCGGTCTGATTACGATTCATGCGGCGCGCTCCGTTCCGCGCGAAGAGTGGAACAACACCTCGCTCCAGGCCGCGATGACCCCCATCGATAAAATCCAGTCCGCCGCGCCCGACGAACCTGTTCTGGGCCTGCTCGAGCGCATGCAACGCGAGAATGTGACTCAAATGCCGGTAATCTCCGACGGCCACATCATCGGCGTCATAGCGCGCGAGACCATCATCCATATGCTGCAAACTCGCTTACAGCTCGGGCACCTCGCCTGAGGCCGCGTTTCGCTCGCAGCAGGATTTCGCTGCAAACGCACCCTGCCCATTTTCGGAATGCGGTATCCTACGGTGTGAATCCGGAGCGCGATCCCAAAAGCACTCGCTTCGCACCAGGGCTGTGCCTCACTTGCAGCTTTGCGCGGCGCGTGGAGTCGGCGAAAGGGTCCGCCTTCTTCCTTTGCCAGCGCTCGGCTTCGGATCCAAGATTTCCGAAGTATCCCCGGCTTCCCGTGCTTGAATGTTCGGGATACGTGAAGCAACCCGAGCTGTGAAATTGAAAGGAAACGTTCATTCGGGCTGAAAACGATCCAAAGCCTCCCCGGCGGCAGTTCACGAAAATCCTGACTTTCACGGGTATCGCGGCGCTCGCCGGCGGTGCGTTGATGTTTCTCCGCGCGAGATTCTCGGGTAATTTTCCGCCGCGAGTCATAGCGCAGGCCGGCGAGATCCCGGTGGGTGGGTCGAAGATTTTCACTTATCCCACCGATGTCGAACCATGCATTTTGCTGCGCCCGGCGGCCGAGGACTACGTCGCCTACAGCCGCCTGTGTACCCACGCATCGTGCCCGGTATTCTACCAGGTCGACGAGAATCGCTTGAATTGCCCGTGCCACGGCGGAGCGTTTTCGGTGGCCGATGGCTCCGTGCTGGCGGGACCCCCGCCGCGTCCTTTGCCGAAGATCGTCATCGAGAGGCGCGGCTCCGATCTTGTTGCTACAGGCATCGTCGCGTCCTGAGAATCTTCATTAGAGCCAAGCTTCAAGGAAGGCCTCGCTTTTGAAAAGTATCTGCGCCCGGATCTCTCTGCTCTGTCTGCTGACGCTCCTACCCGCTGGATCGCTGTCCAGCCAGCAAAAGCGCGAGGTGATCATCGATGAGGACGCCGCCGGCCCCGGCGGCACAGCGATGCAGGCCATCACCCTCCTCGTAAACTCGCCACTCACCGATGTGCTCGGGATTACCGTGGTCACCGGGGATCAGTGGCGCGATGAAGAACTGGCGCACACCCTGCGGCTCTTCGAAATAATCGGCAGAACCGGCATTCCCGTGGTGCCGGGCGCCGTATTTCCAATTGCGCGCACAAAGGAGGGCACCGCGAACTGGGAGAAGCGCTACGGCAAGGTGCCCTATCAGGGCGCCTGGAATTACGGCCAGCCCGTCCACGGCCCGTGGGAGATTCCGGTCATGCCGGAAGGGAAGCCCACGACGAAACCTGCCACCGAAGACGCCGCTCACTTTCTGGTCCGCATGGTGCGCGCGTATCCCCATCAGGTCACGATTTACGCAGGCGGACCGCTCACGAATCTGGCGTTGGCGCAGGCCATCGACCCTCAGTTCGCCGCGCTGAGCCGGGAACTGGTAGTGATGGGCGGCAGCATCCGCCCCCAGACCAAAGACCCTGAATTTGTGGCCGCTCCGCATCGCGAATTCAATTTCTGGATGGACCCCGAAGCCGCCCATCGCGTGCTGCGAGCCCCGTGGCCTCGAATCACGGTGACCACAGTCGATATTTCCGTGAAGACGCGCATGACCAAGGACCTGATCGCCGAGCTGGCGCAATCGACGAACCCCGCGACGCGATACGCGGCTAAGTACGCGCAGGAAGACTATCTTTGGGACGAACTAGCCGCCCTGGCCTGGCTCGACCCCACCATCGTCACCCGCTCAACCGTGCTCTATATGGATGTATCCACCGATCCCGGACCCACCTACGGCGACACCCTCACCTGGGCCAGCGGGCAAAAGCCGCCAACGGCAGAGCCGCTCGTGAATGTCCAGGAAGACCTCGACCCAGCCAAGTTCTACCGTGAATTCCTCGCCCTGATGACGCGCTCCGCCTCGCACCGCAAAACGAATTGACTACTAGAACAAGCACTCGCTAGCTCCGTGCGAACGGAGCGAATTGTATCCTTCTTCTGGCGATATTAGGAATCGAGGGAGTCAAGCTCCGAAATAGACTATTGACAATTGGGTTTTTAGACTGCTAGTTTTCGGCTTGAAACGAAAACTTTAGCTTGAAATTCCTCGGGCGGCTCGCAACGCTTTGGCGTGGCGGGCCATTTGCTTTTTAGAGGGAGAAAAAATGCCCTTGAATGGAGGGTGAGTCTAATGTTATATGTCTAATTGACTCTCGCTTTGCGGCGTGTGGTAAACGGATGCGTCCGGTACCCACATTGTCCCCTCAGAGGGTCACAACTCACTGCAATGAAGTGCAATGCTGTCGCGTAGATTAAAGTAAGTCCGAGGGATAGGAGTTCTGTGCTACCTCCGAAAGCACGGAATATAAACGGACTTACTTAGCGGTAGAAGGAATGGGCATCCGCCCGATCTTCCCATCGGAGGGGGATTGAATCGGAGCGTTTTATGTCCATTTGTCATCAGTGTGGTAATCAGAAACCTTCCCCCTACGAAGAAAAACTTCTCAAGTACAACGAACGTTTCCGCATCACTTTAAGAGAACTTTGTCACAGTTGTTTTGAGTTGTGCTTGTTTCTCGCTTTTGTGTATGTCCTAGTGAAGGTGGTTCTGCCGCACCTTTGAGGAGAATTTTCATGATGTGCGAAAAGTCGATCACGAGATTAGGGCGACCAGACCGGACGAATAGTTTGCGTGAACAGTTGGCATAAGAGCACCTGAGGGGAACGGCCCCGGAGTTTGCGAATCACGCCCTCATTCAACAAACAAACCACACACGGATTATCGTTACTCACAACCGACTGAACACGTTTCACGACGCCTGATTTTTCCCACGCATCATAATTCCCTTTTGCTGGAGCATTCGCAGTTTCGGTGCGATCAGTTGTGCGCGGGCCCGATATATCTTGGAGGCGTTGGGCGACGACCGATAACGGTTGTTCCTGAGTGAAAGCGCCAGCAATGTAAGCGTCCGGTTCTGGCCGTGTGTACGAAGTGTGAGTGGTCGAAGATGATGGCCTTTAGTGGACACGAACAACTGTGTCCACAAAAAGGACTCGTGGACACACAGGATCAAGAACTTCAGGTAAGGGCGCCTGGGAGGAAGCAACGGCGCCGCACCATTCAGGAACGTCGAGAGATCGTGGAAGAGACGCTGGTGGCCGGCACGTCGGTATCGAGAGTGGCGCGGCGGCACGATGTGAATGCGAACCAGGTGTTTTACTGGCGGAAGCTGTATCGGGAAGGACAGCTGGGGGGTGAGAGGACCACGCAGTTGCTGGCGGTGAAGGTCCGGGATGATCGAACCGCGAAAGCCGAGGAGGGTGATGGCTTGGCGGTGCGATTGGGGACCATGGAGATCAAGCTTCCGAAGGGAACCCTGCGTATTTCTGGGTCTGTGGATGTGGTGGCGCTGCGCGCTGTGCTGGAGTGCCTGGTCGGATGATCGGGCCACCGGCAGGAACGCGCATCTGGATCGCCGCGGGAGTGACGGATCTGCGGCGTGGATTTACCGGCTTGAGTGGCATGGTACAGACGGCCTTGCAGGAGAACCCATTTTCGGGACACGTATTCGTGTTTCGCGGTCGGCGAGGTCACCTGATTAAACTGTTATGGTGGGACGGCGATGGTCTGTGCCTATTCGCGAAAAGACTTGAACGCGGGAAATTCATTTGGCCACAAGTCACCAGTGGAACCGTGGCACTGACGCCGGCCCAGTTGTCCATGTTGCTTGAAGGGATCGATTGGCGGCGCCCGGTGCGCAGCTTCGATCCGCAAATGGCAGTGTGAGCAAAGAGATTTTTGCTATTTTCTGGTGCGTTTTCATCATGCTGTAAAGAAAGTGCGATATATTCTGCAGCAATGGTTGCGCAGAATCTTCCCGATCTCGATCAACTCAATCCAGAAGCACTGAAGTCCCTCATCCTGACGCAGCATGCGCAGATCCTTACGCAGAACCAAGCTCTTCTATCCAAAGACGAACAGCTGCTGTCGCGAGATGCAGAGATCGAGCATTTAAAGCTGCTGATCGCAAAGCTGCGCCGCGTGCAGTTCGGGCGTTCGTCGGAGAAGTTAGATCGGCAGATCGAGCAACTCGAGCTCCGGTTGGGAGAACTCGAAGCCAGCCGCACAAAGGAAGTAGAACTACGCAAGCCCGCCTCGGGGGGCGCGGTGGTGGGGCGAGCTGCACGCCGACCGTTACCAGATCATCTGCCCCGCGAAGTGCGGAAGTATCTGCCGCAGCAAGAAGCGTGCCCGGACTGTGGTGGGAAGCTGAAGCATCTGGGAGAAGATGTTTCGGAAATGCTGGAATATGTGCCGGAGCGGTTTAAGGTGATCCGGCAGGTTCGCACGAAAGTGGCCTGTGCGGGTTGTGACCGCATCGTGCAAGCAGAAGCGCCGAGTCGGCCCATCGAGCGTGGTGTAGCCGGCCCCGGACTTCTGGCTCATGTGTTGGTCTCGAAGTATTGTGATCATCGTGTGTCACGAACACACTGACAGAAATGGAGGTGTGAAAACTGTGTGAGAGATGAAGGAAGGTCCTTCGAAGTCTGCGATCAGGAGTGGACTTCAAACCACCGCGAGCTGCTGTCATTAAGAGTGATGGTGGTGAACGTCGCGGAAAAGACGGGACGAGATCCCATCAGGTGAGTTTCAGGGAGACGAGCGCAAGCAAACCGCCGATGAACTGCCGAAATCATACAGTCGATGTCGAAACCGGAGATGGTGGTCGCTCCGGGATAAGTGTGGGCGGAGTCCTGAAGACCGGCCCACGCGACATCCGGCTCGAAGGCGGCGTGAACCTGAAACAGGCTCTTGCATGGAACGTGAGAACCTGTCGCACCGATGCCAAGGGAGCGAGCCGAGCGGGTGATCCCTGTCAGGTTCTGAGTACCGACGCGGGGCACAGGGGCAGAACAGCTCGTAGTAGGGTAGAAGGCACTGTAATGGTGCTGGACCGAAGGGGCTGTGGTGTGCAGCTTTGGCGAGCAGCCAACCGGTAACGGGAGGAGCTGCATGAACAAGGCAAAACCGTTTGACATACCGAAGCGAGAAGTATGGGAGGCCTTCAAGAGTGTGAAGGCTAACCAGGGAGCAGCTGGAGTTGATGGGCAATCGATTCAGAACTTTGAGACCCAGCTTGCTGGAAATCTCTACAAGCTCTGGAACCGAATGTCCTCGGGCAGTTACATGCCGCCACCAGTGCGCCGAGTCGAAATTCCTAAAGCGAATGGTGGGACACGACCGTTGGGGATTCCCACGGTTGCGGACCGCATCGCACAGGAAGTTGTTCGTCGATACCTTGAACCTTTACTGGAGCCGTTGTTTCACGCGGACTCATATGGGTATCGGCCAAGGCGCTCTGCGATCGATGCGGTTCGGTCAGCGCGTCAGCGATGCTGGCGCTACGACTGGATCGTGGACATCGACATCAAAGGGTTCTTCGACAGCATTGATCATGAGCTTTTACTCAAAGCAGTGCGCAAGCACACCAAGTGCTCTTGGGTGTTGCTCTACATCGAACGCTGGCTGAAGGCTCCGGCGATGCTGGAAGATGGTCAACTGGTAGCACGGGATACAGGAACGCCGCAGGGTGGAGTCATTAGCCCACTGCTGGCCAACCTGTTCCTGCACTACGCGTTCGATCTTTGGGTAGGGCGGAGTTTTCCCGGCGTCTCGTTTGAACGGTACGCCGACGATATCATCTGCCACTGCCGGAGCGAACGTGAGGCCTTGGCTTTGCGCCGAGTTCTAGAGCGGCGGTTCGTCGACTGTCGGTTGGTGCTCCACCCAGAGAAGACGAAGGTGGTCTACTGTAAGGATACCAATCGCAAAGGCGGCTATCCGATCTGCCGATTCGACTTTCTCGGGTATACGTTCTGACCCCGGAGGGCGAAATGGCAAGGGGACGCGTATGGGCTGTCGTTTCTTCCGGCAGCTAGCCCCAAGGCGCTTAAAGCCATCCGTCAGGCCATCCGTGGTTGGTCCTTCCAAACTCGTAGCGACAAGGAGTTAGACGACTTGGCCCGGATGTTCAATCCATACATCCGCGGCTGGATCAACTATTACAGCCACTTCTATAAGTCTGAACTCTATCCGACGCTCAGGCGGATCGATGTTCATCTGGTTCGGTGGGTACGTCGCAAATTCAAGCGTCTGCGGCATCAGCCGAAGGGCGCGCGACTCTGGCTGGCTCGGGTGATCGGGGCCTCGCCTATGCTTTTCGCTCACTGGCCGCTTCTGTATGGGCAAGGTCGCGCACTGGGAGCCGGATGAGCCGAGAGGCTCACGTCCGGTTCTGGGAGCGCGTGGGGGTGAGATTCCCCCGCGCGACTCGCTTGCCACTCTATCGTCAGTCGGAGATCTATGCGCGAGAAGGAGTGGATTTAGATCGTTCCACACTGGCGGAATGGGTAGGTGGAACGAGCCGGTTGCTGGCGCCACTGGTGGAAGCGTTGCGCCGTCACGTGATGGGAGCTCAGAAGTTGCATGCCGATGATACGCCGGTTCCGGTGCTGGCTCCCGGGTTGGGTAAGACAAAAACCGGACGACTGTGGACGTATGTGCGGGATGATCGGCCGGCGGGAGACCAGACACCACCCGCGGTGTGGTTCGCCTATTCACCGGATCGCAAGGGGGAACATCCCCAAGCGCACTTGAGTCAATTTCGGGGGACGCTGCAGGCGGATGGTTACGCGGGGTTCGATCAGATCTACCAAGCAGGGCACATTCAGGAAGCGGCCTGTTGGGCGCATGTGCGCAGGAGGTTTTACGATCTCCAGGTAGCCCACAAGTCTCCGGTAGCCGCTGAAGCGCTGGAACGGATCGGAGCACTGTATGCGATCGAAAAAGAGATCCGGGGGCGCTCGCCGGGAGAACGTCGCGAAATCCGTGACATCCGCAGCCGGCCGTTGCTGGAATCACTGAAGCAGTGGCTCGAAGAGACCCTGGGCAAGCTGTCGAGAAAATCGGACACGGCGGTGGCCGTTCGTTACGCGCTGGGACGGTGGGAAGCGTTGATGCGCTACTGTGACGACGGCCGATTGGAGATCGACAATAACAGCGCGGAGCGAGCGTTACGAGTCGTGGCGTTGGGCAGGAAGAATTTCTTGTTCGCGGGATCCGATGGTGGTGGCGAGAGTGCGGCGGCGATCTACAGCTTGATCGGTTCGGCAAAACTCAACGGCCTGGATCCGGAAGCTTATCTGCGCGAGGTGTTGACGTGCATCGCCGACCATTCCATCAATCGCATCGAGGAGTTGCTGCCTTGGAACATCGCCGTAAGCGCACTGCCCGTAATCGAACCCGCAGGCTAGACAAGCAGGCCGTCGCGAAGAACTCCACCATCATTCCGGCGTCCCTGCCCAACCTCGCGGAACTCATTGCCTACGGCGAAATCACCGTCGGAGTGCTCCGCCCCATTGGTTGTGTCGCCACCGCAACCGACGGACATAATTGCCTAGCCATGCTGGTCCGTCGCCGAGGAGAAACCCTGTTCCAGTTGCTCACCCGCCTCGACCAGGCCGTCGACAAGGCACTCACTGAAGATATCTACACCGACGAGATTAACCCCCACTAATTCCCAACCTCGTATGTATCCAATCGCTGTTTCGCGGAGACTTAACATCCATACACCTTGTCAACACGGCCTAGGTCGGACGCTTACGTCTATATAAAGTTCCACTTGAAATGCTTTAATAGTGCCGACGAAGGGCCGGTCGTGGGACGCAGAACGACTCGACTAGTGGGACGTACGCAAAACCACTATCACTCTTCCTCAATTAAGGATTCTTTTGGCCGATAGTAAACTCTTCTGCAAACGCTCTTAATCTAATTGCTAAGTTTCCATTTCCGTGAGATACGAAGAAGGAGCAGAAGTCCCCCCTAGGTGACGGCACGAGAAGTATATGCCAGCGTATGTATCAAATTTCAAAACGGAGAACCGCCATGAGCGACGAAATTAAACAGGAACCAGTTGTGGAAGCTAAGTCAGCCGGAGAGCTGTCGCCTGACGAACTGGATAAGGTCAACGGCGGTGGCATGTTCACAGACATCATTACAGCAGTGACGGGAACGGGTGTCAGCAGTGGTACCATCGTTAGTCCTCGTGATGCCTCAACGGGCCTTTCGACCGGGAAACGACTGTAGCTCAGCGGCACTTCGCAAATTCTTCCATGAGAAGGCCGGTAACAGTCAAGGTGGTTTTGTTTTTACCTACAGGAGTCTTTGCCTTTAAGCCAAGCCGCCTCTGACGCCATCCTTCCATCCGCACTCTTTTGTGAGCGATGATCGCTCGGTGCAAGTTGGGCGTACCCGTTTCAGCAGGTCCTGCCACCTGAGTAGCGACCTCGGCTCCCGGTTTCGATCGGAGTGGGGCCAGGAGTTAGTCGCAATCACCTGAACTCGGCGGTTGAGCTCTGCTGTGAAGATCCGCCTTTATGCTACTCGGCCGATCACTTTGTGGCTATTCCCGAGTGGTTCATAGATTTCTCCGCTTACCCACAACTTGTGAAGCAATACTGCCAGCTTCCGGGCGACTGCAACAACAGCCCGTTTTTTGGCATTCTTCCCTCCACGCTCCGGCAGCGTCAATCCCCACCGCCGCAGATCGCTGTCTTCGCCAAACGGACCGAGAATATAATGTGCCCCCTGCACCAGCATCGTGCGGGGACATCGGTCTCCTTCTTTGCTGATGTGCGAGCATTTGCAATAGAAGGGACTACGCCTGAGCACAGGGACGATCTGGATGCGACGATCATCCACGCCCCGAGTTCAACCAAGAATGCACGGCAGGAGCGAGATCCGGAGATGCATCAGACACGCAAGGGCAAGCAGTGGTATCTCGGGATGAAAGCGCACGTGGGGGTGGACAGCGGACAGCATGCGCGGCGCAATCGATCTGAATTCGACATCAGAGGCAGTACTTGTACAATGTGGACGCCCTGAAATGAATCGGCGCTTCGCAGCGTTCCCAATACATGTTCCGTGTGTGCCTGCGGGCAACAGCCTTTGGAGAGGACTGAAAAGATGAATCGAAATTCGAGGCGGATGGCAATGGCTTTGTCGGTCATTGCATCTTTGGTAGGTTCGCTGATTGTCGTACCTGCCTATTCTCAGCAGACGGACGCGCCCCATGCATCGCAGACGCAGCCGGTCGGTTCAGCCGCTCCCGCGGGATCGTCCCGGGCTCTGACGCTCGCACCCGACTAC
>Ga0265338_10003382_pt1 | contig 22528 bp, 20 predicted proteins | sample 42126metaG_FD_193579 | JGI IMG/M metagenome (GOLD analysis project Ga0265338, IMG submission 193579) | Rhizosphere microbial communities from Carex aquatilis grown in University of Washington, Seatle, WA, United States - 4-21-26 metaG | ecosystem: Host-associated > Plants > Roots > Rhizosphere... | reverse complement strand
CCCGGACCACCCGGCGGGAGTGGTCGCGTTCATCACCCCGTCGTCATACCTGACCGGAGCCGCGTTCGCGGGGATGCGCTCCTACCTAAGGCGCGTCGCGGACGAAGCCTGGATAATCGACGTTTCCCCGGAACGGCACCAGCCCCCGGTGCCTACCCGGCTGTTCCAAGGCGTCCAGCAGCCCCTGTGCATCGCCGTCGTCGCGCGCTACGGGCGGGGTAATGCCAGCGCATCGGCCCGCGTCCATTATCGCGCCGTGGCGGGAACCCGCGAGGAGAAACTGCGGGCGCTCGACGATCTCCGTCTCGACGACCCCGGCTGGCAGGACTGCATGGAAGGCGACGAGGATCCGTTCACGCCAGCCGGGGCCTCGGACTGGTCCCGTTACCCGTCACTCAGCGACCTCTTTCCGTGGCAGTCACCAGGGGTGAAGGCAAACCGGACCTGGGTCATCGCCCCCGATCCCGAAGTTCTCCAGCGCCGCTGGGAGATCTTGGTCGACAGCAGCCCCGACCAACGGGACGCTCTCCTCAAAATCACCCGAGATCGCACCGCTGAAAGTGTCGTCGCGCCAGTCCCAGGGCACCCACACCCGCTTCGCCCTCTCCGAACTGAAACCAATCGGCAGCCCCGGATAGTGCCCTACGCCTACCGGAGCTTCGACCGCCAGTACCTCATCCTGGACACCCGCGTCATCGACTTCAGCCGGCCTGACCTATGGAGCGTCGACGGGCCGCGGCAGGTCTTCATCAACGAGCCGCACACCAACGTCATCGACGACGGCCCCGCGCTCACCTTCACCGCCACCGTCCCGGACATGGACTGCTTCCAGGGCCACCACGGCGGGCGAGTACTGCCCTTGTACCGCGACGCCGCCGGCACGATCCCGAATGTCGCCCCACATCTGCTCGAATACCTCCACCAAGCGCTGAGCCGGGAAGTGAACGCGGAGGACTTCGTCGCGTACATCGCCGCGGTAGTCGCCCACCCCGGCTACACACAGCGCTTCAGAGACGGACTGGCGGTTCCTGGCGTCCGGGTCCCGCTCAGCGCCGATCGCCGGGTCTGGGACCAGGCGATCACCGTAGGCCGCCAGGTCATCTCGCTCCACACGTTCGCCACCAGGTACCCCGCCCCCGCTCCACATCAACTAACTGTCCCGCAGCCCGCCACGCACAACGGACCGCGGATCGTGCAGGCCGTCCCATACACGGGTGAAGAGATGCCCAGCACGGCCAGTTACGACGCGCGGACCCAGACCATTCACATCGGCGCGACAGGCCAGGTAGCCCCAGTGCCAGCAGCGGTCTGGGAATACCGTGTGGGAGGAATGCGGGTAGTTGACAAATGGATTGGCTACCGCTTCAAGGAACCACGCGGGCGCCCTCCGTCCTCACAACTGGACACCTACAACGCCACAAGCTGGGCCCGGGCATTCAACGACGACCTACTCAACCTGCTGCACGTCCTCGGCCACCTCGTCCAACTCCAGCCGGCGCAAGGCACCCTTCTCGAAGATGCCTGCAACGGTCGGACCATCGACACCGCCCAACTACGCCGAGCAGGGGTGCTTCCGGTACCGGACTCCGCCAGGCGCCCCCCGCGTGCGCCCCTGGGTATGGACCATCTGGCTATCTAACTAACGCTCTGACCTAACGCGAACCTCGCTAGCTGTAGCCAACACGTCCACCTCAGGCCACCATCGATCTTGTACCGGGGAAGCTCGCGACATCGCCGCGGACTCTAGCCCTCTAGCCAACAGCCCGACTGCTTGTTGTAGCTCGTACTCACACAGCGATACGAGCACGCCGCGAGCTATGCCGGATCAGATAGGTGTTCTCACCTCAACTGCGGTGGGGGTCACCCCACAGGCGTCATCCCGTCCGACTACCGCGGCGGTTTCGCCTCCGACAGCACGCAGGTGGCGCATCCTGCGAGATCTGTCCTGAAGTCAATTTGCCCGTTGTACCATAATTCCAACTAACCGTGATCCAAAAATTTATCCCGTCGTATCCCGGATTTGGCGGATTATTCCTACAAGAGAAGACGGCTCACGGTATGCCTGCATGCAGGAAGCGGCGCTGCCTTCATTCTGGGATGCATGCGCACGTGGGGGACGAGGGAGCTGTTTGGTCTAAATGAGCAGTTTCGCCTGCTACCGGCTGCGCGACACATTCGGAGGATTCGCGCCGTCAGACCTCGATGACTTTATCGAAGAAGACGAGCAGCCATTGATATATGGCCCTCTGAACATGGGGGACTTTATCGCCAAACTCTACGTCAGCCAGAGTGCGCCGCATCATCCCTCATGGGAGGGATTCATCAGGTCCGGGTTCGAGGCTATAGAAGACATTCCTCTGGTGACGTCGACTGGAGCGGCGGTCGTGCTGGAACTCCAGCCGGAGCAGCTTCATTTTGCTTTTACGTTCGGGACCCTAGGCCGCTTCCTGCTGAAGCGAGACGCCTGGCAACGAGGTTACGGGTTGCGAACTGCCTTGAACTTGATTTACCCACGGGATGACAGCGGCAGCTCCGGCAAGCTCGTGGCAGTTGAGGCTAAGCGGCGGAGCGGGAACGTCATCCGATCGCGTCGGCAGGCGAGCCGGGCGACGTCGTTCGAAGCGTTCGACGTCGACAAGATCCGCGATCTCATGGGCGGGGCAACAGGCACACCCTGTGACCGGAAGTGGGGCCGACGCATAACCGGAGGCGATGCCCTTTACTTCGACTCCGACGCCCAGTTCGGGGAACTCGGCAAGCTCTGCCGCGGCCTGCAAGAAGCGCACGACCGGGACGACTACACCGATAAATTCAGCTGGATTGACCGAATCCGCCCCATCCTCGATCCCGTCTTGCTCCGAGATGTAGAGCGTCATCTCGCTGATCGACTAGCGAACGGCGACATCACGGACCTGGACTTGGCCCCGCCCGAGATCTTGGACTGGTCTGCCATCGCCGGTTTTCGGTACCACTTCGAGGCGCGAAAAAACTTCTGGCATCCTGAGCTCCGCATTCAGGATTACCTCACCGGCCTCGCGCACAGCGAGGCGCCACAGGCACCCGACGAACTCGATGCCGCATACCTGCGACGTCGGTTCATCTGGGCAGTAGACGGCGACAGCCGGATGATCTGCAAGTGGCCCGTCTGGCGTTGCCTGGCCGGCGAGTTCGAATTCAACGGCACCACATACATCATCGACGAAGGCGACATCTTCTCCGTCTCGGCTGATTACCTGAGCGAACTCAATGAGTCGATAGCAGCGATCCGGCTACGCACCGACATCCCCTGGCCGCCCGCCACGCGCTCAATGAGCGAGGACGAGTTCAACAGGAAGGCCACCGAGAAGATCGACGCAGCGCTGCTGATGGACAAGAAGCTGGTCAGCTCCGCCATGCAGACAACGCCGATCGAACTCTGCGACATCCTGACCGCAGCCGGCGACTTGATACACGTCAAGCGCCACTTCGGTTCCAGCGACCTCAGCCACCTGTTCTCACAGGGCTTCGTCTCCGCCCGGTTGCTGCAAGAAGACAAAGCCTTCTTGCAAGCTACAGACGAGAAGATCGCCTCACTAACCGATGACCCGTCGTTCAGGTTCTTCGAAACTCCGACCCTCAAGACAGAGGACTTCGAAATCGTCTACGTGATAGTCGCACCTTGGAAGGGACGCAGCCCGGTTGAGGCACTCCCCTTCTTCAGCAAAGTCAACCTCGAGCGAACCGTCCACGAACTGACCAATAAGGGCTATCACGTCTCGCTCAGCCCGGTAGACACGGGATAAGCGGAGTGCGGGAATAAGATCGCCGTAAACTTAGAGATCTGATCTCGATCCACGGGGAACGTTGAGTCGACGGCAGCGACGGTTCCTCCTTGTCCAGGAATCAGCCTAGTATAGTCGAGCATAGACGGGTAGTGTCGGCCAAAGGCCTAGCAAGCTGTCAGTAGTTCGACAGCCGCCCAGCCGCCATCAGGTAAAGGATTTGCTACACTATGGCTGTCGAGGAATGGGAGATCAGGGTCACCAACGAGCTCCTGGCCTGGATCGGCACGCTGGATGAACGGACAAGGACGCAGGTAGTGGACGCGATCGACCGGCTCGCCGAGGCCGGGCCGACACTGGGCCGGCCGCTGGTCGACTCCATCGCGCACTCCTCGGTCCGCAACCTCAAGGAGCTGCGGCCCGGCTCGGCCGGGCGGACCGAGGTGCGCATCATGTTCGCGTTTGACCCGTGGCGGTCGGCGATCCTGCTCACCGGGGGCGACAAGTCGGGTGACTGGCAGGGCTGGTACCGCAGGGCTATCCCGCATGCGGAGGAGCTGTACGCGGAGTACCTCAAGGAGCGCGAGGCGGAAGAGGGACGATGACTGATTTTCCCAGGTGGCAGGACGTCCGCGGCGGCATCGTCGCCGGGGCCGGCGGCGAGCAAGCCGTTGCCGAGGCGCGCCAGCGTAACCAGGCCTACATCGACGGGCACCGGCTCGCCGAGCGGCGCAAGGCCCTGGGCCTGACCCAGGCGCAGGTCGCCGAGAAGATGGGCGTGACCAAGAGCCGCGTCTCCCAGGTCGAGCGCGGCGAGGTATCCACGATCGAGGTCGTCGCCCGCTACGTCCAGGCCATCGGCGGTCAGATCCAGATCTCCGCCGTCTTCGGCGACGACCAGTACATCCTGCGCGGCACCGTCACCGAAGCCGCCTGACCAGGCAAACGCGGCCCGGACCGCGCCGTCGGAACCGGCGCGTTATTCCAGCTCCAGCTCATGGTCAGGCGTTCTGCCGTCGAGGATCCTTAGCTGGGCGGGCTGAGGTGCCGGGGTGGGGTCGAACTCGACGGCGGCGCGGTAGGCGCGCTCGATGGCGCGCAGGCGGGCGGCGATGCGAGTCTCACTGGCCGCGATGACCTCACGGTTGCGGCGGCCGTAGGAGTCTGCAGGCAGGGCCTGGCCGTAACGCTGGACTTCACGGGTGTGAGCCTCACGGTCGACGGCGTTGGCGGTGATGGCGTGGATAGCCATGCTGGCGGTGGCCTCATCGAGGAAGAGGCTGACCGTCCGGCTAGCGGGATCGCGGCGGACCATCGCGATGAACGGCGGCCGGCTGCGCTCAGGGTGAGCCCGGCTGCGGGGGCTGGGAGCGTTGACCGTGCGGTCGCGGAGGTCGGCGAGCTGAGCGTCGGCCTGGTCGATCTGGTCGCAGACGGCTCCGAAGTTCTCGCCGATTGGGCCACGGTCACCGCCGCGGGCGACGGCGTACTGCAGCAGCCTGGCGGCGTAGGGGCGGTTCGGGTGGCTGGGCGAGCGGGCCTGGTTCCGCAGCTGGGTCTTCAGGTCACTGGTGACGGCCCCGGTCTTGGCGAAGCGGATCAGGCCGCGCATGAACTCGGGCTCGCGCTGGGAGCGGGGCAGCAGCCAGATGGCCAGGCGGCGGGCGGTCACGTGGTCGAGGGCGCCGCCGCGTTCGTCGGCCTCCATGATGCCGCGCCCGATCAGCTCCTCGTACAGAGCTAGGTTGCGCACCGGCCTGCCCTCGAGCTCATGGCACCTGCATCGGCGGGGACTGGATTCTGCCGGGTCCGGGGTTGTTGGCGGCGTGGGCTGTGTTCATCCTGCCGCCTCGGGGTCGGCCGTCCGCGCGCTTCTGTCGGCACCTTCCGGCCGGGTGGCCGCGGGCCGGGCCTTCATCCGCCTGCCTCGGGATCAGCGGTGATCGCGGTTTCCTCGGCGTCCGCGCGGCCGTGCGGCCTGCCTGCCCGGGTGAGAGCGTCGGGGGCGGTCAGGCCGAGCTCGGCGGCCCAGCCTTCGAGGCGGGCCCGAGCCCACAGCTGGTGCCCGCCGCCCGGGTCGTGGTGCCCGGTGATGTCGGCGAGGACCATGGCGGTGATGGCGCTGTTACGGTCCAGGTGCCGACCGGGGAGCCAGGACACCTCCCACAGGTGCCGGGTGCCGGGCACGGCGCGGGCGGTGTGGGCGCTGTGGTCGCTGGAGATGGTGTCGTCTGCGATGGTCAGTGTCATGGCTGCCTCCCTGGGGTGCGATGCTGGGCGGCCGGGTGCTTGCTGTTCCGGCTCCGGGCGGGCGGCTGGATGTCGGGGGCGGTGCCGGTTCCGGTGGCGGGCTTCCATTTGCTTTTGGGCTTGTAGCCGGGGGCGTCGAGGTGGTCGTCGTCCAGGCCGGCGCCGGCACACCAGTTGCCGGCGATGGCCCGGCGGCGGGCGGCGGTGGCGGCGGCCCGCTCGGCGCGGTCGCGCTCGGGGGCGCGCTTGTCCCACCAGGCGTCGTACAGGTCAGCCACGGCATCGCGGAGCGCGGCGCTGACGGTGGCAGAGTCGCTGCGGGTGAGGGAGCGGATGGTCATCTCGCGGGTGCCGAGGGCGCGGGCGATGCGGGCTGAGCCATGCCCCATGACGTGCAGGGCGCGCAGCCGCAGCCGGGTGCCGCCGGCGTCGAGGCGGGCGCGGGACAGGGTAGTGCCGCTGACTTTCATCAGGGCCCCGGCGGTGGCCGGGGTCGGGGCGCGGCGGCCGGCGGCAAGGTCGTGGACGGTGGCGGGGGCCAGGCCGGCGGCGGCCGCGATGGAGCGGTAAGTGCCGCCTTCGGCGCGCAGTCGGCGGACCTGGTCGCCGACGTCACCGGGGACGGCGACGGAGTGCGTGGCGGCTGTCGGGGCCCGGGCGGGTCGCGGGCCAGGGCTGGTGGTCATGTCAGCTGGCTCCCTCTGGCTCGCGGCCGGGTGGTTCGGCGCGGGCCTGGCTGCGGCGGGCGGAGTTGAGGGTGCGGGTGATCTCTTTCTCGCCGAGCCCGGCCTGCCGGGCGGCCGCGGCCAGCGGGCTGAGGTCGGCGGCGTGGCCGGCTTCCAGGGCGCGGTTGGCGGCCCAGTACAGGCCGGCGTTGCGGTTGCCTTCGGGCTGGACGGCGACCCAGCGGGCCAGCGCGTCAACCCGCTCTCCCGGCGGTGACGCCGACGGCTGGGGCGCGGGCCGCTGACGGCTGCGGGAGGGTTCCAGGACCTGGGCGGCGGCCTCCCAGTCCAAGCCGCCGCGGCCGCCGCAGGCCTCGGCGAACTGGTACGGCTTGCCGTTGACCCGTGACGGCGGGAGCAGCACGTAGCCGCCGGCGGCCAGGAAGTCGACGTGGGCGGCAGCCAGATGAGCGGTGCGCTGGCTGGACCCGGCGAAGTACACGTGCCGGCCGCCGCCTGGGGTGCGGACCTGGGCGGCCGCACCGTCGAGCAGCCCGGCCTCCCGCAGGCGGCGCAGGGCGGGGAACCCGTGCGCTGCCGGGCCGCGGTAGTCGATGTCCAGTACGTCGGGACCGGGGGCGCCGGTCGCGACGGCTAGGTTGCAGTGCGGGTGGCGGGCGAACCACTTGGTGACCTGATCAGGGTCGGTGCTTGCGTCAAGGTAGCCGTGCCGGGTGAGCGGGACCTTGCTGTCCCACAGGCAGGGGAAGACCGGCCAGCCGCGCTCCGCGCACGACAGCGCCATGCGAAGAACCGGGTTGCTCACGGTGTCCTCCGGGGACGACCGCCAGCTGGGTTACGGCCGGCACGTGGCCCGGAGCCGGAGGCCGGGCGGGCGGGTGCCGCGCTCATGCTCCGGCCTCGTGTTCCGGCGGTTCCCCGCCCTCGTGCTCCGGTTGCTCCCCTGCACTGAGCTCCGGTTGCTCGTCGGCTACGTGTTCTGGTGGCTGAGGGCGCCCCTGACGCTCAGCGACGCGGCGGGCGAGTGCGCTGAGCCGGTCCCGGAGGGCTGGCGAGGCTGCCGGCGATGGCCGCTGGGGGGTGCGGGCCGGGCTCAGGGCCTGGAGGCAGGCGTCCCAGTCCAGGGTGCCGTGCCCGCCGGCGATGTTCCTGCCGTCGTAGCGGCGCCCGTCGACCTGGGAGCACGGCAGCAGGACGGAGCCGCCCTGGGCGAGGAAGTCCAGGTGGTGGTCGGGCAGGTGGGCGCTGGGCTGGTCTGATCCGGTGTAGTACAGGTGGATGCCCCGGTTCGGGGTCTTGATCATGGCGAAGGTGCCCTGGATCAGCCCGGCGCGGCGGAGCCGCTCAAGGGCGGGGAAGCCGCCGGCGCGGGGGCTGCGGCAGTCGACGTCCAGGACGTCGGGACCGGGGGCGCCGGTGGCAACGGCCAGGTTCAGGTCGGGGCGGCGGGAGAACCAGGCGTGGACCTGATCGAGGTCGGTGGTGGCGTCGAGGTACCCGCGCGGGGTGGCGGGTTCCTTGCGGCCGGGATGGCAGGGGAAGACGGGCCAGCAGGCCCGGGCGCACTTCAGCGCCTGGCGCAAGACCGGGTTGTCGTCGGGATGTTGTCGGCTAGTCATCGGGTGCTCCGCGGGTAGCCGGGGACCGGGGCGTGACCGCAGCGGCTAGTCTCGGCGGCCAACTGGGCGGCGATCGCCGGGAGGATCCGTGCCTGGTACTCGGCCTGGGCCGACAGCAGGCTGGTGGTGCGCCCAGGCTGGAGGTACAGGGCGCACCACAGCTGGCTGGCGATGTCGAGCGCGTACAGGCACAGGTCGTGCTGCGCCCAGCACTCACCGAGCCCGGCGGACAGGTGCCCGTAGCCAGGCCGGAAGACGTGCTCGGCCCAGTCGCGCAGCTCCGCGACCACGGGCCGCCGCTCGTCCGGGCTGAGCTTCCACCAGGTGGGCGCGGGCCGCGGCCGGTAACTCTCTTCGCTGTCGCCTTCGGGTCCGGGCAGGCGCCCGAGGATGCTGGCGACCTGCCGGTCGAGAGCGTCCAGGCGGGCCAGGGCGATGGTGTCGTCGGCCAGGGCGCGGCTGATCGTGGTGAGCATGCCGGCCAGCTGGGACAGCTGGCCGCTGAGCTCGGCGTGATGGGCGGCCTCGCGGGCATCGAGTCCGGTCAGCTGCTCGCGGCAGGCGGCGAGCTGGTCCAGGGCGGCAGTGAGAGGGTCGGGGGTCATGGCTTAGTTCCAGGGGAAGGAGGGGTTGTCGCCGAACGAAGGGTCGTCGTTCCCGGTCACCCAGCCCGGCGGCAGGTAGTCGGGGAACGCGTCGTCCTGCGGTTTCTCCGGCCAGGGCTCGTGCTCCGGGCCGGGCTGGGCGGACAGCGGGTACGGCCGGGCGGGGGCCAGGTGACGGCGGCGGGCGCGGCGGTAGGCGGGGTTGTTCCAGGCGCGCGGCAGCCGGGCGATCACCGGCGCGAGGCCGCCGCGGATGACGAGGGCGAACCCGGCGGGCAGCTGGCGGATCATGTCCGGGGTCGCGATGTCGAAGTGACCGGGGTGGTCTTGCCCGTGGACCTTCCACTGGGCCTGCCCGCACAAGGTGCTGGCTGCTTGCAGGGTGGTGGTGTCGGTGATGCCGGGCAGGAACACCTTCACGCTGCTGGTGTCCCAGATGACCTGCCGGCCGTGGTCGTCCCACCGGCTGGCCAGCTGCGCTTCCCCGTGGGCGACGGCGATGACCTGGATGCCCTTGCCGCCCGAATCCGACAGCCAGGCCGGCAGCGGGACGGGGCAGATCTGGGTGACCTCGTCCAGTCCCATTAGCAGCGGCGGGTCCAGCCGCCCCGAGCCTGATGCCTGCCCAGCCAGGGCGGCCAGGTGGTGGATCTCGGTGGCCATCGCGGCGAACAGCGGCGCGACGGGCGCGTCCTCCCCGGTGGCCTCGGCGATCAGGTAGACGGTTCCGCACTCGCGCAGGAACGACAGGATGTCGAACCCGCCGCCGGGGGCGGGTAGCACGCTGGCGGCCAGGGCCGGGTCGGCCATGAACGACAGCGCCCGTGACATCACCATCCGGACGGTGGCGGCGGTCTTGTGCGCCTCCGAGCGCAGCTCGGCCAGGGTCAGCGCCCACTGCCGCGCCCCGGCCGCCGCCAGGATCCGCTCCGGCACGTCCGGGTCGGCGCCGGACGCCCACGCGGCGACCGCCCGCAGGTCGTACCCGGCCAGGGCGGCCGCGTGGAAGTAGCCGCGCAGGTAGTCACTAGCCTTGCTGGACCAGAAGGTGCCGTCCTCGACGCCCTCCCTGGACACCGCGAACGCGAACGCGTCGGCGCGGCGGATCGCGGTAGCCGGGTCCTGGCAGCCGTCGACCGGGGACCAGCAGAACGTCGACGCGACCCCGCCGATGTGCTGCGGGTTGAACACGTGCACCGGGCCCCGCTGCGCGCGGACCGCGGCGGTGAGGTCGTGTACGTCGGCCTTGGTAGTGGTCGCGATCACCGGGCCGGGATAGCCCATGATCACGTCGGCGAGGAACGCGGTCTTGAACGTCCGCGGCGGGGCCATCACCAGCACGTGCTCCTCCAGGGGCACCCGCAGGGCGTGCCGCCAGTGCGCCCGGCCGAGGAACACCGAGTGCTCCCCCGGTGCCAGCGCCCGCACCCAGAAAGGCAGGGACCGGCGGATGCGGCCGGAGCGGCGGAACGCGGCCAGCCGGCCCCACCGCAGCCACAGCCCGATGACGGTGGCGAAGCCCTTGCCGGGGTGCAGCCGCAGGTGCAGCCGGAGCTGCATGGACCGGACCCGGTTGTGCGGCAGGTAGCGGGCGGGCAGGAACGCCCACGTGAACAACGCGGCAAGGACGATCAGGATGGCCAGGGCGACGGCGTACTTGATCATGACTGGCTCCCCTTCTGGGCGGTGAGGACCGCGCGGCGTAGCGCGGCCCGGGCCGACCCGGTGTTCAGGCCGGCCTGCGGGGCGACCTGGGCGCAGATCCGGCCGACCGATCCGAGGGGGATCGCGCCGAGGGGCCCGTGCTGTTCGGTGACCAGGGCCAGGAACCGGGCCGTCTTGGTCCCACCGCGCGGGACCCTCGGCCGCAGCACGGACAGGTCTCGGGAGGCAGCGTCTGGCCTGGCGGCCGAAGCCGCGCCGACGGCGCGGAACCGGTCCTGGATGCGGGCAGGGACCGGGCGGGCGGCGCGGCGCCCGGGGGCGACCGGGCACTCCTCGAGCACCCAGGCGCGGAACCCGGACATCGTGGAGGCCGGGGCCATGGTCAGCCGCAGCAGCCACAGCAGCACACCGCCCAGCACCGCCAGGATGGTGACCTCCCCGGCGAGGCTGCCAGCGGGGTTCTGGCGGGCGACGACCCAGGTGCGGATCACGCCGATCAGGGTGTCGCTGGCCAGGGCGTAGGCGGCCGGGGGCATCGCCCACACCGCCAGGTCCCGCCAGCCGGGCGCGGCCGCGATCACGTTCATGAACACGCTGGCGCCGGCCGAGGCCGCGTTCAGCGCCCGAGCGCGGACGGCACGGCGGCCGTGCAGCGCCAGCGCTACGCCCAGGCAGGCAAACACAAGCGCGGCGGCATCGGGGATCGCCGCCTCCAAGGCGGCCACGACCGCAAGCCGCCGGGCTGCGTAAACCAGGCGGTACTGGGCGGAGAAGCTCACCGCGGCCGCGGCGGCGGCCAGGACCAGCAGCCCGGCGGCAGCGGCATACAGCCACAAGCCCGGCCGGCCCGGCTCCCGCTCCAGTGGCCAGGGCGCCACCGTGGCAAGCGTGTTCGCGGTAGCCGTAGCGGCGGGCGGGGACGCTGCCTGGCCGGGCAGCGCGACAGGGATAACGGGTGTCATCGCGGATCCTTCTTGAATGTCTGATTACTGGAATTGCACGGGATTTTCACGGTTGCAGGCATGACGGAATTACTCCGGGACAGAGACGGAACCGGCATCAGCGCTGAAAGTGAAGTCACTGATTCCGGAGAAGGACGTGCTTAGGCGCGAGAGCTAGGGGTATCCGGCATTTGCCGCGGCAGGGCCGGGCGCCGGGTCATTCCTCGTCGCGGTTATCGAAGGCGACGGGGACGTTCGGCCAGGTGCCGGTGCCCAGGACGGTGCGGGTGACGGCGCCCGCGGTGGTGTCGCGCGCATCGTGCAGGTGCCAGGGGCGGTCGCCCTGGCGGATGCCGACGACGACCATGATGAAGACGGCGGACACGGCGCCGGACAGGAACGCGGTGATCACAAGGACGAGGCCGAGAGAAGTCATTCGCCTGCCCTCCCGTCATCACGCTGCCGAGAAATCCCGGTCAACGAGATCACTTCCTTTCCCTTACCGGGGAACCTTGTGAAGTGACGTTATGGCGGCGGGAGGGGATAACCAATATCACGGTGATATATCACAATGCCGTTAAGTTAAGCGGCGGGCGCGTAGATGCGGATTTCGGGTGGGCCTTTGTGCCGGGTGGTGGCGTCGGTTTTTCGCTTTATGAGGTAGCTGTTGTGGCGGCCGCGTTTGACGACGCGGGGGCAGGTGCGGTTGCGGCGGGGCGGGCTGGGGCGTTCGAGGATCTCGGCGATGGCCTCAGCGGTGGCGCGGTTCAGGCGGGAGGGGGGAAAAGGCCGCCTGGGCGGTGACCTGGCGGCGGACGATGTTCAGGGTGCGGGTGAACGAGAGCCGGTCGGGGTCGAGTTCGGCCTGGTCGGCGGCCTGGGCCATGAGCTGGCGGATGGCGTAGTGGGTGATCAGGAGCCCGTAGAGCTCTTGCAGGACCAGGTCGGGTGAGCGGGAGCGGAGGATGACGGCGGGGCCGCGCTGGTGGGTTTTGAGCTCGTCGAAGGCGAGCTCGATTTCCCAGCGCTGGTGGTAGGCGGCGGCCAGGTCCGGGGCCGGAGTGTCCTGGTGGTCGAGGATGCTGGTGACGAGGGTGACGACCTCGCCGCCGCGGCCGGGGACGTCGTAGTCGACCACGCGGACGGCCATGCCGGGCAGGTCGGTGAGGGTGCGGGCGCCGGAGGCGAGCTTGTTGGTCTTGTTCCTGGGCTCGGCGACGTAGCTGCGGTAGGACCCGTCGGGGAGCCACTCCAGGACGGGCAGGTCGATGTCGGCCTTGACGCGGACGCAGAAGTCCGCCCTGGCGCCGGCGATCGCGGTGAGCATCTGGTAGCTGTAAAGGCCGCGGTCGGCCAGGACGAGCATGCCGGGCTCCAGGTTCCCGGGCGCGGACGCCAGAGCCAGGGCGAGCGGGACCTCGCCGGTCCCGGCGGTGCCCGTCTCGGCGGCGGTGATGGCGTGGGTGCCGCACTCGGCCAGTGCCATGACCAGGACCCGGGGGAATGCCGCGGTCCCGTTCTTGCCTCGGCGGCGGCCGAAGTACTGCTCGTTGGCGGGGGTGTCGGCGACGTCCAGCTCGACGCCGTCCAGGGACATCAGCCGGCGTCCGCACAGCCAGGCCCCGGCCGTGGACAGCTGCGCGCAGGGCACCGCGGCCCGCTCGAACAGCTCCCGCAGCGGTTCGCTGCCGAGCCGCTCACGGGCCTGGGCGAGCGCCGAGGACGTCGGCACGTGCCATTCCCTTTTCCAGATCGCCAGCCAGGAAAGGCCCTGCACCAGCTTCCGCATGACCTCCTCGTACGAGTCGCCGTAAAACAAGGCCAGCGCGAGCACGAAATACACCACGACCCGGGCGGGCAGGAGCCTTTTCCGCTGCTCCCTCCGGCCCGTGCCCGCGAGCACTTCCTCGACCAGCTCCCGCGTGATGAGCCTGGTCAGCACGCCCAGCGCGATCTTGTCCGGCAGCGACGCCGCACCCGCGCCCGCCATCCCGGAGCCCTCTTCAGCCACGGCAGGACAATACCGGAATAACACCGCAACGGAAACCGGTCCTTTTATCCACAAATCCGTGCCGTACTGCCTGTGGAAATGTGGAAGCAGGCAGCGCCGCTCCTTAAATTAGCGGCATTGTGATATATCACGGTGAGATAATTTGAAGAATCGCTGCGGGGAGACCGCCTGCCAGCCCGGCAGGGCCAGGGAACGAGCGACTGGCGACGCTGGCGGTTCTCTGCCGAGGCGGGCTTGACCGGGACGTGACGGGCGTCGCCACCTTCCGTTATGCCGCCGCTTGGCTCAGCGGTCTCGATGCGGTGGCGGCGGACGCCTCGGCACGGACGGCGGCCACCAGGGCGCTGGCCCGGTCGCGGCCGATCTTCAGCCGGGCGCGGAGGTTGTCGCGGGAGATCGGCCGACCGGTTTCGGCGCGATGGGCAGCGTCCAGGTCACGAGCCCGGGCCAGCAGACCGGCCGGGAGCGGCAGCGGCGCCGCAGGCACGGGCTCCGGTTGGTGCGGCACGGCTGGCTGGGGCCGTGGGGCTGGCGGGCAGACAGCGTGGATCTGACGCAGCATCCACGGGCCTGCCTCGCTCCAGCCGATCAGCAGCGCCGGGCCGACCGCGTCGACCAGGGCGGTGCCGTACTGGCGGTGGCTGAGTGAGCCGGCGGTGTTCAGGGCCAGGGTCAGCAGGCCGCAGAACCGCAGCATGCGGTGCAGCCCGGCGAGCTGGGCGTCGGTGTAGCCGTGCAGGGACAGGAACCGCATCCCGGCCAGCAGGCCGATCACGCTCAGGTCGACCGCGGGGGCGACCAGCCAGGCGATCCACGCGGTGATTCCGAGACCGAGGCACAGCCTGGTGACGTTGCCCAGGCTGAACGCGAACGTCATCACCACGATCGTCGCGGTGATCACGGTGACCGCGCGGCGGGTGAGTGCCTCGCCGGGCAGGCTTGAGCGGCCGGCTTCCGAGACAGGGACAGTAGCAGTAGGTGTGGTGCGCATGGTTCATCCCTCGCTTGAGGAACAGAGCTTGTTCGTGGTGGCGTTGCGGGCCGCCGCCTTGCGCGGGCTGAGCCGGAGGACCGCACGGTGAGAGCGGGCCCGCGGGCCAGGGCCGGCCCCTCCGCCGCTGGCCGCGGCGCGGAAGGGCCGGCCGTGAGCGGTGTCAGTCGCCGGCCAGGCCGCGCAGCAGCAGCGTCGACTGGGCAGGGCTAAGCGCGAACGCCCGCAGCTGGTCGAACGCCCCCGCGTAGGCGGCGAGGTCGTCGTGGCCTTCCAGGCAGGTACCGCCGGCGACGCCGCCCACGTGCACCAGTCCCTGTCCCGGGGCTCCGGTGAACTGCACGATCTCCACCGTCCCCTCCCCCGCTGCGGCGTGCGCGCCGGATTCGAACGGCAGCACCTGCACGGTGACCGTGCCGCTGTCGGCGGCCTCCCAGGCCAGCATGCGCAGCTGCTCGTTCATCACCTGCGGGCTGCCGACCTGCTGGTGCAGCGCCGCCTGCCCGATCACCAGGTGCACCTCCGGGCGCTGCTCGCCCAGCACCGCCGCCTGGCGGGCGGCCAGGGCCTCGACCGCCCGGTCGCGGGCGGCGTCGTCGGTCAGGAACGGGTCGGTCTCGGCCAGGGCACGCGCGTAGGAGGGGGTCTGCAGCAGGCCCGGGACGCGCTGCGCCTCGTACACGCTGATCTTCGACGCGGCCGCTTCCATGATCACGTAGTCCCGCTGCGCGCCGGGTAGCACGTCGGCGTAGTCCCGGTACCAGCCGAACGCGCCCCGCGGGTCGGCCAGCTCCACCAGCAGGACCTGCTGCTCCCAGGGGACGCGGTAGTGATCGCTGAGGAGCTCGCGCAGCTCCTTGGGGCGGATGCCGCGCTGTCCGGTCTCGATCCGGCTGATCTTCGACCTGTCGCATTCCAGCAGCCGCGCCGCGTCTTCGAGGTTGTACCCGAGCTGTTCCCGGTACTGCCGCAGCGCCCTGCCCACAAGGCGCCGCCGTACAGGAGGTGCAGGAACCATGATGAAACCCGTCCTTCGTTTGGTGAGTCCTGGAGGCGCCGGACAGGTTGCCGCCTACCCGACGAGATTTAATTTACTTGTTGTTGCGGGTGACATCAAGGTGCGCAGCTCGTTCCTCAGCCGGTGTCCTGTCTCAGTTGACCTGACGCAGTCTCAGTTTTCTTGACGCAAGATCATCTGGGTGTAGGCCTCTCGGGCGCGGCGTGTGCTGGATGCCCTGACTCGAGAGCGGGGGCTGAGTGTCGGAAGTGGTCGCCCATGGTCGTGAGCAGTCACTTGAAATAATCTATGCATCGGGCATATCGGGCTTACTGCATAAGCGGCGACGTGACGGCCTGAGCTAGCGCGTTCCCAGCTCGGGGCAGTAGAACTCGACAAGGATGCGGGTGAGCTGCTCGCCGCGGGTGGCGAGCAGGCGGAGGCTGTCTGACGTCATGCGGGCGAAGTCCGTCGGGTAGCCCGCGACCGCCTCGCACGGGACCAGGTCGGCGACCGGGAGCGGAAGCCGCTCGTCGCGGGTCCCGAGGTACGAGTGGACGAACCTGATAACACCTTCCTCGGCGTACTGGTTCAGCCGGGCCCGGGAGCCGTCCTGCGCCCGGCCGTACGCGATCTGGAAGCTGCGACTGAGGCGGCCGGGCAGGAAGTTGGGTGCCCTGCGCGCGGACCGGCCCTGCCCGGCGTCCACGGCGATGATGTAGTCGAGGTTGTAGACGTGGCTGGTGTGGGCGGCTGACCGGCGCGGCAGAAGCGGGGTGACGCCCAGGTTGTCGTACACGCCGCCGTCCGTCATCAGCAGCGACCTGGTCTCTCGGGTCCCGTCGCGCCTGGAGACCGAGTAGGTGCGGCGCAGGTGCGGCAGGAGCACGGGGTAGGCCGCTGACGCGGCGACGGCGTCCGCCACGGGTACCGGGTCGGTGATGTCGCCGATTGACGACACCGAGCTGACCTTGCTCCCGAACCTGACCGCGTTGCCGGTGGCGAGGTCGGTGGCCGATATCACTGTGCTCAGGCCGGCGTGGGTGACGTCGCCGAGCAGGCGCTGCCCGAACGGCCGGGCGGCGAGAGCCCCGACGAGAGCCTCCGTGCGCGTGCTCGTCCGCTGCACCCCGAACGGCCGGCCGGCAGCCGCACTGGCGACGCTGGCCGCGTCCGCCAGGACGGCCCTCGGCCTGAGTGCACGCCGGACCAGCTCCCACTGCAAGCCGGCCGTTACCAGCTCGGCGATGCTCGAGTCGAAATCGGCGAAGCTGTCCGGCCCGTACGCCCACATGGCGGCGAGCAGGCTGCCGCCGCTGATCCCGGAGACGACGGCGACGTCACGCAGGACACCCCGGTCGTGCAGGGCCCGCAAGGCGCCCAGCCCGAACACCGCGGCGCGGAAGCCGCCGCCTGACAGCGCTAGCCCGACACGCGGCCGGGTGCGCGCCGACGGCTCTACCAGCGGCGCCATGGGCGCCACCCCCGCGTCAAGGCAGCGGCAGGCGCGGTAACGGCGCTCTTCGGCAGCAGCCCGCTGAACCCGCCGCGGAAGAACGGGCCCCCTGGCAGGGTCTGGGTTACCAGGACGCCGTCCGCACCGATGTCAGCGGCCTGCGTGCGGGGCACCAGCCGGGCGAATACCGCCGGGCCCGGCTCCTCCCCCGCAACCCAGCGGTCCCACTGGCCCGGCGGGCCGCCCAGGATGACCATGAGTGCGCGCTGACGGCGGCCGTCCGGCGCAACGACAGATGCCATGCCTTCCCTGTCGGTCAGGCTCGGTGCGGCCGCTCCCTCGGGGTGGGTGTGCCAGTAGCCGACGAACCCAGTCATCGCCCGCGAGCCGGCCAGGCGGGCCGCGACCGCCTCCTTGATACCGTCCGTACCGTGCTGGAAGTAGCTGGCCGATAGGTAACTGTCAGGCGGCGGGCCGGTAACCCGGTCGACGTAGATGACGCCGGTCGCGTCGTCGACCGCGCCCAGCAACATGCCGCCTGTTTCGACGAGCGGCCCGCGGACCCTTGCGCCGCGGCGCGCCTCGGTGCGCATCTCGGTCACGGCGGCCGGGCTCAGCCTGACCTCGTAGCCGAGGTTGTCCTCTACTGCGCTGATGCCCGGGCCCCACTGCGTCCGTGAAGTTCCGCGAGCGGCCCCGTCAGCATCGATGCGGACAGCCGATGCGAAGCTGTCCGCGCAGGGCGCGGCTCCCGGGCCGGCGTGCTTGCCGAGCAGGATCAGCGCCTCGTTCAGCAGCAGGCCGGCCAGCGTGGCGGTCTGCGTGTAGCCGCCGGTGAACGTGGGCGCCGAGCACCCGGGCTCGGGGAAGAACATGTCAGTGCGGGGCGTGGCCGGGAAGAAGTCGTCCGCGATGTCGGACCACTCCCCCGGGCTGGCCAGCGCGTGCAGTGCGACCTGGCGCAGGGAACTGACGCCGGCGCCGACTGACGCGGGCAGGGTGACCGTCACCAGGCCGCGCGTCGCGTCGTTGCCGATGACCATCGTGACCAGCGGGGGCCATGCCGGGCCGTCGGCCCGGTGCCTGCTCTCGATGGCGGAGCGGACCCCGGCGTCGGCGGTGGCATCGATGACGAGATCGAAGCGGCTCATGTCGGCGTCGGGCGTGAGGATGAGGTCGAGTGCGTTGCCGTGCCAGCCCTCCACCGTGGAGCCGGGCCTGATTCTGGCGAGCCGGGCCGCGAGGGAGCGTGCCTTCGGCTGGCTCACGTCGGCCTCCTCGTAGGGCTGGCGGACGAGGATCCCCGGGGTGACCAGGCTGTTGTCGGCCAGCAGAAGCGTCGCGGCCCCGGCCCGGGCGCATGCTTCGGAGGCCGGGCCGCCTAGGGCGCCGCATCCCAGGATCAGGACTCGCTTGCCTGCCAGCCAGGCTGACGGTGATCTTTCGTCACGGCGGTGGGTGATCTCGGGCCGGTTTTCCAGGACGCGCATCCAGGTGACGTCCGCTTCGCGCAGCCATCCACGGGTGACCTCGCCGACCTTGTTCAGGAGCTCGTCCTTGCTGGGTTTGCGGCGGAAGTCGGCGTACGTGCCTGCCAGTAGCCGTCCGATTCCACCGAGGTTCCAGGCCGCGAGGTGGGTCAGCCGCTCGTCGCTGATTCTCCGCGACGGCGTTCCGAGCAGCAGCCCGGCCAGCAGAGGGGAGCTGGCGTCCTCGTCATCGGCGTAGAGGCCGGCGCCGACCGGCTGGCCTGCGGCGGCTGGGTCGGCCTCGACCTGCGCGCTGCGCAGGACCCGGTTGACGACGATCGCGTTGGCCAGCGCGGTAAGGATGTCGTCGAGGTTGAACCCGGCCTCCTCCAGGGCGCCGGCCAGGTCCCAGGCGCTGTCGGGGTACTCGAAGCCGAGTTCGCTGTTCAGGAGCAGGAGCGGCATGACCGCTGTGGGGCGGCCCTGGTGGAACGGGCTGAACCCGTCGGCCAGGACCCGGTCGTAGACGGCCGGCCAGTCCATCCACTCCAGGACGTCGACGCGGTCGCCGCTGACGGTACACCAGGCGGCCACCAGGCCGGCCTGGGCCTGCGCCGGTTCCGCGGAGGCTGCCTGGTCGGCGGCGGACCACGGGGCCCGGCCGCCGACATCGGGGTGAACCACCACGGTGCCGGCCCCGGTGGTGGGATAGGCCACCGGCGGGTGCAGCGGCTGCCCGTCGGGGTCCAGGGTGCCTTCAGCGGCCCGCGCGACCCACTCCGCGAGTCGCTCGATGAGCCCGTCCATCCCCCCGGATGGCACCCATTCCACCGACGGGGCAGCGTAGAGGCACAGGGAGCCACCCCATTGCACGTGCGGGCTTTTCGCCCACCGGAGGTGGGGCACCCATACGGTCGGCGGCTGGTAGGGGTACCTCGCCCCGGCGTAGATCCAGAACCGCTCGCGGTCGCGGACCCGGATGCCGGGTCCGGCGGGCAGGCGGCTGGTGTCCATCGAGATGGTGAGCCGGCGGGTGCCTTCCCCGGTGTCCTCGGCGGCCAGGACCTCGACGGTGCCGCCGCTGACGGCCGCGAGCGCTCTCAGCTGCCGTTCGGCGAGGTCGGGGCCGTCAGTCACTGCCGAAGCCGACGGGGGCCGCCGGCGCCTGGCCGCCGCGGCTGGCGGCGACCGCGTCCCGGACTCGCTCCGGCCCGGTCCTGGTTTCCGCCCGCCCGGGGACGGCGCCGGACCTGGAGGCCGCGATGGACCCGGCCGCTGACGCCGCCGCGGCCACCGCCGCGAGCCGGCGGCGCGGCCCTGCTGCCGCTGCCTTCAGAGCGGACCGGACGGACATCTCGACGACGTCTACGCGGAGGATCCGCGCGCCTTCGGCGTCGACGCCGAAGGTGACCGGCACCGGCGCCTCTTCACTGGGCCACTCCATGGTGCAGATGAAGTTGCCGGCGTCGACGATCTCGCGGTAGCGGTCCGCGGCCATGCGGTGCGGCGGGTTCTCCCCGTCGGTGTCGGTGTCGGGAACGGGCCCGCTGCTGGAGACGATCACTGCGCCGTCGCGCGCGTGCCGCTCGAGCGCCTCCAGCACGTCGTCCTGCCGGACGTCCCTGCCGTCCTGGCGGGTGTACATCACCTTCTTCGAGCAGTGATGCGGGGCCAGCAGCAGGTCCCACTCCAGGTACTGCTCGCGCTTGGCCGCCTCGCTGTAATCGAAGATCTTCATGATGGTGTCGTGGGCGAGGTCGCCAAACAGCAGCATCTTGCCGTCCAGGCCCCCGTCCTCGGTCAGCGTGACCTGCACCGACAGGGACGTCTCGTTCCGCGCCTCCGCGCAGTCGGCCTTGAACGGCGCGTGGATGAACGCCTCGAACCGGCCGGCGAAGTCCTTCCCGTCCAGCTCAGTGACACTGTCCCCCGGCGTGGCCAGGTAGGCGTCGCCCAGTTCGGCGTAGGCGTGCTTGTCGTGGTCGGTGTCATAGCCGACCACGAGGATGCGGTCCCCGCTGGCGGGTGCCATGCCCAAGGCGATGGCGTCCTTCGTCGCCTTGACCCGCCGCTCAGACTCCTCCTGGAAGGCCTGGGCGTCCTTGCAAGGCTCCGGCGCGTCCGGGTCGTCGTATTCCCGCCACAGCCGCGGCGTCGCCCACAGCTGCCCGATCGTCACCCGGTCCAGCAGGTCCGCGAATCCGCAGCAGTGGTCCTTATCCGCGTGCGTCAGCACGAACACCGCGAGGTAGGGCCTGCCGTCAGCCCCCTTCGGCAGCGCGTCGACCAGCAGGTCCACGACCGGCACCTCATGCGTGTCATCGTCGTCGGCCTTCACCATGTCGTGCAGGTCCACCTGAACCACGGTCTGCTCGTCGACGACCACGGTCGAGGAGTCGCCGGTGCCCACCGGCCAAAACACAGCTCCGAGCTCCGGAAGAGCTTCCCCCATGTCCGAACCCCTCCCGTGACGGCATTTGGGCCGGAGCATGATACCCGGCCGAAATCGCTAATTATGGGACAACTACACCTGTGTAACTACTACATGTTGTGGCCATCCTAGGCGATGTCCGCATGACGGGCAAACGGGGACGCGGATCCGTTCCGCACAAGCCAGGCGCGGAGGCTCCGAGCCAGGAACCACTCCCGATGGGCGGGCCGCCGCGTCTGCGGCGGCCGTCGCGGGTCAGGCCTGCAGGAGGGCCCGCGCGGCCCGGATAATCCGCTCGGCCGTCCGCTGGCTGACGTTCCACTGCGCGGCGAGCGTCGCCGAGGACGGCCGCGCACCAGAGCGCAGCTCGGCCAGGACCTGTGCGAGGCGCTCGTCGCCCGCGTACGGGTGCGGCTTGGCAGGGGCTCCGGGCGTGCCGTGCCGGTGGCCGCCGCCGCGGCCTCGGCGGCGGTCGGCAGCGACCCACACGGTGGACCGCTTCCACAGCGGGGCGGGGCGGCCCTTGGCGGTCGTGCCGTGGGCGTCCGGCTCGGGGAAGTAGCCCAGGCGCCGGTTGGCGTGGATTACGTCCCGGCCGGAGTAGCCCATCATCCGGGCGGCCTCGGCGGCGTCGACCAGGTCGTCCGGGCCGCCGTCCTGGTCGACCCGGGTCAGCGACCCGACCTTTGCCTCCAGGTAAGACCTGTGCCAGGCGGTCCACTCGTCCTCATACCAGTAGTCCGTCCGGCCGACCCGGCCGGCCTTCTCCGGGTGACCTGTGCGGGCCCGGTCGCGGTACCAGCCGTTGACGGTCGACTTCGGGACGCCGCGCGCCGCCATGTCGGCGCGGCTGATCACGAGGCGCCCGTTGATCGCCGGAATCGGACCTACCTCCTCGGGCTGCCGTGCGCGCGGGCGGCACGGCATGCGGCCTGCGGCCTGACCTCGACCTCAGGCCGACCGGGGAATCGTAGCCCGTCAGGAGCCCGGTCACTAGGTGACGATGATCTTTGTCTCCTACAATTTCCGCAAGTCCCGCGGCGTGGAATGCCTCGTTTGGTGGGCGTCCTGGAACGCCGCGGGGCCAGGCGGCCGGACGGGACCTTTGCCGAGGCGCTGCCCGCAGTGCCGCCCTTCGGGGCGGGCCCGCCGGCCGCCGCTTTGACCGTCGCCGAGGACGGACCTGAGGTCGACCTCGGGTCGAGGACGACCTCGCCCTTCATAGCTTCGGTTGCCTCGGCCGCGATGGGCCGGGCCGAAGCGCACCCGTTATCGGTCGGGTTGGAGCTGGAGCTTGGCGGCTTCATCGCGGGCAGCGTCGGCGTCGGCCTTCCGGCCAACCGCCTCCAGGACTTCGCCGAGGTTGGTCAGCGACTGAGCGAGGTCGGGGCGGTAGCGGTCGGGGCTGGCGGCGGTCAGTTCCCGGTGGATGGTAACGGTTTCCTCGATGACCGGCAGGGCCTCCACCGGGCGGCCCAGCTCATAGCGTGTGGCGCCGAGGTTGGTCAGCGACTGGGCGAGGCGAGGTCCCGGAGACGATCAAGGACAAGCAGCTGTACACGCTCGACCTCGGCGCGCTCGTCGCCGGCTCCCGGTACCGCGGTGACTTCGAGGAGCGCCTCAAGAAGGTGCTCAAGGAGATCCGC
>Ga0265338_10003381_pt1 | contig 22528 bp, 15 predicted proteins | sample 42126metaG_FD_193579 | JGI IMG/M metagenome (GOLD analysis project Ga0265338, IMG submission 193579) | Rhizosphere microbial communities from Carex aquatilis grown in University of Washington, Seatle, WA, United States - 4-21-26 metaG | ecosystem: Host-associated > Plants > Roots > Rhizosphere... | reverse complement strand
GCTTCGCCGCCAGCAGGTCAGCGGCGCCCTGGATCGAGTCGATCGGCACGATCCGCAGGTAGGTGCACTTGCCGGTCGGGTAGTACTTCTGCGGCTCGCCCGGCGCGCTGCCCGGCAGGTTGGTGGTCAACCCCACGTAGGTGTTGGCCGGGGAGACCTGCGGGATGCCGCCCTGGTTGAGGATCGGGATCGAGACCTCGCTCGCGCCCGAGTTGAACTCGCCGATGTAGTAGACGGCGTTGGGGTCGCCGGCCACCTTGCGGGCGTTGGCCGCGGTCTGCGCGGGGTCCCACTTGCCGGCCGCGGCGGTCGAGTCGTCGAGCACGGAGTAGTTCACCGTGAACTTGCCGGCCTTGCCGCCGGCATCGGCCAGCGCCAGCTTGATGCCGTTGACGAGGGGGATGGTCTGCGCGTTGGACGACCCCTGCATCGGCAGGCTGGAGTAGATGTCGACCGTGCTCCCCGACGCCGATCCGCTGCCGGTGGAACCGCTCGCGGATGACGAGGGGCTGCTCGAGCAGCCAGCCGCTGTGATCGCCGCGATCGCCATCGCGGCGATCGCGGGCGTCAGCCTTCTTACGTTCAAAGTCTGTATCCTCTCGTTGACTGGCGCATCCGCCTGTCGGGCCCGGAAATACCCCGCGATCCGGGATCATTAAGTAGACGCATGGGGCGCGGCGATTACCGCGGCGCCGGCCCATCGCCGGGCCGCCAAACCGCGCGCCGGCGAGTTCCCCGTGACCACCAGGGTGCAGCTCCGGCGGCTGCTGACGAAATACCCGACATGGCCGGAAGGCTAGCTCACTCAGCCATTCCTGAGGCAGCGTTCAGTCGGGCAGTGATTCAAGTGTTATTCAGGGCGGGTGCAAACGACACTTTTGACCCAAAAAAGCGATTAGCCGCGTATTGATAAACTTCGGCGCGTCCTGCTTGTAACAGCGAAAAGGCAGGCGTCAGCCGAGCGTTAAATTCATATTAATTTCCAGTCACTGGCGGTACCTGCGTGCTTACCGGCCTCAGGTCACGTCAACCTCGGCCACCTGGCCGTCCGCCACGACCAGCCTGCGGGTGACGGACACCGACTCCAGCATCCTGCGGTCGTGCGTCACCAGCAGGAACGTCCCCGGGTACCCGTCCAGGGCCTCCTCGAGCTGCTCGATGGCGGGCAGGTCGAGGTGGTTGGTCGGCTCGTCGAGCACGAGCAGGTTCACCCCGCGCGCCTGCAGCAGCGCCAGCGCGGCCCGGGTCCGTTCCCCCGGAGACAGCGACGAGGCCGGGCGGAGCACGTGGTCACCCCTGAGGCCGAACTTGGCCAGCAGCGTCCGGGTATCCGCGGGGGCCTGCCCGGGTGCCTGCGCGGCGAACGCCTCGAGCAGCGGCACGGGACCGTCGAAGAGCGACCGTGCCTGGTCCACCTCGCCCACCGAGATCCCTGACCCGAGGGACGCCGAGCCGGAGGACAGCGGCACCCGCCCGAGCAGCGCGCCGATCAGGGTTGACTTGCCCGCTCCGTTCGGCCCGGTGACGGCGACCCGGTCGGCCCAGTTCACCTGCAGGTTCACCGGTCCGAGGGTGAAGCCGTCGAACGACACGACCGCGTCCCGCAGCACCGCCGCGACGGTTCCCGACCGCGGGGCCGCCGCGATCGTCATCCGCAGCTCCCACTCCTTGCGCGGCTCGTCCACGGCCTCGAGCCGGTCCAGCATCCGCTCGGTGATCCTGATCTTGCCCGCCAGCTTCTCCGTGCGGTTGACCTGCGCGGAAAGCCGGTGCTTGTCCTTGTCCGGAGCCTTGGCCCGTGCCTGCCGGACGCCCTTGTCCGCCCAGCCGCTCTGCATCCGCATCCGGTCGGTGAGGGCACCCTTCTGGTCGGCGTACTTCTCGTAGGCGTCCCGCGCGTGCTGCTGGGCGATCGCCCGCTCATCCAGGTACGCGAGGTACCCGCCGCTGTACAGGGACACCGACTGCTGGGCCAGGTCGAGTTCGAGTACCTGGTCCACCGTCCGCTCCAGGAACGCCCGGTCGTGGCTGACCAGCACCGTCCCGGCCCGCAGGTTCACGACGAAGTCTTCCAGGATCGCGAGCCCCTCGATGTCCAGGTCGTTGGTCGGCTCGTCGAGCAGGAGGATGTCGTACCGCGACAACAGCAGCGACGCGAGGTTCGCCCGCGCCGCCTGCCCGCCGGACAGCGAGGTCATCGGCGCCGCTAGCCGCACGGTGAGCCCGAGCGAGGCAGCGACCTTCGCGGTTCGCTCCTCCAGGTCCGCCCCGCCCAGGTTCATCCAGCGGTCGAACGCCAGCGCGTACGCGTCGTCCGCCCCCGCCTCCCCGGTCTCCAGCGCGGCCGTCGCCACGTCGAGCTCAGCGGCGGCGAAGACGACCCCGGTCCGCCGGCCGATGAACGCGAGCACGCTCTCCCCCGCCCGCCGCTCCGGCTCCTGCGGCAGGTAGCCGACGGTCGCCGTCGCCGGGTTGAGCGCCACCGACCCGGCATCAAGCGCGCCATTGTCCAGCCCGGCCAGCATCCGCAGCAGCGTGGACTTCCCCGCCCCGTTGGCACCGACCAGCCCGATCACCTTGCCCGGCGAGACCACGAGGTCGAGCCCGGAGAATATGACCCGGTCCGCGTGCCCCGCGGACAGTCCCTTAGCCGTTAGTACTGCGTTCACCCGAACAAATCTATGGCTGCCGCCGGGCCCCGTGGCCCGGAGGCGGGAAGATCCGGCTCTCGTACCCGGCTCCGGCGGCGTCGGCTTCGGCCATCCGCTCGTAGGCGGCCAGGGCCAGCTCCCCGCCGGCGCCGGCCTGGACCGAGTCGATGATGTACTCCGCGTCCTCGCGGCGGTCGATCCCGTACAGGCGGAAGAAGCAGGCGTCCAGCTCGGCTCGCAGGCTGGCCCGGCGGTCAGGGTCCCCGGCGAACGGGTCCCCCGCGTCGTCTAGGTCCCGGGCGAACGGGCCCATGTCGGACGAGGTGTACACGAGCTCAAGCACCCGCGGGACGATGAACGGCAGGTGCGGCTCCAGCATGTCGGGAGCCGGCACCGGAAGCTGCTTCCAGTAAACAGCCCGCACAACGGGGGCGTCGACCTTCTGCCGGGCGACGTACTCGAAAACCAGCGAGCTCTGCGCGGCGACCAGGGCCGCCGTGAACGGCGGGACGACACGCGGCAGCATCAAGGGCAGGGAGTCGGCCGCCGCCGCCCGCGGCAGGAACACCGGGACGGCTGTCCGGTCATGTACCGGCGCGCGCCAGGCGCACAGCCATTCCCAGTTCCAGCCGAGTTCCGCCAGGCGGTCCGCGACCCCGGGACGCTCCGCGGTCTCGCCGTTACGCTGGACGGTGACCGGGCCGCGCTCGGCGATCCAGTGCCGCGGCGGCGCGACCTGATGGTCGAACAGGCCTATCATCGCGGGCTCATAGACCGGGAGCATGCGCTGCCCCTCGCGGGTGAACGTGCTCCCGGCCGGCTCCCAGCCCGCGTCTCGCAGTTCTGCCTCACCGCGGAGCAGGCCGGTGTCAGCGGCGGCCCGGGGGAACGCCGTCGCCAGCCTCATCTTCCACCAGTTCCGGCCGGCCCCGGTCTCGTCCCAGAGGACAGGCACGCGACGGTAGACCGCCGCCACCAGCGCCGCGTCGCGGGCGCCGCGGAAGGCGGGCAGCGCCCCGGTATTCGGGTTGATAAGGGCGACCTCGTCCGGCGTCAGCGTGAACGACCGGCCCTCGTCGGCCAGTGCGGCCGGGTCGTCCAGCCTGAACGCGAGTCTCGCGGTCCCGCCGCGGGCGGTGCCCGCGGCCGCCGCCCGGCCGGCCAGGGTGAGCAGGCAGAGCCGGGGGCCGGGGCCGGCGAAGTCATACAGGGACGTCAGCGCGCCGCGCCGCAGCAGGCCGCCCAGCAGGTGCCTGGCGCCGGGGGCGGACGCGGTCCCGGGGGCGACGACGCAGCCCGCGCGGCCCTCGGGCGCGAGGATGGCGGTAGCGCGCTCCGCGAAAAGCAGGTCCGCGCGCAGCGCCGAGGTGCCGGGTTCGGCCAGGCCAGCCGCGCACCCGGGATACGCGCCCGAACCGGCGGCGAACCCGAAGAGGGCGCCTGCCTCGCGGCGGTCGATCTTTTCCGGTGGCGGGGCGGACAGCACGCAGCTGAAGCCGCCGCGCCACCGGGTCTCGCCCTCGCCCACCCGGAAGATGTCGGGGAACTCCAGGTGCCAGTGGAAGAACTGGTGCTCGGCGCGCAGCCGGCCGATCTCGGCCAGGGTCTCCGGCAAGACCCCCTCGGCCCCGCCCTCCCGCAGGTCACGCAGGACCCGGTTGACGATCGGGGGCGGCGCGGCCGGCGTCTTGGCCCACCAGAAGGCCGCGCACCAGGCATCGGCGACCAGGCGCTTCGCCTCGTCGGCGCGGGCGTACCCGCCTAGCTGGCTGAACAGGGTGGGCTGGCCCGGGTCCGGCCTGGCGTTGGCCCGGCGCAGGGAACGGGCATATCCGCGGTCGTCACCGTCGGCGGGCCGGAACGCCGCGTCGGGTACGCCGCCCTCGATCAGCTCCGGACTCGCGCCGATCAGGGCATTGCCCGGCCTGAGATGACCGTCGAGGAAGGGCGGCGTCATCCCCGGGACCCCGGCCGCGGCCCGCAGCCGGTCCTTCGCCCGCTCCACCGCGTCGCCGCTTACGTCCACGCCGTAGACGCAGCTCCCTACCACCTCGCGCAGCGCGCGCCGCACCGCGTCCGGCGACTGGCTCCCCTCCCGCGCCTGCGCTACCCGTCGGGCGATCCGGCCGGCCGCCGCGACCAGGAGGCTTCCCGTGCCGCAGGCCGGGTCGCAGACGGTCACCGTCAGCAGGGCCCGCGCGACCTCGGCAGCCTGCCCGGCGTTCTTCTTCCGCTTCGCGGCCTGCTCGCCTCGCCGGGCCGCGGCGTCGAGCACCGGCTCCAGGGCGCTGTCGAGCAGGCAGTCCACCAACGCCGGGGGCAGGCAGCCGGTCACGGCCTCGGCCGCCGGGGCTGGCACCTGCGCCAGTCCCGGACCGGAAAGCATCGGGCCGTCCCGCATCATCCGTTCCCCGTCGTCGTACCGGACGCGGAGCGTGGCCGGGCCACGTTCCCAAACCAGCCATATCATGCCGGATTTAATAGTCTGCCGGTAACGGCAGCTTGCCGTTGGCCGGCCGGCAGGAGGAGATCCAATGGGTGAGTTCGGGTTGTCGCGAGGCCGGGTTGCGCTCCGGTCGGCCGGGCCGATCGCGTTCGGGCCCGCGGGGATCTTGTTCGTGGCCGACAACGCGGCGGCGACGGTGTTCGCGGTTGATGTCGCCGACCCCGGCCCGGCGGGCGCGGCCGGGCCGTTCGACCTGGCGGACGTCGACGCGCGCGTCGGCTCGTTCCTGGGTTGCGAGCCGGGCGATATCAGCATCAAGGACATGGCGGTCCACCCGCTGTCGCACAACGTGTACCTGTCGGTTCAGCGCGGCCAGGGGGACGCCGCCCAGCCGGTGCTGGTGCGGATCAGCCCCGTCGGCGGCTCGGTCGAGGACGTCGCGCTTGATGACGTCCCGTTCGCCGCGACGGTGATCGGCGACGCCCCCGCCGAGGACGACGACCGGCTGGACACCACCCTTCCGCTCGGCGACGAGGGGGAGGAAATCCAGTTCGCCACGATCAAGATCCGCCTCGTGCGGCAGCCGATCCGCACCGCGACCGTCACCGACATGGCCTACGCGGACGGGACACTGCTCATCGCCGGGCTGTCGAACGAGGAGTTCTCCTCCAAGCTGCGGCGCGTCCCGTTCCCCTTCAGCGCCGGGATCAGCGGCAGCAGCCTGGAGATCTTCCACGTGTCGCACGGAGCGTGGGAGACCGCGGCCCCGATCCGCGCGTTCGTGCCCTATGACGGCGGCGCGAGCATCCTGGCCAGCTACACCTGCACGCCGGTGGTGCACTTCCCGCTGGCCGACCTCAGGGACGGCGCGAAGGCCGTCGGGCGGACCGTGGCCGAGCTCGGCGCGGTGAACCAGCCGCTCGACATGGTGTCGTTCGTGCAGGACGGCGAGGAGTACCTGCTCGTCGCCAACAGTGCCCACGGGCTGGTCAAGATCGCCTGCCGCGACATCGACCGCCAGTCGCCGCTGACCGAGCCGCAGCAGCCGGTCGGCGTGCCCCGGGAGACCAAGGACCTGCAGGGCATCCGCCGCCTGGCCAACTTCGGCGACAGCTACGTGCTGGCCCTGCAGGCCGACGACGCGGGCCGGCAGCAGCTGCGCTCCCTGAAGACCGCGTCCCTGTAACCGCCACCGTGACCGAGGCCACTTGGTCGCGCAGCGGCGGCAGCGAGTGCATCCGGCTGGCGGGCGTGCCCGCCGGGGCGGACGTGCGGGTGTTCCCGGGCACGGTGTTCCCGGGCACGGTGTTCCCGGGCACGGTGTTCCCGGGCACGGGCGGCTGGCCGCCGATGGCCGGGCGGCTGGACCAGGACGGGCCTGACTGGTGCTTCGTCCCGCGCTTCGCGTTCCTTGACGGGACCAGCTATACCGTCATGGTCGAGGGGACACCCGCGGCCGTCCTGGTTCGCGCCCGGCCCGAGCGGCCGGCCGTGACCGAGGTGACCGGCATCCGCCCGACGGCGGCCGAGGTGCCGGTCAACCTGCTCCGGCTCTACGTCTGGTTCTCGGCCCCGATGAGCGAGGGCTACGCCGCCGGCCAGGTAAGGATCGCCCGTGACGACGGCAGCAGCGTCCCCGGTGCCCTGCTGCCGTCCGAGCATGAGCTGTGGGATGGTTCCCGCCGCCGGCTGACCGTGCTGCTTGATCCCGCGCGGATCAAGCGCGGCCTGCCCGGCCACCAGCAGGCCGGGTACCCGCTGCGCTCGGGCCAGCCGTTTCGCCTGGTGGTCGGGGACGGGTTCCGTGACGCGCAGGGCCTGCCGCTTAGGTCTCCGGCGGAAAGGCGGTACGAGGTCGGCGGCGAGGAGCGGCGGCACGTCGATCCCGCCGCCTGGGCGCTGGCGGTCCCGCCGGCCGGAACGCGCGAGCCGCTGCGGGTCACCTTCGGCCGGCCACTGGACCACGGCCTGCTCGGCCGGTGCCTTCAGGTGCGCGGGCCAGGCCTTGCACCGGTTGACGGCACCGCGCGGACCGGCCCCGGTGAGCGGTCCTGGAGCCTCGCGCCCAACCGGGCCTGGGCCGCCGCGGTTCACCACCTCGTCGTCGATCCCGTCCTTGAGGACCTGGCCGGCAACTCGGTGAGCCGGGTCTTCGACCGTGACCTGACCCGGCCGGCCGACCAGCCACGGCCGGCCCGGCCGGTCACCATCGCGTTCAGCCCGGCCTGAGCCCCGGGCGTCCTACCGGCAGCGGGTCGGCGTGGGGCGGGAGGCACGACAACGCCGCGATGTCGGGGCGGTCTTTAGGCCGCAGCAGCATCCGCTTGTACGCGAGGACGTCAGTGAGCGGGGCGAACGGCCATCCCTGGATGCGCTCGGCCCGGCCAGTCAGGTCATCGGGATCCCAGTCGTCCGATATCCACTCCTGGGAGAACTGGATCAGCCCGTTCCAGAACAGCGCCATGGGGGCTCCGCTGAAGCTGCCGGTACCCGGACGGCCGCACTCGCGTACCCGCCGCCAGGCCGGCCCGCGGGCCACGACGTCCAGGTCGCGGATGCCGGAACGCAGCCCGTGGGCCAGCAGCGGGCCGCTGCCGAAGATCACGAAGTCACGCCGATCGAGGTCAAGCTCGGTCACCAGCAGGGCGAGACGGCGAATGAGCCTGTCTGCTGACAGGACGGGCAACGGCACTGGCCGGCGCATCGGGCCGGCGCTGGGAGCTGCTCGCATTCGGTTCTCCTCTGAAAGGTCCCGATGCCGTCAGTGCATCCGGGCCCGCCCGGGTACCCGCCCCGCTGACAGGTACCCGGGCGGGCCCTCCCCCCAGCCGTAGCCTGCCCGGTCGAGGGCACCCAGGCGATGCCCGGCGCAAGGTCCGGACAAGGCCGGACAGTTTGCCGGGCGCAAGCACATCGGGCGGAAGATCGCGGTTTCGCATCGATGAAAACAATTGCGTGAACCGTCGGCCGGAGCGCGGCGTCCCGGGAATGTGACTGACGTTGCGGCTCCCTCTGAACGTCCTGATCCAGACCTGATCCAGACCGCGGCCGACTTCAGCCGCGCCCTGCAGGCGCTTCGTGACCAGTCGGGGCTGAGAATCCGCGAGGTCGCGCGGCTGACCGGCGGCCAGCGGTCCACCGTGGGCGGGTACTTCTCCGGCCAGCACCTGCCGCTTGACCAGCAGTTGCTGGCCCGGCTGCTGACGGTGTGCGGGGAAAGCGACCCGGCCCGGATCGAACGGTGGCAGCAGGCCCTCATCCGGGTACGGCGGCGGCCGAGACGACCTAGCGAGGCACCGTACCGGGGCCTTGCCCGCTACGAGGCGGCCGACGCGGCCTGGTTCTTCGGCCGCGAGGATGTCACTGAGCTGCTCGTCTCCCTCGCGATGGCGCCGTCGGAGCTGCCGCTGCTGTTCCTCGGGCCGTCAGGAGCGGGAAAGTCGTCGGTGCTGCGGGCCGGGCTCCTCCCCCGGCTGGACGAGCTGGAATGGTCGGTCGCTGTCGTCGACCTGTCGGTGACCGGGGTGCCGGAGCTTAGCCAGCTCGCGGTGCGACTGGCGGCGGAAACGGCGGGGCAGGAAGCGCCCGCCGCGGCGGGCGGTCAACGGCAGGCTGTCATCGTCGACCAGTTCGAAGCGGTCTTCACGCTCTGCGATGACGAGACCGAGCGCAACGGGCTCGTCGGCGCGCTGTGCGAGCTGGCGCGCACCGCGCTGGTAGTACTTGCGCTGCGGGCTGACTTCTACGGCCAGGCGATCGGCTATCGCCTGCTGCGGCAGGCACTGCAGGCCCGGAACGTGGTGCTAGGACCGATGACGGCCGGTCAGGTGCGTGAGGCGGTGGTCCGGCCCGCTCTCCTGGCCCGGGCCGAAGTAGACGAGGGGCTGGTCGCGCTGCTGCTCGCCGACCTCGCGCCAGCCGACCGGGGCGGCGACGCGGCCTACGAGCCGGGAGCGCTGCCGCTGCTGTCCCACGCGATGCTCGCCACCTGGGAACACAGCCGCGGCGGAACGCTCGGGGTGGTGGACTACCAGGCGAGCGGCGGGATCAGGAACGCAGTGATCCAGACCGCCGAGCAGGCCTACGAAAGCCTGGCCGAGGGTCAGCGCTGGCTCGCGCGGCACTTGTTCCTCCGCCTGGTCCACGTCGCCGACGGCGTGCCGCCGAGCCGCGCCGCGGTCGCGCTCGGCGACCTGCCCGGCTGGGACCAGGCGGGCTCGGCCGAGCCCGTGCTGGCCACGTTCGTCGACGAGCGCATGATCACCGTCGACGCGGACGCCGCGCAGATCACGCACGACGCGCTGCTGACCGCCTGGCCGCGGCTGCGGGCCTGGATCGAGGAAGACACGGAGGAACTGCGGGACAGGGGGCGGATCGCCGAAGCGGCGCGGGCGTGGGCGTGGGCCGACCGGGAGGAGGACGCGCTGTGGCGCGGCAGCCGCCTGGCGCTGGCGCGCGAATGGGCAGCCGATTCAGGCAAGCGGGCGGCACTGTCCGGGCAGGCGCTCTCGTTCGTGGAAGCATGCGTGGCGGCGGGGGCCACCAGCGAGCGCGCGGCCCGGCGGCGTACCCGCTGGCTGCAGTCCACCGTCGCCGTGCTCGGTGCCCTGGTGCTGGCCGTGGCCGGGCTTTCCGGCTACGCCTTCAGCCAGCGGTCGGCGGCACGCGAGGCTGAGGGGACGGCGCTGCACGCGGCCAGCACGGCGAACTCCCGTGACGTGGCCTTCACCGCCGACGAGCTGCGAAGCCAGGATCCCGCGGTAGCCGCGCAGCTCAGCGTGAGCGCGGCCGGGTTCGCGGCGACCCCGCAGGCCACCGCCAGCCTGCTCGAGTCAAGCGACGCGCCTTCGGTGGCGAGGATCGACGACTCGGCGGGCATCGTCCAGTGGGTGGCCGTCAGCCCGGACCGCCGGCTGCTGGCGGCGGCCGGCGCCGACGGGACGCTGCGGCTCTGGGACGTGGCCGCGCCCGGGCGCCCGGTGCCGGCCGGCCAACTGCTCTCGGCCGACGGCACCGATCCGGTGTACGCGGCCGCGTTCAGCCCGGACGGGAAGCTGCTGGCGGCGGCCGGCGCGGACCGCGTGGTGACCCTGTGGGCAATCTCCGGGACCAAGGCGGTCCGGCTGGCCCAGCCGCTGTCCGGGCCGGCCAACACCGTATACTCGGTCGCGTTCAGCCCCGATTCCGCGACACTCGCCGCGGCTAGCACGGACGGCACGATCCGGCTGTGGGACGTCGCCGACCCCGCCCGGCCCACCTGGGATGGCACGCCGCTGGTCACACGGGGAGCGGGGACCTACCCGAACTCGGTCGCGTTCAGCCCCGACGGGCGGACGCTGGCGGCCGGCACCAGCGCCGGCCAGGTCTGGCTGTGGCACCTGCCCGGTGCGGCCGCCCTCGCCGCCGGGGGCGCGCCGGCCGCGCTGCCCGGAATGCCGCTGACGGGACCGGCCGACTCGGTCTCCGGCGTGGCCTTCAGCCCGGACGGGAGCGAGCTCGCCGCCTCCAGCAAGGACTTCAAGGTCTGGCTGTGGCAGGTCAAGCCTGGGCGGGCGGTGCCTGACGGCAGCCTGACCGGGTCAGGCAACTGGGTGAACACAGTCGCGTTCAGCCCCGACGGCCGGTCACTGGCGGCCGGCACGTCCGGCGCGAAGGTCCTGGTGTGGAGCCTGGCAACCCGGCAGGTAACCGAGGAGCAGCCGCACCCGCAACCGGTCACGTCCGTGACCTGGGACGGTCCAGACCGGATCGCGGCGGGCGGCGCGGACGGCACGGTCTCGCTGTGGGCACTGCCGTCGGCGGTGCTCGCCGTCGGCAGCGCACCGACCCAGATCGCCTACGGGCCGGGTGGCCGGACGCTCGCGGTGGGCGGCGACGGCAGCGTGCAACTGTGGGATACCGCCAGCCGCGGGCTCCTGGCCAGCCGTCCCCTGCCCGCCACCGCCTACGCCAACGCGACGGCGTTCCGCCTGGCCCGGGCGGGCGGGCCGCTCCTCGCGGTCGCAGTCTCGAACGGCACGGTCGAGCTGCTCAACGGGAACTCGCTGGCAGCCGTCGCGCCTCCGTTCCCGGTGATCAGCGGGGCCGGAGCCGCCGAGTCGGTCGCGTTCAGCCCGGACGGCAGGCTGCTGGCGGCCGGCGCGGACGACGGGTCGGTGCGCTTGTTCGACGTGACCGACCCCGCGCATCCCAGGCAGCGCGCGCTGGTGCGCGGGGCGGGCACCGCTGACCCGATCTACACCGTGGTGTTCGCGCCCGACGGCAAGACGATCGCCGCTGCCAGCGTGAACACCGACTCCGTGCAGCTTTGGCGGCTCACCAGCGGGGACGGCCTGGTACCGGCCGGGCCGGACCTCGGCGGCATGGCCAGCTACCCGATCGGGCTGGCGTTCACGCCAGACAGCCGGACGCTCGCGATCGGCAACTCTGACAAGCACGTGTACCTCTGGGACGTGGCCAGCCCGGCCCGCCCGCGGCGGCTCGGCGCCCCGCTGACCGGGCCGTCGGGGCAGGCCTGGGCGGTGGCAATCAGCCCGGACGGCAAGACGCTGGCGGCCGGCGCCAACGACGGCACTGCCTGGCTGTGGAGCCTGGCCGACATCGCGCACCCCGCACTGGCCGCCACCCTCAGCGGCATGCCCGGGCACGTGTTCTCAGTCGCCTTCTCTCCCAACGGCGCGCAGCTAGCGGCAGCCAGCTACGACGACGACACAGTCCGGCTGTGGGACACCAGCCCGTCGGCCGCGCGGGCCGCGGTCTGCGCGAACCTCGGGCAGCCGCTCTCCCCCGCCGAGTGGGCGGGTTACCTGCCAGGGGTGCCTTACCGTGCACCCTGCCGCTTAGCAGCCGCGGCCGATGACTCTGGCCGCCCTGGTGCGTCTGTCTCGATGAAGGCCGATCGAGACGAGGCCCGGCTCGCCAATAAATGACAAGCCGAATGTCGGGGCGCGCCCCTAAGATATGTCGCGACTGAGGACTTGCTAAAGGAGAACTGATGAAGGGCATTGCCAGTTTCATGGTGCGCCGCCGGTGGCTTGTCGTCATCGCCTGGATCGTGCTGGTCATCGCGGCCCAGGGGATCGCCAACGCCATGGGCGGATCGGCCTACAAGGACAGCTTCAGCCTGCCGAACACCGAGACCGCGACAGTGGCCAGCCTGCTGAAACAGGCCGGCCTGAGCAACCAGAGCGGCGTTTCCGGCACCGTCGTACTCAAGAACACGAACAACTCCGCGTTCTCGGCCGAGCCGGCCGGGCTCGAGCCCGCGCTGCAGAAGCTGTGCACGTCGGGCAACTACGTCGCGCTGGTCTCCAGCCCCTGGCAGTCGATCAACTGCGCGAAGCCGGGCGCCACGGCGGCCGGAAACCCGGAGCTGCTGAACTCCGCCCGGGGGGCCGACACCGCCCTGGTCGTGGTCCAGTATGCCGACAACCACTTCGAGCCGGCCATCTTCACGAACGTCTACAACTCGCTCAAGACGCTGCGCAGCCCGTCGCTCCAGGTCGAGTTCACCGGCAATGCGTTCGCCGCGGTCGGGCAGAGCGCTGGCTCGGGCAGCTCGGTGCTCATCGGCTTCCTGGCCGCGCTGATCATCCTGGCGCTGGTATTCCGCACGGTCGCGGCGACCGTGCTGCCGCTGGCCAGCGCCGCCGTCGCGCTGATCACCGGGCTCGGCTTCATCTTCATGCTCAGCCACGCCTTCAGCGTCTCGAACATCACGCCGTACCTGGCCGAGCTGATGGTGATCGGGGTCGGCGTGGACTACGCACTGTTCATCGTCACCCGGCACCGCAGGAACCTGCGCCGGGGCATGCCCGTCCCGGACTCGATCGTGAACGCGATCAGCACGTCGGGGCGCGCGGTGCTGTTCGCGGGCTCCATCGTCTGTATCGCTATCCTCGGCCTGATCGCGCTCGGCGTCACCTTCTTCAACGGCATGGCCGTCGCGACGGCCCTGGCCGTCGCCTTGACTATGATCGCCTCGCTGACGCTGCTGCCGGCCCTGCTCAGCTTCTTCGGGTTGAAGGTGCTGCCCCGCAAGCAGCGGGCGGCGGTGCGGGCCGGCGAGTTCATCGGCGACCAGCAGACCGGGTTCTGGGCCCGCTGGTCTGAGTTCGTGGCCCGGCGCAAGGTCATCGTCGCGGTGGTGGCCGGCGCCATCATGATCGCGCTGGCCGTTCCGTTCTTCTCTCTCCAGCTCGGCGCCAGCGACCAGGGCAGCGACCCCAAGGGCTCCACCACCCGGACCGGCTACGACCTGATCGCCAGCGGGTTCGGGGTCGGCTACAACTCGACCCTGGAGGCGGTGGTGAACGGGCCGGGCGCGTCGCAGCCGGCCTACCTCAAGCGGGTCGCCACCGCCCTGGCCGCCACCCCCGGGGTGGACAAGACCAGCATCGGCGCGGCGCCGCTGACCAAGAGCCTGGCCTTCGTCACGTTCAAGACGACCACGTCACCGCAGGACGAGCAGACCTACCAGCTCGTCAGGGGCCTCCGGTCGACTACCCTGCCGCCGCTTTACAACGGCACCGCGAACCACATCTACATGTACGGCGAGACTGCGATCAACGTCGACTTCGCGACGGTCCTCGCCCGGAAGATACCGCTGTTCATCGCGGTCGTCGTTGGGCTGGCGTTCCTGCTGCTGCTCATCGCGTTCCGCAGCCTGGTCATCCCGCTGACCGCGGCCGTCATGAACCTGCTGGCCGCGGCCGCCACGTTCGGCTTGTCGGTCATCATCTTCCAGTGGGGCCACTTCTCCGACAGCCTGGGGGCCGGCCCAGGCGGGCCGATCGACGCTTGGATCCCGGTGATGCTGTTCGCGATCCTGTTCGGCCTCTCAATGGACTACCAGGTATTTCTCGTGAGCCGGATGCACGAGGAATGGGTGCACAGCAAGGACAACCGGCGGGCCGTCACCGTGGGCCAGGGCGAGACCGGCGGCATCATCACCGCCGCCGCCCTCATCATGATCGCGGTGTTCCTCGGCTTCCTGCTCACCCCCGGACGGCCGATCAAGATCTTCGGCTTCGGCCTGGCGTCGGCGGTCTTCCTGGACGCGTTCATCCTGCGCACAGCGCTGGTCCCGGCTTTGATGCACATATTCGGCAAGGCCAACTGGTACTTCCCCCGCTGGCTGGACCGGATCACCCCGCGGGTCTCGGTCGAGCCGCCCGAGGCTTTGGAGGCACCGGACGAGGCCACCTCGCCCACCTACAGCTAGCCGACGCCAGGTCGCCTGCGGGGATAGCGCGCACGTTCGGTGCCGCGCTATCCCCGCAGCGCGTAGAGGGTGCAGCCGGGACCGCCGGGATCCGCGGCGGCGTACACGGTGCCGCCACTGACCGCGAGCTTGGTGACCAGTCCCTCGGCCGGGTAGCTCCAGAGCGGCTGGCCGGTCCGCGCCGTGAATGCCTGCACCGAGTTGGGAAAGCCGGCGTAGACCACGTTGCCCGCGACGGCCAGCGCGTTCAGGGTCTGCCCGCTGGCCGTGCGCGTCCAGCGCGGCCTGCCCGTTAGACCGTCCGCCGCCAGCAGCCCGCCATCGGCAGCGGCGAACACCAGCCCGTCAGCGGCGGCGATGGTCGGTAGCAGCACACCGAGGTCCCGCTGCCACAAGATCCGGCCGTCGGCGGCATTCAGCCCGTACATCAGGGGTGCGGTCGAGACCAGGTTGTCCCAGCACCCGGTCACCACTCCCCCGGTCACGGCGAGCGCCCCAACCGGCGCGCCTACCCGGGCACTCCAACGACGGGTCCCGGTGGCGCCGTCCAGCGCCACGACCTCACCCGACACCGACTGCGAGCCCAGGGCCGAGCCGGCGTACACGACCCCGCCGGCCACGGCCATCGCCGTTGCCCGCGGCGGGAGCCTGCTCATCCACTTCCGCGCCCCGGTGCGCCCGTCCAGCGCGAGGACCACGTCGTCGCGGTAAACCGCGTGGCTTCCGGGAAGCCCGATGAGCGCGTAGACAGCGGTGCCCGCGAAGGTCAGCCAGGGGCCGACCCCGGCGTTGGGATTCCCCACGTAGGACGGGGTACTCCACAGCCGGTGACCGGTGGTGGCGCTGAGCGCGGTGACGCTGTCCTCCCCGTTGGCGTTGGTCCCGCTGCAGAGCACCATGTCGCCGCCGGCCGCGAACGCGACCGCAGGAGGCGTGAAGCTGCTGCCGATGCTCCAGCGGGGCTTCCCGGTGACCGCGTCGAACGCCTCGGCGCCGACGCCTCCCCCTTCGCCCCCCACCGACACCGTGTGCCCGGACACAGCGAGCGAGACCGCGCCCCCGATCGGGCGGCTCCACACCAGCTCCGGTGACGACGTCCCGCCCCCGCCAGCTGACTGGGCACCGCAAGCGCTAGCCATCATCCCGCCGGCCAGCACACCGCCGAACCGGACGAACGCAGCCCGCCGGGTTATCACCGCGCCAGTTTCCACCCAGACCTCATCACGCTGCCCACGCCGTCTGGCATCGGCCCTCCTGGCCCCGCGCACCATGTTAGAGACTTCGCGGGAACCGGGAGCTGTAACCCGGCGGATATCTACCGGTGCCGGGCGGTGAACCGCCCGGCAGCCGCGCCAGCCGGCGCGCGCTCTTGCGTACGCATATCCTTCACAAGGAGCATGACTTGTCATCTCGACGACGCAGGTATGCCGGGCCGGTTCTCAGCGTGCTGACCGCGGGGGCACTGCTCGGCGCCCCGGCTCTGACCTCGTCCGCGCAGGCCGCTACCACCCCGAAGTACACCGTCAAGATCGTCAGCAGCGTGCCGGGCGTGCAGCTGTTCGGGATCAACGGCAACGGCGACGTCTTCGGCACGACCGTGCAAAGCGGAGCCGAGACGACGGAGTCCTTCCTGCTCAAGGCGGGCTCCAGCGCCGTGCAGTTCCTCGGGACGCCCGGCGACCAGAAGAACACGCAGTCGTCCTCCGTCGCCCTGGGGATCAACGCTAGCGACGCCGTCGTCGGCTACACCCTCGGCAGTGCCACCATGATCGATCCCGAGGACGTGCCGGTCGAATGGGCCAACAGCACCACCCCGACCACCCTGGCCAGCCTGAACTACACCCTGGGAGCGCGGGCGACCGGCATCAGCGACAGCGGCGAGATCGTCGGGTTCAAGGAGAACTTCAACGGCCAGGGGGACAAGTCATTCAAGGTCCAGGGCAGCACGGCCACCGAGCTGCCGGTGCTGCCGAACGGCGGAGCCAACGCCGACGCGCTCGGGGTCAGCAGCAACGGCTTCATCGTGGGCGACGCCGACAGCAGCGCCTTCGGCAGGCAGGCCGTGGAGTGGAATAGCGGCGGCGCGATCACCGCGCTCCCGCTGCCCGCGAACACGTTCCAGTCGCAGGCGTTCGCCGTCAACTCCTCCGGTGTGGCGGTCGGTGACGTCGTGCTGAGCACCGACGGCGAATCACACCCCGAGATGTGGGCCAACGGCAAGGTCACCGAGCTCGCGCCGGGCACCATTACCGGCTTCAACGCGGTGGCCAACGCGATCAACAACAGTGGCGTGATCGTCGGCGGCAGCGGCAACGGCGACGGCTTCGTCTACCAGAACGGCACCGCGACCGACCTGAACACCCTGATCGCCCCTACCGCCGGCCTCACCCTGGGCGCCGCCACCGGGATCAACGCCAAGGGTCAGATCGCCGGCTCCGCCACCCTCAACGGCCAGGACGTCGGCTACATCCTCACCCCCGCCAGCTAGCAGCCGCGATCGCAGGACTAGACCGCGGGCGGACCAGCCGGTCCGCCCGCGGCGCGCGGCCGGCCGTCGTGGTCTCGGCGGTCAGGAGAACGTGGCGGTGAACCGGGAGATGTGCCGGGCGATGACGTCAGCGTGGTCTTCGAGCGCGAAGTGGCCGGAGTCCAGGATGACGATCTCCGCGTTGGGCAGGTCCTGGCGGTAAGGATGCGCTCCCGCTTCCGGGAAGATCTCGTCGTTGGCTCCCCAGGTGATGAGGGCCGGCGGCTGGCGCTCCCGGAGGTACTCCTGCCACCGGGGGTAGCGCCCGGGGTTGGTGCGGTAGTCGTAGAGCAGGTCGAGCATGGCGTCCTTGCTGCCCGGCCGACCCAGCAGCGCGCTTTGCAGCAGCCAGTTGTCGGGGTCGACGCGGTCGGGGTCCTTCACTCCGTGGAGGTAATTCCACTCCAGCGCGGCGTCGGACATCCCGCCCGAGCGGATGGCCTCGCGGCTGGCGGCGCTCGGATCCGCCCACAGCGCGCGCAGCGGGGCCCAGAAGCTGTCAGGCAGGCCCTCCTCGTAGGCGTTCGCGTTCTGGATGACCAGGAAGGCGACCCGCTCGGGGTGACGGGTGGCGAGCCGGAACCCGACCGGCCCGCCGAAGTCCTGCAGGTAAAGGCCGTAGCGGCCCAGGCCCAGGTGCTCGGTAAGGCCCTCGACGATGTCGGCCAGGTGGTCGAAGGTGTAGCTGAACCGCGCTGGCGGCGGCGCCTCGCTGTGCCCGAATCCCGGGTAGTCCGGGGCGATGACGTGGAACTGGCCGGCCAGCAGTTCGATGAGGTGGCGGAACATGAATGACGAGGCCGGAAAGCCGTGCAAGAGCAGGAAGGCGGGGTTGGCCGGACTGCCGGCCTCCCGGTAGAAGATTTCCAGGCCGGCGATCGTCGCCTTACGGTAGTGCGTGGTCACGGGTGCTCTCCTTGCAGCTTGACGGCGGGAGGGTTACTGCGGCCGGGCGGTGACCCGGCCATAGCCGGTCGGCGGCCCACACGAGCAGGGCCAGCGCGGACAGTCCGGCGCCGAGGGCGCTGACGGCGCCCCAGCCGGCGGTACCGTACAGGCTGGTGGCGGCGATCGCGCCGGCCCCGGTGCCGACCGAGTAGAAGACCATGTAGCCGCCGATGGCCCGGCTGCTGGCGGCGGGGTCGCCCGCCACGATCAGGTGCTGGCTGGTCACGTGGAGCGCCTGCCCGGCGAAGTCGAGCACGATGAGGCCGACGGCCAGCAGCGCCAGGGAGTACGGGGCCGCCCGGGTCGCCGCCCACGACGCGGTGAGCAGGACCAGCGAGATTCCGGTGACCCACTGGGCGCGGCCGCGGTCGGCTAGCCGGCCGGCCCGGCCCGCGCTGACCGCGCCGGCCGCCCCGGCGATGCCGAACAGCCCGATTCGCCCGGCCGACAGGTGCCACGGCGCCGCGGCCAGCGGCAGCGCGATCGATCCCCAGACGGCTCCGAAGCCGCCGAACATGAGGAAGCCGAGCAGAGCGCGGACGCGGAACGTCCGGTCCCGCGCCGCCAGGGTGACAACCGAGGAGGCCAGCACGGGATACGGCACCCGCGTCTTGCTGACCCGGTCGGGCGGGAGCAGCAGGCCAAGCGCGACGGCCGTCACCAGCATCAGCGCGGCCGCCAGGAAGTAGACCGCGCGCCAGCCGAGCAGGTCAGCGACAAGCCCGGACGCGGTGCGGGCCAGGAGTATCCCGGTGACGACGCCGCTGGTCACCGTGCCGACCGCGGAGCCGCGCCGTCCGGGGCGGCTCAGTGCCGCCGCGTAGGCGACGATGACCTGCACGACCGCGGAGCCGACGCCCGCGACCGCGCAGGCGGCAAAGAAGGCGGCCGCGTCGCGGGCGAGCCCCGCTGCGACGAGCCCGGCACAGGCGGCTAGCGCCTGCCCGACGATGATCCGCCGTCGGCTGAGCAGGTCGCCCAGCGGCACGATGAGCAGCAGGCCCAGCAGGTAGCCGACCTGGGTAACGGTGGTCACGAGCCCTAGTGCCGCGGGCCGCACGGCCAGGTCGGGGCCGATGCGGCCCAGCAGCGGCTGCGCGTAGTACACGTTAGCCACCGAGACTCCGGCTGCCACCGCCATCAGCACGCCCCGCCAGCCCATGCGCAGCCCCGCTCAGCCAAGTGGTAGTAGAATAAAACCACTTTAGCGGGAAGTGGTTTTGATTTGCAACCACATAGGAGGCGGGTGCCATGAGCGCGAGGCCAGCCGACTCAACGTGCCCGGTCGCCCGCACCATCGACATCGTGGGCGATAAGTGGTCGCTGCTGATCATCCGGGACGCCTTCGACGGCGTCCGCCGCTTCAGCCAGTTCCAGCGCAGCCTCGGCATCGCCAAGAACATCCTCGCCGCCCGGCTCCGCGACCTAGTCGACGCGGGCGTCCTGCGCACCGAGCCCGCGCCCGGTGGCAGCGCCTACCAGGAGTACGTGCTGACCGAGAAGGGCGAGGACCTTTTCGCCCTCATCATCAGCCTGCGCCAGTGGGGCCAGGATTACGCCTTCGGGCCGGGCGAGCAGCACTCGGTCCTGGTGGACGCGGCAACGGGCGAGCCGGTCCCCCGGCTGAGCTACACCACTCCCGAGGGGCGCCCGGTCCAGGGCCGCCAGACCCGCGTCCGCAAGGTCGGCTAGTAACTGCGGCCACGCGAACCACACACCCGCAGACGGGGGCCGAAAGTCCTGCTCAGGCGCGACATCCGGCCGTGGCAGCCGGTCTCGGGAGGCGGAAGGCTCAAGCGTGAGGGAAGAGGGAGATGAGCGCGAATGCCTCGTACCGATGCCCAGTTTGAAGGGATGCTGCGCCACCTGGGGGCCGCGTACTACGACTCCCTGCACGGCCGGGCCTCCCAGACCGACGTGAGCCGGGCGGTGGATTCCGTGGCGGAGCACTTCAACGAAGAAGTCCGGCCCTCGTCGGCCGTCCCCGCCCCGCGGGTGGCGCACGAGAGCCGCACCGGCCAGGACGCGGGTGTCCACGGGTGGTCCCGCCGGGTGGGCGATGTGATGGCGAGCCCCGTGGTTACCGTTGACCGGACTACCCCTTACAAAGAGATCGCCCGGCTGCTGGCGGAGCACCGGATCAGCGGACTTCCCGTGCTGAAGATGGGGCGGCAAGTGGCAGGCGTGGTGACCGAGGCGGACCTGCTGGCGGCGGAATCGAAGACCGCGCGCCAGCTGCGGTCGGCCGGCCGCCCGGGCTTGCTGTCCCGCGCCGGGCGGCATCCGGCGTTCACGGCCGGCGAGCTGATGACCGCGCCGGCCATCACGGTCAGCCCGCACGTGACCATTCACGCGGCCGGCCGCCTGATGAGCACCCGCCACGTCAGGCTGCTGCCAGTGGTCGACGAGCACAACCGGCTGATCGGCGTCGTCAGCCGCCGTGACCTGCTGGCCGTGTTCCTGCGGCCGGACGCGGACATCGAGGCCGACGTCCGCCAGGTCCTCGATGAAATCCTGCTGGCCGAGCCCGGAGAGGCGGACGTGGCCGTGCGGGACGGGATCGTGACCCTCACCGGCACGCTCGACCCCAAGACAGGGACCCACGGTGACCTCATCCCGGTCGCGATCCGGCTGATGTGGGACGTTGACGGCGTGGTCGATGTCATCGACCGGCTCGGTCAGCACCAGGGCCAGGGCCGCACCGGGACAGGCCAACCATGATCGAGGTCACCGTTGCCGCCCTGGCGGCCCAGCCGTTCCTGCGGGGCATGCCGCCTGGCATGCTCGGCCGACTCGCCGATGCGGCGGCGGACGTCGCGTTCCCCGCGGGGCACCGGATCTTCGGCGACGGTGGCCACGCCGCCGCATTCTGGCTGATCCAGTCCGGCCACGTCAGCCTGGACAGCAGCTACCGGGCGAAGGACCGATCACCATCGGCACCATCGGCATCGGCGAGCTGCTCGGCCTGTCCTGGCTCTTCCCGCCGTACCGCTGGTCGTTCGGAGCGCTCTGCGGCAGCGCGGTCGAGGCATTCGAGTTCGACGCCGCCGCTGTCCGCGAGTACTGCGCGGCGGACCCGGTACTCGGCTACGAGTTCAGCCGCCGGCTGATCCCGGTGCTGGCCACCCGGCTGCAGAGCACCAGGGCCAAGCTGATCGCCGCGTCCCGTGGCACGGCGGGCACGTGGTGATCGGCCAGGTAGCGCCCGGAAGCTGAAACCGGAGGCTGACGACCTCGTGCGGTCAGAGCAGCGGTGAGGCCATGCCGATCACGTCGCGGACCAGCCGGGTGCGGAAGGGCCAGGCCTTGACGGTTTCGGCCTCGACGGCGGCCGACTGGGAAAGGTAACCGAGCTGCCGCTGGCGGATGGTCGCGGTGAGCGCGGGGTCGAGGACGAGCAGGTTGTTCTCGAAGTTGAGTTCCAGGCTGCGCCGGTCCATGTTGGCCGAGCCGACCAGGGCGATCCGGGCGTCGAGGGTGACCGACTTGGTGTGCAGCAGGCCCAGCGGGTACTCGAAGAGCCGCACGCCGCAGGCGAGCAGGTCAGGGTAGGTGCTGCGGCTGGCGGCGGCGACGAGCGGTGAGTCGTTGCGCGCGGGCACGATCAGGGTGGTGGTCACGCCGCGCCGCGGCGCGGCGCACACCGCCCGGAGCAGGGCCTCATCGGGCACGAAGTAGGGCGTGGTGATGATGAGCTCGTGCTCGGCGGCATACAGCACGCTGACGAAGGCGTCCGACATCGGGTTGCCGGGCGTGGTCGGCCCGGTGCCGTACATCTGCGCGGCCACGCCGTCGTGGTGGCGTTCGGGCTCCGGCGCCGCCGCGGGCAGCCCGTAGAGGTCCTCACCGGTCTCGGCGATCCAGGTGGCGAGGAAGAGGTGCTGTGCCTGCCGTACGACCGGTCCTTCGCAGCGCAGCAGGATGTCGATCCAGGGCGCGTACTTCGGCTTGACCCGGAACTGCGGATCGGCGCAGTTCTGGCTGCCGCAGAACGCGATCCGGTTGTCGATGACCACCAGCTTGCGGTGGTTGCGCAGGTCGACCCGGCCCAGCGCGAAGCGGCCCAGGCGGGGGATGTCCTCCAGCGCGGCGAGCAGGTGGACGCCGGCCTCGCGTAGCTGGCGCCAGCGGGGGCCGCGGATGAAGTCGCGCGACCCGAGCGAGTCGGCCATGACCCGGCAGGCCACGCCCCGGCGCGCGGCCGCGCAGATCGCGTCGGCGACCCGGCCGCCGTTCTCGTCGTCGAGCCAGATGTAGAAGCTGAGGTGGATGTGCTCGGTCGCCGCATCGAACGCCTCGATCAGCCCGTTGATCGCAGCGTCGCAGTCGCGTGTCGGCTCGGCCGGCGAGGCGCCCGGGTCGCCCAGCAGCACGACCCGGTTGCCCTGGGTCAGGCCGAAGCCGTTGATCGAGCGGCACAGGTCAGAGACGGACGTGGCGACCGGATCGCCGGACCCGGCGCCCGCCCCGCCCGGTTTCGCCAGGCGGCTCTCGGCGTCGCGGAGACGGCGCCCGCGCTCGCGGCCGATGCTGGTCTCGCCGAGGAAGAGATAGGCGACGACGCCCAGGGCCGGCAGGCACATGATCACCGCGATCCAGGCCACCCGCGAGGCCGGCGTACGGTCCGGCCTGGTGACCGCGCGCAGCACGGTCACCAGGTGGATGACGAACCCGCCGCCCGCGACGACCACCCCGATCAGCTCATCGGACGCCCAGCTCATCATGGCTCCTCA
>Ga0265338_10003380_pt1 | contig 22529 bp, 13 predicted proteins | sample 42126metaG_FD_193579 | JGI IMG/M metagenome (GOLD analysis project Ga0265338, IMG submission 193579) | Rhizosphere microbial communities from Carex aquatilis grown in University of Washington, Seatle, WA, United States - 4-21-26 metaG | ecosystem: Host-associated > Plants > Roots > Rhizosphere... | reverse complement strand
AAAGGGTAACTCACCATTTCTCGTGAAAGTGACAATAGAAACACTTTTTAAAACAATAGGGATATTCAATATATCAATGAAAAGGATAAAGCAACAACTTTTAATTCGAATCCCTATACCTTCTTGGTGTAATACCCATTTCTTTCGAGAAGATAGTACTGAAATATTTAGGATCGGTAAATCCTAAATCGTAAGCTATCTCACTTATTGAATAATTTGTGGTTTTAAGCTTTTTACAAGCCATCTGTATTTTAAATGTTTTAATATAGTCGTGAGGCGAAAGACCGGTTATGGCAAGACATTTACGATATACCTGAGCTCTGCTATATCCAACCTTATCGGCTATATATTCAATAGAAACATTGTAATTCTCAAGATTCTCTTCCAAAATTAATCTGAACTTTTGCATAAAGAGATCTTCATTAGGATCAAGAAAATCGTTTCTTTGAGCTTTAAACATCTCTTTGAGATGATTTTTAATGTTAGCCCTGTTTAGTAAAATGGTTTTAACTTTTGATTTTAAAAGTTCTATATCGAATGGTTTGGTGATATAATCTTCAGCACCTAAAAGCAAACCATCAATTTGTTTCTTTGTAGTATTTTCGGCAGTAAGCAATATTATTGGTATATGTTGCGTGATAATATCGGTTTTTAATGTTTGACAAAGTTGCCATCCATTCATTTTAGGCATCATAATATCGCTGACAATGATGTCGGGTACAACTGCTTTAGCCTTTTCCAACCCCAACAAACCGTCGGTTGCTGTAATAACGGTATAGATTGGCGTGAAAATTTGAAATAAATATTCAAGAATAGATGAATTGTCGTCAATAAATAAAATTACTTCCTTAGTATCGTCTGTTGTGAAATCAATACTAAGTAAATCTTTTTCAATAATTTTCTTATTGGTTTCGTCAGGTATTTCAGGCTCAATTATTTGAATGCTTTCTGTTCCTATAGGAATTGAAAACGATATAGTTGTACCATGATCGACCAAACTTGAAATTGCAATTGTTCCTTTATTTTTTTCGATAAATGCTTTACATGTTTGAAGTCCAAGACCGGTTCCTTTTTCATTATTTGTTCCATAGCTTGAAATAGTACTCTTGTTATCCATGATATCGAGAATCTGACTTTTAGTCATTCCAACACCATTGTCAGTAATTATACATTCTATTTCTTTTTTCTTTTCTGTTACTAATATATTAATCACACCATTCGTATTGGTGAATTTGATACTGTTTTGTATAAAGTTTCTTAGTACCGTACTTATCATTCGAGGGTCGACAAATGCTTTTTTTCTTGCTAAAAACGAATACTGTACGGTGATGTTTTTTTTGTCGGATGTAGCTTTTGTGAGACTTAAAACATCTTTCAATAGAGAGTCAATGTTTACTTCTTGCGGCGAATACGATATTTTGCCCGACTGCCCAAGCGACCAATCCAATAAATTATCGAAAAGTTTCTGAATTTCAGTAACCGATTCGAATATGGCAGAATGGAATGTACGTAACTTATTTTTGTCTGCAGATTCTATTGAGTTTGGCATTAATGATAGAAAACCAATAACAGCACTTAGCGGGTTTTTAACATCATGACCAATAATCGATAACAATTTATTTTTTGTGCTTAAAATCTCAGTAAGTTCGTCGTTTTTAATAGAAATAATAAGTTGGTTTTCTTTCAATTTTTCGTTTTGTTCGGTTACTTTTTGTTGTTCTTGTTTTAATATAGTATTCGTTTCGACCAATTCGGCGGTACGTTGATTAACCGTTAATTCCAAATATTTATTCCGTGATGTTATAGCTTGTAACCGTAAATAAAAGATACTGATAATTAATCCGAAAAGGATAAGGAGTACTAAAAGTTTAAACCATAATGTTCTCCACCATGGAGGTAAAACAATGAGAATAAGTTTTTTTGTATGTGATAATTCTAATCCTTGTTTATTACATGTTTTAACAATAAAGGTATAGGTACCCGGAGGTAAATTAGTATAGGTTGCAGATGTTTGAAAATTTACCGATTGCCATTTCGTATCAAAGCCATCAAGTTTATATGAATAATATAATGATTTTTCGCAAAGAGGTATCAACGCGTGAAAATGAAGACATATTACATTCTGTTGGTATTTGATTGTTATGGTATCTTCTAAAAAGATTTGTTTATGTATGATAGTATTCTTTTTTATAGGATCAACCGGTACGTTAACAATATCAATACTTGTTAATAGAATAGGAATTTTAGTTTTTAGATGTAATGAATCGGGATTAAATATTATAAATCCGTTTGTTCCACCAGCTATCAAATTGCCGTTAGATTCTTTACTAAATGCCCTTTCAGTATACGGTGGAGGAATCATATTATCCAATTCGTTAAACAATATGATAGAATCTTTAATATAATTGTATTTAACAAATCCATCGGTAGTGGTGATCCATAAATTTTGTTTGGAATCTTCCACTATAGCTTTAATCGATTCGTTTAGAATGGAATGTTTGGTTTTATTAAATCGTCTATTTATTAAATCGTATTTACATAATCCTTCATTTGTTCCAAACCAAAGTGTACCTTTACTATCTTCTATAATACATGAAATATAATTTGACGGTATAGACCCTCGTTTTTTTGTATCCATAAAAAAAGTAGAAAGAACCTTTCCATTAAACATATATAATCCGGTAGTTGTAGCAACCCATATATTGTTTTTCGAATCTTTTACGATTTGATTACCCCACATTGGTTTTTTAAAATCGAACGAAGCATATTTTAATGATTTATATTGCACAAATTGTTTTAGATTCCAATCGTATAGATTTATACCGTCGCCATGCGTTGCAATCCAAACATACCGTCCATCGAACAGTATATTTTTAATATTATTATGGGTTATGGTATTCGGTGTTTGTTGGGTTATATGAGTGATTCGTTGGGTCGTTTTATTTAGTATGGCTATTCCTGCTCCCCACGTAGCCATCCATAGGGTATTATCAGGCAACTCTGTAATACTAAGAATTACATTACTTTGTAATCCGTCGCTTTTTCCATATCTTTTCCAAGTGTTAGCCTGTTGATCAAAACAAATAAGACCTCCGCCGTCTGTGCCAATCCAAATTTTATGATCTTTATCAATATAAAATGCCGAAACCTGATTATTGTTCAAATGTATATATTGATTTGAAGATTCAGAAAAGGTTTTAATATTGTTTGTACTGTTTTTCAAGATGTAAATTCCATTATTATGAGTCCCAATCCACATATTTCCCCATTTATCTTCAAATAATGCAGAGATTGACGTTTTTACATTTTGAGTGTTATTCAAATTTTGATGATAGAATTGTTTTTGATGGATATTGAAAATATCCAAACCTCCATTGAGTGATCCTGTATATATTGTCTTTTTCGAATCTTCCGTTATACTCCAAATTTCATTGTTACTGATTGAATTCCGATTATCATCGGAATGAAGGTATTGAGTAGCTTTTTTATTGTTAATATTTAATTTTAATAATCCGGTTCCTTCAGTTCCTATCAATAAAATACTATCGTTGAGCTGTTTTAAACTAAGAATGTTTAATTTCTCTCCTGAACTATTTAATTGTTTACATGAAAAAGTTACTTTCTCAAGTTTATTTGTGTTTCTATTAAAGGTAAATAATCCTCCATTATTCCTATAGCCAACCCAAATAACCCCATTGGTGGATATATATAGTGCGTTGATATAAAAGTTTTTGTTTTTACGTAATTCTTTAAAAGGCGAATACCAATTGATTTTTTTTACATCACTGCTTACTTTTCCTATAAAGTAAGGTGTTGCAATCCAAATTGCTCCATTATTATCTTCGCATATATCTTTAATTACCCTTTTGTCTAGTTCAAGGTTTTTATCGCCGAATATTGGAATCGTTTCAAAAAGATCTTTCTCGTAATTATATTTTACCAAGCCATTTCCATCGGTTCCCGCCCAAAAGCATTTATTATGATCAAGAAATAGACTGTAAATACGGTTTTTGAAAAGCAATTCAGAATTAAAATCTTTAATCCTCCCCTCAGTAAAACTATTTCCATCGAATCTATTAAGTCCGTTTTTTGTGCCTATCCACATAAATCCACATGAATCTTGTGCTATACATTCAATATAGTCTGTACTGAGTCCATCATTTGTTGTGTAGTTTTTAATAAGCGATTGGGAATTTGCATGAATTGACAGTATCAAAGCAAAAAATGAAATGAATATTGTACGATACTTTCTTGTATACCTACAATATTTTTTTATTTTCATTTCTCTTTGTATTGATAAAGTCCCCATTATCTCTTTTTATAAAAAAGCATTAATAAAAATGAAAATAGAATCAATGTGTGAAAAAAATGGCTAAAAGTAATAAAGTGGCTTGGAAAACTTTATGTTTTTACCATTTTCTTAATTGAAATCCAAATAATGTTAAACAAATCTACTAAAAAAAAGCGTTCATTGAACTTTCATTGCCCGAAAAGAATCAACGTTGATTTAATACGAATTGTAAGTCTGTTATGTTTTAGAATCTCTTTTAAAATGTTTTTATTAGGAAATGGAAATAGAGATCTGCTCTTCATAAAGTTATTGCTATATTAGTATTACAATATACTTTGAAATAAAATTGCAATTTAAATGCAAGTGTGGAGACTTACATTCGACTTAATAAGTATTCGATTTAAAGATTAGTGTTGGTTCTTTATTTTATTATCGTCAAAATTATTAATGTAAACAAAAAGAATAATGATATCAACTCGATTTGATAGTTGTTATTTATTTAGAATAATAATTGTTTCGTTACTTTACATCATTCCATAAAAATAAATATATCGCATTATGAAAAATAAAATTATTGTAATTACCGGTGGTGCTAGTGGAATTGGTTTTGCCATTGTCAAAGCTTTAATTGCCAAAAATATTGTAATCTCTTTAGATCGGAATCCTGCGAAAATTGCTACTTTAAAACAAGCATTCCCTACCGTTGAAAGTATAAAGGCTGATATTACGTTAAACGAAGAACTCGATAATGCTATTGCAATTATTGAAAAAACGCATGGAAAGATCGATATTTTGATAAACAATGCTGGCAAAGGTGGACAATTCGATTTTGTTAATGCAACAGAACAAGTTTTGATGGAAAATATTGAAACTGAAATAGCAGTAAATTACATGGCACCAATAAGACTTACTAAAAAAGCACTTCCATTGCTAATGAAATCGTTAGAACCTATTGTTGTTGTTGTATCTTCAGGTTTAGCCTATATTCCTATTTCTTTTCTCGGAACTTATTGTGCATCTAAAGCTGCTGTCCATTTTATAACGATGTCTATTCGACAACAGTTATCACTATCTAAAATAAGAGTGGTTGAAGTGTTACCTCCTGTTGTTGATACAGAACTTAGTAAAGATGCCACAATGCCCAAAATGCCGACAGATACATTTGCTAAAATCTTTCTTAAAAAACTTTCGAATGGCGAAGATGTTATGAATATCGGTCAAACAAGTTCATTGGAAAAGTTCAGTCGTTTCTTTCCAAAAATGGCATTTAAAATGCTTAATAAACCTATAAAAGTATAACAATAGCATTTATATAAAAATAAAAGCCGGATATGTACCCAGCTTTTATTTAATAGAACTCTTTACCTTTATTCAGCCATTCCCTGACCGTGGCATTTCTTGAATTTCTTTCCACTTCCGCATGGACAAGGATCGTTTCGATCTATTTTGGGTCCTACATGAACCGGTTGAACTTTTTCAGGACGTTGCTGTTGTGGTTGAGCATTTGGTTGAGCATCTTCATCGGCATCGGTTTTACTGGCTTTATATTTGCTGTAATCGTGTTGTTGCGGTTGACGTTCTTGTTTGGCTTCAGCTTGAACAGGAATATGAGCTTTCAATACGGTTGAAACAATCTCTTTGTTAACTTTATCGAGCATTGCACTAAACAATTGATATGATTCGAACTTGTATATCAAAAGAGGATCTTTTTGCTCATATGCTGCATTTTGAACCGAATGACGAAGGTCATCCAATTCGCGGAGATTTTCTTTCCAAGCTTCATCCATCCGATATAAAATCATTGATTTCATAAATGATTTAAACAATTCCTTTCCTTCTGAAGATGCCGCTCTTTTAAGGTTGGTGGTTATGTTAAATCCATGAAGTCCATCGGTGATTGGAACTACAACATTTTCGTATTGTGAACCTTGTGTATCATATATTTCTTTTATTACAGGATATGCTTGTTCTGTTATCGTTTTTTGCTTTCTATCGAATAATTCCAAAAGGTGGGTATACAGATTTTCAACGATATCTTCAGTATTATCTTTTAAATATTGATCTTCAGTTATTGGACATTCTAACGAAAGGTGACGGATTAATTCCAACTGGAAATCAGAGAACTCTACATTTCCATGACATTCGTTAACGATGCTTTGACAAACATCCCACATCATATTCGCAAAGTCAATACTTAAACGTTCTCCATAAAGAGCATTACGTCGTTTTGTATAAACAACTTCGCGTTGGGAGTTCATTACATCATCATATTCCAATAAACGTTTACGAATACCAAAGTTGTTTTCTTCAACTTTCTTTTGTGCACGTTCAATAGAATGGGTAATCATTGAATGCTGAATAACTTCTCCTTCTTGTAAACCAAGTCTATCCATTATTTTGGCAATACGTTCGCTGCCGAACATACGCATCAAATCGTCTTCTAAGGCAACAAAGAATTGTGATGATCCTGGATCTCCTTGACGACCCGAACGACCTCGTAACTGACGATCTACCCGTCGAGACTCGTGACGTTCGGTTCCAACTATTGCTAAACCTCCTGCAGCTTTAACTTCGGGTGTTAGTTTTATATCCGTTCCACGACCTGCCATATTGGTTGCAATGGTAATTCCTCCCGTTTTACCTGCTTCGGCAACAATGTCTGCTTCTTTCTTATGAAGTTTGGCATTCAATACATTATGTTTAAGATTGCGGCGTGTCAACATCCGCGACAATAATTCCGAAATCTCAACATTGGTTGTTCCTACAAGAACCGGACGGCCAAGTTTATTCAATTCATCGATATGGTCAATTACTGCATTATATTTTTCACGACGGGTTTTGAAAACCATATCTTGTTCATCTTTTCGAATAATGGTACGATTAGTTGGTGTAACTACAACTTCCAATTTATAGATATCCCATAATTCGCCAGCTTCTGTTTCGGCAGTTCCAGTCATTCCTGCCAATTTCTTGTACATTCTGAAGTAGTTCTGCAAGGTAATGGTAGCCATTGTTTGAGTGGCGGCTTCAACTGCAACACGTTCTTTTGCTTCAATTGCTTGATGAAGTCCATCGCTATAACGTCGTCCGTCCATAATACGACCGGTTTGCTCATCAACAATTTTAACTTTATTTTCCATTACAACATATTCCACATCTTTTTCAAAAAGAGTGTATGCCTTGAGTAATTGACTCACTACATGCACGCGTTCCGATTTCACCGAATAATCTTGTAACAATTCGTCTTTTGTTCTGAGTTTTACGTCGGGATCGGTAACCGTCCTTTCAATTTCTGCAATTTTTTCACCTATATCCGGAAGGATGAAAAAGTCTTTTTCATCAAGATCCATCGAAATTGAGTCAATACCTTTTTCTGTCAAGTCGATGCTGTTTTGCTTTTCGTCGATAACAAAATAAAGTTCATCGGTAATGATAGGCATATTTTTATTGTTCTCAGCCATATAAAAATCTTCAGTTTTTTGAAGTAATGCACGCATTCCCGATTCGCTTAAGAATTTAATTAATGCATTATTTTTTGGCAATCCTTTATGAGCTCGTAGCAATAATTTAGCACCTTCTTCTTGTTTCTTTTTATCGTCTTGAACTTCTAAAAGTTTCTTTGCATCGGCTAGCAAACGGGTAACATGAGCTTTTTGAAGATTAAATAGTTTTTCTACTCTTGGTCGGTAATCGTTAAACATTTCGTCGGCACTTTTTGGTACGGGTCCCGAAATGATTAAAGGAGTTCGTGCATCGTCAATAAGAACAGAGTCAACCTCATCAACAATTGCATAATTATGGGCACGTTGAACAAGATCTTCAACATCCATAGCCATATTGTCGCGAAGGTAATCGAATCCGAATTCGTTATTTGTTCCGTAAGTTATATCAGCAAGATAAGCTTTACGACGTTGAGGGGAATTCGGTTGGTATTTATCAATGCAATCGATACTTAATCCGTTAAACATAAAGATAGGTCCCATCCATTCGCTATCGCGTTTCGACAGGTAATCGTTTACTGTAACCACATGAACTCCTTTACCAGGAAGTGCATTTAAAAATACAGGCAAGGTTGCAACCAGTGTTTTTCCCTCACCGGTCGTCATTTCAGCAATTTTCCCTGAATGAAGAATGATACCTCCAATAAGTTGAACATCGTAATGAACCATTTCCCATTTTGTGATATTTCCGCCGGCCATCCACTCATTTCGGTATATTGCCTTATCACCATCGATAGATACAAAATCAAATTCCAATGCAAGTTGACGATCAAAATCGTTTGCAGTAACTTCTATAGTTTGATTATTTGTAAATCGACGTGCTGTTTCTTTTACAATAGTAAATGCTTCTGGAAGGATTTCATCAAGTACACGGGTAATAACATCATCTATTTCTTTATTAGCCGCTTTGATACGTTCGTACATCTTTTCACGGTCGTCGACATTTATTGTGTCATCTTCGATTTTAATCTTTAAATCGACAATTTCTTGTTCAAGAGGATTTACTGCTTCTTGAATTCTAGCACGTAATTGTGCTGTATGATTTCGAAGTTCGTCGTTTGAAAATGCAATAGCTTGTGCTTCGAAAGTTTTAATCTTATCGACAAGCGGTTGAACTTCTTTAATATCGCGGTCTGATTTGTTTCCAAAAAAACGGGCTAAAAGGTTGTTTATTAAACTCATGGTGTTCTTTTCTATATCTAAATATACTACAATTTCTTTTTAAATTGAGCTATTCTCAATTATTGAGCAAAAATATAATATTTTTGCTCATTGGGACAAAAAGACAGGATAATTATTGAAAGAGTTATGAGTTATACCTTATATGATATAGATAGATTTCACAAATGGAGTACATTTAGGTAATGATTTAGTAATTAATTAAGATGTCAACACCTTTTGTAAATATACATTGTCATAATGGAAAAGTCGGTCAAGCTGTCATTATTCAAAATATTTTTGTCCAAAACAGAAGTGAATTAATTCCACAGACATTCTATTCTTTAGGTTTACATCCATGGTATAGTAACCAACCAGACTTAGATGTTAAATCTCTACTTATAAAGTACATTGAATCGGATTTATTAATGGTTGCTGTTGGTGAAATTGGTATTGATCGCTCCATTAAGATTCCGATAGATATTCAAATAAGGGTTTTCGAAACGCAACTAACAATTGCACAAACATATAACCTTCCGGTGATTATTCATAGTGTCAAAGCATATTCTGATATTATTCATAGTATAACTAAATGTAAAATTACAATTCCGATTATAATTCATGGATACTATGGTAATAATGAAATTACATCAAAATTACTGTCTAGTGGATTCTATTTTTCTTTTGGAAAACAGCTTATGTTAAAGAATAAAAATGCCCTTTCGGCGTTGAAAAGAATTCCTCTTGAAAGAATGTTTTTCGAAACTGATGATGAACATTATTTGATTCAAAGTATTTATCGTTTTGCAGCTTTAGAATTAAACCTTTCAGTTAAATATTTAAAAGAAAAGATATGTAATAATTATTCATCAATTTTCAATAATGAGATTGTTAAGAAATAGTTAGTATTTAATAGATTTACAATACCATTTTAATGTATCTTTGATTGTAAGTAATAGGCAGTATTTAACTAATTTGATAATGTAAGCAGGTTTAATGGCTAGATTAAAATGCAAAAATTGTGAGGCCTTTTTTGAACTTAATGGTACAGAAGATATTAACTGTCCCAATTGTGGTGTAAAGCTTGCAAATTCATTTACCGAATGGCGAAAGAAAAAAGGAAATGAAAATAGATCATTTGAAAGTTATAAACGGAATAAATGTTATCCTTCTGCAAATTCAAAACTAACGAGATCGGCAGAAATTGTAAACATACATCAATCAAATTTGATAAATAATTCAAAAAGACAATCAACCCGATCAAGGGTTTCAAGAAAACGCATTGAGAAAAATACAGTACTTGTTTTTTTATTCGTATTTTTTGTATTTATTTCTATTTTTTCAAATCCTGAATTATCTGATTATAAACAAGCATTTGATAATGAAATCTGGGGCAATAAATATGCTGGTGCATATAAAGTTGTGCGTGTTCCGAGTTTAGTTAAAATTAAAACTAAAGTAGTTTTATTAGATAATGATACTTTAAAAAAAGAATCAATACGATGCAAAGCTTTGGAAGAGAAAATAACTGTTTCAAATTATTTGTTTTTTTCACGATCGTTTATTACATTATCGGGTGAAACCTATTCAATTGGAACCGGTTTTTGGGGGCACATCTTTTTATCAGACAAAATAAAATTATTTAAAAAAACATAGATTAATTAATTTATGGCTCGATTAAAGTGTAAAAATTGTAATCAGTTTTTTAATCTCAATGGAATGGATGATATTGATTGTCCTAATTGTGGCGAAAAACTTACAAACTCATTTACCGAATGGAGAAAAAAGAAAGGTAACGAGAATAAATCGTTCGAAAACTATAAACATAAAAAATGTTATCCATCAGTTCCTAATGGTAATTCTTCCACAGAATATCCTTCAAAACATTCACATATTTCAAAAAGTCATGATCCTTACAAGAAAATATATCAAAATCAAAAATCTAAGAAGAAATCTCAAAGACGAATATATTTATTAATTGGACTGTCTTTTTTTATCTTAGTTACAATGTTTACTAATCCACAGTTGGAAACTCACCGTGAAGCTTTCCATCAGAAGCTTAAAGAAGGTTCACAACATTCTACTGTTTATTTACTTAGTAATGAAGTTGAGGATTCAAGCTGGAAGGAAGAAAGTTTTGATTCAAGATTGGTTCGTGAAGTTACTGTTACTGATTTTATTCTTTTTTCAATTACACAGTTTACCTGGGCAGGAAGAATATATCCAGTCGGGTTTGGCTTCTTAGGTCATGTTTATATTAGTGATTATGTAAATCACGTTCGTAAAACAGGAGCAAATATGTTTTTTAAATAATCTCTATCGAGGAAACGCTCCATCATTAATATCAATACAGATTCCATTTATATAATCAGGACTTTCGGTTGCTAACCAAACTATTGTTTTTGCTACTTCTTCGGGATAAGCAAAACGGTTACTATAAACAGTTCGTAAAATAGTTTCTTTTCTCGATTCGGGAATAGTATCTAACATCTCGGTAATTACTGGTCCAGGTGCAACAGCGTTTATAACAATGCCATGAGGTCCTAATTGTTTAGCAAAACTCTTTGTTGCATTAATCAATCCAGCTTTCGATATGCCATACCAAATATCAGGATGACCAATCTGACCTGCAATCGATGCATTATTTACGATTCTACCCGATTTCTTTTTTATCATTGATTTTGAAACAACTGTCATCAATTCAACAGGAGCTTCAAGATTAATTTTCATAAGATCGTTCTTTTCGTTTTCAGAATAATTTGCATAACTGCAAGTATTCATTATACCGGCATTATTTATCAAGATATCAATATCTTCAATGGTGTCGATGAGTTTAGTTATATTTTTTATATCTCGTAAATCGTATGAAATAAATTTACAGTCGAATCCTTTTAATGTCACCCCATCTCGAGCAATTACCGTGACAGAATAATCCATCTCTAGAAACATCTTTGTAGTTTCCAGTCCGATTCCTTTGTTTCCACCTGTTATTAGTACATGTTTCATACCCATGTTTAAATTCGTTATTTATTTATACTGTAAAGATATTCTTATTTTAAAATATCGGAAATGTATTTAATAACTTTTATAAATAAATAAACAGTGTAAATGCTATACCTTTGCAAAATGCTGCATATAGCAATTTTATACCTATCAAATGTCAATAGCTCAACCTACAATCGAAACAGTTTTAAAAAGTCTGAATATATCTGCACTTAATGAAATGCAGATTACTGCACTCGAAACAATTCAAAAAGATCCTAATGTTATTTTGCTTGCGCCAACAGGTTCAGGTAAAACGCTTGCATTCTTATTACCAATATTAGAATTGTTAAATCCTGATCAATTGGGTGTTCAGGCAATAATTTTGTCACCTTCGAGAGAGTTAGCGTTACAAATAGAACAAGTATTCCGTTCAATGAGTACCGGTTATAAAGTTAACTGTTGCTATGGGGGACATGATATTAATGTGGAAAAAAATAATCTTGTTCAGCCTCCAGCTGTTCTGATTGGAACACCTGGTCGCATTGGCGATCATATGCGTAACGGAAGAATTGAATCTGCAGCTATACAAACTCTCGTATTGGATGAATACGATAAATGTTTGGAGTATGGTTTTAAAGATGAACTGTTGTTCGTTATGGAACAATTACCAAATCTGAAGAAACGTGTTCTTACATCAGCAACAAAATCGGTTACAAGCTATAAGAATACCGGTATGGCCGATCCTGTCACTTTAAATTTCTTAAATAAGACAGCTCCAAAGAATTTAAAAGTACGAGCAATAGAAACGGCTGATAAAGAAAGGATTGATACATTGTTCCGCCTTGTATGTAAAATAGGAAATCATTCAACGATTATTTTTTGTAATCTTCGTGATACCGTAGAAAGAATCAGTGATTTACTTTGGGATCAGAAATTACCAAACAATATATTTCATGGTGGACTCGAACAAGATCTTAGAGAACGAACACTTATAAAATTCAGAAATGGTAGTCATCGTATTTTAGTAACAACCGATCTTGCTTCACGAGGTTTAGATATTCCTGAGATAGAATATGTAATTCATTACGATTTACCTGAAAACGAAAATGTTTTCACCCATCGTAGTGGACGTACAGCACGTATGCATGCAAATGGTACAACCTATTTAATTGTTAGTGAACGTGAATCGATTCCCGAGTTTTTTAAAGAATCGCCCGATTACGAAAAGTTACCTTCAAAAGTTGTTATCCCTAATCCAACGGAATGGGAGACACTTTATATTGCTGCTGGAAAGAAAGAAAAAATAAGTAAAGGCGATATCGCAGGTTTGTTGATGCAAAAAGGCGAATTGAAAAAGGATGAAGTAGGGGTTATTGATGTATTAGATCATGTTTCGTACGTTGCAATAAAACGAGAAAAGACTAACAAAGTCTTAAAACTTATACAAAACGCTCCTATTAAGAAACAAAAAGTAAAGATTGAAGTTGCTCGATAAATAATCCTAACCATGCAAGTATTTCTAATGCAAAGTTGGTTAAGACTATTTCACTTTTAAGTTAGTCTTTAATTCTAAAAACCTACTATATTCATCAGCAGCGATTAAAAAAATACTTTCGTGTTTTTTGTCTAACGATGTAAAAAGTTGTGGTTCTATCAAAACAGTATCTTTTTTGATCGTACGTTTCCACGTTCCATGTCCATGACCGTTTATTATTATTACCGGATGGAATATGCCATTACTTGAAAAAGCTTTAGGTTGGTTTATTGGTAATAATACTGCGTTTCTATTCCTATAACTAATGATTATTTCGTCAAATGCAGGCATGAAATGAATTGAAGGATTATCGGTAGGTTTACCATCATCGATATCCTTAAACCAATATGTTTCGCCATCAACTCTATCTGAATTAAAATTGTGTTTAACCGATTCTAATGCTTGACGTGCATTACCAGTCGAAAGACCCGACCACCAAACAAAATCTTTCAAACAGGCAGGACCATGGCTCGTAAAATAACGTTCGGCTAAAATTGAAAGAGCTTCATCTTTTGTATAATCTTTACGTATAGTAATTCTTTCGGCAAGTAATGCATACGTTTGTTTCTTGTTTTTTACTGCTCCACTACAAATTACGCCATCTAATTCTGCACGCATTGTAAAATGATAAAACCTATTATCATCCGTATCAATATTGGCTTCAATAAAAACTGATTTTAATTCATCAACAGTTAGATGCTTTCCACCTTCTAATGCTTTTTCGAATAAATCATTCGATTTTTTGAAAAGTGTTTCGTCTATACCTAAGCTCAAATCACGATTTTTGGTTATAGTTTTTACCTGAGGAGCTGTTAATTTTAGCATCCAAGATATATCGTCCGACGATACCATATGCCAAGTTGGTCGGAGTAGATGAGTTCGAAGAATTTCACCATTGTTGAATTCCTGAAGAATCGATTGCTGGTTGGAGTGGGGCAATCTTATTCCTACAGCCCACAACGACATTGTAAAATCTTGAGCTTGCATTGCTGCCATTGAAGCTACTACTTCTTTTGCGGTTGAATAGTTAGTTTTCCCTATATGTTGGTTTACTATTCTTTGAGATGCTATTTCATTGAGTATCATTCTTCCATTTTTAAAAATCGTTCATTGCGAATTTACAACTATTTTCAATTTCATCGTTTTTGAATTTACGTTTACCTCTACATAATGGTTGTTTACCGATTAATACTTACCCACCAGTAAATCTTTATATACATTTGTCTACGTTTTAGAATATAATGTGACTTACATACAATATACAATTGCTTAATGTCGTACTTTTATTGCTGTTTTAAAAATCAAAAACAACCGGCTTGAAGATAATTGTTAAACATAATTGAAACTCAAAATGATTAAGAAAACATTTCTTATTTGCTGTATTTCAGCATTTGTTATTACACAAAACAGCTTTGCACAAACAAAGTGGAATTTAAAACAATGTGTTGATTCGGCATTGGCACGCAACTTAAATGTGTTAGAAGCAACAACATCAAACGAAACGAAACGAATTGATTTGGAACAAGCCAAATATCAACGTTATCCGAATCTTTCATTTTTAGGAAAGGAAACAGGATATCATTATTTCTCGACGTCCGATTTATCGAATAATAAAGCAAATTCTACAGTAGGTAATTATGGCTTAAACTCTTCAGTTGTGCTTTATAATGGAGGACAACTTCAAAAACGAATTCAACAACATTCCATTGATTATCAATCAGGTAAGCTTGATATTGAAAAGAATAAAGTTGATATGAGTCTTAATATTGTTAATGCGTATTTACAAATACTTTATAACTATGAGCAACTCGATCTTTCGAAGGAGATTTTAACCCAAGTGAATAAGCAATACGAAAATACCGAAATGTTGGTTAAATATGGAAGTTTGCCCCAAACAAATCTTACGCAAATGAAAGCACAGGTTGCTTCGCAAAAATTTACGGTTACTCAAGCCGAAAGCAATTTATATATTTCGAAGGTAAACTTAATGCTTTTGATGGAAATACCGGTAGTCGATAGTTTTGATATTGAAAAGCCCGTTCTTCCCGATTCAACAGCAGTGCAACAAAATAGTATTATCAAAAGTCAGGAAATATATACAATGGCTCTAGGAAATCAACCACAAGTTAAAAGTGCAAAGCTTAAATCAGATTTAGCACAATTAAATACAGATATTGCTCGTACTGCTTATTTTCCAGTATTATCTGCAAATGCTAATGTAGGATCAACATATAATAGCAGTTCTTTCACAAAAAACTATCAGGATTATTCCATACCAAACCAGTTACGCGATAATATGTCAAGTTCATTAGGTTTATCGTTAAGTATTCCAATATTTAACAATTGGGCTACAAAAGCAAATGTAATGAAAGCCGAGATAAACAAACAATTTGCCGATCTCGATAAAGCTGCCGTAGAATTGCAATTACGAAAAGACATAGAACAATCGTATGCCGATTTTCTTGTTGCAACTAAAAACTATGAATCGGCTCTCGAAAATGTTCAGGCAAATAAAGAGACATATCAAAATGCCGAATACAAATATAATTTAGGTTTAATTACTTCGGTTGATTTATTAACAATAAGAAATAATTATGTAACAGCAACATCTCAGTTTATACAAACAAAATATCAATATTTCTTTAAATCGAAAGTACTTGATTTCTATCAAGGAAAACCGCTTAATTAATTGTGAATTATGAATTATGAATTTCGTCGAATAAATTAAAGATAATTGTTGAAATATAACGAACGCTTTCCTTGTAGGAGGTAAATTAAAAATTAAGAATTAAAATTAAGAATTAAAAAAATGTCAAAGAAAGTTCTATACATCGGGTCAACCGTAGTAATACTGGTAGCATTGTTTTTCGTCTTTAAACCAAAGAAGGTTTCAGTTATTAATTGGCAAACAGCAAAGGTGGTTCGAGGAAACCTGAAAGTTACCGTAACAGCAACCGGAACAGTAAATGCACTTACAACTGTACTGGTAGGTACACAAGTTTCGGGAACAATATCAAAGTTATTTGCCGATTATAATACTCCAGTAAAAAAAGGACAGGTAATTGCTGTTCTCGATACCATATATCTTGCACAGGCAGTCGCTAACACTTCTGCAAATATGGAAGGAGCAAAAGTGGCAATGGATCAGGCAAAACGAACCTTTGATCGAACAAATAAGTTGTATAAAGAGGGTACGGTAGCACAAATAAATTACGAAACCGATTTAGCAACGTATGAAACTGCTTGTACAGTTTATACATCGGCTAAAGCTCAGGCTAGACAAGCAAGAATTAATCTTAATTATGCAACAATTAAGGCTCCGATTGATGGAGTCATAATTTCGCGAAATATAGATATAGGTCAAACCGTTGCTGCTAGTTTTAGTACCCCAACATTATTTACCATAGCAAACGATTTAACGAAGATGCAGGTGGAAGCTAGTATAGATGAAGCTGATATAGGAGGAGTTAGACAAGGTCAGATAGCACAATTTACCGTAGATGCTTTTCCTAATGATACCTTTACAGGAACCGTTAAACAAATTAGACTTTTACCTACAACGACCAATAGTGTTGTTAAATATACGGTGATTGTTACTGTTGGAAATGATGATTTGAAATTATTACCAGGAATGACAGCCAATATATCAATTGTAGTTGACGAACGTAAAGATGTGTTAATGGTACCTAGTATTGCACTTTCATTTGTTCCACCAGCAGAAAATATGGATGAAATTCTTGCAGCATTACCCGATTCGATTAAAAATTCAAAGAAATTCCAAAATATAATGGAAAAAACGCAAGGCAAACCAATGGCTAATGTGCGAATTAAACGAGTATGGCAAAAGGAAACCGGATATATAATGTTTCATAAAGTTAATGCTGGAGCAACCGATGGTGTAAATACCGAAATATCTGATACGAAGATGAAAGAAGGCGATGAAGTGATTACTGGAATCATTCATGAGAAATCGAATTCCGGTGCAACACAAAAAAGCCCATTTATGCCAACAATGCCCAAGGGTGGTGGAAAAAAATTCTAAGATAAAATATAGAAATTGAGTGTATTATGAATCATAACATATTTTCCCATTGGGGTTCATGTCATTCTGTTAACTACAATTAAAGAAATTATGATGAACACTTTAATCGAAATAAAAAATTTGGTTAAAACCTACGATTCGGGTGAAGTGCAGGTACAAGCATTGAAAGGTGTTAATCTGTCGATACCGAAAGGCGACTTTGTAGCTATTATGGGAGCCAGTGGATCGGGTAAATCAACATTAATGAATATTTTGGGTTGTTTGGATATTCCAACATCGGGCGATTATATTCTTGATGGTGTTGAAGTAAAATCGATGAATAGAAATGAACTTGCCGAATTTAGAAATAAGAAATTAGGTTTTGTTTTTCAATCGTTCAATTTACTTACCCGTACATCAGTAATTGATAATGTAATGTTACCATTACTCTATAATAAAACCATTCCCGAATCCGAACGTGCCGAACGCTGCCATAAAGCTATTGATATGTTGGGCTTAACATCAAGAGCAAAACATTACTCTAACCAACTTTCCGGAGGTCAGCAACAACGTGTTGCTATAGCCCGTTCATTGGTTGGAAATCCATTGGTTATACTTGCTGATGAACCTACCGGTAACCTTGATACGACCACTAGTAATGAGGTAATGGCAATCTTTCAGAATTTAAATGAGAAAGGTATTACTATTGTTCTTGTTACTCACGAACCTGATATTGCCGCTTTTGCTAAACGTAAGGTTGTGTTTAAAGATGGAAATATTATTAGTGATGAACTTTTAACTCCTAAATCTTAATCTAAATAAGAATCAACAGAGATATTTAATTCACAATTCACAATTCATAATTTAAAATTATATAGATGAATTTCATAAATATATTCAGAATAGCTTTTCTGGCTCTTTTAAAAAATAAAACACGTTCGTTACTTACGATGTTGGGAGTTATTATTGGTGTTGCATCTGTAATAGCAATGTTGGCAATAGGTCAAGGTTCGAACGAGAGTATTCAAAAACAAATCCAAACACTTGGAACTAATGTTGTGATGGTAATGCCAGCGGCAATGACTCAGGGAGGCGTTAAACAAGATGCCGGTACATCTCAGGCTTTGGTAATGTTGGATGTTGATGCCATTAAACGATCATGTCCTTCGGTTGCAATGGCATCACCTGTAGTTAGAAAAGGAGCTCAACTTATTGCTGCGTCCAAGAATGCACGATCTACTGTTTATGGTGTAAATGAAGAATATTTACAAATTAAAAATCAGATGGTTGAAACAGGTCAAAACTTTTCCGATCAAGATTATCATGGTGTTAAAAAAATATGCTTATTAGGTAAGACCGTAGTAACAAATCTCTTTGGCGAATATGCGAATCCTGTGGGACAGACTTTACGAATAGAAAATGTACCATTTAGAATTGTAGGCGTGCTTGAAGCAAAAGGACAAAGTATGATGGGGCAGGATCAAGACGATGTAGTAATTGCTCCCTTCGCTTGTGTTCAAAAGCGATTATTATCAATCGATTATATCCATACAATATATACTTCGGCGGTTTCAAAAGATTTGGTGCCTGCTGCTTCCGAAGAAATAAGTCGAGCTTTACGTGCTCGACGTAAATTATCACCTGATGCTGATGCGCCATTTGATATCCGTACTCAGGAAGAAATAGCAAAGATATTTTCTTCCATTACTGGAATCATGATGGTTTTACTTTCGAGCATTGCAGCTATATCGCTTTTAGTTGGAGGAATAGGTATTATGAATATAATGTTGGTTTCTGTGACCGAACGTACGCGCGAAATAGGTTTAAGAATGGCTATTGGAGCTAAAGGTCGAGACATCCTCAGTCAATTTCTTGTTGAATCGATATTGCTTAGTGCCTTTGGTGGATTTATCGGCGTATGCTTAGGGTCGGGTATAGCTGTTTTAGTAAGAGTTTTTGCAAGTTGGCCAACTACAGTTTCAATAGGATCTATAATATTATCGTTTTCTTTTGCAACGTTCGTTGGAATATTCTTTGGTTGGTATCCAGCTCGTAAAGCTTCTCAACTTAATCCTATCGATGCATTACGATACGAATAAATAACGTTAATTTTAAAAAAAAGCTGCCAAGATTTTAAGTTCATGCAGCTTTTTTTTCGGTTAAGTGGGTGGATATTTATGTTCAACTACTTCAGACTTATAATAAAAGAATGATTGTTATAAATAAATGATATTGCTTGATAATAGATCATTTAGCACGTTCTAATATCTGTTGTATTTCGTTTATTGTATAATTAAGGTAAGAGGTCTGAAAAGCTGATTATCTATTTCAATCCTTACATAATATAAGCCCGAAACTAAATTGCTTGTAGAGATTACAATTATATTCTCAGTATTTATTGTGGGGGTTGGAACGCTTATTATTCTTCCAAATATATCATAAATAGTAATCTTTACATTTTTAGAAAAGTAATTGCCTAAATTAAGTTTTACTGTCTTCAATGACGACGAACAAGGATTAGGATACAAAAAGAAGCTTTTAAATATAACATCAGATGGTTTGATTTGATTTCCTATTTTATAAGAATAATTATGTGCAAGCGAATCGTAAACATAAGGACCGTATTCTGTTTCTAAACTCAATCCGAGTGATTCATGGATATCGTACAGATAATAATTTAACCAACCAATTGAGTTCTTGAAAAGTGAATGTTCGAAATTCTTTTGATCTACAGCAGTACCCATATATATAGCAAAAGTATCTTGAACTTCTAAGTTTTTTACATCAAGAACAATATGTAAACTGCTATCTTTTTTTAAAAATGAATTAAACTTAATAACGTTATAATAATTTGGTTTCAACTCAAAAGCATTAATATCTGTCGAATAAATTACAGTATCCGGAAATTGTGTGCCGGATAAAATTGAGAGGTTGATTTTCGTGTTTTGATTTTTAATCGTGTTTTTTGCAACAGCCAGTTTAATGCCCGAAATGTAATTATTTGTTGTTGTTTCAAAACGGTATTTTTCATCAAATTGAATTATTCCATTTTGGTTAGATCCGGTCCAAAGACCTTTATTGTCGCTAAGATAATGCAACTGAAGTACGTTGTTTTCATCATAGTTTGCTACAGAATCAAGATGAAATAATTCTTTTGTTGAAAGACTTATTAACGAATCGCGGTCAATTGAAATAAGTTTTTCAGGTAGTTTAGTCGTTTTTCTTTCAGGACTTATATTGTCAGTAACATATAGTTCAAAACCGAGAGAGCTATTTAATCCTAAATTAGAAGCTTGAACCCAATTGTTTTTATAATAATAGTAAAGACTATTTGAACCATTGGTACGATTCTTTACGGAATAAAAAAAGAGTGAATCGGTATTGGTAAGCGATGAGAGATCGAAACCTATAAAGAAATTACTTCCCACGTTTATTCTGTTTGCAAGTCGAGTACAATAATATATATTTGATATTATCGAATCTTTTTTAAGATAATCGCTATATAATATAGATTCCGGTTTTTCTATTCCTGACCAAATTATTAGTTTTATTTTACTTACATCAACCGATGTATTAAATAATTGAATTGGAAATTTGATTGCATAAATATATTGATTTTTTATACCGGTAAATCTATCGGCACAGAGTAATAGTCGTGGATCATTATATCCTGTCCATCCTCCTTTGACAGAAGTACCAAAATTATATGTTACTAGTTCTTCATTATAAATAACATTTGAAATCGGATTGTCATTTCCTAATTGTGGATCGTAACCGGGACAATCTTTTATTCCAAGTTCAATTGGATCAAGCCAGTATTTTAATTGATTTGAGGAATCGGAAAAGTAGTCCCATGATTTGTAGAATTTTGCAAAATAGTCATTATGGATATTATAAGTGTCTTTACAGTCAGAATCTCCACCGGTTAAATTCCCAATTATTTGATGATTGGAGTTATATAATGGGCAACCTGACGATCCCGGTTCTGTTACACCTGTATCCCATTGAGCAATTTGCCAGTGACTTTGACTTAAAAATCCCGGATCTCCGGTATATGAGCTATCATTAATAAAACCATTTGAATACGATATTTTTAGAGCATCTCCTCTTGGATGGTGTAATGCAACAACATTATTCTGTTTTGTTTTATTAAGTGTCCATCCTGAATAATAGCTGCCAAAAGATCTTGGGGGAATTGATTTTATTCTCAATAACGTAAAGTCTAGAACTTCTGTTGTATCTTTTGTTTTAGCAATCAGTTTTGCTCCACTTAATACTTGCGTCAATTGTGCATCCGATGCTTTACAAATTGAATTTTCATAATTAAAATAAAAAGTTGAAGATGTAGCTTCTTTTTGATCTTTGACACAATGGTATGATGTTAATATATACGGCAGTTCATTAAAAGCTGTATTATTTATTAATGTTCCGGTACATCTGCTTAGTTGTCCAATAAATTCTCCACTCGACAAGATATAGGTATAATATACAATCGAACGTTTTTCTTTTTGCCAATTTAAACCTATTCCACAATTTATATCGTGTTCACAACTTCCTGAACCTCCGATACCTCTGGTTGAAGAATTTTCATGGTAAAAATCTCGAAAATCGTGAAAAATGTTTGTTAACGTAAAGAATTGTTTTGTTGTATCGTTGTTTGCGGGAATATCTAGTTCTAATACAACCTCATTTCCTGGAATCTGTTCGGTATATAGGGTTGAATCTTCATTACAGCTTTTTGCTGTAAATGGTCCGAACGTTATGTTTTTATTGTTTACAATATACAATGACGATCCTTTGGGTAAATCGATTTGTTTAAATGTAAAACTCAAACTGTATGCAGTTTTTGATCGTATTTTACATATCCATGAAAAAGAATTATCGGTATTCTTTTTCCATAATCCATTATTGTTGGTCTTTATATTAAGTGAAAAACCTTTGGCTAAAATATAAGGTTGTTTTTTACTTATTTTATCATAATAATTAATTAGTGAATCATTATTAACTAACGGCAGTAATATAATTGGGATTGTAAGTGTT